>Ga0247813_10003157_pt1 | contig 10748 bp, 11 predicted proteins | sample UWRJL169409C1_FD_180719 | JGI IMG/M metagenome (GOLD analysis project Ga0247813, IMG submission 180719) | Plant litter microbial communities from Arlington Agricultural Research Station in Wisconsin, United States - UWRJ-L169-409C-1 | ecosystem: Environmental > Terrestrial > Plant litter >... | reverse complement strand
ACCGATCTGGCCCGTGCGAGGGCTTTTTATGAAGGCGTGCTGGGACTGAAGACCGGCATGATCTGGGAAGATGCCAACCACGGTTGGATCGAATACGATCTCGGCGGGCATACGCTCGCGATCAACAACGGCGCGAAGGAGTGGAAGCCGAGCAACGACGGACCCGCGATCGCGCTGGAGGTGGAGGATTTTGATGCGACTGTTGCGGAGCTAAAGAAGCACGGCGTGCGGTTTACCGTGGAGCCGTTGAACAGTCCGGTCTGCCGGCTGGCCGTGATCCTGGATCCGGACGGGAACTCACTCGCGATTCACAAGCGCAACGCGCACACGCACGGTTGAGGCGATCGTGATCCGATGAAAAAAACGATACTCTACATCGCCGCGAGCCTAGATGGCTATATCGCGCGCCTTGACGGCTCCGTGGACTGGCTCCCCGCGCCCGTGATTGGCGGGGAGGACTATGGCTATGCCGCGTTTTTGGAAACCGTGGACACGCTGGTGATGGGACGGAAAAGCTACGAACAGACGCTGACATTCGGGACGTGGCCGTATGGCGGCCGGCGGTGCGTGGTGTTCAGCGGCACGCGCGGGGGACAACGCGACACGCAGGCGGAGTTTGTCGATGGTGACATCGCGGCGTGTGTGCGCGAGTTGAAGGCGGAGCCCGGCGACGGCGTGATCTGGCTGTTCGGCGGCGCCGAGGTGGCCGCGGCGTGTCTGGCCGGCGACGTGGTGGACGAGATTATCCTGACGACCGTGCCGCTGTTGCTCGGCGAAGGCATCCGGTTGTTTCCGGAGACGCGCTGGCAAACGCCGTTGCGATTGCTGGAGTCGCGCGCGTTCGACGACGGGCTGGTGCAGCAGCGTTATGCGTGCGCGATGTGGAGCGCGACGGAGCCGAAGGTCATGCGAACGACGTCCACGGATTTGAAGCCTGCGCGGAGGATTTCCGAACTCATGGCTTCGTGCCCGGGATAGTTTTCGATGGAGCCGCAGAGGTATTCGTAGGCGCCGCGGTCACCGGTCACGGTGCCTGCGATGGAGGGCAGGATGCGCTTGAGATAAAAATAGTAGAACGGGCGCGCCCAGCGGTAGGGTTGCGAGAACTCGAGGACGAAGAGACGGCCGCCCGGACGCAGCACGCGGCGCATCTCGCCAAGGGCTTTATGGCGGTCGGCCATGTTGCGCAGGCCGAAGGAAATGGTGACGGCGTCAAACGTCGCATCGGCGAGCGGAAGCGCCATGCCGTCGCCTTGTTGGAAGGCGATGTTGGGGAAACGGCCGCTGCTCTGTTGCTTGATCACGGCCTCGTCGAGCATGGGCTGGCAGAAGTCCATGCCGATGATCGAGGTGTTGGCAGGCAGGCCCTTGCCGAGGGCGAAGGCGACGTCACCGCTGCCGGTGGCGAGATCGAGGATGCGGGCGGGGGCTTGGCGGCGGACGCGTTTTACCAGGCGATGACGCCACCAGACGTCGATGCCGCCGCTGAGCAGGTGGTTCGCAACGTCATAGCGACGGGCGATGCGGGCGAACATGGAGTTGACGGCAACAGGATCAGGCATGGCAAAAGGGTCGTTAGCTCTACGCGTGGGAACGGCGGCTACGAGCCTAAAGCCGCGTGGAATTTCCTCAAGTCGGGTAGATACAAACGTAGCGAGTGCTTTCGGATGGGTTCCCTTAGTTTATAAATATCAAGCAGTAGGGGAGTTGAGGGAGGCGGTTTTTCGAAAAAATAAACCTCATGGAACCTCTTGATGGAAGTGCGCTCTATAGAGGCACTTAGTTATATTCAGACCGCTCATTTTTACCTAAATTTACCAAACAAAGTGATTCTGACGGTTGACGTAATTCAAGACTGGAAAATTACTTAGAGAAACCCGCACCAACTCCCAATCCACACGCATATGTCCAACAACCTCACCAAACGCGAAATCGTCCTCGAAATCTACGAGAAGACTGGCTTCCCCCAAAAGGAAGTCGTTGCGACCGTCCAACTGACGCTCGACATCATTCAGAAGGCCCTTTCAGAAGGCCGTAATGTCGAGCTCCGTAACTTCGGCGTCCTCGAAGTGCAGCGCCGCAAGTCCCGCATCGGCCGCAATCCGAACAAGCCCGAAGCCGAGGTCGTCATCCCCGAGCGCGCCGTGGTCAAGTTCAAGGCCGGTAAGATCCTTAAGCAGCTGCTCAAGAAGATCGACATCGCCAAACTCTGAGGTCGCCCCAGAGCGACATCTCTTTCGAAACCGGCCTTCGGGCCGGTTTTTTTGTGTCCGTGCGGTGGGATCGGAAAACAGTGCTGTGGTTTTCGGAGATGGCGCCCGGATATCGCCGTCCACCTTGAGGCGGGGATGTTTTTTTGAATCGCACTCGGGGGCGGGGGTTTCCACGGTTTTCGGTTCCCATGGCCCAGTTTCAATCCCTGCCCGGTTTCCGTGAGTTCTATCCCGACGCGTTTGCGCGCCGGAATCATGTGTTCCGCCTCTGGCGCCAGACTGCCAACACCTTTGGCTTCCAGGAATACGATGCGCCGGTGCTTGAGCCGCTCGATCTCTACAAGGCCAAGTCGGGCGACGAGATCGAGACCCAGCTGTTCAGCTTCACCGATAAGGGCGGGCGCGAAGTCGCGCTGCGTCCGGAAATGACGCCGACCGTGTGCCGTCTCGTCGGCGCGAAAGCCAATGCGCTGAAGCGTCCGATCAAGTGGTTCAGCATCGCGGAATTCTACCGCTATGAACGCGCTCAAAAGGGCCGCGAGCGCGCGTTTTTCCAATACAACTGCGACATTTTTGGCGAACCCGGTCCCGAGGCGGAGATCGAGTTGCTCGCGTTGCTCGTGCAGTCGATCCGGGGCTTTGGGCTCAACGCGCAGGATTTTTATGTGCGTCTGAGCGACCGCAATCTGTGGTTCTATTATCTCGAGGCGCTTGGCTTCAACGACGCGCAGACGCGTTCGATTCTCGGCGCGATCGACAAATACGAGAAGGCCGGTGACGAAGCGTTCAAGGTTTACACCGAAGCGCACGGCGCGCTCGAGGCGGACAAGAAGGAGAAGATCATCGCCTTCCTAAAAGTGAAGAGCCTCGAGGTGCTGGAGCAGACGCTCGCGGGCATCGCGGGTGACAAGATCGCGACGCGCCTGACCGACTGGCGCAAGTTGCTCGGGGGTCTTGCGGCGATGGGACTCGCGGAGTTCATCGAGGTGGATTTCGGCGTCGTGCGCGGTCTGGCCTACTACACGGGCTTCGTGTTCGAGGCGTTTGACCGCAAGGGCGAGCTGCGCGCGATTGCGGGTGGCGGACGTTACGACGACCTCGTGCAAAAGCTCGGCGGACCGGCGTTGCCGGCGGTGGGTTTCGCTATCGGCGACGTGACGATGGGTTTGTTGCTGGAACAGCGCGGACTGATGCCGACGTTCGCAAACTCGACGGATATCTATGCGGTGATCGGCGGGGGCGAGGCGGAGCGTGCGGCGGCGTTTGCGGACATTCACTCGCTGCGCGCGGATGGGTTCCGCGTGGAGTATCCGCTGAAGGACGTGGCGTTCGGAAAACAGTTCAAGGCGGCCGGCGAAGCGGGTGCGAAACTCGCGCTCATCTACGGTGGCGACGAGCTGGCGAAGGGCGTTGTGAAAGTGCGCGACCTCGGTGCACGCACCGAGATGGAAGTGCCGCGCGAGCAGGTGTCCGCAGTGGTGCGGGACTTTCTTTCCGGCGGCGCGGAGTAAGCGTGCCGATCAGCCGAGATTGCCCGGGCCGAAGGCGGCGGGCAGGAGCGCGTCGAGCGAAGTCTCGATGCGCTCCTTGGAATCGCAGACTGAGATGACGCGGGCCTGCGGGCCGAATTCGTTGATCACCTGGCGGCAGGCGCCGCAGGGAGGCGTAGCCGAAGTCGTGGGCGTATAGACCACGACGCATTTGATTTTGCGTTCACCGGCGGCGACGGCGGAAAAAATTGCGGTGCGCTCGGCGCAGTTGCACAGACCGTAGGAGGCGTTCTCGACGTTGCAGCCGGTGTAGATTTTCCCCGAGCCGGCGAGCACGGCGGCGCCGACGGCGAATTTGGAATAGGGCGAGTAGGATGTCTTGGCGGCGCGGCGCGCGAGACGTTCGAGGCGGGAGGCGAGGGTGGCGGCGAGTTTCATGAAGACGGATGGGCGGGCAAAAAAAGACCCGGGCTTTTCGGCCCGGGTCTGAAGAATTACTTGAGGATCATTTCCTTTACCGTCTTGCCGGCGGGAATCATCGGGAGCACGTGTTCGGTGTAGGGCACGATGACGTCGAGGAGGTAGGGACCGTCGTGGTCGAGCATCTCCTGGATGGCGGCCTTGAGGTCTTCCTTACGGATGACGCGGCGGCCCTTCACGCCGAAACCTTCAGCGATCTTCACGAAGTCGGGATACAGGCCGCCGGGATTGTCGGGGCTGCCGATGTTGTCGGCGTGGCCGAGGATGGTGTTGCCGCGGACGGAGCCGTAGAAACGGTCTTCCCATTGCACGACCATGCCGAGGTGCTGGTTGTTCAAGATCATCGCCTTGGCGGCGATCTTCTCCACGGCGGCGGTGGCGAGTTCCTGAATGTTCATCAGGAAGGAGCCGTCGCCGTCGATGTCGATGACCTGCTTGTCGGGGCAGGCGACTTTCGCGCCGAGGGCGGCAGGGTAGCCGTAGCCCATCGCGCCGAGACCGAGCGAGCTGATGTAGCGGCGGGGTTCGTCAAACTGGTAGAACTGCGCGGCCCACATCTGGTGCTGGCCCACGCCGGTGGCGATGATGGCTTCGCCCTTGGTGAGTTCGTAGAGGGTCTTGATGGCTTCCTGCGGGAGGATGTGTTTGTGGTCCTCGAAGCTGAACGGGTAGTCGCGTTTCCACGCGTTGATCTGGGTGATCCACGGTTTGTTGTCAGGCGCGGTGAACTTGGCGGCGGCCATCAGTTCGTTGATGCGCACGAGGGCGTGCTTCACATCGCTGACGATGGGGTAGCTGACGCGCTTGTTCTTGTTGTGCTCGGAGGGGTCGATGTCGATGTGGACGATGGTCGCGTTGGCGGCGAACTTGGAGGTGTCGCCGGTGATGCGGTCGTCGAAGCGGGCGCCGAGGCAGATCACGAGGTCGCTTTGATCAACAGCCCAGTTGCCGTAAGCCGAGCCGTGCATGCCGAACCAGCGCATGGAGAGCGGGTGGGTCTCGGGGAATGCGCCGATGCCCATCAGCGTCGTGGCGACGGGGATGTTGGTTTTTTCGGCGAAGACTTTGAGGTCGGCACCGGCTTCGGCGGAGATCAAACCGCCGCCGGCGTAGATGACGGGCTTCTTGGCGTTCGAGATGAGATCGATGACGCGTTTGAGCTCGTCGTCGGTGGCCTGCGGGAGGGCGCCGAGCGTGGGGTTGGCGAAGGAAATAGTCGCCGGGAAAACGGGCGTGAGCTTGGCCTGCTGGACGTCCTTGGGGATGTCGATCACCACGGGGCCGGGGCGGCCGGTGCGGGCGAGGTAGAAGGCTTCTTTGATGATGCGCGGCAGGTCGGCGGCGTTGAGCACGAGGTAGCTGTGCTTCACGATGGGCAGCGTCATGCCGAAGAAATCGGTCTCCTGGAATGCGGACTTGCCGATGAATTTGGTGAACACCTGGCCGGTGATGGCGACCATCGGGGTCGAGTCCATGTAGGCGTCGGCGATGGCGGAAATGAGGTTGGTCGCGCCGGGGCCGCTGGTGGCCATGCACACGCCGACTTTGCCGGTGGCGCGGGCGTAGCCCTCGGCGGCGAAGGAACCGCCCTGCTCGTGGCGGGGGAGAATCACGCGAACTTTATCACTGCGGGCGAAGGCCTGGTGGAGTTCCTGCGAAGCACCGCCGGGATAGGCGAAGATCACGTCCACACCTTCACGGGAAAGGGACTCAACGACCACGTCGGCACCGTTCATGGCGCGGCCAATTTCGGGTTGGGGAAACGACGAGGGTGAAGTGGACGATTTCATGGGCGTTTAACGTGATGACGTAAGGGTGAGAGAAAACCCCTCCGGCCCCGTGCTGGCAAGAGTGGAAAGCGGGGGACGTTTGGGGTTGGTTTGGAGGGCGGGCTGTGCACTTTGGGCGGCGTGCTTAAAATTTTGTTTATCGGTGACATTGTCGGGAAGCCCGGGCGGGAGATTTTGGTGGAGCGTTTACAGCGTCTGCGCGCGGAACTGAAGGCCGATGTGGTTATCGCGAACGGCGAGAATGTAGCGGCGGGCAACGGCATCACGGCGGCGCTGGCGAAGACGTTGTTGGGGACGGGCATCGATGCGATCACGTTGGGCGACCACGTGTGGGACCAACGCGGTTGGGAGGATGACATCGATGATCTGCCGACCGTGTGTCGTCCGGCGAATCTGCCGGAGTCGTGTCCGGGGGCGGATCATGTGATCGTGGACGTGAAGGGTTTTAAACTCGCCGTGTTCACCGTCCTGGGACGCACGTTCATGGGAATGAAGGCGGAGTGTCCGTTCCTCTGCGCCGATGCGATGTTCAAGAAACTCGAAGGCAAGGCGGACGGCGTCTTGGTCGAAGTTCACGCCGAGGCGACGAGCGAGAAAATCGCGCTGGGCTGGCATCTCGACGGGCGGGCGATCGCGGTGCTGGGCACGCACACGCATGTGCCGACGGCGGACGCGAGCGTGCTGCCGAAGGGCACGGGTTTTATGTGCGACGTGGGCATGACGGGGCCGTATGCCTCGGTGCTGGGCCGTGAAGTCGAGCCGGTGATCGGACGTTTTCTGGACGGGATGCCGCGGCGCTTCGAAGTCGCGGAGAATGATGTGCGCATTTCGGGTGCGCTGGTCGATTACGACGAGGTCGCGAAACGGGCGACCGAAGTGCGGTTGATCACGGTGCGTCGCGCGGGCGGGCGCTGAAGTGCGGACAATAAAAAAGCCCCGACGATTGTGTCGGGGCTTTTTGTTGTCGGTCGAAGGCGCTTAGTTGTGAACGACGCCGGCTTCTTCGTAAAGGCCGAGGCGGCGGTAGCGCTCGTAGCGGAGATCGAGGAGGTTGTCGGCCTTGAGTCCGCGGAGATCGTTGAGGTGTTTCTGCAATGCGTAGCCGAGGGTGGCGGCGGCTTTTTCGTAGTCGTTGTGCGCACCGCCGAAAGGTTCGGCGATGACCTCGTCCACGACGCCGAGCTTCTCGAGCTGGTCGGCGTTGAGCTTGAGGGCTTCGGCGGCTTTGGGGGCGGCGGCGGGGTCTTTCCAGAGAATCGCGGCGCAACCTTCAGGGGAGATGACGGAGTAGTAGCTGTTTTCGAAGATGAGAACGCGATCGGTGACGCCGATGCCGAGGGCGCCGCCGGAGCCACCTTCGCCGACGACGATGGAGATCGAGGGGACTCGGAGCATCGCCATTTCGCGGAGGTTGGTCGCGATGGCTTCGGAGACGTGGCGCTCTTCGGAGCCGAGGCCGGGATATGCGCCGGGGGTGTCGATGAAAGTGATGACGGGCATGCCGAACTTCTCTGCCATTTTCATCAGGCGAAGGGCTTTGCGGTAACCCTCGGGCTGGGGCATGCCGAAGTTGCGGGCGATTTTTTCCTTGGTTTCGCGGCCCTTCTGCTGGGCGATGATCATGACAGCTTCGCCTTTGAAGAAGGCGGTGCCGCCGATGAGGGCGCGGTCGTCGTTGAACTGGCGGTCACCGTGGAGCTCGGTGAAGTTTTCGCAGAGGAGATTGACGTAATCGAGGGCGTAGGGGCGCTTGGGGTGGCGGGCGATCTGGACCTTTTGCCAAGGGGTGAGGCTGGAGTAGATTTCGCGCTGGGTGGCGGAGATCTTTTTCTCGATGGCGTGGATCTCGCTCGCGACGTCCAGGTTGTTCTCGAGGGACTGCTGGCTGAGTTGCTCGAGCTGGGCGCTGAGGTCGCGCAGGGGCTTCTCGAACTCGAGGGTGTAAACGGGTTTTTCCATGTGAAGCGGGGAAAGCTAGGGTGACGGCTCGGACGGTGTCAATTGGCAGCATTCCACCCCTTCTTGCGTCGAAATTGCAATCGGCATTGTAATATCTGCGACCCGCGCTATCTGCGATAGTTCAAACGCTTAAATGACTACCCTAGCCCTATTGAATCAAATGTCACAGTGGTGGGACAGCCTCGATCTGGCCCGTCAGGTGTTTTACGGAATCGGCATCGCCGCGGGCGTTGTCGCCTTGGTTTTGGCGATTTTGTCGATGATCGGTATCGAGCACGATGACGCGGTGGATGCGCTGTCGAATACGGGAGATGGAGACAGTGGCATTTTTTCGATCAAACCGCTGACCGGCTTCTTTCTTGGCTTGGGCTGGGCCGGCGGCATCGCGCTCGACAATGGCTTCGGTCTTTTCATCGCAACCACCGCCGGTCTTGTCTGCGGTGGCGTGCTGATGGGTATCATCGTGGCGATGTTCCGGTTGATCCAGGGCATGCGCAGCGATGGCACCGTGCGCATCGAAGACGCGCTTAACGCGACCGGCACCGTCTATATCACGCTGCCTCCGTCAAAAGGAGCAGGCGGCCAAGTCGTCGTGAGTTTTCGCGGACGTCAGGAAACTTTTTCGGCACTGAACGCTGTTGATCGGAGCATTCCGAGCGGTGAACGCGTGAAGGTCATCCAGATCGTTGATCCGCGCACGGTCTTGGTTGAGCCGCTCTGATCTCATCGCCCGCTTTCCGTCTTCTTTAATCTAACACTTCTTTTTTTCCTATGATCGAAATCATCGCTATCTCCCTTTCCGTCGTCTTCGTGATGGTGGTAGGTTTAACGCTCCTCTCGCGCTATCGCATGTGCCCGCCGGATAAAATCCTGGTGGTTTACGGCAAGGTCGCCAGCGGTCTTTCTTCGCGATGCTACCACGGTGGCGCGACCTTCGTGATGCCGGTCCTGCAGAGCTACCAGTATCTCGACCTCACGCCCATCACGCTCGATATCGAGCTGAAGGGCGCGCTCTCCAGCCAGAACATCCGTATCGATGCGCCGGCTTCGTTCACCATCGGTATCTCGACTGATCCCGAGGTAATGCAAAATGCCGCCACGCGCCTGCTCGGCCGTTCGCTTGACGAGGTCCAGCAACTCGCCGCCGAAATTATCATGGGCCAGATGCGTGTCGTCTTCGCCTCGATGACCATCGAAGAGATCAACAACGATCGTGAAAAGCTCATCGCCGCCATCACCAAGGGCGTCGAGGTCGAGCTGCACAAAGTCGGTCTCCGCATGATCAACGGCAACATCCGCGACATCAAAGACCAGTCCGGTTACATCGACGCGCTCGGCAAGGAATCCGCCGCCCGCGCCATCAACGATGCGCAGATCAAGGTCGCCCAGGAAAACCAGCGCGGCTCCATCGGGCGCGCCGAGGCCGAGCGCGAGCAGGCCATCCGCGTCGCCAACGCCCAAGCCGAGGCCAAGCGCGGTCAAAACACCGCCCAGGCGATCATCGCCAAGTCCGACGCCGATCTCGCCTCCGACCAGGCCGAGGCCAAGCGTCGCACCGAAGCCGCCCAGCAGGTCGCCTCGGCCCGCGTCCTCCAGGAAGGCTACAAAGCCCAGCAGGAAGCCGAACTCGCCCGCGCCGACCGCGACAAAGCCGCCCAACAGGCTGACCAGATCGTGAAGGCCGAGGTGGACAAACAGCGCGTGCGTATCGACGCCGAAGCCAAGGCCGCCCAGTCCGAGATTCTCCAGAAGGGTCAGTCGGCTGCTTACATCATCCAAAAGGATGCCGAAGCCGAGGGTGTGAAACGTGTCGCCGAGGGTGAGGCCGCCGGTATCCGCGCGAAACTCTCCGCCGAGGCGTCCGGTATCCAGGCCAAGCTCACGGCCGAGGCCGAGGGCACACGCGCGCTGCTCGATGCGAAGGCGCAGGGCTTTGAAAAGCTCCTCCGCGTGGCCGACGACACGGCGGGCGCGACGCAGCTCCTCATCGCCGAAAACATCGTGCGCATCGCAGAAATCCAGGCCGGTGCGATCAAGGGCCTCTCGTTCGAGAAGGTCATCGTCATGGGCGGCGGCAACGGTGCGGGCGGTGCATCCGCCGGCCCCGGCCAGTTTGTGCAGGACCTCTACAAAGGCGTGCTGCCGATCAACGAACTCGCGAAGAGCGTGGGCTTGAACCTGCCGTCGTTCCTCGGCACCGAGGCGAAGCCCGCTCCCGCTGTGCCGGAAGCGCCGAAGCCTGCTCCGGACGCATCGTAATCGGAGTGTTGAAAAAAAGGCCGGCGTTCGTGATTCACGGACGCCGGCCTTTTTTGTCGCAGTTGAGGATTTACTGCACGCCGCCCTGATGGGCTTCGGGGTTTTTGAGCTGGTCTTTCCAGCTGAGGATCTTGGCTTGCGCGCCGTATTTCTCGGCGGTGGCCTTGTCGCCTTTCTCCATCCAGATGCGGGAGAGCGTGGTGTTGATAAAGAGGTCGTCGGAGCGCACGACGTGGGCTTTTTCCGCGGCGTGCAGGGCGTCGTCGAAGCGGCGCAGGCTGAAATGAATCTCTGCGAGAGCATGCCAAGCTTCGAAAGACGCGGGGGCGGCTTCGGTGGCGAGGGCGAGTTTGGCCAAGGCCGCGTCGGTGTCGCCCATCGTGTAGTCAAAGGTGGCGTCTTCGATGAGGGTTTGGAGGTCGGCGTCGGTCATGGGGAACACAGAGGCCGCAGAGGGCGCGGAGGGCCACAAAAAAGCCGGCCCTCAAATGGGGCCGGCGAGAAGAGACGAGAATACCGGGGGCGGAACTCAGGCCTTCGGGGCGCTGCCGACGATG
>Ga0247813_10003155_pt1 | contig 10752 bp, 12 predicted proteins | sample UWRJL169409C1_FD_180719 | JGI IMG/M metagenome (GOLD analysis project Ga0247813, IMG submission 180719) | Plant litter microbial communities from Arlington Agricultural Research Station in Wisconsin, United States - UWRJ-L169-409C-1 | ecosystem: Environmental > Terrestrial > Plant litter >... | reverse complement strand
ACCGTACCTAAAGTTGAACTATTGTCTTGAAGAGTTACATTCAATACGAATGGCTCACCTAACTTAAGCATTACATCTTCGAATTTCTGAGGTTTGTAACCGATATAGCTAATTTCGATGGTGTATGGACCACCAACACGCATATTACCGATGGTATAACGACCATCACCGTTGGTAACCACACCATAAACCGTTCCGGTTGGAGTGTGTGTAGCTTTAATACCAGCACCTGGCAAAGCCTCTTTCGAGTCTTTAACAGTACCCGTCAATGATGAGGTAGTTACCTGCGCTGAAGCAGCAGAAATAAAACCTACAAATGCAAAGACAATTACTACAACTTTAAATAGTAAAGATTTCTTCATACTCTTTTAATTAATTGTTTTTTTGTTTTGTTAAAAAATGTTAAAATAACGCCACAAAGTTAAATATTAATTTTGTTTCACGCTCATTTCCAATGTTAAATTATTATTAATTCCTTCAAAACTTATCAACACTTAACATTACACAAAATTTTATAAGTAACAGTTTATCAACAGCTTAAAATATTCAAATTTCACTCACTTAAACCTCGCAAAATGATTTAATTAGCAGTTAAATTGTCAAAAAAGCTAGATCACTCTTCAATACACTTATTTTAACCAACATTTTTTTTAATTTTGGTCCATATTTACGACAATTTCCTTTAAAAGGATAAATAGATGAACCTACATAATCAAAGGTTATATCTGACAATTAAAAACAAAAAACAAAGATGAACTACGATTTAATTGTAATAGGCAGCGGTCCGGGCGGATACGTTACTGCAATCAGAGCTTCACAATTGGGTTTAAAAACTGCAATTGTTGAACGCGAATCTTTAGGCGGAATATGCCTTAACTGGGGATGTATTCCTACCAAGGCCTTACTAAAAAGCGCCCAGGTATTCGAATACATTAATCATGCAGCTGATTATGGCATTAAAACCGCCGAAGCTACTGCCGATTTTGCTGCTGTTGTTAAACGTAGTCGTGATGTAGCCGATGGCATGAGCAAAGGTGTTCAGTTCTTAATGAAGAAAAATAAAATTGATGTCATTATGGGAACTGGTAAAGTAAAGCCAGGTCAAAAAGTAGAGATTAAAGGTGCAGATGGAACTCAAAAGGAACTAAGCGCTAAACATATTGTCATTGCAACTGGCGGTCGCTCTAGAGAGTTACCTAACCTCAAACAAGATGGCAAAAAAGTAATTGGCTATCGTCAGGCTATGGTGCTGCCTGAATTACCAAAAACAATGGTAATTGTTGGATCAGGAGCTATCGGAGTAGAATTTGCCTATTTCTATGCCACCATGGGCACCAAAGTAACTATTGTTGAATTTATGGATACTATTGTTCCGGTAGAGGATGAAGATATCTCTAAACAACTGTTGAGAAGCTTAAAGAAAACTGGAATTGAGATCATGACTTCTTCAAGTGTAGAATCGGTTGACACGAGTGGAGCGGGATGCAAAGTGCAAGTTAAAACTGCCGCAGGAATCCAAACCATAGCATGTGATATTGTACTTTCTGCAGCTGGAGTTGTGGCTAATATTGAAAATATTGGTTTAGAAGAAACTGGAATAAAAACTGAAAAAGGAAAAGTTGTAGTAGATGGCTTTTACAATACTTCGGTTAAGGGATATTATGCCATTGGCGATATAGTTGCCGGCCAAGCATTAGCCCACGTTGCCTCTGCAGAAGGCATTATCTGTGTAGAAAAAATCGCTGGTCAACATGCAGAGCCATTAGATTACAACAACATCCCAGGATGCACCTACTGTTCTCCAGAAATCGCATCGGTTGGTTATACGGAAAAAGCTGCTAAAGCTGCTGGCTACGAATTAAAAATCGGTAAATTCCCTTTTTCTGCCTCTGGTAAAGCAAGTGCAGCAGGCGCTAAAGATGGATTTGTAAAATTAATTTTTGATGCTAAATATGGCGAGTTATTAGGCGCACATATGATTGGTGCGAATGTTACGGAGATGATTGCTGAAATTGTTGTGGCAAGAAAGTTAGAGACTACCGGTCACGAAATGATTAAATCGGTACATCCACACCCTACCATGAGCGAAGCCATCATGGAAGCCGCCGCTGATGCATATGGAGAAGTAATTCACTTATAATTAGGTTAATCGTTTAAACTAAAAATTGGTTAATTGCTGATAGCAGTTAACCAATTTTGGTTTAATAGCATGGCTAATCCAGTTAAACAATTAACCTATCAACATGAACTTACATACTATAAATACAGGATTTTTCAAGCTTGATGGCGGTGCCATGTTCGGAGTGGTCCCGAAATCGCTTTGGCAAAAAAGTAATCCGGCCGACGATAAAAATCTTTGTTCTTGGGCCATGCGATGTTTATTGATCGAAGATGGAAATAGATTAATCTTAATCGATAATGGAATTGGAGAAAAGCAGGACGAAAAGTTTTTGGGACATTATTATTTGCACGGCGATGACACTTTAGACCGATCATTAGCTGCAAAAGGGTTTAATCGGGCGGACATTACTGATGTCTTTTTAACACACCTGCACTTCGATCATTGTGGAGGCTCTATTCAACGGGTTGGGGAAAAATTAGTTCCAGCATTTAAGAATGCCTACTATTGGAGTAATGAGCAGCATTGGGAATGGGCAATTCATCCGAATGACAGAGAAAAGGCTTCCTTTCTAAAAGAAAATATTTTGCCAATTCAAGAAAGTGGGCAGCTAAAATTTGTAGCGAATGAAGAGGGTTTCACGTTTCAAGACGACATCAAAATTCGTTTCGCATTTGGACATACGGATGCGATGATGTTACCACAAATTACCTACAAGAACAACACTATAGTTTATATGGCAGATTTGTTACCATCCGTCGGACACATCCCCCTTCCCTATGTAATGGCCTACGACATGTTTCCTTTGCAAACACTGAAGGAGAAAAAATCATTTTTGGAAGAGGCAGCAACACATAACTATATCCTTTATTTGGAGCACGATCCAGTTAATGAATGCTGTACATTGCAACACACTGAAAAAGGAGTGCGTTTGCTAGATACATTTAAATTGAATGAAATCTAACTACAAGATTTTATGTAAAAAAAATCGAACATCAGCACACCTAATCTGTTATAACAGAAATTTTTTAAATGTCGATCACAAAATACTATCTTCCTTTTCTGTTTGTCATACTTCTAAGCTGCAATTCAGATGAGTACAGTCCAAATCAAAAATTTAACAGAAATACACCAGTACAGGTTAATGCCAGAGAGATTGCTGCTTTAGGCACAAAAGCATCTGGTACTACTATTAAAATTGCCGTTTCTGGAGATACACAGCGCTTTTATAAAGAGTCTGAAGATTTTGTTAGCTTAATCAATTCGCGAAAAGATATCGATTTCGTAGTGTTAAATGGCGACATATCCGATTTTGGGCTTTTACTAGAGTTCAATGGTATTTATGAAATTTACAACAGACTGAATATCCCATTTATTTCTGTTATTGGCAACCACGATCTCGTAGCTAATGGAGCCGACATTTATAAACGAATGTTCGGAGAACTTAATTTTACCTTTAATTATGCAGGTGTCAAATTTGTTTGTCACGACACAAATGGTCGTGAATATGATTTCAATGGATCCACACCAAATTTGACTTGGTTAAAAAACAACTTAAAAACTGACAATCAGACTAATCGATTGGTTGCTTTTTCTCACGTTCCGCCAACAGATGGCGATTTTGATCCTGCATTAGCTGGACCCTATCAAAATTTATTGAACCAAACCCCTGGGGTCATAGCCTCCATTCACTCTCATCAACACCAACCTCAAATTATACGGTATCAAAATGGAACGGGCATCCCTTTTATCATTACTAATGCCATTGTTAATCGCACATTTACACTAATCACGATCACGAATGACCAAGTTGTTGCCGAAGAAATTAAGTATTAGTTTAACACTAATTATAGGACTTTTTGTTTCATCAGCCGATGCACAACGTTCTTTTTTAAAACGCATTGAGCCAGACCAGGTCAATTTGCAATATGCGGGCAGTATAGGCTTTATAAGTGGAGGAATTGGCTATAATTTGTTTAACGAAAAAGCAGCTTTAAGTTTTCATTACGGTTATGTACCGAAAAGCAAAGGAGGATGGATGAGTATTTTTACCGCAAAATTCGAGTATAAACCTTTCTGCATCAATGTGAAAGATAAACTAATTATTCATCCGATAAATCCGGTTTTCTTCCCCTCTTATACTTCTGGGGATAACTTCGATTATCAATTTAGCACTACGAAATATCGAGAAGGCTATTATTTTTGGTCATCTGCTTTGCGTTTACACCTAGGGGCGGGCACAGAAGTTAAAATATTGACTAACAAAAATGCCGCATTCAAATCGGTAAGCGTATATGCCGAAGCGAACACCAATGATCTATATGCTATTAGTTGGTTTGAAAATAGAACTTCTACACCGTTTTATGCGATGTTTAAACTAGGCTATGGGCTGAGGCTAAACTTCTAGGCATCATAGTCAATCGCCAACCTAGGCGTGAAAACTAAGTTCATTCTTCTCTAAATTCCAAAATATCTCCAGGCTGGCATTCCAATACTTTGCAAATAGCTTCAAGCGTTTCTAATCGCACGGCTTTAGCCTTTCCTGTTTTTAAAATGGAAAGATTCGACAAAGTGATGCCTACCCTTTCACTAAGTTCAGTTAAAGACATTTTACGTTTAGCCATCATTACATCTAAGTTTACGATTATGGGCATGGCAATTAAATGGTTAATTCGTTTTCTTGTTGTAAAGCCATCCCACGTTTAAATGAAGTATAAAGCAAATAGGTTAAAATTGCAAAAATTGAACCTAAAATATATCCGCTATGCATTTTTAAATCCCGTGAGATTATTTTTCTCTGACTGATCATCATACGGTTAAATCTTGTTCTTTTTGTAAGTTAACGGCCTTTTGCAAAAAAGGATACATAAAAATCAACAAATAGATGATAAGTTGATATTTATTGGCGCTAAAATATTCATACTGGGCTTGGAATTGATTATTTGTGAGCTCCTGAATAAATTTTGAACTATAATGATTTGCTATCAGGGTAACAAAAGGATATAATATGATACAAAAAAGCACTACTTTTAAGCCAATAGAGAGCTTTTCAGAAAAAATAGTTTCATCATTCATTCGATATACCATAAAAAATAGACAGGCATCAAGCATTAAAAAATAAAGCACATCGAAATAACTAATTAGACTGTTTCTATCTGCCATGCCAACTAAAAATGCCTCCCTTATGTTTTTAACCTTCCAGTACAACTGACCCTCCATTCCTGTTATAAAATAATTTTCTCCAAGTTCGACTGTTTTATATGTCTTTTCTTTTAAATGGACAACTCGGACTTCTAAACGCCTAATTTTTCCCACAGATTTCACGTCCGGCACCATCTTAAATGTCGTAACAACAAGGATCATGGCAAGAAAAATAAATGGCATTCTCTTTATTTGTATTATTAGTGGTTTTGGTCGCATATTTATATTGTTAAATCTTGATCTTCTTTAATCCTCATTCCCGAAATAAATACTTCGGCTAAACCCAATCCAATTAACCCAGGTAGCACATACCGTTCAAAAACACTTATTAAACTTATCAGTGCGGTAGTAAAAACCTTCGTATTTCCTTTAAACAAAGCAGCTAAAGTAAATAGCAGTTTAAACAGCAGGATTATACAGGCAAATCCTAAAAAATAATAAGCGATCTTCCGAATGCGAGCAGCTTGATCGGCACGAAACACACCTCCTTCTAAAATGGACTTTACGATTTTTCGAATTTGGTACAATACAAAAGCAAATAAAACACGAGATAGTAATATAGGAATCAAAGAAATATAGGTAATCCATCCAAAAAAGAACCTCAAACTATCAAATCCCTCCGATTGAGGCAAGCTGTCTGCAAAACCAGAAAATTTTTCTGCCCAGGGATTGGCATAGATAAAGGGAATGAGGATAGATGCGGCAATTAAAAATAGAGCTACATCTATAAACCTTAAAAGTAAAGTCAGTCTTTTAGTAGTTGTTTCCATGATTATGTTTTTTAAATTATTTTCATCTTTTAACCTATTTATTCTTGTTGTATAGAGGAGATAAAGACTTCGTATAGAATAACCAACACACTTAATTTTCTTCCATTTCTTTCAAAGCCCACAATTTTATTTATTATAAAATAACATCTATACAAACATATAGAGTTTTTTATTATGAATCAAACTTTTTTTATTGTAAAACAATAAATATTAGTCCTAAATCAATTAAACATACATTTACTGCCAAATTTAATTTGGAATGATTTTTGTTACTAAAGTATTTGTTAAAAAAATGCGCTAAAGTGTAACATTTTCAATAATTTACCCTTTCGTTGTGACTAAAATTTTCGTATTTTTGCAGCTTCGAAATAATTAAGACGACCAAAACATATAAATGAGACAACTCAAAATAACCCAATCCATTACCAACCGCGAAAGTCAATCCTTAGACAAATACTTGCACGAGATTGGAAAAGTAGATTTAATTACAGCAGAAGAAGAAGTAATACTAGCCCGTAAAATTCGTGAAGGTGATCAAGCTGCTTTAGAGCGCTTAACAAAAACCAACTTACGTTTCGTAGTTTCGGTAGCTAAGCAATATCAAAATCAGGGATTAACATTGGGCGATTTAATTAACGAAGGAAATCTGGGCTTAATTAAAGCGGCAAAACGTTTTGATGAAACCAAAGGTTTTAAATTCATTTCTTATGCAGTTTGGTGGATTCGTCAATCTATATTACAGGCTATTGCAGAGCAAAGCCGTATTGTACGTTTACCTTTAAATCAAGTTGGCTCTTTAAGTAAAATCAGCAAAGCGTTCTCTAAACTAGAACAAGAGTACGAACGCGAGCCATCTCCTGAAGAATTGGCAGACATTTTAGAAACAACAGTTGATAAAATATCTGATACCTTAAGCAATTCAGGCCGTCACGTTTCTATGGATGCTCCATTTGTTCAAGGTGAAGAAAATACCTTATTGGATGTACTAGAAAATCATGAGCCAAATACAGATAGTAACTTAATTAACGAGTCACTTTCTGAAGAAATTAAACGCTCATTATCTACACTAACGGAACGTGAACGCGAAATTATCGTGCTATTTTTTGGACTAAGTACCAATCACCCACTTTCATTAGAAGAAATCGGCGAGAAATTTAATTTAACGCGTGAACGTGTTCGTCAAATTAAAGATAAAGCTTTACAACGTTTACGTCATACTTCACGTAGTAAGATTTTAAAATCATACTTAGGCTAAGCATCTTAGAACTTGGCTTAGTGTAAGTTTAACACATTGTAAAACAATTAAATACAAGAAAATAAAGTAAAAAAGATTGGGTACTAACCCGATCTTTTTTACTTTTGCATCAATTCTAACCAAATTAAATTTCTTGTATGTTAAACAAATATCAATCTGAGTTTCAGAACTGGATTGAAAAGGAGAAAAAAGCGCTCGAACTGATTCGCTGTGTAGGTCAACTGTGGTTTGACCGCTCCATAGAACTGGTACTTTTCCGTAAACCGTTATTCGACGTCGGAAGTAGTGAAATATTAGCCCATCATCAATACGCCAAGAAAGTAAGCGGAAAAGATATTTCCATCTACGAAACGCTAGAACTGGCTTCAACCATTGCAAAATGCAATCTTGCTCCTTCGCGAATAGACATTGGCCGACTAGCCGCTGAGTGGTTGGACGAAAACAACACCTATTCTTCGATGTACGATTTTGTGGTGAGTAAACTTTCTAAACATATTGGTAAAGACAAATTTAATTTAAAGCCAAAAGACGTAGTACTGTACGGCTTTGGCAGAATTGGCAGAATTGCTGCGCGCGAATTAATTGTACAAGCAGGAAAAGGCGAACAGCTGCGCCTAAGAGCCATTGTTACCCGCAGCTATAGCGATGAGGAATTAGTTAAACGTGCAGAATTGCTCCGAACCGACTCTATTCATGGCCCATTTAACGGAACAATTACCGAAGATTTTGAAAATAAAGCCCTGATTGTGAATGGACAAACCATTTACATTATCGTTGCCAAAGAACCGGAAGACGCAGATTATAGTAGCTATGGCATTGAGGATGCACTGCTAATAGACAATACTGGTGTTTATCGGGACAGAGAAGGACTAAGTAAACACTTGGCTGCCAAAGGAATTAGCAAAGTATTACTAACCGCTCCCGCCAAAGGAGATATCCCCAATATCGTTACGGGAATTAATGACAGCGATTTCGATTATCAAGCGGAAACCATTTTCTCTAATGCGTCGTGTACAACCAACGCTATTGTACCGGTGTTAAAAATTATCGACGGTGCCTTTGGCATCGAGAAAGGCCATATTGAAACGGTACACTCCTATACCAATGATCAGAACTTACTCGATAATTACCATAAGAAATATCGTCGCGGTCGTTCGGCAGCTTTAAATCTCGTTATCACAGAAACTGGCGCCGACAAAGCAGTAGCAAAGGTGATTCCTCATTTGGGTGGCAAATTAACCGGAAATGCGGTGCGCGTACCTACACCTAATGTTTCATTAGCTATATTAAACCTATCTTTAACTAAAGAAACTTCGAAACAAGAAGTGGCAGAAGTTTTAAAACAAGCTTCGCTATTTGGTGATTTATCTGAACAGCTAGAATATTCCTTATCCAACGAATTAGTGAGCAGTGATTTAATCGGGAACAGTCACGCGTCTATAGTCGACGGACCAGCAACCATCATTGCCAACGACCACAAATCTATCGTTTTATACACCTGGTACGACAATGAATATGGGTATACCAGACAAGTTATTCGTTTAGCTAAGAAAATTGCTGGAGTAGTTCGATTAACTTACTACTAATGGTATAGGGAATGAGCCTTCTCATTCCCTATAAATACCTATATTTACGAAAAAAATCGTTAAATGAAACTCCCGATTTATCAAGTCGATGCCTTTACCCAACAGCTATTTGGAGGTAACCCAGCAGCTATTGTACCTTTAGCAAGCTGGCTGCCTGCACCAGAAATGCAGAAAATTGCAGCTGAGAATAATTTAGCAGAAACCGCTTTTTTTATCCCACAAGGTAATGATTACGAACTTCGCTGGTTCACGCCTGAGTTAGAAATCGATTTATGTGGACATGCTACGCTTGCTACTGCACATATTATTTTCACCCAATTGGGCTACACCAAAAACGAAATTCACTTTCACACCTTAAAGGCAGGCACTTTAACCGTTAGTAAAGCAGAGGACAACTATACACTCAACTTCCCGTCAAGACCTCCAGAACTTTGCGAAGCTCCGGATGGCCTGCTAAATGCCTTAGGCGGCAAAATTCCGCTTCATATACTCCGATCTAGAGACTATATGCTAGTTTATGAAAGCGAAGCGGATATAATAGTTCTCAAACCGGATTTTGCAGCCTTGGCCAAATTAGACATCATGGGCGTAATTGTTACAGCAAAAGGAGAGCATAGTGATTTCGTATCTCGGTTTTTTATCCCAGCAGCAGGAATAAATGAAGATCCTGTTACTGGTTCAGCACACTGTAACCTAATTCCTTATTGGGCTGAAAAACTAGCCAAGAATAAGCTACACGCTTATCAGATATCTACACGCAGAGGCGAATTATGGTGTGAGTTAAAAGGAGATCGGGTTTTAATGACCGGAAAAGCAATAACGTACTTAAAAGGTGAAATTTATATTTAAAATAATTAGGATGAAGAAAATATTTTTTATTCCACTGGCGCTATTTTTAAGCTGTGGATCTGTAAAAACCAATACCGCTCAAACATCGGTAAGTGATCAATTATTAAAAGACGTAGAAACATTAGCGTCAGATTCGTACGAAGGACGTAAGACTGGAACAAAAGGAGCAGAAATGGCCAGAGCTTATCTCACCGGTAGACTAAAAGAAATCGGCTTAAAACCTTATCCTGGCATGAGCAGCTACGAACAAAGTTTTGAGGTAAAAGGTAGAAATGGAGCAGCAGCAATTGAAGGAAAAAATTTAATTGCCTATATCCCTGGAAAATCAACGAACGTAATGGTTATTTCAGCGCATTACGATCATGTTGGCATAATTAAAAACGAAGTATATAATGGGGCTGATGACAATGCTTCAGGTGTTGCGGGCTTACTTCAGTTTGCGAAGCACTTTTCTAAAAACAAACCCAATAACACCTTAATATTTGCCATATTCGATGCTGAAGAGATGGGCTTACAAGGTGCAAAAGCTTTTGTTGCTAAACCACCGGTAGCATTGGACCAAATTAAATTGAACATTAATATGGATATGATTAGCCATAATGATAAGGGAGAACTTTATGCCGCCGGTGCCTTTAAAAACCCTCAACTCAAAGGTTATCTCATCACTACCAACCCTAAATTAAAGTTGTTATTAGGACATGACGATCCAAAATTAGGAAAAGACGACTGGACTAATCAAAGCGACCAAGGGGCATTCAATGCGAAAAACATTCCCTTTATTTATTTTGGTGTCGAAGATCATAAAGACTACCACAAAGCAACAGACGAATATCAAAATATTAACAAAGAATTTTTTATCGACGCAGCCAATACCATTCAAAGTATAATTATAAACATCGATAAGGAAAGAGATATTCAAGCCATTTTTAGAGAAAATCTAAAAATGAATAAAAAATAAGATAAGATACACTT
>Ga0247813_10003154_pt1 | contig 10752 bp, 8 predicted proteins | sample UWRJL169409C1_FD_180719 | JGI IMG/M metagenome (GOLD analysis project Ga0247813, IMG submission 180719) | Plant litter microbial communities from Arlington Agricultural Research Station in Wisconsin, United States - UWRJ-L169-409C-1 | ecosystem: Environmental > Terrestrial > Plant litter >... | reverse complement strand
AGGTGCATGATCGCCCGCCGCTGATCGCGCGGAATGACCGTCGTGCCCATGATGTCCGACAGCCACAGGCCGTCCGCCAGCAGGCGCAGCAGCAGCGCGTCGTCCGCGCCCGCCGGGTCGACGGGATCCTCCGCCGAGATTTCCGCGACGATCCGGGTCCAGCGCGCGGCCAGCGACGGCTCCATCAGCCCGGCGATCAGAGCCACCTTGCCGATGCTGACGTCCTCGGGCCGGCCGACGTCCTCGACGGTCACCCGCAGATAGGCGCGCGACATCCGGACATAGGGGTTGGGATCCTTGGCCGCCGCCTCGCGGACCTCGCGCAGCAGGTCCTCGCCGAGGTGGTCGATGACCGCCTCCAGCAGCGCCAGCTTGCTCGGGAAATGATGCAGCAACGCGCCCTTGCTTACCGGCAGGCGCGCGACGACGGCGTCCAGCGTGAAGTTGGCGGCGCCGAGCTCGTTGGCCACCGCGATGGCGGCGTCGATGATCAGCGACTTGGTCAGTTCGGGTTGCCGGGCGCGCAGGGTCATGGGCGCTACATACCAACTGGACGGTAAGCTGTAAAGTTGGGGAGGCGCCGGTTCGCGTTCCGTCGAGGCGAGGATGCGCCTTGCGTGGTTCGAGACGCGGACCCGGGGGTCCGCTCCTCACCATGACGAAGTTTATGGAAGCCCACCCACCTTCGTCATCCTGAGGAGCGAGCCTCAAGCGAGCGTCTCGAAGGACGCAGGGTATCTACCCTAGCCCAGCGTCACCCGGAACACCGCGCCGCCGCCATCGGCCGTCGCGGGCTCGAACGTCCCGCCGTGCTGGGCGACCAGGGAGCGGATGACGCGCATGCCCAGGCCCGTCCGGGCGGCCGGATCAAAGTTGGCGGGCAGGCCCGGACCGTCGTCGCGGACGGTCAGGCTCAGGCTCGATCCGGCGGGAACGACCTCCACGCTGATCCGGCTCGCGCCGTGCTTCGCGGCGTTGGTGACCAGCTCGTTGGTGATCAGTCCGAGCGGCATGACCAGGGTGGTCGGGATCGGCGTCGGCTCGCCCGTCAGCGTGGCGGCGCAGGGCTCGATGACGCCGGCCAGGTCGTCAATCAGGCGCCGGGCGTAGTCCAGGGCCGAGGTCGTCTCGACCGCCTCGTCCAGATAGAAGTGCCGGTGCACCCGCGCCACCGTGGTCACCCGGGAGGCGGCGATGTCGAGCTGGCGCGAAGCCTCGGCGTCGCCCACCGCCTTGGCCTGCATGGTCAGCAGGCCCGACACGAACTGCAGGCTGTTCATGACCCGATGGTCGATCTCGCGGCCGAGCATGGCGGTGCGGTCGCGCTCGGCCTCGACATCGGCGACGCGCTGTTCCAGTTCGAGGTTGAGCGCCTCATGCTGTTTCAGCAGGCGACGAAGCTCGAGCTGCGCCATCACCTGTCCGGCCAGGGTCCGCAGGGCGGCCTGCTGGTGCGCGTTCAGAGTGCGCGGCTCGAAGCCCAGCACACACAGGGTGCCCAGCGGCAGCCCCTCGGGCGTCTTCAGCAGGGCGCCGGCGTAGGAGCGCAGGCCCGGATCGCCGGTGACCAGCGGATTGCAGTCGAAGCGCGCGTCTCGGGTCGCGTCCGGCACCATCATGAAATCTTCAGCCAGGATCGCGTGGCCGCAGAAGGAGGTGTCGAGCGGCGTCTCGCGCACGCCCAGCCCGACCTCGGCCTTGAAGAACTGACGCCCCTCGCCGATCAGGTTCACCACCGCGATCGGCATGCCGCAGATCTGCGAGGCCAGCTCGGCGATGGCGTCGAAGTCGGCCTCCCGCGGGGTGTCGAGCACGTCGTAGCGCAACAGCGCCGCCAGCCGTTCCTGTTCGTCGGGCCGCAGAGCGATCGTCATCGCGGCTCGCCCGGCGGCAGGATCAACAAACAGGACAAATCAAACTCCCGCCACGTCGGAACGCATGTCCGACCAGCCACCCGCAAAGGCTTACGACGACAGCTAGCGCCTCCCTAGAACAATCCAAGACCTCAGGGGGAGCGCCGTACTGTCGCATGGGCCGCCGCTCAGGCGTCGCCAGTCTTCAGCCCCATGGCCCCGGCGACATAGTCCCAGAGCGCGGCGATCTCGGCGGCGGCCGCCCGGTCGGAGCTTTCCTCGGCGGAGCGGCCGCGTTCCAGAGCCACCTGGTAGATGGCCCGCGAGCGCAGGATGGTCGGGGCGACGTCGGCCTTCATGTAGTCGAGACCCTTCATCGCGCGCCGGACCAGCGGCGCCTCGACGCTCTCGCGTGTCACCGGCGCCTGGTTCACGACCACGGCGGACGGCTTGCCCAGCCGACGCACGAGCATCAGCGTGCGGGCCAGCCCCGACAGGTCGATCAGGGTCGGGCGGGCGACCATCAGCACGAAGTCGGCGACCACCACCGCCTCGCCGACCGTCTCCACGGCGCCGGCCGGGGTGTCCACGATCAGCAGGTCCTTGCGCTCGGCCAACGCCGCGAACTGGGCCGCCACCACGTTGCGTCCTGAAGACTCGACATAGGCCGGGCCCGGCGTCTCGCGTGCGCTCAGAATGTCGCGCGCCGAGAACTGGGGATCGGTGTCGACCATCAGGACATCGAGCCCGCGCAGATGCGCAGCCAAAGCCAGGTGCGTCGCCACCGTGGTCTTGCCCGAGCCTCCCTTCAGGGCGACGACCGCCAACGTCTTCAAACTCGTCTCGCTCCCTGTCCGCGCCCGGAGGGTTCTGGTCCGAAATCGTGACGCGGTCGAGGCGGCGCGTCGCTTGCCGAGACGATCGCCGGCTGTAAAGTTCGGCCTCAGGGGGACCCATGCAAACCAGCCGACGCGCCTTGATCGCCGCGCTCCTCGCCACACCGCTGATGCCGCGCCTCTCCCGGGCCGCCGAGGCCGGCGTGCCGCCGCCCGATCTGGAGCGCCGCGTGCCGGTGAAGGGGGGAAGCCTCTACGTCCGGGTCAACGGCGACCTGAAGTCCGGCAAGCCGCCGCTGCTGCTGGTGCACGGCGGACCGGGCGGGGCGCTGTGGCAGTTCTTCCCGGCCCTGCCGCTGGCGGCCGATCGCGCCGTCATTCTGTACGACCAGCTCGACAGCGGCCGCTCCGATGCGCCGGGCGATCCCGCCAACTGGACCGTCGAGCGGTTCGTGTCCGAGATCGGCGCGGTCCGCGCCGCGCTGGGCGTCGAGCGGTTCCACCTGCTCGGCCACAGCTGGGGCGGGATCGTTGCGACCCATTACGCGGCGGCCGCGCCCGCGGGACTGCGCAGCCTCATCCTGCAGGGGACGCCGGTGTCGGCGAAGAGCGCCATGGACGACGTCAATCGCCTGCTCGACGCCCTGCCCGACGGCGCGGGCGCGATGATCCGCGAGCACGAGAAGGCCGGCACGCTCGACGATCCGGCCTACGGCGAAGCGATGATGGTCTTCATGCGCAAGCATCTGGGGCGCACCAGCGTGCGGGCCATCGCCATGCCCTACATGGAGTCGACTCCGCCGGACCGGGGCGACGCCCTGGCCATGGCCATGACCGGCGGCAGCCTGACGCAAGGCTTCACGGGTGTCCTGACGGACTTCGACGACACGCCGCTGCTGCCGCGCATCACCGCGCCGACCCTGCTGCTCAACGGCGAGTTCGACATCGTTACCCCGGTGACGGCCCGCGCCTGCCTGCCGCTGCTGAAGCACGGCGCGTTCGAAGAGATTCCGCAAGCAGGGCATATGGCGCAGTTCGACCAGCCGGATGCCTGGCGACGGTCCGTGCAGCAATTCATCACGGCGCACGACGGCTGAGCCGATGGCTCTGGCCCGACCCCTGCCCTCTCCGGCATAGTCGCCCCATGACCGTCACCCCGACTCGCTGCGCCTGGCCCGGCGCGACCGACGCGCAGTACATCGCCTATCATGACGAGGAGTGGGGCGTGCCGGAGTACGACAGCCGGGCGCTGTGGGAGAAGCTGGTGCTGGACGGGTTCCAGGCCGGGCTCGCCTGGATCACCATCCTGCGCAAGCGCGAGAACTTCCGCGCCGCCTTCGACAACTTCGATCCGGCGAAGGTCGCGCTCTATGGCGAGGCGGACCGGGCGCGGCTGATGGCGGACGCCGGCATCGTCCGCTCCAACGCCAAGATCGACGCGGCCATCGGCGGGGCGAAGATCTTCCTGGAGATGCAGGCGCGCGGCGAGGACTTCAGCGACTTCCTGTGGGCCTTCGTCGACGGCAAGCCGATCGACAGGGCCTGGCCGGCGACCGGCCAGGTTCCGGTGACCTGTCCCGAGGCAGAAGCCATGTCGAAAGCGCTCAAGAAAAAGGGCTTCAAGTTCGTCGGGCCGGTGATCGTATACGCCTTCATGCAGGCGACCGGGATGGTGAACGATCACCTCGCCGGGTGCTTCCGTCACGACGACGTTCGTCGTATGGCGCGATAGATGCCTGACTTCCTCCTCGAGAAAGCCTGTCCCGGCCCGGTCTGCGGCGTGGACGAGGCCGGACGCGGTCCCTGGGCGGGGCCGGTCAGCGCCGCGGCGGTGATCCTCGATCCGCGCCGCTGTCCCAAGGGGCTGGACGACTCCAAGAAGCTCAGCGCCGCCAGGCGCGAGGAACTGGAGATCGAGATCAAGGCGCAGGCTGTGGCCTGGGCCGTCGGCTTCGCCTCGGTCGAGGAAATCCACGAGCTGAACATCCTGCAGGCCACGGGCCTGGCCATGTGCCGCGCCGTCGAGGGGCTGCAGGTCAAGGCGGTGTTCGCGCTGGTCGACGGCAACTACCGCTTCAAGCTGCCCTGCGACATCAAGACGGTGGTCAAGGGCGACGGCATCAGCGCCTCGATCGCGGCCGCCTCGATCCTGGCCAAGACGGCGCGCGACCGGCTGATGATCGAGATGGACGGCGTCTATCCGGGCTACGGCTTCGCGGCCCACAAGGGCTACCACGCGCCGACGCATGTCGAGGCGCTGAAGGTCCTCGGCCCCTGCGCCATCCACCGGAAGGGCTGGAGCCCGATCCGCGACCTGTTCGCCGAGGCCTGAATTCATGAACCGACGCCAGATCCTCGCAGGCGCCGGCCTCGCCGTCCTGACCGGCGCCGCCGCGCCCGCGCGGTTCGACCATTCGGTCGTGCTGCGCGCCGCCAGGGCGCTGCTGCGGCATCCCTACCAGTCGCCCGAGACGCCGCTGCCGCCCGCGCTCGCGGCGCTGGACTACGACGGCTACCGCAAGATCCGCTTCCTCGAGGACCACGCCCTGTGGCGCGGCCACGACCTGCCGTTCCAGGCCCACTTCTTCCATCGCGGCGGGCTGGCGCGGAACCGGGTCGAGCTGTTCGAGGTCTTCGACGGCCGCGCTGCCCAGATCGCCTACTCGCCCGGCCTCTACAGCTTCGGCGATGCGCCGCCGGAGGGGCTGGAGGGCCATCCCGACCTCGGCTTCGCGGGCTTCCGGCTGCTCAGCCCGATCAACCAGCCGGACAAGCTGGACGAGATCGCCGCCTTCATCGGCGCCAGCTACTTCCGGGGCGTGGCCAGGGGCGGCGCCTACGGCCTGTCGGCACGCGGCCTGGCCATCGGCGCGGGCGAGGCCGAGGAGTTCCCGGTGTTCCGCGCCTGGTGGCTGGAGCGGCCGGCCAAGGGCGCGGCGAGCGTCGTGCTGCACGGGCTGATGGACGGCCAGAGCGTCACCGGCGCCTACCGCTTCGTGGTCACGCCGGGTGAGACCACGACCATGTCGGTCGAGGCGACCATCTTCCCGCGCCGCGACCTGGCCAAGGTCGGGTTCGCGCCGCTGACCAGCATGTTCCTGTTCGATCAGGAGAGCAGCCACCGCTACGACGACTTCCGCCCGGCGGTGCACGACAGCGACGGCCTGGCCGTGGCCGACGCGAGTGGCCAGCGCATCTGGCGGCCGCTGTTCAATCCGAAGGGCACGCGGATCAGCACCTATCCGGGCTCGTCGGGCTTCGGGCTGATCCAGCGCAAGACGGCCTTCGACGACTACCAGGACCTGGAGGCCCGCTACGACCTTCGCCCGAGCCTGTGGGTCGAACCGGTCGGCGCCTGGCCGGCGGGGACCGCGCGGCTGGTCGAGCTGCATGCGCGCAGCGAGGCCGACGACAACATCGTCGCCGAATGGCGCGCCGACGGGTCGCTGCCGGCGCACCAGCCGGTGAGCGCGGCCTGGCGCCTGCACTGGGGACCGGACCACACCGACCCGGCGCTGGCCCGGGCGCACAGCTGGCGCGCGGGCGCCGGCGACTCGGACGGCTGGCGCCGCGTGGTGATCGACTTCGGCCCCGTGACCGGCGGCGGCGGCGGGCTCGACGCGACCCTCGAGGTCAGCGACGGCGAGACCCGCTCGGCGGTGATCCAGCCCAACCCCGTCACCGGCGGCGTGCGCCTCGCGTTCAACTTCAAGCCGGGCTCGGCGGACACGACGTATGTGCGAGCGCAGCTCACGCGCGATGGCGTCTCGGTGTCCGAGCTGTGGGCTTATCCGTGGGTGGGATAGCCTCGGCAGTCTCCCTCCCCTTTATGGGGAGGGTGGATCGGCGAGCCGCAGGCGAGACGAGACGGGTGGGGCAACGCGTCCACCGCCGTGCCCCACCCTGGTCCGCTACGCGGACCTGTCCCTCCCCATAAAGGGGAGGGAGGGCGCTAGATCCCCATCTGCCTGGCGGCCAGATCGCGCATGATCTCCTCGCTGCCGCCGCCGATCGCGTTGACGCGGACCTCGCGGTAGATGCGCTCAATCCGCGACCCGCGCATGTAGCCGGCGCCGCCCATGATCTGCATCGCCTCGCGGGCGCAGTATTCCATGGTCTCGGTGGCCTGGACCTTGAGCAGGGCGATCTCGGCGATCGGCGACTCGCCCTGGCTGATCCGCCAGGCCAGGGTCTCGAGCCAGGCCTGGGTGGCGCTGATGCGCTTGTACATGTCGGCCAGCTTGTGGCGGATGACCTGGTGGTCGGCGAGGCGCTTGCCGAAAGTCATGCGCTCGCGCGCCCAGTCGATCGCGTCGTCGAGGCAGACCTTCGAGAAGCCGATGGCCCCGGCGCTCATCCCGATCCGCTCGCCGTTGAAGTTCTCCATGATGCCGGCGAAGCCGCGGTTCTCCTGACCGATCAGGTTCTCGACCGGCACCCGCACGTCGTCGAAATAGAGCGCCGCCGTGTCCGACGCCCACCAGCCCTGCTTCTTCAGCTCGGTGCGGCTGAACCCCTCGCGCTCGCGCTCGATCAGCAGCAGGGAGACGCCGCCCGCGCCCTCCCCGCCTGTCCGCACGGCGACGGTGTAGTAGTCGGCCCGCATCCCGCTGGTGATGAACATCTTGGAGCCGTTGACGACGTAGTGGTCGCCGTCGAGCCGGGCGGTGGTCTTCAGGTTGGCGACGTCGGAGCCGCCCGAGGGCTCGGTGATGGCCAGGGCGGAGATTTTCTCGCCGGACAACACCTGCGGGATGATCCGGTCCTTCATCTCCTGCGTGCCGAGACGGCGGATGGGCGGCAGGCCGATGCCGTGGCTCATCAGGCTGGCGTTGATGCCGCCGGCGCCGTGCCGCGACATTTCCTGGCTGGTGATGATCGACAGGAACGGGTCGGACGGCACGCCGCCGTATTCCTCCGGCCAGCCCAGCCGCAGCAGCCCGACCTCGGACGCCTTTTTGTAGAGCTCGCGCGGGAAGGTCCCGGCCTCGTCCCAGTCGCTGACGAACGGCATGATCTCCGCCTCGACCCAGCGCCGCAGCGTGTCGGCCCAGGCGTGGTGGTGGTCCTCGTAGAACGGGCTCTTGCGGCTCTCGTTCAGGGCGGCGAGCGGGCTGGGCATGGGGATCCTCCGGAGCCGGCGCTTCTGAGCGAGCGCCTTTCCGCCAAGGTCTCAACCGTTCCGCGACGGCAGTCGAGCCCCCTCGCGCCAGTCCCCGGAATGGGGCTCGGGCCCTGGAACTTTTTTTCGGACAGAGCGTCTTGCGTTTTGGGGGCGAGCATTCAGGTCGATGCGGGATCGCCTGTACGGACGATTGAAGGATCGACGATGAGCAAGACGACTTCCACCGGCGAAGACGACATGGCCGGCACAGGCATCGAAGGCCTGGACAACATCCTGATGGGCGGGCTCACCCGGCATCGGGTCTATCTGCTTGAAGGCTCGCCGGGCACCGGCAAGACCACCACGGCGCTGCGCTTCCTGATCGAGGGTGCGAGCAAGGGTGAACGCGGTCTCTACATCACCCTGTCGGAGACGGAGGTGGAGCTGAAAGAGATGGCCCGGTCGCATGGCTGGTCGCTGGACGGCATCGACCTGTTCGAACTGGTGCCGCCCGAGAGCCTGCTGGACGAGCAGCAGCAGCAGAGCCTGCTCTATTCCTCCGACCTGGAGCTGGGCGAGACGACGCGGCTGATCTTCGAGGCCGTGGAGCGGATCAAGCCGAAGCGGATCGTGCTCGACAGTCTGTCGGAAATCCGCCTGCTGGCCCAGAGTTCGCTGCGCTATCGCCGCCAGGTGCTGGCGCTGAAGCACTATTTCGCCAAGAACGGCGCCACGGTCATCCTGCTCGACGACCTGACCACTGACACGCTCGACAAGACCGTCCACTCGGTGGCCCACGGCGTCATCCGGCTGGAGGAGAGCGCGCCGGACTACGGCGCCGAGCGCCGCCGGATGCGCGTGCTGAAGTATCGCGGAAAGCGTTTCCGCGGGGGCTACCATGACTTCAACATCATCACTGGCGGGGTCGAGGTCTACCCGCGGCTGGTCGCGCTGGAGCACCATTCGGAGTTCGAGCGCGGCGGGCTGACCAGCGGCATCACGGAGCTGGACGAGTTGCTCGGCGGCGGCGTCGAGCGCGGGTCGAGCACCCTGATCCTGGGCCCGGCCGGCACCGGCAAGTCGCTGTTGACCCTGACCTTCGTGATGGACGCGATGCGCCGTGGCGAGAAGGCGGCAATGTTCATCTTCGACGAGGAGTTGGGCCTGTTGCTGCGGCGCACGAAGGCTCTCGGTTTCGACCTGCAGGCGTGCATCGACAAGGGCTCGCTGATGCTCCACCAGGTCGACGCCGCAGAACAGTCGCCGGGTGAGTTCGCGCACCGTGTTCGCCGTTCTGTCGAGCAGAACGCCATCAAGACGGTCGTGATCGATAGTTTGAACGGCTACCAGGCCTCGATGCCGGAGGAGCAGTTCCTCATCCTGCACATCCACGAGTTGCTGCAGTACCTGAATCGCCAGGGCGCCACGACCTTCCTGACCGTCGCCCAGCACGGGCTGGTCGGCGAGATGAAGTCGCCGGTCGACGTCACCTACCTGGCCGATACCGTCGTGCTGCTGCGCTACTTCGAGGCGGCGGGCGAGGTTCGCCGGGCCATCTCGATCATCAAGAAGCGAGCAGGCAAGCACGAGAAGAACATCCGCGAGTACCGGATCGACTCGCGCGGCCTGACGGTCGGCGCGCCGCTCACCGGATTCCAGGGCGTGCTCCGCGGGGTGCCCAGCTTCGTCGGCGCCGATGGCGCTCTGATGGAGGCGCCATCCGAGTGACCGCGTCCGTGACCGTCGACCCTCTGAGGACCCTGATCCTCGCGCCGCACGGACGCGATGCGCCGGTGGCGTGGTCGCTGCTGGCCGAGGCGGGACTGTCGGCGGCGGTCTGCGAGAACCTGAACGATCTTGTCCTCCACCTCTGGGAGGGCGCCGGCGCGGTGCTGGTGATCGAGGAGGTGCTGCTCAGCGCCGACCTGACCGCCCTGTCGGTCTGGCTCGAGGATCAGCCGGCCTGGAGCGACCTGCCGATCATCCTGCTGACCCAGCGCGGCGGCGGGCCGGAGCGCAACCCGGCCGCCCAGCGCCTGAGCCAGGCCCTCGGCAATGTCTCGTTCATGGAGCGTCCGTTCCATCCGACGACCCTGATCAGCGCGGTGCAGGTCGCCCTGCGCGGCCGCCGCCGCCAGTACGAGGCGCGCGAACGCATCGAGACGGTGCGCGCCGCCGAAGAGGCCCTGCGCGAGGTCAACGCCAACCTCGAACAGCGGGTAGAGGAACGCACCGAGCGCCTCGCCGAAGCCGAGGCTGCCCTGCGCCAGTCGCAGAAGCTGGAGGCCATCGGCCAGCTGACCGGCGGCGTGGCGCACGATTTCAACAACCTGCTGCTGGTCATCTCGGGCGGGCTGGAGGTCATGGACCGCCAGAAGGACCCGGCCCGTCGCGCCCGCATCGTCGACGGCATGCGGCAGGCGGCCGACCGGGGCGCACGACTGACCAAGCAGTTGCTGGCCTTCTCGCGCAGCCAGGCGCTGAAGACCGAACCGGTCGATCTGCTGGCCCATGTCGACGGCATGCGCACCCTGCTCGACCACGCCCTCGGCGGCGACGTTTCGATGGATACGGACCTGCCCGCCGACCTGTGGCCTGTGGAGGTCGATCCGACCGAGCTGGAGCTGGTCATCCTGAACCTGTGCGTCAACGCCCGCGATGCGATGCCCGGCGGCGGCTTGATCCGTATCCATGGCGAAAACGCCTATGGCGCCGGCGGGCGGGACTTCGTCACCCTGATCATCTCCGACAACGGGGTCGGCATGTCGCCCGAGGTCCAGGCGCGGGTGTTCGAACCCTTCTTCACCACCAAGGACATCGGCAAGGGCTCGGGCCTGGGCCTGGCTCAGGTCTACGGCTTCGCCCAGCAGATGGGCGGCTCGGTGGAGATCGAGAGCGAGCCCGGCCAAGGCGCCTCGATCCTGCTGCGCCTGCCCCGCGCCGACCGCGCGCCGGAGCG
>Ga0247813_10003153_pt1 | contig 10757 bp, 13 predicted proteins | sample UWRJL169409C1_FD_180719 | JGI IMG/M metagenome (GOLD analysis project Ga0247813, IMG submission 180719) | Plant litter microbial communities from Arlington Agricultural Research Station in Wisconsin, United States - UWRJ-L169-409C-1 | ecosystem: Environmental > Terrestrial > Plant litter >... | reverse complement strand
TGCGACGCAGCATGGTCGACGCCGACGCCGGTCTGTAGGCGACCCCGCGCAGCGAGAGCGGGATGAGCACCACGATGATCAGCGCGTTGAAGATCACCGCGGAGACGATCGCGGACTCCGGGCTCGAGAGCCGCATGATGTTGAGCACCTCGAGCTGGGGGAAGACCACCATGAACATCGCCGGGAGGATCGCGAAGTACTTCGCGATGTCGTTGGCGATCGAGAAGGTCGTCAGCGCCCCGCGCGTGATGAGCAGCTGCTTGCCGATCTGCACCACCTCGATGAGCTTGGTCGGGTCCGAGTCGAGGTCGACCATGTTCCCGGCCTCCTTGGCCGCGGAGGTCCCGGTGTTCATCGCGACCCCCACGTCGGCCTGCGCGAGGGCCGGGGCGTCGTTCGTCCCGTCCCCGCACATCGCCACGAGGTGACCGCCCTCCTGCTCCCGCCGGATCAGCGCGAGCTTGTCCTCCGGCGTGGCCTCGGCGAGGACGTCGTCCACCCCGGCCTCCTCGGCGATCGCCCGGGCGGTGATCGCGTTGTCACCGGTCACCATGACGGTGCGGATGCCCATGGCACGCAGCTCGTCGAAGCGTTCCCGCAGGCCCGTCTTGACGACGTCCTTGAGGTGGATCACCCCGAGCACCTGCGCGGGTCCGGCGCCGGTCTGCCGGGCCACCACCAACGGTGTGCCGCCCGATGCGCTCACCCCGTCGACCAGGGTCTGCACCTGGTCGGGTGTGTGCCCCCCGGTCGAGTGCACCCAGGCGTGGACCGCGCTCGCGGCCCCCTTGCGGATGCTGGTCCGCGGGGTGGAGGTCGTGCCCGTACGCTCGGCCGGGCTCACGTCGATGCCGCTCATCCGGGTGGTCGCGCTGAACGGCACGAGCTCGACCACGGCCCCGTCGTCCTGCGTGGTCGCCGCGACGTGCTCGGCGTACCCGGCGTCGACGAGCGTGACGACGCTGCGTCCCTCGGGCGTCTCGTCGGCGAGCGACGCGAGCCGGGCAGCAGAGGCGAGGTCGGCGATCGTGGCTCCGGGGGCGACGAGCAGGTCGCTCGCCTGGCGGTTGCCGTAGGTGATCGTCCCGGTCTTGTCGAGGAGGAGCACGTCGACGTCACCGGCGGCCTCGACGGCCCGCCCCGACATCGCGAGGACGTTGCGCTGCACGAGACGGTCCATCCCGGCGATGCCGATGGCCGAGAGCAGCGCACCGATGGTCGTCGGGATGAGGCAGACGAGCAGGGCCGTGAGGACGAGCAGCGACTGGCGCGACCCGGAGTACACGGCGAAGGGCTGGAGGGTGACGACAGCCAGCAGGAAGATGATCGTCAGCGACGTGAGCAGGATGTTGAGCGCGATCTCGTTGGGGGTGCGCTGACGCTCCGACCCCTCGACGAGGGCGATCATGCGGTCCACAAAGGTAGACCCTGCGGCCGCGGTGATGCGCACGACGATCGTGTCGGAGAGCACCACGGTGCCGCCGGTCACGGCCGAGCGGTCGCCGCCGGACTCGCGGATCACCGGCGCGGACTCCCCCGTGATGGCCGACTCGTCGACCGACGCGGCGCCCTCGATCACGTCTCCGTCGCCGGGGATCACCTCGCCGGCCCGCACGACGACCACGTCGCCGACGGAGAGCGAGGACGACGCGACGTCGACGGTCGGCAGCGCGAGCAGGTTGCCCGTGTACCGGGTCGTGTCGACAGGGGCGTCGACGCGGCGGGCCGTCGTCTGGGTCTGGGTGGCGCGCAGCGACGAGGCCTGCGCCTTGCCGCGGCTCTCGGCGATGGACTCGGCAAGGGTCGCGAACAGGACTGTGGCCCACAGCCACACGACGATGGTCACGGCGAAGACCGACGGGTCCGCGACGGCCAGGACCGTCGAGGCGACGGCGCCGATCTCGACGATCAGCAGGACCGGCGAGTCGAGCAGCTCGCGCGGGTCGAGCTTGCGGAAGGCGCCGGGCAGGGCGGAGCGCACCTGCGGCCAGGACAGGCTCGACGCGCGGCGTCCGGGCGAGGTCCCCGGCTCGGTGGGCACCTCGTCGGTCACTGTGGCGGGGTCCGGGGACTGCGTGGCGGCTGCGGTCGAGCCGGCCGGAGCCTGCTCGGGGTCGTGCACGGCGGGGTGCTGGACGACAGGGCGGTTCATGAGAGCGACTCCACGATCGGACCGAGGGACAGGACGGGGATGAAGGTGAGACCGACGACGACCAGCGCGACAGACCCGAGCAGCCCCGCGAAGAGCGGCTGGTGCGTGGGCAGGGTGCCTGCGGTCGCGGGGACGGTCTTCTGGCTGGCGAACCTGCCAGCGAGCGCCAGCACGAGGGCGATCGGCACGAAGCGTCCGACGAGCATGAGGACGCCGAGCAGCGTGTTGTAGAACGGCGTCGCGACGGTGAGCCCTGCGAAGGCCGAGCCGTTGTTGTTGGCTGCCGAGGTCATCGCGTAGAGCACCTCGGAGAGACCGTGCGGGCCGGCCTCCTGGATGCCAGCCTGCCCAGCGGGCAACGAGATCGCCAGGGCCGTGCCGACGAGGACGAGCAGCGGGACCGTGAGGATGTACAGCGCCACGAGGGTGATCTCCTGGCGGCCGATCTTCTTGCCGAGGTACTCAGGTGTCCGCCCGACCATGAGACCGGCGATGAACACCGCGACGATCGCGAGGACGAGCATGCCGTAGAGGCCGGACCCGACACCGCCGGGGGCGATCTCGCCGAGCAGCATGTTGAACATGGCGATCCCACCACCGGGTGCTGTGAGCGAGTCGTGCATGGCGTTGACCGCGCCCGTCGACGTGCCTGTCGTCGCGGCGGCGAACAGCGCCGACCCTGCGGGGCCGAAGCGCAGCTCTTTGCCCTCGAGCGCACCGCCTGCGGCCTGGGCCGCGAGGCCTGGGCCGGACATCTCGGCCCAGGTGAGCAGGGCCGCACCGGCGAGGAACAGCGAGCCCATGACCGAGACGATCGCGAAGCCCTGGCGGGTGTCGCGCACCATGAGGCCGAAGGCCCTCGGGAGCGTGAAGGGGATGACGAGGATCAAGAAGATCTCGAGCAGGTTGCTCACCGGCGTGGGGTTCTCGAGCGGGTGCGCAGAGTTCGCGTTGAAGAACCCGCCGCCGTTGGTCCCGAGCTCCTTGATGGCCTCCTGCGAGGCGACCGGGCCGCCGAGCAGGTGCTGGGAGCCGCCAGAGAGGGTCTGGACCGCTGTGTGCGGGTCGAAGCTCTGGATGACGCCTGTCGCGAGGAGCGCGATCGCGGCGAGCAGAGCCATGGGGAGCAGCACCCTGACGCAGGTGCGGGTGAGGTCGGACCAGAAGTTCCCGACGCGCCCGTCCGTGCCGGACCGCGCGAAGCCGCGGACCAGGGCGATGGCCACCGAGATGCCGACAGCGGCAGAGACGAAGTTCTGCACAGCGAGCCCGACCATCTGGAAGACGTGCCCGGCGGCGGCCTCGCCCGAGTACCACTGCCAGTTGGTGTTCGCCACGAAGGACACGGCGGTGTTCCACGCGCCCGCGGGGTCGAAGGCGCTCACACCGAGGTTCATCGGCAGGTGCTCCTGGAGACGCCCGAGGGCGTAGAGCGCGAGCAGCGAGACGAGCGAGAAACCCAGCAGGGAGAAGAGGTACGAGGTCCAGCGCTGCTCGGCGTCGGCGTCGACGCGCATGAGGCGGTAGCCGAGACGCTCGACCTTCAGGTGACGCGGGGAGGTGTACACGTGGGCCAGATAGGCGCCGAGCGGCAGGTGCACCGCGGCGAGGGCCGCGACGAGCAGGGAGATCTGCCCGACGGCTGTCCAGGTCTCGCTCATGGTCATCGCCCCCGACCGGCGCGCAGCAGCACCGTGAAGAGGTATCCGAGCACCACGACGGAGACCGCGAGGGCCACCCAGTCGGCCGCGCTCATGACGCGTCCCTGTCGCCGGAGCGACGGGCGACGAGGGCGACGGTCGCGAAGAACGCGACCGTCAGGAGGATGTAGGCCAGGTCGGCCATGTCTGTCACGCCTTCGGACGTCAGGACGACCGCGGGTCCGGCGGTCGGCGCACACGAGAGGTGCACACCACCGGTCTATCCGGGCTGGAGGGTCCCGGACGTCGGCGTTGACGGTTCCTTGACGTGCGGTGACAGGTCCCTGACGGGTCTCTGACGTCAGAGACCGAGGCTCCCCCTCTCGGGCGTCGTCGCCCGTGTCGTGCCAGTCCGTGCACCATCCCCCCACCGGACCGCCCGGGGCGTGGGCTCTCCCCCTGGAACGACACCGGCACCACGCCCACCGGGTGAAAGAACACCCCGCCGCGTCATGCGGCCTGGGCGCGCGAGTCTCCACTCATGACGCACCAGCCGTCGCTCGACAGCCGAGAGCCCGCAGCACCTGTCGCGGGCACTGTCCACAGCAAGGAGCACCGAGTCTCATGCACCCCCCGATCTCGAGCCCAGAGGCCCGCACCGGCACACCCGCCGCAGCACGAGCCCGCACCGACTCTGCCGCCCCGGCCCTCCGGGCCGTCCACAGCCCCCGTGGCGCCCGCAGGGTCGTCGGTGCGCGCGCGGTGCGCCGAGCCTCCGTGACCGCGCTGATCGCCGGTCTGCTGCTCGCCCCCACGGCCAGCCTCGCCTCGGCCGCAGAGCTGCCGCCTGCTGTCACGGCGGCGACCTTGTCGACCACGACCTTCGGCCCGTGGGACGGCGTGCGGCTCGACGTCGAGTGGGCTGTCCCCGACTCGGCCCAGCCCGGTGACACCTTCACCGTCGACCTGCCGCCCGAGCTCGTGCCGGTCTCGACAGTCCCCTTCGACCTGCTCGGGCCTGACGGGGCCGTGGTCGCACGCGCCGTCTGGGAGGGCAGCACGGCAGTCGTGACACTGACCGACTACGTCGACGGACGGACCGGGGTGGGTGGCACAGGCTTCTTCGAGGTCCAGTGGAACACCGAGCTCTTGGGCACCGACCCCGTGACCACCGTCGTCACGATCGCCGGTCAGTCGGTCACCGTGACCATGACGGGGCCGGGCACAGGCCCACCCAGCCCGACCGCCGCGAAGTGGGCGTACTGGAACCGCCCCGACCAGGGCACCACGGAGCCCGGCGAGGCCCTCACGTGGGAGGTCCGGCTGCCCGCCTCCGACGCCGGGTCGCGGGGCCCTGTCACCGTGACCGACGACCTCGGTCCCGGCCAGGCCATGGTGTGCGGGACAGTCCAGGTCCGAGCCGTCTCGAGCGCACCAGAGTCACCTGTCACGTGGTTCGGCGAAGACTCGCCCGAGCGCATCGTCGACCTCGACTGCGGGCCCAGCGGCCTGACGCTCGTCCTCGACGAGATCCGCGCCGACGAGTTCGTCACCCTCTCCTACGCCGTCGACCTCACAGACCCGTCTCTCGGCGAGTACACCAACGTCGCAGAGATCAGCACCACGACGGACAGCACCGTCGTCGGCGCCGAGAAGCAGCGCGCCGCCGCTGGCGGCGACGGCTCGGGCGTCACCGAGGAGACCCCGGGGCCCGAGCCGACAGACCCCGAGCCCACGACCAGCGCGCCGACCGACCCTGCACCGACCACCCCGTCGGCGCCCGAGACCGAGCCCGCCGCACCCGCGACGCCAGAGGTCCCCCGTGCCCCCGGGACGCCTGTCCCCACCAGCCCTGGCGTCGTCGCGCCCGCGACAGCACAGCCGACGGCCACGGCGGCGGGGACCGGGAGCTCTCGCCTGGCCTCGACAGGCAGCTCGGCTGCCGCTCTGGCCCCCGCGGCAGCGGCGCTGCTCGGAGCCGGAGTCGCATCGGTCTGGTCGGTCCGCCGCCGCCGAGGACATGTCCGTCACGAACGCTGACGGGACCGTTACGCCCGACGGCTCAGCCGGTGACCTCTGCGGAAGTCACCGGCTCGACCGTCAGGACGCTCACCTCGACCGAGCCCGGCTCGAGGCCGTGCCCGACGAGCAGCCCCCGGACGACCTCGCGGACCCTGTGCGCGACAAGTCGCGCCTCGTCTCCCTGCACGGCGAGGTGCACGACCACGTCGACGGTCCCGCCTGTCGGCGTGAGCCGGACGAGGTCTTCCGGGTCGGGAGCCGTCGACCACGAGCGGACCACGGTCGCCAGCGTCGGCTCGACCCGGAGCACCCCGGGGTCGGCGAGGATCGCCTGCGCGATCTCGCGGCGCACCGCGTCGGTGCCGGCGCGACCTGTCGTCACCGGTCGGCCTGTCGTCTCCGGACGACGCGTCGTCACCCGGCCGCCGGGTGTCGTCGGCACACCAGGGGTCACTGGGCTCCCCGGCACCAGGTGCGGCGCTCCGGGCATCGTCTGGCCAGGGTTCGTCTCAGACATCGCGCGTGTCCCTCACCTCGATGTCGACGCGGACCACGTCGACTCCCACCTCGCTGCTCACTCTTCTCCTCACGCTGCTGCGGACCTCGGCCGCGACCGCCGGGATCGAGGCCGAGACGGGCACGGTGATCTGCAGGGTCGCCTCGACCCTGGACGGCCGGGCACGGCCGTAGCTGTCGGGCCCCTGCCGCAGGTCCAGGACGTCGGCGGGGCTGGCCTGCCACGGTCCACGACCGTCGACGACGAGCGAGACCACGCAGCGCTCGACCTCGACACCCGGGACCGCGTCGCCAGCTCGCCGGGCGCTCGCCGAGACCGCCTGCTCGCTCACGGTGAGCTCAGGTGCAGGCTCGCTGACCTCGGGCTCGTCGAGCGGGAACCGGCGACCGCGGCGCACCTCTGCGCGGGCGACGTCCATGATCCGGCCGAGGACCGCTGGGGCCGGCTCGAGACCGGGGGCTGTCCGCTCGGCCTCGCGCTCGAGCGCAGTCAGGCTCGCGAGCTCGCCGAGGTCTCGGCGGGCCTGCTCGCAGTGCGGGCAGGACCGCTCGTGCGCGTCGGGAGGGGAGCCGATCCTGTCCCAGACCGCGTCCATGTCGCGGCCGCAGGCCAGGCGGGAGGACGGACGCTCGCTCATCGCCATGCTTCCATTCCTTTCGCCAGGTTCTGCCGGGCCCGTGCGATCCGACCGCGCACCGTCGACAGGGGCAGGCCTGTCGCCGCGGCGATCTCCGGGTACGAGAGCTCGTGCAGCTCCCGGAGCACCCAGCATGCCCGCTGCTCGTCGGGGAGCCTGCCGAGCTCGACGTTCAGCCGTCGGAGCTGCTCGGCGTGCTCGGTCGCGGCCACGGGGTCTGCTGACCCCGTCCCTGCGGCGAGCCTGCCACGAGAGCCGGCCTCGAACACCGTGTCGTCCCCGGCCGGCTCCGTGCTGCGACGGGCTCTGGTCCTCAGCACCGACATGCACCGTCGGGTCATGATCTGGTAGACCCAGCCGTGGAACGCTGGCAGGTCTGTCAAGGACGGCAGCTTGCGCCAGACCGAGACCATCGTGTCCTGGAGCGCGTCCTCGGCCTCGCCCCGGTCGCCCAGCAGACGCACCGCGAGCCTGAAGAGCGGGCCCTGGTACCGACGGCTCAGCTCTTCGAAGGCCGCGAGGTCACCGGACTGCGCACGTCCGACGATGGTCGCCTCGGACGGTCCGTGGGCCCCGCCGTCAGGTGGGGACGTCACGACGTCCCGGGCCGGGGACCGGTGGTCGCCGTGCGAACCGCTCACCCTCGCTCACCTCCTCGTCGTCGCTCCTACCTTCTCCGCAGATGCGTCCCTCGGCACCTCGAGAGGGGTGCTGGGGAGCAGGTCTCACCCGCCGTCCGGCGTGCGCCGCGGCTGGTCCGGACGGCGCCCGGTCTTGCGGACCAGGTGGCCGGCACGGTTGATCACGGTGCCGAGGCCACGCAGGCCCCAGCTCACGACTCGGGTCATCACGCTGGCGATCATGGGGTTCTCCTGAGGTGGGGGGGAAGGGCTGTGGACGGACGGTCAGACCGTGATCTGACCGTGCGTGCGCCGGGTGCGCTGGACGTCGACGAGCACGCCCAGGCGCGCGAGCCGCGTGTCCAGGGCCGTGGCGACCGATGCCGCCACGACCGTGTCGACCTCGCGCAGGACCTCGCCGAGGTCGGCGCGGTCGTCGACCACGAGGCGCAGCGTGAGGTCCGGGGTGCGGGCGCTGCCGCGGAGCACGGCGCTGGCGCCGCTGACACCGGCGAGCGACCTCGCCTGCTCTTCCACGGCGTCGGTGAGGACGGACGGCGCGCACGCCGTGAGGCCTGTCACGGACGACGACTGGAGGCGGAGGTCCTTGGCCTCGTGCTTGCGCGGGACCTGCGCGACCAGCCAGGCCGCGCTCGCGAGGGCGAGGACGAGCGCCACGACCCCCACGACGACGGGGAACCAGGACTGGTCCCCCACGGTCGTGCCCGAGATCAGGTCGGCGTCGCGCCCGGGGAGCCGCTCGGCGAGGTCGGCGGGCAGCACAGAGCTCCACGCCCCCGTCGCGATGCCTGTGACGAGCGCACCGAGGACCAGCAGGACCAGCCCGGTGATGCCGAGCCAGGTCCGGTTGAGACGAGAGGGTGCGTGGTGCATCAGGACTCCTTCACTCGGACACGGGACTGGACGGGGCGGACCGGGCCGGTCCCGAGGACGTCGAGACGCGACCGGACGGCCTGTTCCACGGCGCTCCGGACCGTGTCGGCGTCGTCGGGCGACGACGTCACGGTCAGGACCCGCACCGCGGTGCTGGAGGCGCTGACGTCGACGTGCTCGACACCGTCGACCTCGTCGGCGGCGGCTGCGGCGAGCCGGGCGAGACCGCGCTGGGTGAGCACCACCTCGGACTGCTCGGCGTTCTCGACCTCTAGCGCGATCGCAGCGCCGCTGCGCCTGCCGGGGACGACTGCTGCCAGGAGCAGCAGGAGACCGAGGACGAGGACGACCGCACCTGTCGCGAGGACTGTGGTCGAACCCCAGGTCTCCTGCCCCAGGGACGACGCAGGGTCGACGAACCACGTCGGCCAGGTGCCGTCGACGAGGCGGGACACGCTCGCGACCGTGAGGACCACGGCGCCCGCGAGGACGACGAGCGCCACGACCGAGGCGGTCAGGGAACGGCTCGGTCGAGGCCTGAGCTGGACCTGGTTCATCGCAGTCTCTCCTTGGTGGTGCGTGCGCCGGCCGGTGCCGGCTGGAGCCCGTCGATGCGGACGTCTACGCGCCGCACCTGGACACCGGTCAGCGCGGTGACCCGCTGCTGCACGCGGTCCCTGATGGTGTCTGCGGCCGACCGCAGCGACACGGGGTAGGCGAGCCCGACGGTGACCCGCAGGTCGGCGAAGCCGCTGTGCAGGTCCACCTCGACCGTGGGCCGGGTCCGACCTCCGACCCGGTCGCGCCAGCCCAGCAGCCCGCGTGACGTGCTGTACGTCTCGCTGACCTCGTCGACGACCTGCGAGGCGATCTTCTCCACCACGCCGTCGGAGAGCGTCAGGGTCCCGCGAGCACGCGGCTCGTCCGCCTGACCGGACCCGACGCCGGTGGTGGGCGTCGAGGCGCTCATCGCTTCTCGGACGCTCGGCCCAGGATGCCCTGGACGTCGATGCGGCCGTCGAGCGCCAGACCGACGACCAGCCCGATGCTGCCGAAGGCGAGGACGGTGATGAAGGCGGCGAACGAGCCGAAGGCGGCCGTGAGCCCGAGGACGAGCCCGACGGCGAGGCCGATCATGGTGCGCGACATGAGAGTTCCTTCTGTTGGCATGAGGGTGGTGGCCAGAGCGTGGGGGTCAGCGGTGCGGGTGCCAGAGGGGGGTCAGGCACCCGCACCGCCGTCATGGGGCGACGCTTCAGCGCGCGTCGGTCAGCGCAGCGTGGGTCAGCGCCGGGTGGGTCAGCGCCGGGTCGGTCAGCGCAGCTCGGCCGACTCGAACGAGGAGGACGTGTCCTCAGCGTCGTCGTCCGGCAGGTGCACGTCGGTGACGTTGATGTTCACCGCGACGACCTCGAGGCCGGTGCCGTACTCGACGGCCTGGATGACGTTCTCGCGGATCTGCTCGCTCACCTGGACGACCGACTCGCCGTAGTCCAGGACGATCGCGATCTCGATCGCGGTCTGGGTCTCGCCCTTCTCCACGGAGACGCCGCCGGTGACGTTGGTCTGGCTGCCAGGGATGCGCTGCGCCAGGGCGTTCACGGCACGACGCGCGGCGTTGCCCATCGCGTAGACGCCGGGGACCTCGCGGGTGGCCATCCCGGCGATCTTGGCGACGACGCTCTCGGCGACGGTCGTGTCGCCGTGCTCGGTGTGCAGGGCGTCGAGCTCGCGCTGCTGGGTCTCGTCCTGCGCGGCCTCCTGGACGCGACGCTCTTCGCCGGTGGCGGGGATCTGGTCCTGCGACATGGTGAGCTCTCCTTCGTGGTGCTCTGTGAAACACGGTCACAGGTAAGGACGCCACGACCTCACGGATCGTCACGGACGAGTTCTCGGAGGCCGGGTGAAACCGCGACGAGCGGTCGCGCCGCCACGCGCGACGGGTGACGATCCTCCTCGTCCCGACGCCGCTGCGGCGGCGTCTCGTCCTCCCCCTTCCCCCCCGGAACGAGCACGCATGTCCCGATCCCCCAACCCCCGCAGGCGGCCCCAGCCTCGCGTCCGCCGACCTCGTATCTCTGCGCGCGGTGCTGCGGTCCTCTGCCTCGCCAGCCTGAGCCTCGGCCCGGCGGTCCTCTCCGCCCCGCCCACCGTCGCGGCCGAGCTGACGTCTGCCGTCACCTCGGCGACCCTCGCCTCGACCACCTTCTGGGCGTGGGAGGCCGTCCGGCTGGACGTCGCCTGGGCTGTGCCGGACGGTGCACGAGGCGGCGAC
>Ga0247813_10003151_pt1 | contig 10758 bp, 10 predicted proteins | sample UWRJL169409C1_FD_180719 | JGI IMG/M metagenome (GOLD analysis project Ga0247813, IMG submission 180719) | Plant litter microbial communities from Arlington Agricultural Research Station in Wisconsin, United States - UWRJ-L169-409C-1 | ecosystem: Environmental > Terrestrial > Plant litter >... | reverse complement strand
AGCACGCTGGTGCATCTGCAAGAACCTTCGCATCGACCTTTGAGGAGGCTGTGTTTCATGAGCAAGCTACCGCCAGCGTCGCCATTTCCCACGGCAGGACGGCCCCGCATCCCCTTGTCGATCTCCCGCCCGCGTGGGCGTCCCCGTCCTACTCAACCTGTGCGCAGTGAGCGCAACGGGCAGCTTGGCCTACAGATCGCGGCATCTCGCATGGCCGCTGGTATATCGGGCGGGGAACTGGCGCGGCGTGCGGGGGTTTCCACTTCGATGCTCTCGCGCGTCGAGCGCGGACTGGTATCGCCTTCCGTGGACACGTTGGGCCGCATTGCGCAGGGTTTAGGAATTCCGCTTTCCCGGTTCTTCTCTGATCAACCAAGTCGGACGGACTGGTCTTTCGTTCCAGCGGGCAAGGGGCTTGTGGTCGATCGGATCGGTGCTGTGGCGGGCTACCGTTATGAGCTTCTGGGACACCAGTTGTCAGGCAACCTGTTCGTCGAACCCTACCTTGTCACGCTCCTGCCCGATGCCCAACCGTACGCCAGCTTCCAGCACCCCGGTCTAAAGTTTCTTCGCATGATGTCGGGTCGAGTCCACTACAGGTATGGCAACAAGGTGGTGGCTATCGGCCCCGGCGACTCGCTGCTGTTCGACGCGAGCGCTTTGCACGGCGTCGATGCGATCGATGAAACGCCGGTGTCCTACCTGACAGCGATTTTCTCGTTACGCGACTGAGGCACACCCTGCTTCAAGCGGGTCGTGAAGAGATGAGCTATCCGCCTCGGCCTTTCCTTCTCGCGGGCGCCAGACGCAGCGAATTTCATTGGTCAGTTGGACGCTGGACGGATTGAGCTGGTAGCTGCGAGCATCCAGTTGGTCGCGATAGTTCGATAGTTCTGAAGTGCATCGGTATTATTCGCTGGCGGCGCCGCTGCAGCACTAAGCCCCACAGATCACATGGCAGCGAATCCAGCAGCTTCAGCCGGCAGACATTGCAGTGGTCGTACTGAGCGTCATCCATGCGTTCGTCGCTAGGCGCAGGGCGAGGTGGCTGCGCGAATGCTGGCCGACAGCGCGTCTACGGTGCCGTCTTCGCCTTGCGTTTTGGAGGCGGCGACGTCAATTGCTTCCGCTTCCATCGCAGCCCAGCAAGCGCGCGCCAGTACAGCCAGCCATTTGGCCGGAGTGCCGGCTGACTTTGCAGCGGTCTGTGCCGCCAACGAAGCCGAATGACTTGGTGACGCTGCTTGCGGGAAATCGTCGGCGAACGCTTTGCGCTTGCTTTTTGCGATCCTTACTTTAAAGTAAGGAGATCAGTTAGGAGCAACCTATGTCCACCGCCACCGTCACCAGCAAAGGTCAGATCACCATCCCCGTCGACGTTAGGCAGGCCCTCCATGTCGATGCCGGGGATCGGCTCGAATTCGTCGAGATCGAGCCTGGGCGCTACGAAGTCATCGCTGCGACGCGGCCGATCACGGCCCTGAAAGGGATGTTTGGCAAGCCCGCAAAGCGCGTTTCCATCGAAGCCATGAACGCTGCCATCGCAGCACGCGGCGCTGCGGCCCAATGATCGGGCTCGATACCAATGTGATCGTCCGCTACATCATGCAGGACGATGCGAAACAGTCGCCCAAAGCCAATGCGCTGATCGAGGCCCTGACGCCTGAAGCTCCAGGCTTTGTGTCGATCGTGTCGGTGGTCGAACTGGTCTGGGTGTTGGGATCGTGCTACGACCTGACACGCCAGCAAATTGCACAGTCACTCGAAGGAATTCTGCGAACGAAAGAATTGGTGACAGAACGGGCAGATCTTCTCGCCAAGGCGCTGCGCACCTTTAATGCAAGTTCGGCCGATTTTGCGGATTGCCTTATTGAACGCACTGCCGACAGCGAGGGCTGCGTCAAGACAATGACCTTCGACATCGGCGCAGCCAAGGCCGCAGGCATGACGCTGATTTCGTGAACGATGACCAAGGGCGTCCTCCGGGCTTCGCGATCAAGCAGCGTTCCGTCCGAGACAAAGACAGAATACTTTGCTAGGGACGGTCTGCAAAACTGGCACGCGCCCTGCGTGAGTTGATCCGATGATTGCCAAAGAGTGACTGGACCGAACCAGCCTGGCCTTGGGCTGAACCTGTCGACTAAGAAGACGCGCAGGCGCGAGTTTCTCGACGAGATGAATCGCGTGGTGCCGTGGTCGGCGTTGGTGGCGCTCATCGAGCCTCATGCGCCGCGCTCCCGCACAGGACGCCCGCCGTTCGCCATCGAGACGATGCTGCGCATCCATTTCCTGCAACAGTGGTTCAGCCTGTCGGACCTGGCGATGGAGGAAGCGCTGAACGACGTGCCGCTGTACCGCGAATTCGCAGGCCTCGAAGGCGTGGCCCCTCGACTGCCCGACAAGACGACCATCCTGCGGTTTCGTCACCTGCTCGAAGCCTACGACCTGGCCGCCCGGATGCTCGCCACGGTCAACGATTTCCTGCAAACCAAGGGCCTGACGCTGCGTGTTGGCACGGCCGTGGACGCCACCTTGATCGCAGCGCCGAGCTCGACCAAGAACCAGGAAGCCAAGCGAGACCCCGAGATGCACCCGACCAAGAAGGGTAACCAGTGGCAAGTGGCCATGCGTCCGGGCAAGCGGCGTGAGCTGGACAAAAGCAATCCCATCGACGCTCTGACCGAGAACATCGAGAAGCTCAAGGCCAGCGTGCGGGCCAAGGTCGAGCATCCGCTTCGGGTGTCATCGCAGCCAGCAAGGACTATGCGCTGTCGCAGCGCAAGCGCGAGCTGATCGAGCAAGGCTTCGGCTGAGCCAAGACAGTGGGCGGCATTTGTCAGGTGATGTTGCGCGGGCTAAAGCGCGTGGATCAGGCGTTGCGACACCTCCGTGTGATTCCGTGAAGCCTGATGAGTAACGACATTCCGCGCCGCTTCCGATCTTCAGTCACTTGCGGGCGTTTGCCATGGCAAACCTCCGAAGTGGGTGGAACCAGAAATTCGCTTGGTGGTTTGACGCGCGTTGATTTTGGAACTTGCACTTGAGCCTGCAAAGCAGGCATGCGTCGGCTACATGACGGCTGCGCTGCTTGGGCGCGCATTGCGGCTGAGTGATTCGAGAGGGTGGATCCTGCGAACGTCTGCCTTTCGCATTGCGCGCCGTGAACGGCGGATCGCGCAGATGGCGAGCAGATGCTGGTATGGCGTCTTGGTTTGCTGGGGATCGGCAGGCGCGGACATTCCCTGAACGTTCGACATGGCAAACGATTTGGAGACGTCAAGCCCAGGCGTATTCACTGAGTCACGGTCTGCACGCGTCGATCAACGGTTCGGTTCCCCTTGAATTTGAGGTGTGGCCGACGCGGTGGCTTGTGGCGCAGTTGGTGGGTCAAGTGAGCCCGTGTGGTGGGTTTGTCATGGCAAACACCAGCGCGCCCCGTTTTCCAGACGGTGGGCGGTTGGATGGATCGGGAGCGTCGATCGATAGTTCGTTAGGTCGGCAATAGACAGAGATATGCCGAACAATCGGCAAGCAACTCGACGATCGATGGTGCAGCGGTAAGCCATGGATGCTGTGCGGCGTGTTTGTCATGGCAAACAAGCACGATTTCGGTGGCGAAAAAGGCGTCGGTGGTTGGGAGGGCGGTGGTTGGGAGGGCAGGATAGGCTGCTGTCAGACATTGTTAAACAAAGAGCCGCGAGCCCGCTCTACTCTCAGGATCGACAGGAGGTCGGCAACGTTTGCATGAGCCGGCCGCCGCAGAACTTCCATCGGTCCCGCATCACATCGTGAGCTGTGAGATAATGAGAATCATTCTCAGCGCCACGCCGCGCCAACGATTGGAAGGAACGATGTCCGCAGCAGGCAGCCCGTGGCAGCAGCAGATGCATGCGCTTTACGACGAACACCACGGATGGTTGTTCGGCTGGCTGCGCCGCAAGCTGGGCTCGTCGGACAACGCCGCGGACGTGGCGCAAGACAGCTTCCTGCGCATCCTCGCATCGCGCGACGCGCTCTTGGGGGTGCGCGAGCCGCGCGCTTTCCTGGTCAAGACCGCACAACGCCTGATCATCGACCGGGCTCGGCGCGAGGCACTGGAAACAGCTTATCTGCGCGAGTTGAGCCTGACGGCCGAGCAACTCGCGGGCGCCCCGTCGCCCGAGCAGATCCTGGAAACCCTGCAGGCCCTGTCCCAGATCGAACACGCGCTGCACGGTCTGGTAGCCAAGCCGCGCGAGGCGTTCCTGCTGCACTACCTGGAAGGTGAGAGCCACGCTGCGATCGCCGAACGGCTGGGCGTGTCGACCCGCATGGTCCACAAGTACCTGGTGCAGGCGCTGCTTCACTGCCAGCACGTCGCGTGAGCTCTGATTCGCCCCTGCATCGGACCAAGCCCGGTCCGCTGGCCGAGCAGGCGGCCGTGTGGCTGGTCCAGCTCAGTGGCGACGATCCGGCCGCCTGCCTCCGTGCCGAGCGGGAATTCGCCGTGTGGAAGGCGGCCGACCCGAGACATGCAGCAGCCGCAGCTTGCCTCGAGTCGGTGGTCGAGCGCGTCAAGACGGTTCGTCAAGGCGCTGTCGGCACGCCGCGGACAGCGCGCGTCGCGCTCGATGCCGTACTCGACAGGCCAAGCCGCCCGAGACGTTCCGACCGCCGGCGCGTGGCCAGCGTCCTGGCGTTGGTGTTGGCGATGGCCGTGCCTGCGTGGGTGGCCGTTACCGACGGTTCGGCTGCCGATTTGCTGGCCGACGTGCGCAGCAGCGAAACCGACTGGATCGGCCGCACGCTCCCTGACGGCACGCGCATCGTGCTCAGTGGCCGGGCCGCGATCGACGTGCACTACGACGCCCGGCAGCGCACCGTGCGACTGCTGCATGGCGACATCCGCGTCGAGGTGGCCAAGGACGCTGAGCGGCCGTTCTTCGTCGAGACGCCGCTGGCGCGCATCCGTGCGTTGGGCACGCGGTTCTCCGTCAGCCACGAACGCGGTAGTACTGCGCTCGAGATGTTCGAGTCCAGCGTGTCGGTGCAGGCGCTCGAAGGGCCGCAGGAGCAGACGGCCGTCGTCCATGCGGGCGAGCGCGTGCGGTTGACGGCGCAGGGCCTCGGCCAGATCGGCAACCTCGATGCAGCCCAGGTGGAGAGGGGTTGGCGGCACAAGCAACTGGTGCTCAACGACCGGCCTCTCGCCGAGGTGCTGGCGCAGTTGGCGCGGCACCGGCCCGGTGGCATCCGCTTCGAGCCTGGCCAGTTCGATGGGCTTCGGGTGTCCGCCGTGCTGCCGCTCGACCGGCCCGACGACGCGCTGCAACTGCTGGCGTCCAGCCTGCCGGAACTGCGTGTGCGCAGCGTGGCAGGTCGCTGGGTCTGGGTCGACCGCGCACCCGAAGAGGCGTCTCGCTGAAGAGCGTGGTTCCGGTTTTCGGTTTTCGTTCGTCATGAGGAATGAACCAACGAAAACTGGAAGCTCCCGACCGTGAACCGTTTGAAGAAAAATACGCCCCGCAGCCGCCTGCTGCCCCTGACGCTGGCTTTGTACCTGGCCGTGCCGGCGATGGCCCTGGCGCCACTGGGTGTTGCCGCGCAAGTGCGCAGCTACAGCATTCCACCCGGACCGCTCGGGGCGGCCTTGACGCGTTTCGCGCAGGAGGCGGGCGTGTCGATCGTGGTCGATGCTCGGCGCACCGACGTCCTGCAGTCGCCGGGCCTCATGGGCACGCATGACTTGCAGGCAGGCTTTGCCGCGCTGCTGGAGGGCACCGGCTACCGCGTGGATCGCACCTCTGCCGGATACCGGCTCGTTCCGCTGGCTGGCGGCGCCGGTGCTGACGCCGGCCCCGCAGCGGCCGAGGAATCGCCGGTCGGTCCTGCCGCAGGCGGGCAGCTGCAGGAGGTGACCGTTGCGGCCTCGCGCTCGAACATCGAGGCGGCCAAGGCGCCCCAGACGGTGCAGATCATCGAGAACCAGGCCATCACGCAGCAACTGGCCTTGTCCACCAATTCGTCGGACGCGCTGAGCAACCTCATCCCTTCCTACACGCCCAGCCGCGGCAAGATGAACGGCAGCGGCGAGACCCTGCGCGGGCGCACGCCGCTCATCCTGATCGACGGCGTGCCGCAGTCGAACCCGATCCGCCCGACCGGGCGTGAAGCGCACACCATCGACTTCTCGATGCTCGACCGCATCGAGGTCATTCAGGGTGCGAACGCCATCAATGGGCTGGGCGCCACGGGCGGCACGATCAACCTGATCACGCGCGTTCCCGAGAAGGGCAGCTTCAACCAGCATCTGGACGTGCAAACGACCATGCCGACGTCGAAGATCGACGGCGAAACGCTCAGCACGAAGACCAGCTATCGGGCCGACGGCCGGCTCGACCGGCTGGACTACCTGCTGGGCTTCAGCTACGAGGACCAGGGCCTGTACCGCGACGCCAAGGGCCGCTCGATCGGCGCCGACACCACGCAGGGCGACCTGATGGACTCGCGCACCTACGACTTCCTGGGCAAGCTCGGCTACCAACTGGGCAGCGACCAGCGGGTCGAGCTTTCGCTCAACCGCTTTCGCATCAAGTCCAATGCAAGCTACACGGCCGTGCCGGGCGACCGCGCCCGCGGCATTCCCACCACCTCGATCGAGCAGACGCCTCCGGGCACGCCGCCATGGAACGACGTGTGGACGGCTGCGGCCACCTACCAGCATTACGACCTGGCCGGATGGGACCTGTCGGCCATGTTGTTCCACCAGAAGTTCGAGGGCCTGTTCGGCGCCGACAACTCGGCCACGTTCCAGGACACGCGCATCGCGCCCAACGGCACGCTGTACGACCAGTCGCGCGCGACGTCGTCGAAGGTCGGCAGCAAGGTCACGCTCACCAAGGCCGACCTGCTCGATAGGCGGCTGAAACTGACGGTCGGCTTCGACACCCTGTTCGACAAGGGCGAGCAGGACCTCTACGGCACCGGCCGCACCTACGTGCCGCATTCGGAATACACCGACCTGTCGCTGTTCACGCAGGCCGAGTTCAAGCTGCTCGACCAGCTCACCCTGCATGGGGGCATCCGCAAGGAGTATGCGGACCTGAAGGTCGACAGCTACCAGACGCTGGCGCGCTACAACCGCGTCGACGTGGGCGGCGGCAAGCTCGACTTCGACGAAACGCTCTACAACGTCGGCCTGGTGTTCGAGCCCGTCAAGAACCTGAACCTCTACACCAGCTACTCCGAAGGCTTCGGCATGCCCGACGTCGGCCGGGTGCTGCGGGCGATCAACATCCCCAACCAGAGTATCGCCAACCTGAGCACGCTGGCGCCCATCGTCACGCGGAGCGTCGAGGTCGGCGGGCGCTACAAGCGCGGCGCGTGGGAGCTGGACGCGAGCTACTTCCGATCCGAGTCGGACTATGGCGCGCGCGTGGTGCGTGTAGGCGACGCCTTCATGGCCGCCCGCGAGAAGAACCGCATCGACGGACTGGATGCGAGTGTCGGCTACCGCTTCGCTCGAGGCCAGAAGGCCAAGCTGTCTTACGCGCGCACGCTGGGCCGGTATGACAGCAACGACGACGGCACGCTGGACGCGCGGCTCGACGGCCTGAACATCGCGCCCGACCGGCTCATCGCATCGCTGACGTCGACCTGGACCGATCGGCTGTCTTCCTTCGTGCAGGTGCAGCACGCGCGCAGCCGCAACTTCGACGAAGCCGCCAAGAACTTCAAGGGCTACACGCTGGTGGACGCCAGCCTGAGCTACAAGCTGCCCAAGGGCACGGTGCGCTTGGCGGTGGCCAATTTGCTGAACAAGAACTACATCACCTACTACTCGCAGAGCGCGCTGGTCGAGCCGCTGCGGTACTTCGCGGGCCGCGGTCGCACGTTGACGGTCGGCTACTCGATCGACTTCTGAGCGTGATGCAGCCCACGGTGTGGTTTCGTGTGGTCGCGGCCGTGGGCGGTGGCTTCGGCGTGACCAGCCTGGCGGTGCCAGTGATCGCCGGGCTTCTGGTGCGCAGCGGACTGCCTGGCGCCGAGGCGGTCGTGGCTGCGGCGCTCGCGGGCTTTCTCGTCTATCTCACGGTGCTGATGTGGGGGCTGGCGTGTCCGAGTGTGCTTCGGCTGGTCGCCGTGCTGGTCTCGTGCGCCGGGGCACTCGCGTCCTTGGGGCATTGGGTACTGTGAGGGCACTGTGATGGCTACCTACCGACGGCGCCTGACGGGCGTGCACAGCTGGGCGGGCGTGGTGTTCGGTGCGCTGCTCTTCGTCGTTTTCTGGACGGGCAGCTTGAGCGTGTTCGACCGGGAAATCGATCGGTGGATGATGCCCGCCACGCGGCTTGTCTCACCTGCCATCGCCGCCGGACCGCCTCGCCTGGATGCCGTGGCGGCAGCGGTGGCGCCGATGATTCCGCCGGGCGCGCGGCAGTGGCGCGTCGACCTGCCCACGGACCGCGCGCCGCTGCTGCGCTTTTCCGCGCAGAGTGCCGACGGCGCGTCGCTGAGCCGGCAACTGGACCCGTCGACTTTGGCGCTGCTGCCCGACGCGGGCACCCGCGGTGCCACCGGCTTCATCTATCCGTTCCACTACGGCTTGAACATCGACTGGCTGAACCTGGGCAAGTGGCTGGTGGGCGCGGCCGGGATGGCCATGTTGCTGCTGCTTGTTTCGGGCGTGATCGTCCACCGAAAGCTGTTTGCCGACTTCTTTACTTTTCGCCCCGACAAGCGCCTGCCGCGCAGCACGCTCGACCTCCACAACGTGAGCGGCGTGATCGGCTTGCCGTTCTTCTTCCTCATCACGCTGTCGGGCCTGGCGATCTTCTTCAACATGTACTTTCCTACCGCCTACCGAGGCGCCTTCGAGGCGGGTGCGAAGGGCCAGGCACAGTTCCAGGCCGAGGCCTATGGGCGCTTCCGGCGCGCTCCGGCGGGTACGCCGGGCGCGCTGTCGTCCATCGATGCCATGGTGGTCCGGGCCGAGCGCGAATGGGGCGGCGGCGCGCCGTATTTCGTGCGCGTCTGGTGGCCGGGCGATGCGCGCAGCTATGTGGAACTGCGCCGCTCCTACGCGGGCGCGGTGGAGATGAACCTGGACCAGCTGTACTTCGACGCAGGGACCGGGCAACTCATCCATCGCTTCGAGGCGGGGCCGGTGATGCGTTTTCAGCGTGTGTTGTCGGGCTTGCACTTCATCCAGTTTCGCCACGCGCCGCTGCGGTGGCTGTACTTTGTGCTGGGCCTGGGGGGCTGCGTGGTGATTGCAACCGGCATGGTGTTCTGGCTGGCGGCACGTCCTGCGGATCGGCCAGGCAACGATCATGTGGGCCGACGGCTGATGCTGGGGACCTGCATCGGCAGCGTGACCGGCATCGTCGTCGCGACCCTGGCTTTCATGGCCGCCAACCGGCTGTTGCCTGCAGACGCCGCGCTGCCCGGCTGGCGCAGGCCGGACCTGGAAGTGCTCGTGTTCTTCCTGAGCTGGCTGTGTGGCTTCGGACACGCCGCATGGCGCGGGCAGAAGGCGTGGCGAGAGCAGGCGTGGGCAGTCGCCGCGCTCGCGTCGCTGTGCGTGGGCTTGAACTGGCTGACGACCGCGGCGCCGGAGGCAGTTTGGGGTGTGGATGCTGTCTTGCTGTGCAGCGCGCTGTGCGCCGTGGCGTGTGCACGTCGACTGGGGCGTGGTTGAGCATGCAAGCGCTGCTTTTGTTGTTGCTGGCGTTCGTCTCTGTGTATCTTGGTTGGGTGTGCGCTGCGCTGGCAATGCCTCGACACTGGGCCGCTCTTGGGCGCGCATCGGCGGATCCACCGGCAATTTTCCTGCGCATCCTGGCGGTTGTTTGCTGCGCCGCGTCGCTGGGCTTTTGCCTGGCGCGGGATGCTGCGGGGTTCGGCGTGCTGACATGGGTGTGTCTGAACTCGGTCGGCGCGTGGCTGGGCGTTGGGACGGCGACGGGGCTTGTGTCGACGGCGCGCGCGCGGGATGCCGAGCGTCCACAGGGTTGAAGCCGCGGGAGGTGATAAGGGGGGAACGGTTGCTTGGCAGCATGTGCCAGCAATGCCACTTCGGCGTGCTTCGCGGACTCTGGAAAAACCCAGATGGAACGGGAATCGAATTGGCCTGTCCGGAGGGGATCGAACCCCCGACATTCGGCTTAGAAGACGCCCTAAGCCCAATGGTGACAACGTCTTAGCGGGTGGTTGCCCGTTTTCGCTATCAGTCGAGCCGTTGTAGTGCTGGTCGTGGGCGGACGCGGCCACCATTGGCGGCTTTCCGTCGCTCAGAAACCACAGTAACCGGTGTGCCGTGCGCGTCGTTCGCAGCGGCCGACGCGGGGGCGCGGACATTGGCCATGGCTTCGGCGTGCAGGGTTTCAAAAAGGGCCGTTTCCGGAAACTTCCAGTCGCGTCCGTACTGGACGCCCGGCAGCCGACGGTCGCGCGCGGCCACCTGCACGGACTGCGGCGTGCACTCGAGCAACGCGGCAACTTCTTCGGTCGAAAGCAGGCGGCTCATGGGTTGACCTCTTTGGTGATCCATTCCTGCACCGCGTGTGCCGCGGCCATGTATTCAGGACTGGGGGACTTGGTGATCTCCTGGCCTGGCACGTAGGTGCGCCAGATCTGGTCGCGCAGCTGCTTGGGCAACTTGAACCAGTGCTGGCTGCAGCCCCACATCGCCGGGGGCACGTCGCGATCGCAACCTGGCCAGTGGCAGGTATGGCGCTGAATCGGGCGCGGGTAGCAGCGCTCGAGGTGCGCGATCAG
>Ga0247813_10003148_pt1 | contig 10761 bp, 9 predicted proteins | sample UWRJL169409C1_FD_180719 | JGI IMG/M metagenome (GOLD analysis project Ga0247813, IMG submission 180719) | Plant litter microbial communities from Arlington Agricultural Research Station in Wisconsin, United States - UWRJ-L169-409C-1 | ecosystem: Environmental > Terrestrial > Plant litter >... | reverse complement strand
CAGGTTGGTCGAGGCAAACGAATCTCCGCGTCAGCGATGCCCGCTCCTCTCATGCACTGAAACGGATCCTGGCTTGAATGCCGGTTATCTGTGCCCATCTGCGTCATCTGTGGTCAATGATTCGCGGAGTTTTGCGGCCCTGCCTCCGTTTCATTGACCGTAGACAGCGGACACAAAAAAGGCGGACCGTTAATCGGCCCGCCTCGCAGCGTTAAATGACGGGCGTTCACCGCCCGCCGCCCTCACCCGGCGCTCAGCTCGAGTAGAAGGCGTTGATCTTGTCCGCGACATCGCGGAACCCGATGTCTTCGCTGTAAATGATCTTATACTCGGTGATCGCCTCGACCTTCTTGCCCATGGCTTCGTAGCACTCCGCGAGCTGGTAAATCACGTCCTTCTTGAGGTCGTCCATGATCGGCAACTCGCTCTTCGCCGTCTGGAACTGGGCGACCGCGAGGTCATACATTTTGCGGGCCTTGAGCGCCTTGCCCATGCCGGCGAGCGCCTGGATGCGCACCTTCGGGTTCTTCTGCGCCTGCTGATAGTTGGCGATGGCGTTCTGGTAATCCGCCGCCTCGAAATAGAGATTCGCGAGCGTGAAACGCGCGGCGTAATCGTTCGGATAACGCTCCACGTAGGCCTTCGCCTCGATGAGCTGCGTCTCGGCAAACTCACGCTTCGCGGTGGCCAGCGCGTTCGCATGGTCGAGGTTGGTCGGATCCAGCGCCGACTGCGTAGCCATATCCTTGATACGTTTCTCCAGGATCGCCGTTTTCAATTCGGCTTCCTGCTTGGCCAGCGTGGTGTCGCCCGCGCCGGCGGGGATGCCGCGGGCCTTGGCCACGTAAGCGAGCGCGTTTTCAAGATCACCCAGCTTTTTGTAGCCGTCCACGACACTGCGGTAGTGATTGAGATTGTCCGGCTGCGCCTGCAGGCGGCCCAGCGCCTCGTCGATGAGCTTTTGCGTCATCTCTTCGGAGGTCACGATCTTCGAGGCCTGCTCCAGCATCGTGGACTGGGCTTCATCCTTCAGCTTATCACGGAAAGAACCCTTCTCATCCCAATTGCCCGCCTCCGTGGTCTGCGCGATGGCCGCTTTACGCATCAGTCCGAGCGCATCGCCATCCTGGGGTTTTAACTTCAGGAGTTGATCGGCGGCGCGCAGCGCTTCCTTCGGACGCTTCGCAACCAAACATGCCTCGCCGTAATTCAAGAGCGCTTCGCGATCATTGGGGAGCAACTCGTGAATCGCCTCCCAGGCGAACACCACGGTGTCCGGCATGTCGAGTCCGTGGGCGGCCTCCGCCAGCAGCTTCAGAGCCGGCACGCTCGTCGGGTCGGCCGCGAGCATCTTTTCGGCGTTTTCCAACACCTTGGACGGTTCTTTTTTCGCACTGCCGCCGAAGAGGAATCCCGCCTGCGTCACGGAGCCAAACGCCTTGGCGAACAATTTATTCTTCGTTCCGAGCTGGCGCAGCTGCGCAACTCGTTGCAAGCGACGGACCGGCAGGCAGCCGGGGGCGGCTTTTAAAACTTGGGTGGTGACATCGAGAACGTAATCGAGATTGCCGCGCTGAAGTGCGATCTGGGAATTCTCGATTTGTTTCTGAACGCGAGGATCAAGCGATGAAACGGGGATTTCTGGCATAGGGGATGGATAAACGAACCCACCCATCCCCCGTGGGTCAACGCTAGATTGCCTCTCAAATCACCTCTAAATCCACTCTCGCCGCCTCTTCGAGCTGTATCAGCCCGGCGGTTACAACCGCTTCCGACGGTCCTTCGACCAGCAACCGCAATTTCGACTCCGTTCCCGAAAAACGCACTAGAACCCGTCCTTGTTTTCCCAACTCGTTTTCCAGCGCGGCAATTGCCGCCGTCAGCGCGTCGCACGTTTCCATCGTCCGCTTTTCCCGAACCTTAAGATTCCGCGTTCCTTGCGGGAATTTCCGCAGCCCCGCGCGCAACTCCGACAAGGGCCGCCCGCTCGCCAGCATGACTTCGATTACTTTCAGCGCCGCCACCAAACCGTCGCCCGTCGGCGACACGTCGGCACAGATAATATGGCCGCTCGATTCCCCGCCAAGCGTCGCGCCTTCCGCCAGCATGCGCTCAATCACGTAACGGTCGCCCACCGACGTGCGCAGCACCCGCCCGCCCGCCGCCTGGACCGCCGCATCCACGCCCAGGTTGCTCTGCACCGTGATCACCAGCGTGGACACGGCCAGACGCTTCGCCGCCAACGCATGCAGCGCCAGCAGGGTCAGCACTTCGTCACCATCCAGCACCGAGCCGGTCTCATCACATAGAATACAACGATCACCGTCACCGTCGTGCGCTATGCCCAGTCGCGCCCCGGTCGCGCGGACCTTCTCCGCGAGCTTTTCCGGATGCTCGCTGCCCACGCCCGCATTGATGTTAAGACCGTCCGGCTGATCGCCGATGCCGGTCACCTCCGCGCCGAGTGCCCGCAACACCGCCGGACTCGTCACCGTGGTCGCGCCGTTGGCCGTATCGAGCACGATCCGCCAGCCCGCCAGTGAACCGCCGGCCAGCACGCCGCTTGCCGTTGCGATGTAGTCGGCCACTCCGGCGATTTCAGGCACCGTCGCCAAAGGTGCGCGCGCCTCCGCGGGCAGCAACGCCTCGATGCGCACTTCGTCTTCGTCGGTGAGTTTGATGCCCGACGCCGCGAAAAACTTGATGCCATTGTCCACCGCCGGATTGTGCGAGGCCGTGATGACCACGCCCAGCGCCGCACCGCCCGCGCGCACCGCGCCCGCCACCGCGGGCGTGGGCAACACCCCGAGCGACACGGGCTCCATCCCCGCCGCCGCCAGCCCCGCCGCGACCGCGCGCAACAGCGACTCGCCCGAGCCGCGCGTATCGCGGCCGATCAACACGCGTCCCCGCCCGCCCGCCCAGCGGCCTGCCGCCTCGCCCAGGCGCGCGGCAAAGGCCTCATTGATCACCGGTCCGCCATACGGCCCGCGCACGCCGTCCGTGCCGAAATAGTTGCGTTTCATTTTTTGAAAAACTCCCGGGTTGCCTCGATCTTCGCCTTCACCGCGCCGCCCAAGATAAGCTCGCGCGCCTGCCCCACGCCGTCGGCCACCGAAGCCGTGCGTCCGGTAATCCACATCCCGATCGCCGTGTTCAGCGCGATCGTATCCACCAAGCCTTGCGGCGCACGCCCCGCCACCAGGTCGTCGGTGATGCGCAGGTTCATCGTCAGATCGCCGCCTTGAAGTTCCGTAAAAGGCGACTCGCGCAGGCCGAAATCCGCCGCGCGCCACACGCCCGCCATGTCCTTTAAACCGCCGAAGCCGCGCACATGGTTTTCCGTCGCCGTAGTGATCTCGTCGATACCGCGCCCGTCGTCCAGCACGCCGTGCCCCGCCAGTCCGGCCTTGGCCCCCAAGCGGTGAAAAACATCCGCAAACTTGTCCACCAGCGGCTCGGGATAAACGCCGAAGAGCATAAACGCCGGCCGCCCCGGATTCAGCAGCGGCCCAAAGATATTAAAAATCGAACGCCGTCCCTCGGCCGCGAGTTGGCGGCGCACCGGCCCGATGTGCTTGAACGCCGGGTGATACGCCGGCGCGAAAAAGAACGCATAGCCGAGCTGGTCGAGCGCCGTGCGCAGTTTCTCCGGCGGTGCCTCCAGATCGACGCCCAGCCCCGCGAGCAGATCCGCGCTGCCGCACTTCGAGGTGAACCCGCGATTGCCATGCTTCATGACTTTCACTCCGGCCGAAGCCAGCGTGAGCGTGACGAGACTGGAGATATTAAACCCATCCGAGCGATCACCGCCGGTGCCGACCACGTCGATCGCCTCGCCGGCCCACCGCTCCACGCCGGGATCGATGCTCAGTCCGCGAAACACGCGGGCAAACGCCGCGATCTCGGGGGCACTTTCGCCCTTGTCCGAAAACGCGATGAGGAACGCCTTTTTATCGGCGTCGGACGTGTCAGGCGAAGCCAGCGCGGCCGCAGCCGGAGCCACTTGGGACTCGGCGATATCCTGTCCTGCGGCCAGTTGTCGGGTGAGTTCTACGAGTGCAGACATGTAACGTGCATGGAATCGGCAACCTCCCGCCGGAGGAAAGCATAAACTCGACAGTTCCCTCCCCGTCTGTGAGCAACACGCCGTGCGTTTTCTTGTATTTTTCCTCGGTCTCACGGCTGCCCACACCGCCTTCGCGCAAGCTCCCGAACCCGCCCCTTCCCCGGCCATCGACCCCATCGCCGTCCAGGTCACTTCGCCCGTCGCGACCGCCCCTGTTGCGCACCCGGCGGCCACCCCGTCCAAACCCGTCGCCGAACTCAGCGCCCGCGACGCCATCGTCCTCGGCGTGGTCGAGGGCGTGACCGAGTTCCTCCCCGTTTCCTCCACCGGCCACCTTATCATCGCCAACGCCGTTCTCGGCCATGACTCGGATAAACCCCTGCTCGACGCCGAGGGCCGGCCGATCTGGTTCAAACCGCCCTCCGCCAAACATCCCGAAGGCAAATACCTCACCCCGAAACTCGCGGCGGACACCTTTGTGATCGTCATTCAATTTGGTGCGATCGCCGCCGTCGCCGGCCTCTACTGGCGCCAGATTCGCTCCATGTTGCTCGGCTTGCTCGGACGCGATTCGGCCGGCCTGCGCCTGGCGCGCAATCTGATCGTCGCCTTCATCCCCGCCGCCGTGCTCGGCCTGGCGTTTCACGAATGGATCGATGAAAACCTCTTCTCTATTAAGGCGGTCGTCATCGCCCAGGTGCTCGGCGCGATTCTCATGTTCATCGCCGAAAAATGGCGCCGCAACCACGCCGCCGCCGTGCGCCCCGCCACCCTCGAACTCTCCACCGCCGACGCCTTCGGCATCGGCATGTTGCAGTGCGTCGCCCTCTGGCCCGGCACCAGTCGCTCGATGATGACCATCGTCGGCGGATACTTCGCCGGACTCGATCCGCGCCGCTCCGCCGAGTTCAGTTTCCTCCTCGGTCTCGTCACGCTCACCGCCGCCAGCGTCTATAAATTTCAAAGCTCCGGCTCCGCGATGATCGAAGTGTTTGGCTGGTCCTCCATCCTCATCGGCTGCGTGGTCGCCGCGATCACCGCCGCCCTCTCCATCAAGTTCCTCGTGCATTATCTCACCCGTCATGGACTTGGCGTGTTCGCCGTCTATCGCCTGGCCTTGGCCGCTTTGCTCGCCGGCTGGTTTTTGATCTAAAATACAGATCAAACTCACAACGCCCCGAGTTGGCACTTGACGACCGAAAGCGCCGCCCTCTACTTTCAGCCTTTATCACTCTTCACAGACCTCTTCACAAGAACGTCACTCACCCTTTAAACCACACCGACCATGGCTAATCCGAAACGCAAGCAGTCCAAACGCCGTAGCGCCAACCGCCGCGCCGCCAACGCCTTCAAGGCCCCCGAGATCGCTCGCGATCCGACCGATGGCTCTGCCTTCCGCCCTCACCACGTGAATCCCACCAACGGCACCTACCGCGGTCGCCAAGTGGTCAACGTCGAGGTCTAATCCTCACGTCACCATCGCGTTGAGCTAATCACCACGCCTCGCGATGGTTACCTCTGCCGGCCTTACGGGGCGCATCGCAGTCGATGCGATGGGTGGCGACTTGGGCCCTCCCGAAGTCGTTGCCGCCGTTCAACTCGCCCTGTCTGAATTTCCTGAGCTCAACCCCATCACCCTCGTCGGTGATGAGGCGGTGCTTAAACCGCTGCTCAAGCAGCATGGCCTCGACGGGCACCCCTCGTTGGGGCTTTTTCATGCCTCCGAGGTCATCACGATGGACGACAAGCCGATCCCCGCGCTCAAGCGCAAGCGGGACGCCTCCATGTTCCGCGCCATCGAGCTCGTGAAATCGGGCGAGGCCGGTGCGGTAGTTAGCTGCGGCAACACCGGCGCTCTCATGGCCGGCGGCACCATCAAACTCCGCACGCTCGACGGCATCGACCGCCCCGCCCTCGCCGCGATCATCCCGCGCGAAAACGGCCACTTCATCCTCATCGACGCCGGCGCCAATCCCGAAGCCGAGGCCGAGCACCTCGTCCACAACGCTCTCCTCGGCACCCACTACGCCCGCGTGGTCCTCGGCATCGCCAATCCCCGCGTCGGCCTCCTCACCATCGGCACCGAGGAAGGCAAGGGCAACGCCCTCACCAGCGCCACCCACGAGCACCTCAAAAATCTCGGCGACCTCATTAACTACGCCGGCCCCACCGAAGGTTTTCAGGTCTTTACCGACCATTGTGACGTCGCCGTTTGCGACGGCTTTGTCGGCAACCTCCTCCTCAAGAGCTGGGAATCCCTCGCCCATTTTTTCTCCGACACGCTCAAAGCCGAGTTGAAGGCCAACCCGCTCCGCATGAGCGGCGCAATGTTGTCCCGCGGCGCATTCAAGGCTCTCAAAAAGCGCATGAACCCCGAGGTTTATGGTGGCGCGCCGTTACTCGGACTGCGCGGCAACGTCCTGAAAGCTCACGGCTCCTCCAGCCGCCACGCCATCAAGAACGCCATCCGCGCCGCCAATAAGATCGTCAAAGCCGACATGCTCCACCTCATCGAGGCCGACGCCGCCCGCGCCAACGCCATCATCCGTCCGCCGCAAGACTCCGCCGCCACCTCCGCAGTCGCCACTCCCGCCACCTAAGCCTTTTTCCGCAGCGCACCTCCAACCTGCGTGACTCCGATTTTTTTGACCGCTCTGACCACCATGGGTTCACCCGCCATCGCCATCCTCGGCACCGGCTCCTACGCCCCCGAAAAAGTTCTCACCAACGCCGATCTCTCCAAGATCGTCGAAACCTCCGACGAGTGGATTTTCACCCGCACGGGCATTCGTGAGCGCCACATCGCCGCGGAGCACGAGACCACCTCGCAGATGGCCGCCGCCGCCGCCCGCGCCGCCCTCGAGGCCGCCCAACTCACCGCCGCCGACATCGACCTGATCATCGTCGCCACCGTGACCCCCGACCTGCCGATGCCGGCCACCGCCTGCTTCGTGCAACACCAGCTCGGCGTCTCCGCCCACGCCGCCTGCTTCGACCTCAACGCCGCCTGCTCCGGCTTCCTCTACGCGCTCGACACCGCCTGGGCCATGCTCGCCTCCGGCCGCTACCGCCACGCCCTCGTCATCGGTGCCGAAAAACTCTCCTCTGTCCTCGATTGGAAAGACCGCACCACCTGCGTCCTCTTCGGTGACGGCGCCGGCGCCGTTGTTCTCGGCGCATCCCGCGGCGACGGGCGCATCCTCGGCACCAAACTCTACGCCGAGGGCGCCCACGCCCGCCTCCTCTGCATCCCCGATGGCGGACGCAACACCCCCGCCGCCGCCGTGCTCGATCCGCTCCGCACCCCCGGCACCATCACCATGAAGGGCCGCGAGATTTTCAAAATCGCCGTCCGCGAAATGGAGGAAGCCGCGCGAGAAATCCTGGAACAACACCAGCTCTCCGCCGCTCAGATCGACTGCGTCATCCCGCACCAGGCCAACCTGCGCATCATCGACGCCCTCGCCCAATATCTCGAACTTCCCTCCGACCGCTTCTTCGTGAACCTCGACCGCTACGGCAACACGTCCGCCGCCTCCATTCCCCTCGCCCTTGACGAAGCGCGCCGCTCCGGCCGCATCAAAGACGGCGACACGACTCTCTTCGTCGCATTTGGGGCGGGCTTGACCTATGGGTCCGCACTGGTTCGCTGGTAACTTTTAAGACATGTCCCATTCTATCGCCCGCGCCTTGTCCACGTTCGCTGTCCTCGGTTTCGCGCTGGCGCTCCTCACCGGCACCGCCCTCCGCGCCGACCTCATCTGGACTCCCGCCACCGGCTGGCAAGCCGAAGGCGGCGTCCTATCCGGCTTGATTGCCGAGGAAGGCCGCAACGCCCTCGCCACCATGAACAAGGCCCGCGCCGCCGAGGAAAACGGCAAGCGCTCCCAGGCCATGTCCCTCTACGAGAGCGTCGCCAAAAAATATCCCAACTCCATTTACGCCCCCGAGGCCTTCTATCGCGCCGCCCGCATCCGCCTCGAGCGCCGCCAGTATTCCAAGGCCTTTGACGAGTTCCAGACCGTCGTCAGCCGCTACCCCAACTCCACCCACTTCAACGAGATCATCGGCCAGCAATACGGCATCGCCAGCTCGCTTATCGACGGCAAACGCCCCCGCTATTTCGGCCTCATCCCCGGCTTCAAAAACCGCGCCAAAGGCATCGAGTATTTCGAAAAGATCCTCGAGACCGCCCCCTACAGCGACTACGCCCCGCTCACGCTGATGAGCATCGCCCGCGGACACCAGAAACTCGGCCAGCCCGACGAGGCCATCGATGCGCTCGACCGCATGATCAACAGCTACCAGCAGAGCCTCCTCGCCCCCGACGCCTACTTCAAACTCGCCCAGGCCCACGCCTCCCTGGTTCAAGGCCCTTACTACGATCAAGGCTCCACCAAGCAGGCCATCACCTACTTCGAAGACTTCCTGATTCTCTTCCCCAACGACGCCAACATCCCCGCCGTGGACAAAGGCCTCATCGATGTCCGCACCACCTTCGCCGAAAGCAAAATCAAGATCGGCGACTTCTACTTCTACAAACGCGATAACTTCAAAGCCGCCCGCGTCTTTTATAACGAAGCCATCACCTCCTACCCCGACTCCCCCGCCGCCTCCGACGCCCGCAAGCGCCTCGTCGAAGTCGAAGCCGCCGAGACCAAGGCCAAGACCCCCGATGTTCCCCGCCGCAAACCCAAGAGCGGCTTCTGGTTCTAACCTTCGCCCGCCCCCTGCCGCCCTTCTTTGAAAGAAGGGCGGCCTTTCTCCTCTCATGCGCGTCTCCTTCCTCTTCTGCCTCGCCGGTCTTCTCTTCCTCTCCGGCTGCGCCAACTACCGCCTCGGCACCGGCGGTAAAGTCTCCTTCCAGACGCTCTACATCGCGCCCGTCGTCAACGAAAGCAACGTCCCCCAGGCCGTCGCCCTCGTCAGCACCCAGCTCCGCGAAGCCTTCCTCCACGACGCCCGTATCATCCTCGTCAATACCCCCGAGGAAGCCGACGCCACGCTCACCATCCACCTCGTCAAATACGACCGCGAGCTCGCCACGCGCGACACGTCCGACACCGGACTCGCCCGCAAATTCGACGTGACGCTCCACGCCAATGCGACCCTCCGCGACAACCGCGACAACAAGCTCATCTTCGAAAACCGCAAGGTAGACGCCGTCCGCCAGGTCTTCACCGACGCCGGCCAGCAGCTCCAGGCCGAGTATCAGAACGTCCCCCTCCTCGCCGAGACCCTCGCGAAAAACGTCCGCAGCGCCACGCTCGACGTCTGGTAAGCCCGCTCAGCGGCGAGCTCATCTCCGCGCACTCAGCTCCGCGTCAGCCGCAGCCTAGGCAGATTGCCTTCCGAAGCCTGTTGCGAAGGACAGGTCCCGCCCGTGTTCCGAAACGCCCCCTGCGTTCACTCCGCCCCTTGGATGTTGAGCGTTCGATGTTGGATGTTGGACATTCGGCGCGACCCGGCGCCCCGCCGCGCCGTCACCCCCGCACATACGGATTCGTCCGCTTCTCCACGCCCACCGTCGTCGCCGGCCCGTGCCCCGGCAGCACCGCCGTATCATCCGGCAGCGTATAAATCTGCGCGCGGATCGACTGCGTGAGTTCATCACGATTCCCGCCCGGCAGATCCGTGCGTCCCACGCTGCCCGCAAACAACGCATCGCCGACAAACGCCGCCTCCGCCGCCTTGAAATAAAACAGCACGTTCCCCGGACAATGTCCCGGCACATGCCGCACCTCGACGTCCAGCCCGAGCGCGTTCAACCGGTCACCCTGGCTCACCCAGTAATCGACCGCGATCGGCTCCAGTTTAATCCGCCCGCCGAGAAACGCCGACATCACCTCCGGCGTTTCGATCAGCACTTTGTCCGCCACATGCGCCCGCACCTTGGCCCCCGTCTCCCGCACGACTTCCGCGCCGCCCTGCGTATGATCCCAATGCCCGTGCGTGATCCACAGTTCCTTCAGCACGCACTTCTCCTTCGCGAGCACCGGCCCGACCTGCGTCCACACCTCGCCCGGCGCATCGATTAAAATCGCCTCACCCCGCTCCGCATCAGTGAGCAAAAACGCATTAGTCTGAATCGGCCCAGCCGGAAACGTGTGGAGGTTCATGGTCCGCGCCAATGGATGCGATTCGCCTCGCGCCGCAACCGTGAAAATTGCCTTTGCCACCCGCTCGGCCCGCTGGCTAACGTCTTCCCTTTTATGCCGACCCTTAAATTCGCCGTTCTTCCTGGAGACTACATCGGGCCCGAGGTCATGACCGAAGCCCTTCGCGTGCTGGAGCACGTCGCCAAGCAGGAAAACCTCACTCTGTCCTACCAGACCGCCGACGTCGGCGGCGCCGGCATCGACAACCACGGCAAAGCCCTCCCCGACTCCACGCTCGCCCTCTGCCAAGACGCCGACGCCATCCTCTTCGGCTCCGTCGGCGGTCCCAAGTGGGAAAAACTCCCCCCCAAGGAACAGCCCGAGCGCGCCGCCCTCCTGCCCCTCCGCAAAGCCTTCAACCTCTTCGCGAACATCCGCCCCGGCCTCCTCTATTCCGACCTCACCGACGCCTCCCCGCTCAAGACCGAGCGCATCCCCAACGGCATCGACATCGTCTGCATCCGCGAACTCACCGGCGGCATCTACTTCGGCCTCCCCAAGACCACCACCACCCTCGAAAACGGCGAAGAACAG
>Ga0247813_10003144_pt1 | contig 10768 bp, 11 predicted proteins | sample UWRJL169409C1_FD_180719 | JGI IMG/M metagenome (GOLD analysis project Ga0247813, IMG submission 180719) | Plant litter microbial communities from Arlington Agricultural Research Station in Wisconsin, United States - UWRJ-L169-409C-1 | ecosystem: Environmental > Terrestrial > Plant litter >... | reverse complement strand
CTCGCGGATCGCCAGGTACTCGTCCTCCTTGAGCCCGAGCGCGCCGTAGGGCTGCTCCTTCTCGGGGGTGACCTCGGCGTTGGCGACAGTGTCGGCGACGGCGCGCGCGGGAGTGGTGGAAACGTCAGTCACGGGGCGATTCTCCTGATTTAAGCGGATGCAGCGACAGCGGATGCCGGAAGCCTCCAGTCTACCGGCGGGGCGGCCCGCGCGCCCCGTTCCGCATCCGCCGGCGTCGAGCACCCGTCGCGCGGGGCGGAGCCCCGCATCCGCTCGCAGACTTGTCACAAACTGCTGCGTCTGCGAGAAATGCGAGCACTTTGTGACACGTCGCTCAGCCAAGCCAGCCGGAATCGCGCAGCGCTCGCGATACCCGTTCGACCGCGAGCTCGGGATGCACGAAGAGCTGCTGCTTCCGAATGCGCACCACTGTGTTGCCGGCCCGCGCGAACTCCTCGATCCGGGTGATGTCCCTGTCGTACTGGCGGCTGTTGGTGCGGTGCTCGTCTCCGTCGTACTCGCTGATCACCCTCCACTCGCGGAAGTACTGGTCGGCGCGCCCCAGCCACCGCCCCGCGGAGTCGTAGATGTCGACGTTCAACTCAGGCTCGGGAAGACCGGCGCGAACGAGTACCAGCCTGAGCAACGACTCGGCCCTCGACTCGGAGCCCTGCCGCACCTGCCCCACCGCCTTTTGGGCGCGGCGTGCGCCGGCCGCCGAGAACCTTCCCAGACGCTGCTCGAGTTCCGCGATCGACACGTATGGGCGGATGTCGTGCGGGTCGAGTACCGCGGGGTCGAGCACGAGGTGGTCGCCCGCCGCGACCAGGTCGTCGATGTCGAGCGAGGCCCCGAGCGAGAGCCAGGTGGTCGCAGCATCGCTGATGGGCAGGCCGAATCGGTCTACGATCGTGCCCGCGGTGGCCTGATGCCCGGCGACGCCCCGGCTGCGAGGCGCGCGACCGGGTGCGAAAACTGAGATGTGGAGGGGATCATCTGTCGAGAATCGCGCGGGAAGCGGACACTTCAGCAGCCGCGCCGCGGTCTCGTGGCTGAAGAACTGGCCAGAACGCAGGAGCGGCGCATAGGCACGGCAGTGCCCGATCAGGGTGGCGAACTCCTCGGCCGCGCGGGCGGTCGGAAAGGATCCGAACCTCGCGACCTCTTCGACGCTGGCCGGATCGACACGGACGCCGTGGAAGGGGCGCTCGAGGTCGCGCCCGCGCAGTCGTCCGATGCCCACCCCCGTCGCGATCGCGTCTCTCACTGTGAACGGGTCGAGCGCGAGCGGGCGCGGCAGCGGTTGCCTCTTCGTCATGCCCACTGTCTAGACGATCGCGGTGTGGCGTCTCGAAATCTGTCCACAGGCATCCGCTTGTCACATATGGCGCGTATTTCTCTCAGAGCCGACATTTTGTGGCAAGTGATGCGCACGCCCGCCCGCCCGCCCGCGCATCGCCTAGCCTTGGGAGCTAGTTCCCGGTCGCCCAACGGTGCGCGTTCCACCACGCACTCGGAGGACCCTCATGTTCGAATGGCATTCCTGGTTCGGCGTCGCGATCATCCTGCTGATCGCGCTCGTCGCGGCCCTCGTCGTCGCCGCACTCACGAAGCTCATCGTGGCGGGCGCCACCAAGCGCCGCGAATGGCCGCGCGCCCTCACGAAGAAGGCGCGCCATCCGTACCGCCTGCTGCTCGTGGTCGTGGCCGTGTGGACCGGCATCACCATCAGCCTGCCGCGCATGGACTGGGTGGACCACGCGTTCCTCATCGCCCTGATCGCGGTCGGGGCCTGGTTCGTCGGCGCGATGGCCGGGTTCGGCCTCGAGCAGGCGATGGGCCGCTATCGCACCGACGTTCCCGACAACCGCGTCGCCCGCCGAGTGCAGACGCAGCTCGCCATCGTGAAGCGCCTCGCCTACGCGGTGATCGTGATCGTGGCGGTGGGCTCGATCCTGCTGAGCTTCCCGGGGGTGCAGGCCGTGGGCGCGAGCGTGCTCGCCTCCGCCGGCATCCTCTCGATCGTGGCGGGCCTCGCCGCGCAGTCGACCCTCGCGAACGTCTTCGCCGGCGTGCAGCTCGCCTTCAGTGACGCCATCCGCGTCGACGACGTGGTGATCGCCGAGAAGGAGTGGGGCCGCATCGAGGAGATCACCCTCACCTACGTGGTGGTGCACATCTGGGACGACCGCCGCATGGTTCTCCCCTCGACGTACTTCACGTCCACGCCGTTCGAGAACTGGACCCGGTCGAGCTCCGAACTGCTGGGATCCATCGAGATCGACCTCGACTGGCGCGTCAGCCCGGTGGCGATGCGCGCCGAGCTGGAGAGAATCCTCGCGCGCACCGAGATCTGGGACGGCCGCGCGAGCGTGCTGCAGGTGACGGATGCCGTGGGCGGGTTCGTGAGAGTCCGCATCCTGGTGACCGCGGTCGACGCCCCCACGCTGTTCGACCTGCGCTGTTTCGTCCGCGAGCAGATGGTGGAGTGGCTGCAGACGCAGGACCCGGCCGCGATTCCGCGCACCCGCGTGCAGATGGTGGACGAGCAGCCGCGCGCCGAGGCGCGCACCGTGTCGACGGCCACCGACTCGATCGGGCTGTTCACCGGCAGCACCGAGGCCGAGGAGCGGGCGCTCAGCCTCACGTCGACGATCGACGTGATCTCCGCCGAGCAGGCCGCCCGGGCCAGGAAGTAGCTAGCCCCCGACCGGCGGGCCGATCAGCAGGAGCAGCAGGAACACGATCGTCACGATGCCGATCGCGACCACGAACGACAGGATCGGGTGGTTGAGCACCCAGAACAGCCAGCGGTTCAGGCGGCTGGTGTCGCGCGGGTCGGAGGTGGGGGCGATGCGCCACCCGCCGTCGAGGAGGTTCTCCCGCTCGAGGCGGCGCTCGGCGGGAATGGTGGCGTAGGGCAGCACGGCGCTCACGAGCACCAGGCCGATGACGCGGGTCGACCAGCGCTGGTTCAGCGCGATCACGAGCGCCGCGGCCACGTAGGCCAGGAACACGAAACCGTGCACTGCGCCACCGATGCTGACGCCCACATCCGTCGTCTTCGCAACGTACTTGAGCAGCATGCCGAGAATGAGCAGGGTCCACGAGATGGCCTCGGCGATGGCGAGGACGCGGAAGAGCTGGCGAGGGGACAAACCGGGCGCGGCCTAGACCGACGCGAGCGCGCGGATGGCGCTGGTGAAGATGGCGAGTCCGTCGACGCCCGAGCGCATGGCCGCGGAGGTGTCGGGTCCGAAGCCGGCCTCGACCGCGTGCTCGGGGTGCGGCATGAGCCCCACCACGTTGCCGCGCTCGTTGGTGATGCCCGCGATGTCGTTGATCGAGCCGTTCGGGTTGACGCCGAGGTAGCGGAAGACGACCTGGCCCTCTCCCTCGAGGCGCGCGATGGTGTCGGCGTCGGCGATGAACCCGCCCTCGCCGTTCTTCAGCGGGATGGTGATCTCGGCGTTGTCGGAGAAGGCGTTGGTCCAGGCGGTGGAGGTGTTCTCGACACGCAGGCCCTGGTCGCGGCAGATGAAGTTGCCGTGGTCGTTGCGGATGAGTCCGCCGGCGAGGAGGTGCGCCTCGGTGAGCATCTGGAAGCCGTTGCAGATTCCGAGCACGGGCATGCCGGCGTTCGCGGCGTCGATGACCTCGGCCATGATCGGCGAGTGGGCCGCGATGGCGCCGCAGCGCAGGTAGTCGCCGTAGCTGAAGCCGCCGGGGAGCACGAGGGCGTCCACGCCGTGCAGGTCGTGGTCGCCGTGCCAGAGCGCGACGGGCTCGGCGTCGGCGAGGCGCACGGCGCGCTGGGCGTCGCGGTCGTCGAGCGAGCCGGGGAAGGTGATGACGCCGATGCGCATTACGCCCCCTCGAGCACGGTGATCGACACGACGTCCTCGATCACCGAGTTGGAGAACATCTCGTCGGCGAGCACGCGCACGTCCTCGAGCACGGCGTCGTCGACGGCGTCGACGGTGAGCTCGAAGCGCTTGCCGATGCGCACCTCGGAGAAGGCGGACTTGCCGAGGCGGTGAAGGGCGCCGGTGACGGCCTTGCCCTGGGGATCGAGCAGAACGGCCTTGGGCATGACCTCGACGACGATAGTGGGCACGTGTAACTCCAGGGATCTCGCGCGGGGATTGACGGTAACCAGTCTAGCCGGTCGTCGGTCGGCGCTCCCTGAGCCTGTCGATCGCGCCCGAGCGCACCGCGTCGGCGAACGCGAACTCCGCCCAGTCCCGGTAGCCCACGGCGCTCGGGTGGAACAGGTCGCTGGCGAAGAAGCCGTCGGTGTACGGCGGCGGGGGCGGCGACATGAAGGCCCCTGGCAGCGACGCGACCACGGCGCGCGCCCCGGCCTCGAGGCTGCGGGAGTGCAGGTACAGGTTCCAGCGCAGGGGATTCGGCAGCAGCACGAAACGGAAGAACGCCGGCAGCGACGACATCAGCACCACCGCACCGGGGCTCGCCGCCCGCAGCAGTGCGAGCACCTGCCGCAGATCGCGCACGAAGGCCGCCCGCGACCGGATGGTGAGCGCGTCGTTCGCCCCGATGCTCAGAAAGATCAGGTCGTACGACACGCGGGTGGCGGGGCGGATGAAGGTGGTCAGTAGATCCCGCGAGGTCGCGCCGTTCTTCCCCACCGCATCCCACGTCACGCCGCGACCGCTGTGCGCCGAGAGCAGTCGCGCCAGGTTGCCCGGCAGCGCCTCCTGCTGCGACGGCACCCCCACTCCGGCCACAGTGGAATCGCCCAGCACGAGGAGCCGGATCGGATCGGGACCGGCGAGCGTTCCCGACCAGGGGAGCGCAGCATCCGCCAACCGGGGTGTATCGCGTTTCAGGCGACGGGCCTGCACGAGCAGCGCGGGCGACAGGGGCACCATCACGAGTCGGCTCAGTCGTTGCAGCATGGTTGTCATCGTAAACTTCAGCGCATGGATACCGCAGGGCTCGACGACTTCATTGACAACAACGACTTCTCGGGCGTGGTGCTGATCCGCCAGGGCAATCGCGTGATCTTCGAGTCGGCGACCGGCCAGGCCAGCCAGCGCCGCGAAGAGGCGATCACCATGAACACCCGCTTCGACACCGCGTCGATCACGAAGCTGTTCACTTCGGTCGCCGTTCTGCAGCAGGTGGCGGCGGGCAACCTCGACCTCGAGGCGAGCATCCACCACTACGTCGACCTCGCGGGAACCCGCATCCCGATCGAGGTCAACCTGCTCAACCTGCTCACGCACACGAGCGGCATCGCCGACGATGCCGACGAGGAGGCCGGCGAGGACTACGCCGAGCTCTGGGCCTCGCAGCCGGTGCAGGACTTCCTCGAGACCGCGGACTTCCTGCCGCTGTTCGTCGACAAGGAGCCGCTGGCCGACCCGGGCGACGAGGTGGCGTACATCAACGTCGGCTACATCCTCGCCGGGATGGCGCTGGAGAAGGCCACCGGGATGCCCTACCGCCAGTACATCTCCGAGGAGGTGTTCGCCAAGGCCGGCATGACCGAGTCCGGGTTCTTCGACCGGCGCGAGGCGACCCCGGGCGTGGCCGAGGGCTGGGACCTGCAGCAGGACGGCACCTGGGTGAGCAACGAGGTCAGCTACCCGCCCATCGGCTCGCCCGACGGCGGCGCGCACGCCACGGCCGGCGACCTCGTGAAGTTCTTCGAGGCCGTGCGCGGCGGCGTGCTGCTCAACAAGGAGTACACCGAGGAATTCCTGCTGCCGCAGGTGGAGCTCGACGAGGACACGGCCTACGGCTTCGGCCTCGAGTTCGACCTCGACGACGGCCAGGTGCGCTCCTACTTCTCCGACGGCATCAACGCCGGCGCGAGCGGCATCCTGCGCCACTACGTGGACGAGGGCCTCGACGTGGTCGTGCTGTCGAACTCCGAGGACGGCGCCTGGGACATCATCACGGAGATCGACGAGCGCCTCGAGTAGGGCGCCCCGCCGTTTCGCCCATAAACGCCCCGAATCCGCCGAGATTCGGGGCGTTTTCGGGCGAATCGAGGCTCAGGCTGCGTCGATGCGGCGGTTGTGCCGCACGAGCACGACCAGCGGCGCGCAGACCACGGCGACCAGCACCGGGATCGTCCACAGCCCGATCAGGTCGTTCAGCGACCACGCGCCCGCGCCCGCGAAGACCACGCCCAGCACCGCCATCGGCGGCACCACGATCGGCATGCTGGGCGGCTGGGTGCCGATCGACAGCCGCGTTCCGTAGTTGGCCGACGACAGCATGGCCGCGCCGCCGAACCCCAGCGCCCAGCCGAGGGCGACCGCCAGCAGGGCCATGAAGATGATCATCGGTCGAGTCTGGGGCCGGGCGCCGGGTGGCGCAAGTCGGGATCAGGCCCCGGCGGTCACCGTGATCAGGTTGTTCCACGGGTCGCCGAAGCTCACGGCGCGGCCGTCGTCGCGAACGTCGTGCCCGAAGTGGGTGAGGCGCTCGCCGAGGGCGCCGATGTCGTCGGAGGTGGGAACCTGGATGTCGATCTGCGCCAGGCCGAGCGCGGGGAGGCGCGGGCCGGCGCCCCTGCTGTTCCACACGTTCATCGCCATGTGGTGGTGGTACCCGCCGGCGCTCACGAAGAGCGCGCTGTCGCCGTACATCGTCGTGGCCTCGAAGCCGAGCTGCCCCACGTAGAACTCGCGGGCACTGGCCACGTCGCCCACCTGCAGGTGCACGTGCCCGACCGAGGCGCCGCCGATGATCGGGTCGAGCACGGCCGCCTCGGTGAGGTTCTCCTGCAGGAAGGCGTTCGGGTCGAGGTAGAGGGTGCTCATCTCGATCGAGCCGTGCGCCCAGCTCCACTCGCTGCGGTCGCGGTCCCAGTAGAGCTCGACGCCGTTGCCCTCGGGGTCGGTGAAGTAGAAGGCCTTGCTCACCAGGTGGTCGGAGCTGCCGGTGAACGACTGCGGGTATTTCTGGGCAACCGAGTAGACGGATGCCGCGAGGGCCGTCTCGGTCTCGAACAGAATCGCGGTGTGGAACAGTCCCGCGTCTCGCGGGCTCGCGTGCTTCAGCTCGGGGGCGTGCTGCAGGATCATCACCGGTGTCGTGCCGCGGCCGAGCACGGCCACGTCGCCGTCGGCCGTGAGGACGTTGAGCGCCACCGCGTCCCGGTAGTACCGGGTCATCAGGTCGAGGTCGCCGACCTTGAGGGTGACGGCGCCCATCGAGGTGTCCGCGGCGAGGAGGTTGTTGTCGGTCATGGCACCAGCCTACAACTTAAGTTGTCGCAACAACCATTACTGTGACCGGGTAGAAGCATCACCCCTGAGCTTAAAAGCACCAACGGCCCGCTGTTCTGGGCAGCGGACCGTTAGCTAGGAGTGATTCGGAGCCGCTCCGGAATCGGATTGGCCCGATTCGACACCGATCTACTGGCAGCTCTCGCAGGCGACGTCGTCGGCCGGGTCGGCGCCGAGCAGCTGCTTCTCGAAGCACACCGAGTCGTCGGAGTCGGCGTAGTAGCCGAAGTTCGGAATCCGCGTGTATCCCTCGCGGGAATAGAAGCGGATGGCGTCCGGCTGCAGAACCCCGGTCTCGAGAACGAGACGCGACCACCCGGCCTCGTGGCCGAAGGACTCCAGCCGCGCGAGCAGCGCACTCGAGACACCGGAGCCGCGGTGCGACGGGTGCACGAACATCCGCTTGATCTCTGCATGGCTGTCGTCGAGGGTGCGCAGGCCGCCGCAGGCGACGGGCTCGCCGTCGTCGGCGAAGGCCACGAAGAATGCGGTGATGTCGTCGCCGGAGGGCGCGGGGCCCGGCTCGCTCGGACCGCCGTAGCGGCTCTCGATCTCGGCGCGCTGGGCGGCGCGCAGGGTGACGCTCGCGGCGTCGTCCCACTCGACCCGGCGGATCTCCATCAGGCGGTCAGTCGCTCGATCAGCTCGCGGTAGCGGCCGGCGGTCTGCTGCACGATCTCGGCGGGGAGCTCGGGCGGTGTGCCGGTCTGGTCCCAGTTGCTCTTCAGCCAGTTGCGCACGATCTGCTTGTCGAAGCTGGCGGTGCGGTCGCCGGTGCCGTAGACCGCGGCGTCCCAGAAGCGCGAGCTGTCGCTGGTGAGCACCTCGTCGCCGAGGGTCAGCAGGTTGGCCTCCGGGTCGTTGCCGAACTCGAACTTGGTGTCGGCGAGGATGATGCCGCGCTCCTCGGCGATAGCGGATGCGCGGCTGAAGATGAGCAGCGAGAGGTCGCGGAGCGCAGACGCGATGGTCTCGCCCACGAGCTCGACGGTGCGGTCGAAGGTGATGTTCTCGTCGTGCTCACCCATCGGGGCCTTCCACGCCGGCGTGTAGATCGGCTCGGGCAGGCGGTCGCCGTCGCTGAGGCCGGCGGGGAGGGCGACTCCGCACACGCTCTGCGTCTGCTGGTACTCGAGCCAGCCGGAGCCGCTCAGGTAGCCGCGCACGACGCACTCCACCGGGTACATGTCGAGCGTCTTGACGAGCATGGCGCGGCCGGCGATCTCGGCGGGGACCTCCGCGGGAACGTCGCCGGCGAGATGGTTGGGAACCCCGGCCAGCTGCTCGAACCACCACGTGCTCAGGGTGGTGAGCAGCTCGCCCTTGCCGGGGATGCCCGGCTCGAGCACGTGGTCGAAGGCGCTCACGCGGTCGCTCGCGACCATCAGCACGCGGTCGGGGTAGTCGACCGACACGTACAGGTCGCGCACCTTGCCCGAGTAGCTCAGGCTCCAACCGGGAATCACTTGCGTCTCCGTCATGCCTCCATTATCGCTGCTCTGCCGAATGAAGGATGCGCGGCTCACAGCGGCATCATCGGTCGCTTCGGCGAGCTCTCGCGGTGCTCGAAAGGGAACGACCTCTGCGATTTCGCTCTGCCAATTCGTGCTGACTCAGCGCGAACTGACATAGCGAAAACGGAAACGCATCTCGTTTTTGCCGCGAGAAGCGCACGATCCCGTAGACGCGGCTACTCTGCGACGCGTGACGCGCGAAACACCAGCCGATCGCAGCCCGCTCGACCGGGATCGTGCGGTCCAAATGCCAGGACCACATTGTTGTTGCTCGGCTGCCGTGGAGCGAGATAACGGTCAGCGCTCGCGCGCGGGGTAGGGAGAATCTAATGTGCGAGTGGAGTGGTGCGTTTCGTCGCCGTTTTGGAACTTCCAGGTGACGGTAATGGAGCGAATTGACAAGCTAAGGCGCGCGCGGGCGAAGAACTCAATTAGTTCTCCGGCGCGAAAGAGCTGCGGCAACGTGCCTTCCAGTTCTAGCAGGAAAGCCGCTGCCTCCGGCTTGATATCAATTCGTTCTACGACTATCCCGCGTTCCGAAGTATTGCGAATCGTCCAGTAATCGCCTCGGCCATGCCGCGGTATGCCCCATGCTTTGGGTCGATGCGCCTGCGCAACAACTTTTTGCGACTCCGCAATGCTTTTCCACATGCTGTTGGCTTCCGCCGCGACTGCGGCGGTATCCCGGCTCAACTCTCGCGCCTCATTCCGCGCACGCCGCGCTTCTATGGCCTGCCAGATTGCCACCCCTGCGCCAATTAGCGCAGCGCCGCCTCCAACTAGCGCAAACACGTCACTTAGTTCCATATCGCGAGCTTAGACGTGAGCCTCTCCCACCTGTGCTCAGGCGACAGAGTGCCTACTTCGCGACGCGGAGCGCGATGTCGGTGCGGTAGTGGCTGCCCTCGAGCTGGATGTGGCCGAGCGCCCGGTACGCCCGTTCGCGCGCCGTGGCGAAGTCGGCGCCGGTCGCGACGACGCTGAGCACCCGTCCGCCGGTGGCGATGAACTGCCCGTCGAGAACGGCCGTGGCCGCGTGCGTGATGTGCACGCCCTCGACAGCGGATGCCTCGTCGAGACCCGTGATGACTCGTCCGGTTATCGGGGACTCCGGGTAGCCCTCGCTCGCGAGAACGACGGTGACGGCGACGTCGCTCGAGAAGTTCGGGTAGGTGAGGCGGCCGAGCCCGCCGGTTGCGGCCGCGTAGAGCAGGCCGCTCAGGGGGGTCACCAGTCGCGGCAGCACGACCTGGGTCTCCGGGTCGCCGAAGCGGGCGTTGAACTCGATGACGCGGGTGCCCTGCTTGGTGAGGATCAGTCCGCAGTAGAGCAGGCCGACGAAGGGGGTCTGCTCGGCGGCGAGCTGGCGGATCGTGGGAAGGGCGATGCTCGTGATCACCTCGTCGACGAACTCCTCGTCGAGCCAGGGCAGGGGGGAGTAGGCGCCCATGCCGCCGGTGTTCGGTCCGTCGTCGTGGTCGTAGGCGCGCTTGTAGTCCTGCGCGGGCTCGAGCGGGACGACGCTCTCGCCATCGCTGAGCAGGAAGAGCGACACCTCCTGGCCGGCGAGGAACTCCTCCACCAGCACGTCGCCGTGCTGCAGCCAGTACTCGGCATGGGCGACCGCGGCGTTGCGGTCGGGGGTGACGAGCACGCCCTTGCCGGCGGCGAGACCGTCGGCCTTCACCACGTAGGGGGCGCCGAACTCGTCGATCGCGGCCACGGCCTGCTCGGCGGTGCCGGCGCGGACGGCGCGACCGGTGGGAACGCCGGCCTCGTCCATGATCCGCTTGGCGAAGGTCTTGCTGCCCTCGAGCGCGGCGGCGGCCTTGCCCGGGCCGAAGACGGGCACGCCGGCGAGGCGCAGTTTGTCGGCGACTCCGGCGACGAGGGGGGCCTCGGGGCCGATGATCACGAGCTCGATGCCGTTGTCGCGGGCGTAGTCGCGCACGAGGGAGGCGTTCGTGGGGTCGAAGGCCACCACCTCGC
>Ga0247813_10003140_pt1 | contig 10777 bp, 9 predicted proteins | sample UWRJL169409C1_FD_180719 | JGI IMG/M metagenome (GOLD analysis project Ga0247813, IMG submission 180719) | Plant litter microbial communities from Arlington Agricultural Research Station in Wisconsin, United States - UWRJ-L169-409C-1 | ecosystem: Environmental > Terrestrial > Plant litter >... | reverse complement strand
TTCGTCGCGGGACTACCGCACGGCGCGTACTTCGGCATCGCGGCGCTCGTGGCCGCATCCCTCATCGGCAAGGAGAAGCGCGGCCAGGGTGTTGCCATCGTGCTGTCGGGTCTGACCATCGCCAACGTCATCGGCGTGCCGCTCATCACGCTGCTCGGGCAGACGGCGGGCTGGCGCATCGCCTACCTCGTCGTCGCCGCGATCTTCGCCGCCACGTTCGTCGCCGTCTGGGCGGTGCTCCCGGCGCAGCCCGGCGACTCGACCGCCACCATGCGGCGCGAACTCGCCGCGTTCTCGCGGCTGCAGGTCTGGCTCGCGCTGCTCATCGGGGCGGTCGGCTTCGGCGGGTTCTTCGCCGTGTACAGCTACGTCGCCCCCGTCGTCACCGAGGTCACGCGGCTCGACGAATCGTTCGTCCCGATCGCGCTGGTCTGCATCGGCATCGGGATGACGATCGGCAACCTCATCGGTGGCCGCGCCGCCGACCACAACATCATGGGCACCGTCTTCGCGTGCTTCGGGCTCTTCGTCGTCTCGATGCTGGTCTTCGCGCTGTTCTCGTCGACGGTCGTCGGCCTGCTCATCGGACTGTTCCTGGTCGGTGGGGCGGCCTCGGCGCTGTCACCGGCCATCCAGACCCGCTTGATGGATGTCGCCGGCGAGAGCCAGACGCTCGCCGCTGCGGTCAACCACGCGTCGCTCAACCTCGGCAACAGCCTCGGCGCCTACCTCGGTGGCGTGACGATCGCGGCCGGCTACGGCTACCTGTCACCAACCTGGGTCGGACTGCTGCTGTGCGTGCCGGGTATCCTGCTCGCGGTCTTCAGCCTCGGGCTGGAGCGCCGTCGCCCGATCCTGCGGCCCGCTCTCTAGCTAGAGGTTGCGGGGACCGTCGGTCTCGATGAGGATGCCATCCTCGATCGCGCGCTTGCGCAGTGCGACCTTGGTTCCGACGTCGAAGCCCGCGACGCGGTACTTCTCGCGAATGCGCTTGAGGTAGCTCTTCGCCGTCTCCTCGGAGATGCTGAGCTGGAAGGCGACCGCCTTGACCGGCTCGCCGCCGCCGTAGAGGGCCATCACTCGGCGCTCCTGGGCGCTGAGCTTGGGTGCTCCGCCGATTTCGCCCGAGTTGAGTGCGAGGTCGAGTTCCGCCGAGATGAAGGCCTCGCCACGGGACGCGGAACGGATGGCCTCGACGATCATGTCGGCCTCCTCGGTCTTCACCAGGTAGCCGAGGGCGCCGGCGGCGAGGGCCTCGCGCACCACGTTCGGCTCGGAGTAGGTGCTCATGAGCACCACGCGCACGGCCATCGTCTTGAGGGTGGAGATCTTGAGTGAGATCGGGATGTTGTCCTTGAGGTCCAGGTCGAGCAGCACCACGTCCACCGGGAATGCCGGGTGCGAGAGGAGTTCGGGCCAGCTCGGCAGGGCGGCGACCATGTCGATGTCCTGGGCGCTCTTGATCCACTCGGTGAGTGCGCCGAGGATCATCCGGTGGTCGTCGACGATGGCCAAACGGATACGGGCATCGGTCTGTGACACGGTGTTTCTCTCCTCGAAAGTCATCTTCTCATCTTCCTTAAACGTCGGCCGGGTTGTCGACAAAGCACTCGATATCCACCCGCAGGCTGGCGTTCTGGGTGGTGTCACTGTATCGCCCCACGCGTCGGATGGCGTCCCAGGTGGAGGGATCGACGCGGTTGCGGGTGACGTTGCTGGTGGTCACGACGATGGGAACACCGAGCTTCTGGCCGATGCCTGGCTGCTTCGCCTGCTCGATCGGGCCCACCTGCACGTTGACGGTGCGGTTGGTGTTCGGGCGCACGTTGTCGCTCAGCAGCAGCCAGATCGCTGCCAGCAGGCCGTCGCGCTGGTTGGCATCGAGCAGACCCGCGAGGCTGCCGCGGTCGACGAGGGTGACGGACCGGCCGAGCATCTCCGACTCGGAGATCGCGTGGTACAGCCAGGTCTCGCGGCGACCCTCGATCAGGTGCAGGCGCAGTTCGGTGGCGAGCGAGGCGGCGATCGAGGCGATCTTCGGCTTGAGGGGCAGGGGATTGCGTCCGGTGGCCACCGAGTCGAGCAGTTCCTCGGCCGCGAGGTCGAGCCTGGCCAGCTCTTCGGAAGCGAGCATGCCCACCGCGAAGCGCGGCGCGGACACCGTGCTCTGCACGAGCACCCGGTCGAGTTCCACCTGCACCATCCGGCGGAAGCCGCGGACCACGGAAACGCCGATCACCACGGGCAGCATCGCGAAGCCGAGGGAAGTGATCAGGGTGGGCACGTTGTGCGCGGTCAGGGGAGTGTTGATGACCATCGCCCCGGCGATCACCGCGCCGAAGATGCCGGTGACCAGCAGCACGTTGGTGGTGGTGCGCAACGTGATGACCAGCAGCAGCGACATGGCGGCGGTGAGGGAGGCCGTCGCGTAGCGGCCCATGTCGTGCAGGTCCCAGACGGCGAGGAGGTCGAGGGCGATCACGAGGGTGAGCGATCCCACGAAGACCAGGAACATCCAGTCGGGCAGGTGGTCGCCCATGATCCGGGTCGTGACGAACGCGGTGACCAGAACGATGATGAGAAGGATCCACGCGGCGAGGGCGGGAACGGGGTTGGGGTACGTCGACCAGAGCGAGACGAACCAGCTGAAGCCGTAGATTGCCCGCAGGGCGCAGACGAGCGCCGCTCCGATGCCGATGAAGGCGGTGCCCAGGCTGGCGCGGTGCTGGCCATCCTGGCGCCTCGCGCGGGCCATCGGGTTGGTGCGCAGGGCGCGGTTCTCGCGAACGCCGACCAGGACGCCGAGAGTGGACTCGTCGGGAGGGGAATAGGTCATCGCGGCACCTCGAGAACGACTGTTGTACCCGAGCCGGGTGCGGAGAACAGGCGGGCGTGACCGCCCACCTCCTTGAGGCGGCCGACCACGGACTCCTTGAAGCCGAGGCGGGCCGAGTCGACGTCGTCGAGGGTGAATCCCACACCCGCGTCGGTGATCATCGCACGCACCGTCGTGGCGTCGTCGATGATCGTGACGTGCGCCTCGGTGACACCCGAGTGGCGCCTGACGTTCTCGAGGCACTCGGCGAGAGCGAGCAGGAAGGCGTCGAGCACGTCGCTGGGCAGGAGCACCTGGCCGGTACCGTGCCAGCTGACCTCGAGGCCCATCCGCCCGAAGCGCTGCTTGACCGATTCGAGGGTGGTGCCCAGCACCGTCTCCTCGACGGGTTCGAGGTTGTAGTCGCCGGAGGACTGGGGAGTCGGCGTCGCGCCGAGGCGGAGCTGGCGCAGCAGCCGGGCGTCATCCGCCGCCTGCTGCTGCAGGGCTGCCGGTGCCACACCCACGCCGGAGTGGGCGAGCAGGGTGAGGGTGGCGAGAACCGTGTCGTGCAGGAGCCGGGCCGACTGGCGGCGCTGGGCCTCCAGCTCGCTGGCCTGCCGTTCGGCGCGGTGGGCGCGGCCGATGCTCGCGATGCGGCGTGCGGCCTGGGGTACACCGGCGCTGATCCACACGCCGACGATCGTGGCGAACACCCAGCCGGTGAGGATGAGCAGCAGGGTACGGATCGGCGGCTGCCACATGGCGGTCAGGACCGTGGTCACCGTAGCCACGACGGCGACGGCGGCGACCAGCACGTACAGGCGGGGGCGGCTGGTGGCGAGGGCGATCGCGACGCACGCGAGCGAGGCGGCGGAGAGCTGGGTGATCGCGGACTGTGCACCCTGGGTGGGTGTGTCGACGAGCAGGGTCATCGACATGATGATCGCGAGGCCGGTCGCGACGATGCCGAGGAGCCAGCCGGGGGAGCGGCTGCGGCCCATGAAGTACTGGAAGGTGGCGAGCAGCCCGTAGAGCGGAAGGACCACGGCGTAGGCCACGGCGTCGATGGATCCGGGTACGGCGAGGCACAGAATCGAGATGACCGTGAAGCTCAGACCGAACAAACGGGCTGTTCTCTGCAGCAGTCGATCTCTCTCCTTGAGGATCTGATCCATGCGTTCCGCTCGTAAATGCCGTGATTTCGGGTGGCGGGCATTGTGTGCCCACGTAGATGCTGACACATGTTGGCACCATAAGTGGGGGTAACACACCCATCGATTGGGGCACAATACCCGGGGTACAGTCATGAGGTACACAGCTTGCTGGGTTACAAGAGGGGCGCACTGTTCGCAGTTGCCACAGTTAGAACCGGTCGGGATCCGCTTGCGGGTCGACGATCAAACGGTGTTTGCCCGACGCCGTGCTTCACCTGGTTCCCATAGTGCAGGACCAGTCAAACCGGGGGGTTTGCCGGGGATCGTGGACATCGTCCACGGTCCCCGCCTCTCGTTAACGGGGCACTAGTAGCCGCAGTAGTCGGCGATGTAGTCGTAGATGGCGACCCTGACCTCGTCGGTCACCGGTACGTAGACGAGGCCCGATTGTTCGGCGCCGTGCTTGTCGCTCACCGTCACGTGCACGGGGAAGAACGTGCCGCGCTTGTCCTCCGCTACCGCGTGCGGATCACAGCGGGCCGGGATGAAGTCCACGCCTGCTCCGCCCTGCACGTCGGGGGCGGCCACGCGCAGGTCGATCGGCAGTGACTCGACCGGCTTGCCGTCCGCGACCACCGAGAGCAGCACGGTGCGGTCGACGCTCTCGATCAGCAGGCTCCCGCCCGCGGCGTTGGGGGTGGCGAACAGGCCGAGCTGGGCCGGGGCCCGGGCGCCGGGAGTCCAGGCGAGGCTCTCTGCCATCTCGAGGGGCGCGACCGCCGCGACGGCCTGGCCGAGGCAGTCGTCGCGCGCGATGGTCGCCAGCCGATCGAGAGGATCGGTGGGAACCACGGTGTCGCGGCCGCGAGCGCCATCCACCGTCACGAAGGAGACCGTCACCGTCGGATCGGAATCGTCGTCCGGGTCGCACACCGACGACGGAAGGATCACGCGCAGGTTGACGGTCGCGGATGCCGCCAGCGTCGTGCCGCGCGACCATTCTGCGGGCTCGGTGAACCGCGGCGAATCGAACGCCGCCGTCTCGAGCTGGAGCGGGTCGGGGGAGCCGTTGGTGACCGAGATCTCGAGGGTGCGGCTCGCATAGTCGGAGCGATTCTGCAGGACGGCGATCGTCACGCCGTCCGGCAGCGCGACGGGCGGCGCGGCGGAGCACCCGGTGAGGACCAGGATCGCTGCGAGGATCGGTGCGAATCGCATGCGCTCATGGTAGCCAGCGGACTATTCGGGCGAAATCCAGCCGGCGCGGATCGCGTGCTGGCGCAGCAGTACGCGCGTGCCGAGGTCGGTGCCGACGGCGAGGTACTTGCGTCTCGCCCGCTTGATATACGACTTCACCGTCTCGTCGGTGGTCGCCATCTCGTCCGCGACCTCGCGGATCGAGCGACCCGTCGCGTACAGCAGCAGGGCACGGAGCTCCTGCTTTCCGAGGCCGGGGTCGGGGGCTGCGGCGAACTCGTCGAGCGCGCTCTGCAGGGTCGAGGAGAGGTGACGGTCGCCCTGGGCGGCGGAGCGGATGGCGGCGATGAGCTCCTCGGAGGACTCCGTCTTCGGCACGAAGCCCAGTGCGCCCGCCTGCATCGCAGAGTTCACCGACGCGCTGTCGGCGTGCCGGCTCATCACCACGGCGGATACCCCGGCGGTCCGCAGGATGCGGATCTTCGTGTCGACGGCGATGCTGTCGTCGAGGTTCAGGTCGAGCACCACGACGTCGACCGGGAACTGCGGGTGGCCGAGCAGGTCGGCCCAGCGCGACACGGATGCGACGACGTCGATGCCGAGCGAGCGGGGGGCGAGCCGGGCGGTGAGGCCGTCGAGCACCAGTTGGTGGTCGTCGACGATGGCAACACGAAGGGCCGCGGAGCGAGTCCGCGGTTTCGTTGCAGTGTCGGCCATCGATACCCCCGGCTTCCCACTGTAGCCTTCGGCACAGACTGGTCTGTGACCGCCGTCACCCCAGTTCGGGCTGTGCTATGAGGCGAGCAGCCGGCGCAGGTGCGGACCGACCGCGGCGTCCTCGATGAGGAAGCCGTCGTGCCCGAAGTCGGACTCGATCACCACGGCGTCCGTGCCGTCGATGTTGTTCGCCAGGTGCTGCGCGATGTGCACCTGGTTCTCGACCGGGAACAGCCTGTCGCTCGTGATGCCGAGCACCAGGGCCTTCGCCGTCGCACGGGAGAGGGCGCTCGCGACCCCGCCGCGCTCGCGGCCGATGTCGTGCGAGTTCATGGCCTCGACGAGGGTGATGTAGCTGTTCGCGTCGAAGCGGCGGGTGAACTTGTTGCCGTGGAAGTCGAGGTAGCTCTCCACCGCGTACCGTCCACCGCCGCCCAGCGGGTTCAGTCCGCTCTGCCAGCTGCGCTCGAACCGGTCGTTGAGCTCGCTCGGCGACCGGTAGTTGAGCAGCGCCATACGCCGGGCCAGCGCGAGGCCGCGGTACGGACCCTCGCCCTCGGCCGCCTCGTAGTAGTCGCCGTTCTCGAACCGGGGGTCGATGCGGATCGCCTCGATCTGCACCGAGTTGAGAGCGAGCTGGTCGGCGCTCGAGATCGCCGGCGCCGCGAGGATCCCCACCCTCTCGACCCGCTCCGGATACCCGATAGCCCACTCGAGGGCCTGCATGCCGCCCATCGACCCGCCGAGAACGGCGGCCCAGCGATCCACGCCGATGCGGGTGGAGAACTCCGCCTGTGCCGCGACCTGGTCGCGAATCGTCACGAACGGGAAGCTCGCGCCCCACTCGGACCCGCTCGGCGAGTGTGATGCGGGGCCGGTCGAGCCCTGGCATCCCCCCAGCATGTTCGGTGCGACGACGAACCATTTGTCGGTGTCGATCGCCTTGCCGGGGCCGACGATTCCCGACCACCAGCCGGCAGTGGGATGCCCGGGGCCGGGTAGACCGACAACGTGCGAGTCGCCCGTCAGCGCGTGCAGCACGAGTACCGCGTTGCTCCCGTCGGGCGCGAGCTCGCCCCAGGTCTCGTAGGCGATGCGGACACTGGGAAGCCGACCGCCGCGCTCGAGGTCGAGGCTCCCGATCGACTGGAAACGGCGGTCGCCGGGGTTGTCCCCATCGCGCCAGGCTCCGGTCGCCGACGGCTTGCCCGCGACCGAGCGTGCGTTCGCCTCGGTGATGAAAGCCGAGGGCACCGTGTCTTCGGGAGTCTGCCAGTCCATGTCTCCCCCAGTATCCCGCGTTTCCGGGAGGCGTTCCGCTCTGTTACGTCCCCCCGAACGGCGAAAGTGCTCCAACCGCGGACGGTCGGAGCACTTTCGACGATGGGTGCAGTTAGGCCGAAGCGTTCGCCGCAGCCGCCGCCCGCGCGGCCGCGAAGCCCTCGGTGAGGTCGGCGAGGATGTCCTCGACGTTCTCGATGCCGACCGAGAGGCGCACGAGCCCCGGGGTGACGCCCGAGGTGAGCTGCTGCTCGGGGGTGAGCTGCGAGTGCGTGGTCGAGGCGGGGTGGATGATCAGGCTGCGCACGTCGCCGATGTTGGCGACGTGGCTGAACAGCTTGACGCTGTTCACGAGGGCACGACCGGCATCGACGCCGCCCTTGAGCTCGAACGACAGCACGCCGCCGACACCCTTGGGGGCGTACTTGTTGGCGGCCGCGTACCAGGGGCTCGTGGGCAGGCCCGAGTAGTTCACCGAGGCGACGTCCTCGTGGTTGTCGAGCCACTCGGCGACCGTCTGCGCGTTGGAAACGTGACGCTCGATGCGCAGGGACAGTGTCTCGATGCCCTGGATGAGGTGGAAGGCGCTGTCGGGGGAGATCGACGCGCCGAGGTCGCGCAGCAGTTGCACGCGCGCCTTGATGATGTACGCGATCGAGTCGCCGAGGACACCGGTGTAGCTGGCGCCGTGGTAGCTCGGGTCGGGCTCGGTGAGCCCGGGGAACTTCTCGACGTTCTTCGACCATTCGAACTTTCCGCCGTCGACGATGACGCCGCCGATGACCGTTCCGTGACCGCCGAGGTACTTGGTTGCGGAGTGGACGACGATGTCGGCTCCGTGCTCGAACGGACGGATGAGGTACGGGGTGGCGATGGTGTTGTCCACGATCAGCGGAATGCCGTGCTCGTGAGCGACATCCGAAACCAGCTTGATGTCGAGGATGTTGATCTTCGGGTTTCCGATGGTCTCGGCGAAGAACAGCTTCGTGTTCGGTCGTACTGCTGCGGCCCAGGCCTCGGCGTCGTCCTGGTCCTCGACGAAGGTCGTCTCGATGCCGAGCTTCGCGAGGGTGTACTTGAACAGGTTGTAGGTGCCGCCGTAGATCGAGGAGGACGAGACGATGTGGTCGCCGGCCTGCGCGATGTTCAGCACGGCGTAGGTCTCGGCGGCCTGGCCGGACGAGAGCAGCAGGGCTGCGGTACCGCCCTCGAGTGCCGCGACGCGCTGCTCGACGACATCCTGGGTGGGGTTCTGGATGCGCGTGTAGATGTTGCCGAACTCGGCGAGCGCGAACAGGTTCTTGGCGTGCTCGGCGTTGTTGAAGACGTACGAGGTCGTCTTGTAGATCGGGGTCGCGCGGGCGTTGGTCGTGGGGTCGGGAGCTGCGCCCGAGTGAACCTGCTTGGTTTCGAACTTCCAGTCGCTCATGGCGTCTCCTTTGATCTGACTCGCGAAAAAATGGGGGTCGGGATGACCTGCAGCGAGCCTAAGGAGGTGCCGGGCACCCGGCAACACAGGTAGACACACGACGTAACGGGATAGCCTCTCGCCATGGCCACCATCGCGCGCATCCTGCTCGGACTGTTCCTCACCCTTGCGGGAATCTCGCACCTGACCTTCGCGCGTGACGCCTTCCAGGCGCAGGTTCCGACCTGGCTGCCCATCGACGCGGACTTCGTCGTCGTCGCCTCGGGGGTCGTCGAGATCGTGCTCGGTCTGTCGCTGCTGTTCCTGAAGCGCTACCGGGTGTGGGTCGGGCTCATCGTCGCCCTGTTCTTCATCGCGATCTTCCCCGGCAATATCTCGCAGTTCGTCACCGGCACCGACTCGCTCGGTCTCGACACCGACCTCGCGCGTGGCATCCGGCTGCTGTTCCAGCCGCTGCTGGTGATCCTCGCGTTGTGGTGCACGGGCGCGTGGAAGGCGTTCCGGGAGTGGCGCGCCGCCCGTAACCGCTAGCTGCGGCGGGAGCCCGTCGGGTCGACACGACCCGGCTTGTCGGGCTCGTTGAGCGACTTCAGGAACAGCCAGTCGGGCTTCGGTTCGACGATCGGGCGGAACAGCCAACGGATAGGCGATGCCGTGAGCACGATCGAGATCGCGATGCACGCGAAGATCATCCCGAGCAGCCACACGGCGGAGGAGTGCTCGTCCTTGAGGATTCCGGCCTCGCGGATCGGATAGAGGATGAAGCTGTGCAACAGGTAGATGTACATGGTCGCCTGGCCGAAGCCGGTGATCCAGGTCTCCTTGCGCGGGATGAGCACCAGGAACGCGGCGCTCAGGAGCGCCGCGAGCGCGATCAGCCCGAGCCGCACCAGGCCGGCCCACCACTGGTCCTCGCCGAGGCCGCGGTACGAGTCGTCGTAGAAGAACCAGAAGCGCAGGTCCATCTCGCGGAACTGCTGCACGAAGACCACGATGACCGCGAGCCACGCGGCGAAGACGGCGGCCGCGAGACCGCGGACCCACCAGGTGGTCTTCTCCGCGTTGCGCCAGCGGTCGACGAGTTTCCACTCGCGCGCCTTCCAGCCGAGCACGAAGAACGGCAGGATGCCGATGGCGCGCGAGAGCGAGAATGTCGAGTCCACGTTGTCGAAGTAGCCGACGCCGACCGAGAGGATGACGGCCCACAGCAGCGGCCACCGCAGCAGCGCGAGGTACGGCAGGATCAGCCGGAAGATGCCGAGCGCGAGCAGGAACCAGAGCGTCCAGCTCGGCTCCGTCGGGTTGAACGATTTCTTGCCTTCGACGAAGAACTGCACCGCGGTCCAGATCGTCTCCATGATGAAGTACGGGATGAGGATGTCGGTGATGACCTTCTTCATCTGGCGGCCGTTCGGCGAACCCGACTTGGAGAAGTAGCCGCTGATGATGGCGAACGCGGGCATGTGGAACGCGTAGATGAACAGGTAAACGATGAGCGCGTTGTTCGAGTCGGCCGTCTGGCGCTGGATGCCGTGGCCGATCACGACCAGCATGACGCAGAGGAAGCGGGCGTTGTCCCAGAGCGGCACCCGGCGGCGGGCTGAGGCAGCGGGCGAGGTCGGGGTGGCATTCGCGTCGGTCATCGGTGCCAGCATACCGAGGGTATTTTTGAACCATGACTTCTCGACGCGTTGTAGTGACCGGTGCCAGCTCGGGGATCGGCGCGGCCACAGTCCGCCTGTTCCGAGACCACGGCTGGAACGTGGTGGGCGTCGCCCGTCGCGCCGACCGCCTTGAGGCGCTCGCCGCCGAAACCGGTGCCGACGTCTTCGTGGCCGACCTCACCTCGCAGTCGGACGTGGATGCCCTGCGCGACTATCTCGCCGAGCTCGGGCCCGTGCACGCCCTCGTCAACAACGCCGGCGGGGCGTTCGGCCTGGCCAGTGTCGAGTCGAGCGAGGCGGATGACTGGGTACGCATGTACGACATCAACGTCGTCGCCGTGAAGCGGGTCACCAGCGCACTGCTGCCCCTGCTGCGCAAGGCCATTGCGGCGGACGGCGGGAGCGCCGACATCCTCAACGTCACATCGATCGCCGGCCATGTCGCGTACGAGGGTGGCGGCGGCTACAACGCCGCCAAGTTCGCAGCGCACGCCCTCACCGCTGTACTCCGACTGGA
>Ga0247813_10003138_pt1 | contig 10779 bp, 11 predicted proteins | sample UWRJL169409C1_FD_180719 | JGI IMG/M metagenome (GOLD analysis project Ga0247813, IMG submission 180719) | Plant litter microbial communities from Arlington Agricultural Research Station in Wisconsin, United States - UWRJ-L169-409C-1 | ecosystem: Environmental > Terrestrial > Plant litter >... | reverse complement strand
GGGTTTGATATACGAGTTCGACAGAAAGAAGATTGCCGAGCGCATGCGGCTTGGAAAGATTACCAAGGTGCGCGACAGGAAGAAGCTACTCGGCTACAACCCTAAGTACGGATATAATTATCACCGCAGGATTAAAGGTAATAATGCTGAAGACGGCAAACTTACTATTAACGAAGAGCAAGCGGAAGTTGTTCGGCTCATCTTCAGTCTTTATGGTGAGCAACAGATGTCTAAATACGCCATACGAGCCGAGCTATTCAAACTAGGTATCATGCCCGTTAAGCAGAAAAGTAAACAGTGGTCTACGGGAGTAATTGACCGCATGCTTCGAGATACAACGTACATCGGTGAACACCACTACAATAAGACAGAGAGCCGAGAACCAATAAACCCGCGTACCCACGAAAAGTACAAGAAGCACCTCAAAGGCAGTCGTGTCACCCGCCCACAAGAGCAGTGGTATAAAGTTAAAGTAGATCCAATTATGGAAGATCGCCAACTCTTTGATAAGGTACAGGTATTACTAGAGCGGAATAAACGCTTAAACCCGCGTAACAACAAGAAGAACGATTACTTATTAAGCGGTTTAATTCAGTGTTCTTGTGGTTTTGCGCGAACTGGTGATCCATCAAATGGTCACACCTACTATCGTTGCACCGACCGTCTGAACCATGCCACGAGCTTGCGACAATGCTACGAGCGAGGTATCAATACGACCGTCATAGACGCACTTGTATGGGATAACGTTAAGCAGATGCTATCAAACCCTCAACTGATTACTAACTACGCTGAGAAGTGGCAGAACAATGCCTCCCCCATTGAAAGCCAAGTCAATATACTCAAGAAGCAAATTGATAGCTTAAACGAGCAGGTTGAGCGGTTACTAACCTTGTTCACTACGGGCGACATTAGTGAGCAGATTTATCGTACGCGTAAAGACGATATCGCTACTCGTCGCGATAAGCTCGTTCACGAAATTAACGACCTCGAGAGTATTCTCATGACTCAACCCAAGCTACCTCTGGAGAAACTAGTGTGTGGCGTGTTAGAATTATTAGAAGAACCCGACTTCAATGCAAAGCGGGAAATCATTAAGACAGTAATTACAAAGGTCGTTGCGACACAGAAGGAAATAAACGTATGGGGCTTCATTCCACTAATACCACAAAACGAAGTTGGGCTAAATGTTAAGTATAGCTATGCCAAAGTTCCAAACCAACACGTTGCAAGCTCACATCAAGAAAGCGTTGGTTTAAATGTTATCAATAGGTATGGTAGAGTTTTAACCCAACCTAAACCAAACTCCTATTCTTCTATAACGCAAATACCGTTTGAATTAAAGCTAGCGATGCCAAGACCCGATAAAAGAGGTCAAGGCTACTCGAACAAATTAGTTGTGCGGCTCAAAGACGGACTCAAGTAAGCGTAAGCACTACCCCTGTTATTTATCTGGTAGAAGTATGGCTATTCTACTCTCATCAGAGTAAAATTAAGCTATGAAAAGTCAAGACCCTGTCCTTGGTGCGCTGAATGCGTTAAAAGCTGATTTGCCAGAGAAGATTCAGCCTTTAATTGATGCGTACGAAACAAACGGCGTTGAGGGTTTAGACGAGAGTTGGCGTCAACAGATCAAGGATATAGTTAATGAAGATTAGGCGTATCTCTGCACAGGCATTTCGCGGTTTTCCAGGTGTGGTTGACTTCAATCTCAGTGAGACTGTTACGATTGTGTTTGCCCCTAACGGGTCTGGCAAGACTTCTCTTTCGGAGGCGTTTGAATGGACTTTGTATGGTGAAGTAGCTCGTAAAACACGTTCAAAAACACCTGGCGAGTTTGGCCATGAGTTCTTGCGGTCAGTTCACGCATCCCCAGGTGACGAAACTTGGGCTGAAGTTGAACTTATAAAACCAGATAATACAAGCCTTACATTACGGAGGACGCTCAAAGGCAAGGATACTGTACTAACTGCAAACGGCACACTAATTAGTAGTGTTTCAGAAGTTTCAATCGAAACAGGTCTATCATTTCACCCATGCCTTGGTCAGTCGGAAATCAAAGCATTCATTGATACTGAACCAAAAGAACGTTGGAAGCAAATTAGCTCTATTCTCGGGCTAGGTGGTTTCGATGCAGTACGTGAACGGCTGATGAAACTTCGTAATGACACTGATAAGTACCCTGAAGTATTCAAGGTTCGTGAAGCGGCACGTCGTGCAGTTGCACCACTAACCCCACCCAACTCAGACCCTTTGAACCAAGATCCCGATAATTTGCTGCGAAAAGTAAATGAGGAACTTAAATTACCAGAGGGAAGCGACTGGGCCAGTATTGGTGACACTGCTGAAAAGAAGATTACTACGCTTTTAAGCTCCGACAAGAAGCCGGCCTCGTTAGATTTATTGATCTCTGGCCCCGAAAAGCTAGAGTATGCAGATTGCGAGACAGAGGTTACAAAGATCAACGATGGCATAGAAAAGCATCGTGAATGGCATAGCTCGAATGCCAAAAAGCAGTTCATTGAGATCGGGGTCACTCTCTCTACTGTACCCCACTGCCCATTCTGCGAAGAAGAAACATTAACAGATAAGAAACTGCAAGAACATCAGGACTTTTTGACAAACGCCGAAGAGACACCACCACAATTAAATGCGCAGTTTTCGCAAACGATTTCGGATTTCAAAAGTATCCAAACATCTCCAATAAATATAGCCGTAATCCCCTCACTTATTGATGCGTTGGCTGGTGAAGAAGATATTCTTAAAGCTCTTGAAGGACTACCGCGTCGTCAACAAAATCTTGCGACAGACTTGGTAACCTTTGGAGCACTTGCAAGAAGCTATCTTGCTGCCACTGAGCCTAAGGACACAACGCCTGTTATTGAGGTTCAACAGCTAGGAAAGCAAGTAATTTTACTTGCTCAACAGCTAGTTCACGACTATACGAACCTTAGAAGTGACGCAGTGCAGGCAAAGGAGTTGATACTTGCAAAGTTCAAGGGACTTACACCCGAGGAGAGGTTACAGCTTGAACGACTTCAGTCGATAAAAGCACTAGCGAATAATATCCATTTTGTTAAACAGGCTTGGGAAATAAGCAAGCGCCAAGCTGACCTTGGCAAATTGATTAGTGACTTTCAGCAGTCAGAAAAAGATGCAGTGCAAAGTTTTGAAAAAGATTTGGCCGATGACGTTCGTGATTATTTGACCCAGCTGAGTTCATCAAAAGTGTTGGAGTTCAAGCGTTTCAATATCAAAAGTGGTGCGTATCGACAGGCGGGGCTTGAAGCTACAGCGTACAATAAGCCCGTCAACCCAACTTCGATGTTTAGTGAAGCTCAAGGTAATTGCCTAGGTTTGAGTCTCTATTTTTCCCAACGAGTTAATCGAAATCCAGGCTGGCAAAGTATCATACTTGACGACCCTGTTCAGTCAATGGACGATGACCATAAAGGAAACCTCGTCAGTTTACTAAGTAAACTTCAGGCATCTCATCAACTACTGATTTTCACTCACGACCGTGAATACGCCACCTTCCTTTCTAACCAATTTAGGTATGACCCACAGTACGTAGAGTATGAAATCGTTAAGACAGACCTTACTCCAGTACCAGAAATTAAAACAGTTGCGGAACGCTTTGAACACCTCATGACCCACGCTGGATACCTTGCCGATGGTAGTAGCATCCAACGAGAAGATGGATTTAATGCAGTACGACGTGGTGTGGAGTCCTTGGTTAAGGGGTTGGCGCATAGCTCTGGGGTTGCTCTTAAAGGTGATCTCGAAACTCGAATCACTTCACTATTAAATAAACCCCTAAATCCTACTGATGCAGGCACTCTTCAACGTATTCGCAAGCTAACCAATGCAAATAGTCACGACTCTACCTCAACCACCGCGGCTGGGCTTATCAAGAGTGCTATTTCTGATTTACAATCATTAAAAGCAACGTATCTTTAAGCTCGCTTGAGTAGCAATTCGAAATACTGCGTCCCACCAAATGGGATCTTTTGTTTAATCACTTTCTTACCCTCTATCGTGGTTGCCGAATACACCGTAAACGCACCATAAAAATCGTTGATTTCATCGACTGCTTTTACCACCCAGTCTTTCTTTGCAATATCTTCAAACATACTCAGTTGGCTCGCTTTTGAGGGTTCGAGCTGATAGCAATAAATACCCATCGTTTGAACATCAGCACCACTTGGGCGTTGGTTGAATAGCTCCATTGCTCTGCGGTATATTTCTTGATTCGTATAGAAGCTCGATTTGTGCATTCGCTTCGCATACCATGATTCCCCGTTACGAAGTCTTGCCCACACGCAAATACCACGCGCTTCAACATTACGATAACGAACTTTCATACCAGTTGTTTCACATAGAAAACTTAAATATGACCTAAGCAGTTCATCTTTATTTGTGGGGTCTTTTAATACCCATTGACGACCGATCATACCCAGATTCGTTTCGTTGTCATCAATTTCGTGTCCTCTCAAGCGTCTATACCAATAAGTACCAGTGATACTGTTGAACACCTGTTTCTTTAGCTTGTATTCGTCAGCCGCGAAAAAATCTAGTGGCGTAAATATACCGTACGAGTTCAAACGCGCCTCGTATTTCTCAGCAATACCAGTTAGGTCAGTGAGTTTCACTTGCGAGTAATAGCTTTTCAAGTTCTTGTAATCAATTACATCTAAACCATCTGGCTTGTGCCACCCTGCTGCCTGTTTTGCTAAGAATATGTTCGGTGCAATACCTACATTTATCCGCATCCAGTCACCGATTTCGTCTTTTACTCGCTGTTTAATCTCGTATCCAATATCTACTAACGACTTACCGTTCAAAGTTGGCTCCATACCGTGAAAATCAATCACACCCTCATCAATACTTTTCATACGAGTTTTTGGTGAATAGTCTTTCATAATGTTCACGAGTTTCTGGTAGACTCTGTGGTATTTGGGCGCATCAGTTTCGAGCATAATAAACTTTGGACAAATAGCCTTGGCTTCACTCAAGCGCATACCTACTTTAATTCCCAGTCTCTTAGCTTCGTATGACGCGGCTATAACGCAACACTCTTTAGATATGCGGTTTGTTACACCCATTGGCTTACCTCTCAATGTGGGGTGAGCCTGTTGCTCTGCCGTTGCGAATGCGCTATTGAGGTCAATGAACATCATCATTGGCTTTTCTTTGTTAACGTCGTTATACATAGTCGCCTCCTATTACATAGATCAATGTCCATATCAGTCGCTCAGAATCAAACTCGATACGATAATCATTCACACCGTCAGTCATGTTAAAAGCGTGAATCATCCTCTTACCTTTTTCAGTTGGGTGGCGCATACCTAATTTCGTGAACTCCACCTCGCGTCCTCGGTATACCATCTTCCAAGGTACACACTTAAATTGGTCGCTTGCGTGACCACGAAAGATTGGAACTATGTCCACCACTTCGTTGATTTCTTCTATTGGGTTCATCAGGCTTTATTTCACCAACATAAACCGACGGATATAACGAGCTTTCAAGAACATACGCATTCTCGCTTCAAGTATTTCATCAATCTTTACAGGTACATCACAGTGTTGTCGTGGTGTTTCAATATAAGTTGTATCACTTACGTTTGTTGTCTTCATACAATTCTCCAAGTCTTAATAAACAAAAAACAACTAAAACAAACTGTTCAGTTGTACGGGTTTAATTTATAAGGCTATCTGGTGGAGTGTACTAACCGTTGATAGTATCTCGCGACAGGGAGCCGATGAATGTATAAAGACTTCAGGGACGCTTTGCATAAGCTAGTGTGTATGTCGTCTGTAAGTATTATATACCCGAATTAACCTAAGTTAAAAGTAAAACCCCGACATAAGTCGAGGTTTACCGTCATCGGGCACGTTAACGCGTAGGTTCATTGTATGACATAAATGTTAAATTACAATTAACTTTTATGCAATTTTGGATACGGTCATTTCAAACACGCTCCACGACTTATCTCCCTTGAATCAACAAGTTACCCAGTTTTTGCGATAGAATGTCTCCAATACGCTCTGGCGTTGCTCCAATGCGCATTATTCCCAAATATAGGTCTAGTAACGTACTCGAAAAGATATTATTCGCAATCGTCGGATGAGTTAGCGATACAGCCAACTTCAGCGATTTCGACATTATACGTATCACCGCCAATATCACACTGCTTCTGTTCGCCCTTTTTCAACACACAACCCGATACTTCAACATCTTGTTCACCATCTTCGCCCCAATAGACGTGAGTCACCTCATACGCACCATGGACAAGTAGTGGCATGTAATTTGTTTCTTTGACAAGCCACGCGTCTACGCGATAATTCTTAGCCGACGCGCCCTCTGGGAAAAGATTGACTCTACCGTCACCAGCACCGCCTCCACCTACCAACCCAAAAGCTAGGTTTGCAACCAATACACCAACCACAAAGATACCGGCTGACTTCCAAGCAAACGCAGATCCAGAGAGTTTTTGCGACTCGTCCTTTTTAGACTTTAGCTCAGCGTATTCTTTGTTCTTGTAAGACCAAAATATAATGGCAGCGACAACAATAATTGCTATTCCGAATAGATTCATGCTTAAACTATACCTTACTCATCAAGTATATGCTTCTTCTTTGCCTTGAACTCTTCTGCGCTAATAATGCCTTTCGCTTTTAAGGCTGCAAACTTTTCTAGTTCGTCAGCATCGGACATTACATTAGTTGAACCCCTGTTATATTCGCCGATATTTTTCATAATAAGGTTATATACTGCCTCGGCTTCTTTCGCCTTACCGCTAAACAGTACGACGTTGGGGTCTTTTATCATTGCAGTAACATCTTTGAAAGACCAAAGATTCAGGTTATCGTGAGTGTTTGATACGTTACCTGGCATGATGAATTGTATATAGCCGTCAGAGAGTCCGGGTTTTCTATATACTACAGACCCGATGCTACCATACGGGTATGTTCTGTCGCCAACAGTACCTAATGCCGAGAGCCAGCTTCTTTTAATAATTACTCGATCTTCAAACACGATTATCGTGCCACCATTACCTTTGAACTTTGCGAGTTCTTCCATACCACTCCTTACAATAAAAATCGACACCGCGAGGTGTCTAACTTCCATTCACAAGCCAGCTTTCGCTGATTGTTTACGCGGTGCCGATTTATACAGCGAACCGCAACAAGGCGCTCTGGCTTATTTATGGTAGTTAGACTTCTCTATCATAGCACGAAGACCCCTTGCGTAGGTGTCCTGTCATACTGAAAGTAGGTATTAAGACTAGTGCAAAAGGATGTGTTGATGTTAGTGAAGAAGACTGTGGGAAGACCAATGAAAGTAGACTGGAAAACAATGATCAAATTAGCTGATGCATTGCAACACAGCGCAACCGTTTCGGACGCTTGTCGATATGCGAACGTGAGTAGGCAGACGTATTACTATTATTACCGGAACGAACCAGTGTTTAGGGAAAAGATGGATACCGCTAAGAAAAATCAGTATAAGCTAACTCATTTCTTGACAGTAGTGGTGTGATTCGTTACCTATATACATTGTTTTAGTGCTAGGCACTGTCATATAAAGAAGTTGCTTATCACAAGAAAATGTAGAAAAAAACCTCCGCGGGGTTGCTAGGTATTTTAGGAAAACAAAAGATGAACGACTTATTTTACTTTGCGAGATGTTCTGCAAATGCGGACTTTGCCGTCTTTGAACTTACTCCGAAGCCAATGTTCTGCTCGCTTACAGAACCGATATATTCGTGGAGTTGATTCCTATCTGATATAAAACTAACTATACCGACAACTCCACACTTTCCTATTAGTGGCCCACCTGAGTTTCCTGGGTTAATAGCCGTGTCGGTTTGAACAAGCTCAAGTCCATCTGCGGCATCTTGTGAAGTCATTCTAAGACTGGCAAGATCAATAACCCTAGAGATTATACCTTTACTCAAGCTAGGTGGGCCAGCCGTTAAACTATTCCCAGGATAGCCGTATGCGTATACTTCATCCGCTGTATTATACGTATCACTAAGATTAAAGAATGTCGTAGTAGGTTTTGATATTTTAAGAAGAGCAAGGTCGTATTGTGGAGCTGTTGCTATGACCTGCATATCAACCGAGCCAGATGAGTAGTTTGCATATATTGTCTTTGCGCCTTCTATGACATGGTATGCCGTTAAGATCGTACTACCGTCATTAACTGCAAAACCTGTACCCGTTCCCAGATCAGTCGCAATCGGTACAACAGCGTCAATGTGGCTACTATATTGCTGAAGTGCAGTTGAACACACGTTAGCGTTATCCTGGTCATTCTTCGGCAGTATATTCATAACAATTCCTACAGTAAGAAGTAGTACGTATATCCCAAGACCAATATATAGACCGATTCTTAGGTGGAAAAAGTAGCTTTTCTTTCGCACTTTACTCGTCAAGATAATAAGTAGAAGAAGTAAGATAACCCCAAGTAGCCCATTTAATGCTGCCACTGAAATATCAGAGCTTTGACCAAGCGCCATCAAAGACTGCGAGATAGTTGAAGCCTGAGTAGTGATCAACAGTACGAGTAACCCAATAAACGGTAAACTAACCCATGCAAGAACAATACCTACTACCTTTAAGGCCGTTCTTTTCTTGGAGTTTGCTTTAGGCTTTTCGTCATTCATAACATAAGCATAACACCTAGGCTGCTATTTCTGATAGACAAACGTACACTCATATGTTGTATCCATTGCAACACATTTTTTATAACCTTTCAATTCTCCTAATTATATTCTGTATAGACAAAGACTAGCCCATTTCTAAGGTGTTATTCGGCATCTAGTCTATTCTGTGTTTTTTGCGATTTTGTTAAATTGGAATACTCAGATTATCTCCAAAAAAGATACAGATTGATAATAAAATTAACCTTTCCGCTAATGCTAGTAATTAACATTTTTATCGTCTAGTCTGATGCCATGAAGGCAAGGGAGCAGACTGAGTATAGCCCTTCATGTCAGTCGAAGCCCTTAACAATAAAGGACGATTTAATGAACATTACTAAAACCATAGACGAGCTTATGGCTCACAACTACCCTGCTACAACCTACCTTGTAGATCGACTAATTCCAACCGAATCAATTACCATTTTGTCGGGAGCAAGCAGGTCGTACAAGACTTATGCCTTACTGGACATCGCGATTGCAATAGCAAGTAATAAGCCACTGTTTGAGCACTTCGATACTACTCAGGCGAATGTACTTATCGTTAACGAAGAGGATGGTGAAAGACTGTTGCAACAGCGGTTTCGCCAACTTGGAGTAGAAAAGAATGCAGGCTTACCAATCCACATATCTGCATTGAGCGATTTCAAGCTCGAAGACAATCAGATAACGAGAACAATTCAGTTCTGCAAAGACAATACGATTACCTTGATTATAATCGACTCACTAATTCGAGTGCATAGTTCTGATGAGAACAGCGCGAGAGAGATGTCCAAGGTATTTGGCCAACTTCGTAAGTTCACTAAGTCAGGTATTGCTGTACTTGTTACTCAACATAACCGCAAAACTACGCAACACAGCACTGGCGGAGCAAGCGAAATGAGAGGCTCGTCAGACATACTGGCTGCAGTGGACAGCCATATCGGAGTGAAACGTGATAATAAAGACCGCTTTTACTTAACGTTTACCCAAGAAAAACAGCGTTTCGACGTTGAACTTGATCCTTTTCAAATGAAGTTTGATGCGAGCACACCAGTTTTCAAGTTTGAGTATTTAGGAGAGCTAGGAAAGCAGGCTGATAAATCGACAACCCTATATACAGTTGTAACTACCCTGCTCGCTGAGCATAACGAGCTAACGATAGAAGAACTGTTAGACAGGATAAAAACATCAGGCGTAAGCACCTATAGGAAAGAACTGCGCGACCTGCTGAAACGATGGATCGTGGAGGAAATGCTACCACCACACAGGCAGGGTGCTGGTAAAACCAAATACTACCGACTAAAGATTCCAACCAATGAGTAATCCGAAAAGACGAAAAGACACACCTATTAGTAGCACGTCATTACGTTCATTCAAAACCCAGAAGCCAACCCAGGAACCTCCCCTATTTACCTACACATTCGAGGAGACTGAGAATACCGCACTGGAAACGATATTCACTCGCCTATTTGCCCAAATAACAGAGGCGGATAAGCATAAAAATGATTGACAAAATACTAACTTAATTATATTATTAACATAAGATTGTGGACAATAATACAACACCCATTAAACGGTTCGAAAGGAACAGAAAATGAAACGAGCGGCAGTATACATGCGGGTAAGTACCGCAGGCCAAGAGAAGGAAGAAACTCACGAAAGCCAGTGGTCTGAACTTGAAACAAAAATTAAAGAAGATAACGCCCTACTCTTCCCCGAACACAAATACTTAGACAACGGTTGGAGTGGCGCAATACTCGAACGTCCAGATCTTGATCGTATGCGAATAGCAGCACGCAATAAGGAGTTCGACGTGATGTACATATACGACAGAAGTCGCTTGGCACGCCGTTTTGTGTATCAAGAAATCGTACTTGATGAACTTGAGAACCTCGGCATTGAGGTAATTAGTCTACACGACGTAAACGGTACGACGATGGAAGATAAGTTAATGGGTGGCATGATGGGTTTGATATACGAGTTCGACAGAAAGAAGATTGCCGAGCGCATGCGGCTTGGAAAGATTACCAAGGTGCGCGACAGGAAGAAGCTACTCGGCTACAACCCTAAGTACGGATATAATTATCACCGC
>Ga0247813_10003135_pt1 | contig 10784 bp, 7 predicted proteins | sample UWRJL169409C1_FD_180719 | JGI IMG/M metagenome (GOLD analysis project Ga0247813, IMG submission 180719) | Plant litter microbial communities from Arlington Agricultural Research Station in Wisconsin, United States - UWRJ-L169-409C-1 | ecosystem: Environmental > Terrestrial > Plant litter >... | reverse complement strand
CCAGTAGTGTCGGAACAGTGGAGACCATCAAGGGGGCGACTGCCGCGCGGCGGCTGGTTTTCGGCGTCTTCACGCTTCTCGCGCTGGCGCTGATCGTGGGGGCCGTGATCGATTTCACGGTGGACCATCTCGCGCAGTGGCCGATCGCCGTTTTCGGCGTGCTGTGCGCCGGACTGCTCGATGTTCCCCGACTCCGGCTGGGCAGCGTGCCGCACCGCACGCCGATGGTCAGCCTGCCGATCGTGGTCGTTCTGGCCCTTGAGCCGGTGTTCCCGCCGATCGTTGCACTCGGGCTGACCTGCCTCGGTGTGCTCCTGGTCGGGCTGATGCGCACCCGGCGACCCGAGGTCGCGACGTACGCCGCCGGCCTGGTCGGCCTGGGCGGCCTCGTTTCCATCGGGGTGCTGATCGCCCTCGAACCGTTCGGCCTTCCGGTCTTCCTTCTCACGGCGGTCGTCACGCTGGGCTACCTGCTCACTGTGATGCTCATCGAAGGGGTCCGGAGATACGTCGACCGGTCCGAGGCCGTGCGCGGCGCGGAGTCGGCATACTCGCTGCCCCGGGTGGCCCTGGTCTTTGTCAGCTACGCCGTGCTGTGCGCCCTGATCTCGGAGTGGAGCCACCCGTTCGTCGACGTGCGCAACTCCTCCATCGCCGCCGCGGCCACCCTCGTCCCGCTCGCCGTGATCGGCGCCTGGGCGATCCTCATCCTCCGCGCCCGCGCCATGCGCCGGCGCTTGGCCGGGGTGGTCGCCGGGGTCATCGAACTGAACGCGACCAATCACTACACCAAGACCGGCGGCGAGGTCTCGCCCATCACCATCGCCCCGGCCAACACCAGCGCCGATCTCGCCACCGTGCTCCTGAGCGCGGTATCAGCCACTGTCGGCGTCGAGTCCGCCAGCATCCGCAGCGAACCCGCCGGCCGGGGCGAGATCGACGCCCCGCTGGCCATCAGTGTGCTCGGCGGCCAATATCTGGTGGCCCACCGCGACGTGATGGACTTCCCGTTCACCACCGACGACCGCCGCGCCCTCGAAGCGCTCGCGCACACGGCCGACGTGGTCTTCACGGCCAGGGAGAGCATCGGCGGCCTCACCATCCGCGCCAACACCGACCCGCTCACCGGGCTGCCCAACTACGGCGCCTTCCAAGACGCCCTGGCCAATATCAACGACCACCGCGACTACTCCGAAGCACTCGCCGTGCTGTTCATCGACCTCGACGACTTCAAACGGATGAACGACCGTTACGGGCACCAGGCCGGCGATGAAATCCTCAGCGAACTCGGCCGTCGGCTCAGCGCCGTGGTGCGCCCGTACGACGTGGTCGCCCGGGTCGGCGGCGACGAGTTCGTCGTCATCCTCACCCGGCTGTCCTCCCTGGCCGAGGCCAAGGTGCTCGCCGAACGCATCATGGAGGCCTCGGGCGAACCGCTGCCGGTGAGCGGCTCGGTGATCAACCCGATTCTCAGCATCGGCCTGGCCTACTCCGCTCACCGCGAAACGGATGTCAACCAGCTGCTCCGCGACGCCGACCGCAGCATGCTCGCCATCAAGAAGTCCCGCCGCCGCGGCGGCCCGGCCAACGAGAGCAGCATCAACATCTCCGGCCACCGCTCCTCGCAGATGAACGACATCGTGGCCCGCGCCATCGACGAAGACCTGCTCGAGCTGGCCTTCCAGCCGATCGTGAGCCTCGTCACCGGGCAGATCTGGGCGTTCGAAGCGCTGGTGCGCTACACCGACCCCGAGCTCGGCCCGCTGTCGCCGCCGTCGCTGGTGGAGAAGGCCAAGAGCCTGGGCCGGCTGGACGCGCTCACCCGGCAGGTGGCCCTGAAAGCCATGGCCGCCGCCGCGGACTTCCGGCTGATCGAACCCCGCATCGTCTGCATGACCATCAACGTCGAGGCTGGGCAGATCCTGCCGCAACGGGTGGGTACCTTCGTCGAAGAGCTGGCCGACCGCTACCCGGGCATCTCGCTCTGCCTCGAACTCAACGAGCGTTCCGTCGCCCGGGTGTCAACCGCGGTGCGCGCCCAGGCCGACCACCTGCGCGACATCGGCATCATGATCGCCCTCGACGACTACGGCTCCCAGGACTCCTCGGTCGACGCGCTCGTGCGCATGCCGATGGACATCCTCAAGATCGACAAGAGCCTGGTCGACGACCTCGACGACGTGCGCCAACGCGAAGTGCTCACCGCGCTGCAGGGCTTCGGCGACAACCTCGAATACTCGATGATCGTCGAGGGCGTGGAAAACGAGGCGATGGCCCAGCACCTCTCCCTGCTCGGCATCCGCAGCGCGCAGGGATTCCACTACGGAGTCCCGCGCAGCTTCGAGAAGACCCTCGCCCGCCTCGAAGAGTTCGGTGCGGCGGCCGTGCTGCCCGTGCGACCCGTGCCTGAGCCCGCGTTGTAAACGTTAGGGTCGCTATATGGTCGAGCACAGAACGCGGATGCGCCGCCCCGGCGTGCAGGAGCGCGTGGAGAGAAGCGTCTTCCTCTCCCAGCTGCTGCTCTCCGCTGCCACGCTGCTGCTCGTCGCCGTGTCGGTGGTGTCGACGCCGACCTCGTTCGTCAACCCGCTGTACTTCCTGGGCCTGATGATCATCTTCGGCACCACCGGCCTGGCCGCCGCGGTTCCGTGGCGGCGACTGCCGAAAACCTGGATCGTGGCCCTGCCGCTGCTGGACATCGTAGGACTGAGCCTGGCGCGTCTCGCCGAACCGGCCCTCGGCGTGAGCCTGCTGCTGGTGTTCCCGGTGATCTGGATGTCCACCCACTTCGGCCAGGCCGGTGCCGTGGGCAGCGTTGTCTTCTCGGCCGCACTGCTCTGGGCCGGCCTGGGCTCGCGTTTCATCACCGACCCCGACATCGCCGCCGGCCTCTTCACCGCCCAGGCGCCGGCGATGGCGGTGGTCACGATCATGCTCTCGTTCGTCTCCTCGGTGATCTTCACCACCAACCGTCGCGCCCGGGCGCAACGGGTGCTGCTCACCCAGCAAGCGGGACTGTTCGAGGCGGCTCTGCAACGCTCTCGCCGTCAGGAACAGACCCTCGACGAAATCTTCAACACCGTCGACTTCGGTGTGGTCGGCTACGACCGCGATGCCAAGGTCAACTTCATGAACCGGGCGCAGCGCGCGCTGCTGTCCAGGTTCGGCGCCAGTGGCGGCATCGGCCTGGCCGACATCGTCTACCGGGAAGACGGCGTCACCCCGTTCGGCGATTCCGACCGGCCCTACCAACGGGCCATGCGCGGCGAAACCGTCGACAGGGTCACCGTCTGGATGGGCTCGCCCGACCAGCAACAGGCGGCGGTGCTGGTCTCCGGCCGACCGATCCACGACCACAACGGCGAGTACGACGGCGGTGTGCTCGTCACCCGTGACGTCACCGCCGAGGTGCGCGCGGTGCAGGCCAGGGACGATCTGGTCGCCTCGGTCTCGCACGAGCTGCGCACCCCGCTCACCTCGATTCTGGGCTACCTCGAACTGGCCCTCGACGACGACCGCGTCGAGCCAGACACCCGGCGGATGCTCGAGATCGCGTCGAAGAACTCCGACCGACTGCTCGAGATCGTCTCCGGCTTGCTCACCGCTGCCAGCGAATCGCACGAAGGACTCGCGCTCAACCTCGCACCCTGCGACCTGTCCGCCCTCCTCACCGAGGCCATCGAATCCGCCAGCCCGTTGGCGGCGCAACGCGGCATCGACTTCGAACTCGCCGACCTGCCCGAAATCAGCGTCATCGCCGATGCGTTCCGGCTGCGCCAGGTGATCGACAACATCTTCTCCAACGCGATCAAGTACAACGTCGAGGCCGGCAAGATACGGGTGAGCGCGGCGGAGGCTGACTATGGCGTCGAGGTGCGCATCGCCGACACCGGCCGGGGCATGAGCGAGGACGAACAGGGCAACCTGTTCGACCGGTTCTACCGGGCGGACTCCGTGCGCGGCTCCAGCGTGCACGGCACCGGGCTGGGCCTCAGCATCAGCCGCGAGATCATGCGCGAGCACGGCGGAGACCTCAGGCTGGAATCCATCAAAGGCAAGGGGACGACGGCGATCGCCACTCTCCCGGTAAACAGAGGTTGAGCGTGCTCCGGCGCGCCCGACAGGGGGCATTATGCAATTAGACGGACCCACCCTGCAGATCGTGAGCGGCCTGCTGGTCATCCTCTGCGGCGTCTCGTTCATCTTCAACACGGCGCTCAACCGCAACGATCCGCCCGGCCGGCTGTGGAGCCTGTCGTTCGTGGCCGGCATCATGGTGACCGTGGCGTACGCGGTCTACCTGGTCAGCGCGGATGCCTGGTGGACGATCGCCTTCGGCAATGCCGCCCTGGTCGTCTGCATCGGCGCCCTCTGGACGGGCTCCCGGGTCTACAACGGCCGGAGCTCCGGCTTCCTGCTGGTGGGTGTGCTCACGGGCGTCGTCACCGTGATCTCTCTCCTCCCCGGTGCGGATGGCGGGGAGTGGGCCGGCGCCGTGCCGCTCTGGCTGGTCGTGGCACTGCTCGCGGCCCTGGGTGCGACCGAGGCGCTCCGTGGCCGGCTGCGCCGGAACCTGAACGGGCGAATCCTCGCCCTGGTGCTGTTCATCGTCACAGTGTTCTACACCGGTCGGGCCCTCGCGTTCGCGCTGGAAGGCCCCGCCAGCGAGGTGTTCCGCACCTACTTCGATTCCGCGCCCACCTCGGTGCTGAACATGTCGCTCATCATCACCGCCTGCATCGCCGTGTCGATCCTGCGCGCGGAAGGTGCGGGCAGCAACGCGGTGGGGGACATCACCGTCGGTATTCATTCGGCCGCTGGAGTGCTCTCCGGGTCCTCGTTCCAGCAGGCCGCCACCGAGCACCTGGAGCGGGGGGAACGCACCGAGCACGGGTTGGCCGTGATCGGCGCCGACATCGACAACCTGCCGGAGATCAACACGGCGTTCGGGCGCACGGCGGGCGACGAGGCCATTGCCCGGTTCGCCGAAACCCTCCGCGGCAGCGCCCCGCTGATGTCGCTGATCGGGCACCCCGCCGCCGGCCGGTTCCTCATCCTCGCAGCCGTCGCATCCGCCACCGAGGCTCGCGGCATCACCGAACGCATCCAGAACGCCCTCGTCGACGGCCCGTTGGGGGAGTCGTACCAGATCCGGCTCACCGCCAGCTTCGGCATCGCGGACACCTTCGACCACGGTTACGACCTGGCCGCGTTGATCGCGGCGACGAGCCAGGCGATCGACGTCGTCAAGCACCGCGGCGGCAACGACATCGCGGTCGTGACCGAGGCCGCGCAGCCGATCTAGCCGTCGCGGCCATCGGGCCGGCTGGTTCGCCCGCCGTCAGGGAACGATGGCGACGGTGAGCTGGTCGCTCGCGGTCTGCTTGGCGAAGGTACTCGAGGTGGGGGTCGTCTGGATCAGCAGTTCGAAGGTGAACGACAACGTGACGCTGGTCGCCGTCGAATCCACCGCGGGCAGCACAAAGGTCTGGCCGTAACTGTAAGGCGCCTTCACCACGTAACCGGTGGGCAACGAGGACTGGTCGACGAAGGTTGCCGGAGCATCCAACGCTCCTGTGGGACCGCTCACGGCGGGAATGATGCTGACCTTGGACAGGTAGACCCCCTGACCGTCGTCGGTGCCCAGTGCGGCGCTGATCGAGAAGCTGATCGGCTTGTTCGCCTCGGCCGTCCACTCGCCCATGTTGAGGGACGAAGAGTAGTCCACGGTGAGGGCGGCATCGCCGGCGGTGAGTTCGTGCCGGGTGGACCCGGTGGCCAGGTCGTTCACGATCGGGGTGATGGTGGCCTTCGCCGTGGGAGTCGCGGAAGGAGTTCCGCCGGCGTCCAAACCGTCCCAGGGGGCCTGGCCGCAGCCAGAGAGGGCCGTCGTGAGAGCTGCGGCGAGGCCGAGTGCCGCGAGGCGGCGATAACGTGACGTCTGCATGGGATCCCCCGGTTTCCAGTGTCGGCGTGCTGAGCCGTTCTTGAGCTTATCTTGTGAAAACCTTGACTCAGTATTGGGGTCAAACGGCAGATTGCCTGACAGAGTAGAAAACGTGAACGAGAGAAACCGCAACGCGAAGCCCGTACCCGTCGTCGACCCTGTCGCGGCCGCATACGCCAACGAGTTCAACGAGATGGTCGAGGGGCTTCCGGCCTTCCGCCCGACCATCGGTTGCATCGTTCCCGCCTACAACGAAGCCGACTCCATTGGTGGTGTCCTGGACTCGTTGCTCGCCCAGACCCGGCTCCCCGACGTGATCCACGTCGTGGTCAACAACACCACCGACGACACCGTGAAGATCGCCAGCGAGTACGCCGGCCCGCACGAGGTCGTCACCGACGGAGTCATGCAGTTCACCGAGGTGTTCGTGCACGACATCGGCGTCAACCCCGACAAGAAGGTGGGTGCCCTCAACTACGGCTACTCGCTGATCGAGGGCTGTGACTTTCTGCTCGGCGTGGACGGCGACACCACCGCCTCCGCCAACGCTGTCGAGCAGCTCGAAGCCGAGATCGCATCGGATACCCGCATCGGCGGCATCTCAGCGATCTACAGCATCGACGACACCGTGATCGACGGCCTGATGCCCGGCTTCCTCATCGCCGGCCAGCGCGCTCAGTTCGCCGCCTTCAACATGCAGAACATGCTCCGCGGACGCAACATGGCTGTTCTCGGCGGGCAGTTTTCGATCTTCTCGATGAAGGCTCTTCGGGAAGTCATGATCGACAGCCACCAGGCCACCCCGTGGGTGAAAGACAGCGAGGTGGAAGATTCCCTGCTCTCGCTCCAGATCAAGAGCGCCGGTTACCTCACGAAGATCAGCGCCCAGGCGCGGGCCAACGTGGGCGGCATGACCACACTGCGCGGCCTCGACGCCCAGCAGGTGAAATGGAACTTCGGCGCCATCGAGCTGATGTGGCCGGGCCAGCGCGGTGACACCAAGGGCCAACCGTTCCACCCCAATCTGCGGCTGCGTTGGATCGAGAACTTCTCGATGGTCATCAACGTGCTCACCCGGGTGATGTTCTTCATCTTGCTCTTCGCCTCCCTGTCGATCGACGCCTTCGTCTTCAGCCCGATCTGGCTGATCCCGCCCTTCATCGCCATCTTCCTCAACCTGCGCACCGCCTGGTCGATGAAGAGCCGTACCTGGAAGGACATCATTTTCGCCGTGGCGTTCCTGCCCGCCGAGCTCTACATGTGGGTGCGGATCGGGCACTTCGTACGCGCCTGGACCAAATTCGCCAGCAACAAGCAGGTCGACAACTGGGCAGAGCAGGCCAAGGCCGAGCGTGGAAGCGGCAACGCCTATCTGGTGCCCCTCCTGGTGGCGCTCGGCGCCGCGGCCGCCATGGTCTTCGTCTGGCTGCAGCTGCCCGTCGTCATCCAGTCCACCATCCTCTGGATCGGCTGGCCGATCCTCGGTGTCACCACCGTCATCCAGACCCTCACCATGTTCGTCACGCTGACCAAGCGCCACCGTGGCTACCGCGTGTGAGTGCCCACATCGAAGCCACGGCACTGCGCGCTCTCCTCACCCAGATGGGCGGCGACCGCGAGATGCAGCGACGCTTCGTGCACGACTTCGTGCACCTGTGGCGTAGTCGCTCTCAGCGCCTGGCGGCGGCACTGACCGCGCCGTTCCCGAACGCCGAAGAGGCCCATGTCGTGCTCCTGAGCATCCGCTCGAGCAGCACCATGGTGGGCGCCGTCACCGTGGAGGCCACGGCCGCGATGATGCACGACGCGTTGCGCGACGGTGACATCGCCGGCTCTGCTCGCCACATCGACCGCCTCAATGAGGTGGGCGAGCGGGCCTGCGAGGATCTCGCGGCCATGTTCGCGCTGCAGCGCTAGCTACCGGCTAGTCCCCGCGCCCGGCTTCGTCGGATGCGGCCAACCGGTATCCGACGCCGCGCACGGTTTCGAGCCAGCGCGGCGCGGTGAGGCTGTCGCCGAGCTTGCGGCGCAGGTTGCTCAGGTGCGCCTCGACGGCGCGCTTGTCGGCTTCGTTCACGTAGTAGCTGGTCACGTAGCTCTCGCCGCGCAGCAGCAGGGCCAGGTCGGCCTTGCTGCGTACCCGGCGCTTGGATTCCAGCAGCGCGGCCAGCAGGTCGAACTCGGTGCGGGTGAGGTCGAGCTCGGTGGTGCCGAGGATCGCCAGGCGCATGTCGTTGCTCAACCGCAGCCCGTTGTGCTCCATCCAGTCCTCGGCCCGGTCATCGTCGATCGCCGTTCCCGTGGCTTCAACCGGGGTCGCGGTCGCGGCAGAAGCGACGGCGACGGGTGCCAGCAGCGGAATCTCGGCGACGGGCGTCGGCGCCGCCTGCGGCGGAACGTAAGCGGGGGTGAAGGCCGGCTCGGCGGTAACCGGGGCCGGGGGAGCGGCAACGCGGTCGGCGGGCTGCGGGGCAGCGGCGCCTTCCGGAGCCAGGGCCAGCCGCGGACGTCGGAGCATCGCGTCGATGCGGGCGCGCAGCTCGCGCGGCCGGAACGGCTTGGTGAGGTAGTCGTCCGCGCCGGCCTCGAGGCCTTGCAGGGTGTCGATCTCTTCGTCCCTGGCGGTGAGCATCACCAGGTAGGTGGCGCTGAACGTGCGAATCCGTTTGGCGGTCTCGAACCCGTCCATTCCCGGCATACTCACGTCGAGCGTGGTGACGATGGGATCGTAGGCGCGAACGGCCCGGATTCCGTCGAGCCCATTGCTCGTCGCGATCGCATCGAAACCGGCTTGGGTCAGAACGGCTTCCAAGAGATGGCGAATATCCGCGTCATCCTCGATGATCACCGCAACCCGACGTGCTTCCCCAGACGACGACATAATTGCGTACCCTACCCGCTCTGAATATCCATCAATTTAGCCAACCTTACCAACCAGCGGCCGCTGCAAGCTGTAGCGCACGCTCATTCCACCACTCGCCGGCTTTCGGGCCGTTGTTGCAGGTGCCATCGCTCTCGCCCGGCTCCTTGATCCAGAGGTTCGCGTCGCGCAGGCCGCCGTCGGTGGTGGCCTCCGCCGTCGCGCCCAGCGCGCGGCCCGAGGGGTTGCACCACTCGCCATTGCTGCCGACGCCGTTGCGGGAGGTGTCGACTATGAAATGGGCACCGTTGGTGAGCGAGGATACAGATTCGCCGAAGAGCTGCTCTGCCGCGGAGTCGTTGTAGTTGGAGACGTTGGTGACGAACCCGCGCACACTCTGCACGCCGGCACGGTTGAGCAGGTCGGCCATGGTGGCGGGGTCGATCCAGTCGGAGTGGCCCGCGTCGAGGTACACGGTGGCGCTGCTGCCGGCGAAGGAGGTCACGCCCTGCTTGATCTGCTGGATGCGCTGATCGACGTTGCCGCATTCCTGGGCCAGCGGCAGCGCATCCGGCTCCAGGATGACGACGGCGGTGTGCAGGGTGAGTGCTGCGGCGATCGACTCGACCCAGACCGGGTAGTCCTCTTCAGACAGGCCGCCGGCGGAGTGCTGGCCGCAGTCGCGGTTGGGGATGCCGTAGACCACGAACACGGGCACCTGGCCGGCGGCGAGTGCGGCGTCGGCGATGGCGGTGACATCCGCCTCTACGGTGTTGAGCGGAAACACCTCCGGCTTCAGCCAGATGGCGGCCGGCTGTTCGGCGATGCGGGCGATCACGGCGGCGTCGGCGGAGCCCGGCTCAGCCTTCTCCGCGGCGGTGGCGGCGATATGCGCCGTGGACTCCGGGTTGGTGTAGAACGAGGCCCCGGCGAGAGGATTCGTGTGCGCGGCTTCGCTGCTGGCGACCGCGACCGCGAACGAGCCGACGAAGAGGCCCAGAGCCACGATGGGGGCAGCCAGGGCGATGATGCCCAGGGAGAGGCCGATGCGGCTTCCGGTGGAGTCCATTCGCCAACCCTATCCTGGCCGGGTTACGCCAAGCCCTGCCCTCGGCCGAGTCTAGGGATGCGCGGGTTAGACTCTGAGCGTGAATTTACAACCGAAGGTCGATGTTGCCCTGATCGGTGGGGGGATCATGAGTGCGACTCTGGCCACCCTGCTCGCCGAATTACAGCCGGACTGGACCATCGAGGTCTATGAGCGCCTGGGCGAACTCGCCCAGGAAAGCTCCAACCCGTGGAACAACGCCGGCACGGGCCATGCTGCCCTGTGCGAGCTCAACTACATGCCGCAGGCGTCCGACGGCTCGGTCACGGCCGAGAAGGCCGTTGCGATCAACGAGCAGTTCCAGATCAGCCGCCAGCTCTGGGCGCACCTGGTGCAGACCGGGGTGCTGCCGGAACCGGAGAAGTTCATCAACTCCACCCCGCACATGACCTTCGTGCACGGTGCGGCCAATGTGGACTACCTGCGCAAGCGGTTCGACGTGCTCGCCGACCAGCCCCTGTTCGCCGGCATGGAGTACAGCGAGGATCCCGCTGTGATCGGTAGCTGGACCCCGCTGATCACCAAGAAGCGCGCCCCCAAGCAGAAGATCGCGGCGACCCGCATCGCATCCGGCACCGACGTGGACTTCGGCGCCGTCACCCGGTACCTGTTCGACTCGCTCACAGAGCGCGGGGTGAAGGTGCACCTCAACCAGCAGGTCACCAGCCTGAAGCAGGAGGACGACGGCACCTGGAAGCTCAAGCTGCTCAGTCTGGTGGGCCGGTACACGAACACGGTCGAAGCCCGCTTCGTCTTCGTCGGCGCCGGCGGTGGAGCGCTCGCCCTGCTGCAGAAGAGCGGAATCCCCGAAATCGAGGGCTTCGGCGGCTTCCCGATCAGCGGCCAGTTCCTGCGCACCACCAACCCCG
>Ga0247813_10003131_pt1 | contig 10794 bp, 6 predicted proteins | sample UWRJL169409C1_FD_180719 | JGI IMG/M metagenome (GOLD analysis project Ga0247813, IMG submission 180719) | Plant litter microbial communities from Arlington Agricultural Research Station in Wisconsin, United States - UWRJ-L169-409C-1 | ecosystem: Environmental > Terrestrial > Plant litter >... | reverse complement strand
AGTCGTTCCAATTAAATGGTAAAGTTTAACACAGCGCCTTTTTGCAGTCCGGAATGGCTGATCCAGTTTTTATCGTAAGCTTTACCATTTAATTGGAACGACTGTACGTATTTATTATCTGCACTATTTTTAGCCGCATTAATGACGACTGTTTTACCATTTTCCAGTTTAAGTATTACCTTTTTGAATAATGGTGCTCCTAATACATACTGATCTACCGCTGGAGTAACCGGATAGAAGCCCATGGCAGAGAATACATACCATGCAGAGGTTTGACCATTATCTTCATCACCACAGTAACCATCTGGTGTAGCACTATACATTCTATTCATCGTTTCTCTAACCCAGTACTGCGTTTTCCAAGGCGCACCACCATAATTGTAAAGATAAATCATGTGTTGTATAGGTTGGTTTCCATGTGCATATTGGCCCATGTTGGCAATTTGCATCTCTCTGATCTCATGAATCACCCCACCGTAAGCGCTTTCATCAAACACTGGGGGCATAGAGAATACTGAATCTAATTTTTCTACGAACTTTGCTTTTCCACCCATAAGTTGCGACAACCCGTCAATATCATGAAATACCGACCAGGTATAATGCCAGCTATTACCTTCGGTAAATGCACCACCCCATTTGAAGGGACTAAATGGCGTTTGGAACGTACCATCCTGATTTTTACCACGCATTAAGCCTGAGGAGGGATCAAATAAGTTTTTATAGTTCATGCTGCGTTTAGCAAAAATACCAATTTCACTTTCCGGTTTTCCCAAAGCACGGCCCAACTGGTAGATGGCGAAATCGTCATAAGCATATTCCAATGTTTTTGCTGCATTCTCATTGACTTTAACATCATAAGGCACATAACCTAACTTGTTATAATAAGCTACGCCATCACGACCAACAGCTTCCATTGGTCCTTCATTATTGGCACCATGAACCACCGCATCCCATAAAGTATTGATTTCATAACCACGTAACCCTTTAATATAAGCATCACTTACCACCGAAGCAGAGTTATTACCCACCATAATATTGGCATATCCAGGGCTGCTCCATTCTGGTAACCAGCCACCTTCTTTGAAATCATTGATTAATCCTTCCTGCATTTCCTTGTTAATGGATGGATACATCAGGTTAAGGAAAGGATACAGGGCACGGAACGTATCCCAGAAACCTGTACCTGCGAACATGTAACCAGGCAGGGTTTTTCCATTATACGGACTCCAATGCACAATTTCATTTTTTGCATTGATCTCGTATAATTTATTTGGGAAAAATAAAGTACGGTATAAGGATGAATAGAACGTACGGGTTTGATCGATGCTTCCACCTTCTACCTGGATACGACCCAACTTTTCGTTCCACTCGTCTTTTGCTTTTTGTTTAGTCGCATCAAAAGCGTCATTCGCCAGCTCACGTTTTAAACTGATATCGGCCTGTTCAAAACTGATAAAAGAGGATGCCACTTTAGCATTTACTTTTTCACCCCTATTTGTTTTAAAACCAATAATTGCACCTGTATGGGCACTCTCTAGTTCTAATTCATCTTTTAAAGATTTCCCGCTCCAAGTCTTCGCAACTGAAAAGTCTTTATCAAAATAGATTACGAAATAATTCTTGAAATTCTTAGGAAGTGGACCACGGGCATGTTTGGTGGTGTAGCCAATGATCTTTCTTTCCTTAGGAAGGATTTTAATATAAGAACCTTTATCCAGTGCATCTACGACAACATAAGAGCTGTCAGATTTTGGAAAAGTAAAACGAAATTGCGCCGCACGTGCTGTGGGTGTAATTTCAGTGGTTACATCAGCATCAGCCAAATAAACACTGTAGTAGTAAGGTGTGGACACTTCGGCTTTATGACTAAACCAACTGGCGCGGTCATCTTCGTTAAACCTTAATTTCCCCGTTACTGGCATAATGGCAAACTGGCCATAATCATTCATCCAGGGCGAAGGCTGGTGTGTTTGTTTGAAACCCCTAATTTTATCAGCATCGTAAGTATATGCCCAACCATCTCCCATTTTACCGGTCTGTGGTGTCCACATATTCATCCCCCAGGGTACGCCAATCGCGGGATAAGTATTTCCATTGGAAAGCGATGGTTTAGATTGTGTGCCCATTAAGGGGTTAACAAAATCAACCGGACTGGTTACTTTGCCCGTATTTTGGGCAGAAACGCCTGTGGTAGCGAGCACCAGCAAAGCAAAAAAAGTTCTCTTTATCATGGTTTATTTGTAAAAGTGTTATTGTTCTGTTAAGTAAGTAGCCCACAAACCATCCAGGTCCTTCTGTGTCAGTTGTTTCCAGATTTCCGGAGTATAACTGTGGTCTCTCAGGCTTTGATCAACGGCTTTGATGGTTCCAGATTTTACGTTTTTCTCTATCCAGTCAAAAAATCTCGCGGTGATTCTGTAACTGCTTTTATAATGATGATCTGATTTTAATGCTGGCAATATCCACTTGGCACCGGCATTATCTACCCCAAATTTATAACGCGCATAATCCGCAATGCCTTCAGTAAGCCAACCCGGACCTACGCTACTGCCATAGTTTTGCACAATGTGCATCACCTCGTGGGTAACCACATCAATATCTTCCGGATGTTTATCCATCCAGATGGAGCTAAACACTACCTGCCCATCATGGGCTGCGGCCACGCCTTTATACGCCGTATCAACCAAAAATTTAACCTGTTTTAAGGTGTTCTTATTGTATTCTTTAGCCAGCTTGGGATAAACGATGAAAAAAGTATTTATCATCCGCGCTTTCAAAGCTGGATCTAACGAAGCATGGTTGCTTTCAAACGTCAGGGTATAACCTTTCTTTTTTATAACCTCCTGCGCATTCACTTGAAAGGCTGCGATTAGGCATAACGAAAGGGTAATTGACAATAGTTTAAATTTGTTCATAAAGTGAAATCCTTTTGAGGTTAAGATTGGTGTAGAAGTTGCCAACAACTGGCGGCACCAATTAAGGAGGCTACTTCTTTAAGTTCTGCTATTTTAATGGTGGTATGAACGTTATCCTCCTGAAGCTTCGAGATTAACGATGGAAGAAAATAGGAATGGGCGTTTGCAATATTACCTCCGAGCACCACCAAATCTGCATCACGCTTTAGAATCAAAGGGCTAAGAAATTCGGCGAGGTGCTGACCAAATTCCGTGAAAATCTGTTTGACCACCGGGGATTGACTTTCTAAAGCAGCTAAGGCTTTAACGCCCTGAACTACCTTGCCGGTAGATTGAAAATAACGATGGATAAACCAGCGGGTGGATAAATAATCTTCAGCAATGCCCTCTTTGAAAGGAGATTGCCATAGTGCGGCATCTTCGGCAACGCCGTTTCCCATAAAGGCCGAGCCTAATCCGGTACCGAGGGTTAGTCCGATCACCTTTTTCCCATCCTGTGCTGCACCACCAAATACCTCCCCTTGTAAAAATCCTGCAGCATCATTTACAAAGCGGATTTGATCTGGCTGAATACGTAAACGAACAGCCAGCTCTTGCTTTAAATTCAGCTGGTAAAGCGACCTGAACTTCTCCTGATCCTGAATAAGTGCTATTCCGTTTTCATAGTCAAAGGGCCCGGGTATAGCGATACCAATATATTTTTCAGTAACACTGGCATCATCAAACACCTGCTCGATCACTTTACACCAGCAGGATAAGATATTGTCGGCCGTATCATTCGAGTCTACTGACACCCGCTGCAAAGTACCCTGAACAAGGCTTCTCGTTCCTAGGTTCACTAAAGCTGCCGTCATATGCGAACCGCCAATATCAATACCCAATACACGCTCTCTCATTAATTTATTTATTTATTATGTTTTTAATATTTCAGGCGTAGTGTTATAAGTTCGCCATAGTAATTCACCAAATAAGGTGTTTGACCACGCAAACCAGGCCCGTGTAAATTTCGCCGGATCGTCTTTATGAAAAGATTCATGCATAAAGCCTGTATCGGCATGCGTTTTTTGAAGGGTCTGAATACACCACTTAATTTCTTCCTGATCTTTAGAGGTCAATGCCCTGATGGTTAAACTCATTGGCCAGATCATATCCTGACCAGCATGTGGGCCTCCAATACCTTCTGCTGCGGTTCCTTTGAAATAATAAGGGTTATCGGTCGACAATACAAACTTCCTGGTATTTTTATAGACCGCGTCGTCCTCCGATACTGCCCCTAAATATGGAAGAGATAATAAACTTGGCACATTCGAATCGTCCATCAGGTAGGAACTTCCAAACCCGTCAACCTCAAAGGCGTATATTTTACCATATTTTGGGTGATTTGCTATTCCATATTTCTGAATGGCATCCTCAACTTCCTTAGCTAACGCTAACAAATCGTTAACTAAACGATCATCATCCTGGGATAAAGCTTTGACCATTTCTGCCGCTTGTTTTAATGAAACCACAGCGAAGAAATTTGATGGAATCAGAAAAGGGAAAATGGTAGCATCGTCACTCGGACGGAAGGCTGAGCAAATTAATCCGACAGGATTAATTGGAAACCCGTAACCTGCCATTGGTAAGGAGTCTGTTGGTGTTGTGGCTTGACGCTGGAAATGGTATGGCCCTTTGTTTTCCTTGCGTTGCTGTTCTTTGAAAACTTGCAAAGTACTCGCTATTGCTTTTTTCCAGCTGGCATCAAAAGGTTTGGTGTCGCCTGTTTTTTTCCAGTAATGGAAAGCCAGACGAATTGGGTAACATAAAGAGTCAATCTCCCATTTGCGTTCGTGGATTCCTGGCGACATGGTGGTGTGATCGGACTGCCATTCTCCTTTTTTTTCTGGATCGTTATAAAATGCATTGGCATAAGGATCCTTCAAAATACATTTTGTTTGATGTCTGATCACGCCCGCAATAAGGTTTTTTAAAGGTTTATCTTCGTTTACAAACTGAAGGTATGGCCAAACTTGTGCAGAACTGTCCCGAAGCCACATGGCATCGATATCGCCGGTAATCACATAGGTATCCGGGTTACCGTTTGGCTCTGTATAATATACGGTAGTATCTAAAGTATTTGGAAAGCAGTTTTCAAACAGCCAGGTTAATTCTGGGTTTTTAACCTTTGATTGGAAAGTTTTGATAGCAGCATCTACTGATTTGCTTTTAAAATGCCGTTTAGATGGCGCAACCCTCACAATAGGAAATTGCGGTGCCGCTGCGAAAGACATTTCTGAAGCTAACAAACCGGCGCCAAGAAGGCCCGTATTTCTTAAAAAAATTCTTCTTTTCATGATTCGTTATTCTGATTACATTTGGTTAGTAAAACGATTTAGTCCTCAATATTATAAATATAAATTACCATTAACAACCTTTAATACGGTTCTCAATGTAATTTTAAAGATACATCATTAAATTAAAGCTTAACGGATGATCAACTTTGCGGGAAGTATTATTTTTTCGGGTGGTACCGCAGTTGTCGAAGACAGTTGTAAAAACAACAAACTAATGATCTGATCAGCGATTTCTTCCAAAGGTTGTGACACTGCGGAAATTTGGGGACTGTGTAATTTAAAAACATCACCATCATCGTAAGCAATGACTCTGAAGCTGTCATTAACCACCTTATTGATGCTTCTTAAAGCAGAAAGACCACTAATAGCCAGGTAATTTGTGGCAAATAAAACGGCATCAATCGTAACATTCGTTTTAAAAAGTTCAACCAGTTGCGCAATGGTTTCTTCCCTTGGCTGGTTAAATGGCACTTTTAACACCAATTCTTCCCGATAAGTTAAATGGTGATCTGCTAATGCCTGTTGATAACCTGCATGGCGATCGGTAATTTGTTCTACCTCCAGGTCTACAGTAACCAGGGCGATGTGTTTTTGATTCAGGTTTGCAAAACCTGCTGTAGCATCGTAAGATGCCTTAAAATGATCTACACCAACATAATTTGCAGAAATGGATGGCAGATACCTGTCAAATAATACAACTGGTTTTTTTTCGTCAGATAATTCCTGGATAATTTTTTCCGTTCCCTGCACCGGTGAAATAATGTAAGCGTCTACTTGTCGGGACTTAAAGAGCTGGATGAGCTCGTTTGTGCGTGCTGCATCGTTTTCTGTGCTGGAATAGATGATCTTATAACCTTTTTTATAAGCTTTCTCTTCAATCAGCCTTGCTATGCCAGCAAAAAAAGGATTGGAGATATCTTCCACCATTAAGGCAATAATTTTAGAATTACCGGTACGCAGGCTTCTGGCAACCTGATTAGGTTTATAACCTTGTGCAATAATAATTTCTTCTACTCTTTTTATGACTGCAGTACTAATGTTTTTTTCGACAGCTTTTCCATTAATAATGAAGGAAACGGTAGTAATGGAAACGTTAGCTATTTTTGCAATGTCTTTAATGGAGGGCGCTTTAGTTGACATATTTTATAGACTTCACACAAATCTATAAAATATTGGCTTATAACCAAGAAGAAGAGCATATTAGCTCTTCTTCTTGTAAATTCTCGGTTAATAGCCCGGATTTTGTGATAATTTGTTGTTTAGATCGCGCTGCCGCTGCGGTATAGGGTACAACTCGCGGGTAGCATTCGAAGGCTGGTGATCCCACCACGTTGCAGTGGTAAACTTTCCAAACCTGATTAAGTCTGCTCGGCGGAATCCTTCAAAGATGAACTCACGTCCACGTTCTGCAAGTAATTCATCCATCGTAAGCGAAGTAGGTGTATAAGCTTCGTTAGCCCAAACGTCAGCAGTGTAAGCGCGTTTTTTAGTTTCATTAATTAAAGCTACGGCTTCTGCACTGGCTGAACCATTCTTACGCATTAAAGCTTCTGCTTTAGCAAAATAAATCCAGGTTAACCTGTATATATTCCAATCGTTACTGTTATAATTAATGTCAACTGCTGGAATACCTTTCGGTCCGGCTACCTGGTTACCTAATTTGTATTTATTAAAACGGACGCCACTATTTTCTTCACCTTCGCTCATGTTAGAAATTGTCGACCCTGTTTTGTTCTTGCGGATGTTATCCACAAAGTTCAGCTGCTGGCCATTGTATTCTTCAGAACCTAATACAGGAGTAACACCATCAGCAAATTTCACCATTGGACCAATAAGTAACCAGTTCGATTTACGTAAATCTGCGCTTTCATAAGAATTATAAACTCCCGGAACCACAACAACACCATTGTTACCATTACGGCCACCGCCATAAATGTCTTGTTGTTTAAAATGGAAAAATTCACCCGCAAAACTTGGCTGAGTATTGGCTATTCTGTAATCTGTGACAAGCGAGAAGATAACTTCATTGGAAAGATCGTTGGTTGACTTAAATTGATCTGTAATGTTAGCATCTAATTTCATCGCTCCATTTTGTCCACCTGCCTGGCTATTGATTAACATATCTGCAGCCGCAATACAGTCATCCCAACGAGGGGTACCTGTCCATACTTCAGCATTTAAGTACAATTCAACTAACATGGCATAACCACCTGCCTGCGTCATCCGGCCCATCATCGCTCTGGATAATTTAGGTGCAGCATCAATATTTTCCTTAATTTCACGCTCTACAAAATTAAAAACCTCTTGTCTCGGCAATGTTTCTGGTTGTGCGGGTTCCCCTACTTGAGTAACCACCGGAATGTTTCCCCACAAGTCCATTAATTTAAGGTAGTGAAATGCACGGAACAGTTTAAGCTCAGCAAGGTATTCTACTTTTTCTTGCTGCGTAATGCCCATACTGGCCACTTCTCTTTTTTCTATATTTTGAATAGGGTCATTACATAGTCCCATTCCCCAATACATTAAAGACCAGGCGTTGTTTAAATTAGTATCGTCAACCGTCCAGGTATGGTAATGCAATCTTTTCCATTTACCACCATCTTCACCATGACGTCCCTTAGTTGGCCAGGCAAGCTGGTCGCCGGAAAGTTCTGCTGCACGCCAGTAACCATCCTGACCAGATGGCGAAACCCAAGCACCTGCGTGGGTGTAAGGTCTTAAAACGGCCGACAAAACTTCGGATTTATTGTTATAAAAATTGTCTGTCAACAACTCATCATAAGCATTCTCATCTAGTTTTGTGCAAGCGCTAGAAAAAGATAACGCAGCTACCAGACCTATATATAAAATTGATTTATTTTTCATTAGAATATCATTAGTGTTTTAACCACGGTGAATACACCGCCAGTAATCTCTTTTTATTAGTTTTTAAAATCCAACGTTTAATCCAACAAGGAACGAGCGTGTACTTGGGTAAGCACCCCGGCTATCGATACCTGCACCAAAACCTGTATCTGGAATAAAGTCAGGATCATTACCACTGTATCCGGTAATGGTTACCAAATTCTGTCCTGTAGCATAAATCCTCACACTTCTTGCCCATTTAGTATCCAGTTTGAAATTATAACCAAGGGTAACTTCATCGATCTTGATGTTGGTACCATTTTCCAGGTAATAGTCTGAATACATATAGGTATCATCTATTTCATTGTGTTTTGTAAACGTTTCTCTTAACAGGTTACCTGACCATGTTTTGTTACCATAAGTCAGTGCTGTTGTATTTAAGATGCTGTAATCGAACTTACCGCGAAGAAAGATTCTCAAATCGAAGTTTTTATAGGTAAAGTTCTGCGTTAATGAGGCATAGTACTTTGGAATGGCATTACCTAAATATTGTAAATCAGTCGTGTTTAAATCTTTTGAGTTGTTGATTTGGTCATTTCTTACCGCCTCACCTGCTCTATTGTAAAACAACCATTTTCCTTCATCTGTAAATCCAGCGAATTTTTTACCCCAAAATTCGCCAATTGCACGACCTTGATAAGTAGTAATGGCATCACCAAGGTCACCAGCACCACCTATTGGGCCAAATGTTTTGTACAATACTTTGAATTGGTCGTTAGAATAAGAATCTAATGTGTTTTTCAACGTACTGGCTGTAGCATCCATGCTCCAGGAGAAGTCCTCGTTGTTAATAGCCGCATAACTTAATGCCAGCTCAATACCTTTAGAAGAAATTGTTCCCACGTTGGCATAAATGCTAGACTGTACATATGGAGGTTGTGGCGTTACGTAAGTATCTAACAAATCTTTTGTAGTTCTCTGGAATACATCAATTGCACCAGTTAATTTGTTGTCAAATAACTTGTAGTCTAATCCAATGTTCAACTCTCTTTTAGTTTCCCACTTTAAGTTTGGATTAGGATTACGGTTAGGTCCATACGTCTCGTAGTATATGCCATCAGGGAATAAGTATTTACCACCGCCACCAAGCGTTACGCGGGATGCATTATTACTAAATCCACTATTTCCGGTCACACCATAACCGACTCTCAATTTCAGGTAATCAACAAACTTCACGTCTTTTAAGAAATCTTCTTCAGAGATATTCCATCCTGCAGAAACCGCAGGGAAATTACCCCATTTGTTGTTTGCGCCAAACCTGGAAGATCCTTCTCTACGCAAAATAAATTGTGCCAGGTATTTGTTATTGAAGGAATAATTAACCCTACCAAAAAATGCAATTAACGTATTGTCATTTTTATAACTGTCCATGGAAGCTTTACCCAAACCTAAGGCAGTACCCTCTGACAAATTGTTATCGTCAAAAAGGTCATTGATAAATCCGCGGTTAGAAGCAGAAGAACTTTCCTCAATATGGTACCTGTAACTGTATCCGGCCACAGCGGTCAGGTTATGTTTTTCCCCAAAGGTCTTGGAATAGTTTAATGTAGGCTCTAATGCGAAATCCTGAGTTAAAACATTCTTTTTACCGGCGTAACCTCCACCTGGGAAATCGGTGTTTTCCATAGAATCTTCACTGGCCTTAATTCTGTACGAGCCATTGTAATTATTGTTTCTAGTGACCGATCCAAAAACGGAAGCCTTCAAACCCTCTACAAGATCCAAATCAAATTTCGCATCAGCAGAAGTCGTTTGTTGTTTTCTATAACTTGTTTCGTTAAATAACCTGGCATATTCGTTAGTACTAGTCAAATCATAACGGTAACTACCATCTGCATTGTAATTAGAAAGTGTTGGGTTTTTCGACATTTCACTTTCCCATCCGCCGCCAGTCATTCTATTTTGATCCACAGAACCGCCGCCAAGTAAATTGGCATTATTAAAGTTTGCGGCGATGTTAAATTGCGCACTTAAACGATCATTTAATCCTTTCTGATTAACGTTTAGACGCATGGTGTATTCTTTCCTTCCGTTCTCTAAACTTATACCTTGCAGGTCCCTGTAATTTATACTGGCACGGTAACTCGATTTATCAGAACCACCAGATAAGGATAAGTTGTGGTTTTGCGATAAGTTATCCTTATTGATCAATTGATCGAAAAAATCAGTACTGCTGCCGAAATCTTCTTGTTTGATTTCTCCTGTACCTATTTTTTGACGAAATTCATCAGCACTTAAAAAATCCTGTCTGCGCTGAACATATTCTTTTCTGAAATACGTAGCATAGTTGAATTGTGGTGGTCCTGCTTTCCCTTTTTTGGTGGTAATAATTATAACACCAGCATTTGCCCGTGTACCATAAATTGCGGCACCTGACCCATCTTTTAACACATCAATTGATTCAATATCATCTTGTTGTAGTAAATCCGGGTTTGCATCAGGAATCCCATCAATAACAAATAATGGACTCGAACTTCCGGTCAGAGAAACTGCACCCCTTAATTGCACAGAAACGCCCGAGTTTGGATTAGAACCAGATACCCTTGTTAAGGCTAAACCTGGAACTTTACCCTGAATTAAATCTAGTGGACTTCTTGAGCCACCTTGTCTGAACTTTTCAGCAGAGACATGGGTAACTGCAG
>Ga0247813_10003129_pt1 | contig 10800 bp, 8 predicted proteins | sample UWRJL169409C1_FD_180719 | JGI IMG/M metagenome (GOLD analysis project Ga0247813, IMG submission 180719) | Plant litter microbial communities from Arlington Agricultural Research Station in Wisconsin, United States - UWRJ-L169-409C-1 | ecosystem: Environmental > Terrestrial > Plant litter >... | reverse complement strand
TGGCTCATGGGTTTTCTCCAGTTAATTCATGACAAAGCCGCCGTTGACGGCCAGCAGTTGGCCGGTGACGAACCGGGCCATATCGGACAAAGCAAAGGTGACCGCACCACTTACGTCGGCGGGCAACTGCTCGCGTTGCAGCGCGCGTTGGTCCACATACAGGCGGTGGCGGTTTTCCGGCACGTATTGGGTGGCTTCCACCATCACCAGGCCGGGCGCAATGGCGTTGACGGTGATGTTGTCACCACCGAGTTCGCGAGCGAGCGAATGCGTCATGGAGATCACGGCGCCCTTGCTTGCCACGTAGGCCAGCAGATTCGGCGCGCCCCAGAGAGCGGTGTCGGATGCCAGGTTGACCACGGCTCCACGGCCGCTTTCGCGCAGCGCGGCGCGGCAGGCGCGTGTCATCAGCCAGGTGCCGCGCACGTTGACGGCCATGACCTTGTCCCACACGGCGACGTCAATGTCGGCCATGCCACGGCCACCGGAATCGGTGACGGCGGCGTTGTTGACCAGGCCGTCCAGCCCGCCGAGTGCGGCGATGGCTTCTGCGGCGCAGCGGTCAACGGAGGCGGGGTCAGACAGATCGGCGGGAACGGCGGTGGCGTCGAAGCCCTGGGCACGCAATTGCGCGGCGGACTCGGCCAGCAGTTCGGCCTGGATGTCGGCAATCACCACGCGCGCACCGGCTTCACAGAACGCCGAGGCAAAAGCAAACCCTAGCCCGCGTGCGGCGCCAGTCACCAAAATTCGGCGGCCTGCCAGCAACTGAGGAGACGATGAAGATGTGGGGCTCATGGGTCTTTCTTTTCGCGGGGGACTGGGTGGCTTTCCCCAATCTCTTGACGTTTCATACCTGGAACATCGATTTATTAATGGAACGAGCGAACTTTAATGAATATGTTTATTCGCAACCATGCGTAAAAACACTTACAGCGCGTTTGCCCTCGAAACAACGTTACTGGCGCGCCCTGTTAGCCGGAAAGAACTACATAGAAACAACCCATGCGCCTCGGCTGGGCTCAAATGCGAGGTCTACAATCGGCCCCCGATCTATCCCACATAACCACGGTTTGTCAGGTGACAACCGCGCTTGGAGACCCTAGATGACCGACACGACGGGCAAGACCGAACAGAAACGTGCAGAGCTGCGCAAGGCTGCACTTGAGTACCACGAGTTTCCGCACCCCGGCAAAGTCGCGATAACCGCCACCAAGCAACTGGTGAACCAGCATGATCTGGCGCTGGCCTACTCCCCAGGGGTAGCCGCTCCCTGCGAAGAGATCGTCAAAGACCCCAACGCCGCTTTCCGCTACACCGCGCGCGGCAACTTGGTGGCCGTGATCACCAACGGCACCGCCGTGCTGGGCCTGGGCGATATCGGCCCGCTGGCCTCCAAGCCGGTGATGGAGGGCAAGGGCGTTCTGTTCAAGAAGTTCTCGGGCATTGACGTTTTCGACATCGAAATCGACGAGAAAAACGACCTCGACAAGCTGGTCGACATCATTGCCTCGCTGGAGCCAACCTTCGGCGGCATCAACCTCGAAGACATCAAGGCGCCAGACTGCTTCTACGTTGAGCGCAAGTTGCGCGAGCGGATGAAGATCCCGGTCTTCCACGACGACCAGCACGGCACGGCCATTTGCGTGGGCGCGGCGATTCTGAACGGCCTGAAGGTGGTCGGCAAAGACATCACCAAGGTCAAACTGGTGACCTCGGGCGCAGGCGCTGCGGCGCTGGCCTGCCTGGGCTTGCTGCTGAAGCTCGGCATGCCGCGCGAAAACATCTACGTGACCGACTTGGCCGGTGTGGTCTACAAAGGCCGAACCGAGTTGATGGACGAGGACAAGATCCAGTACGTTCAGGAAACCTCGGCGCGCACGCTGGGCGAAATCATTCAAGACGCGGACATCTTTTTGGGCTTGTCCGCCGGCGGCGTGCTGAAGCCGGAGATGGTCAGCAAAATGGCCAAGCAGCCCATCATTTTGGCACTGGCAAACCCGTCGCCCGAAATCGACCCGGCAGCCGCCAAGGCGGTGCGCGACGACGCCATCATCGCTACCGGCCGCACCGACTACCCGAACCAGGTCAACAACGTCCTGTGTTTCCCGTACATCTTCCGTGGCGCGCTGGATTGCGGCGCCACCACCATCACGGTGGAAATGGAAATTGCCGCGGTGCACGCCATTGCCGAGCTGGCACAAGCAGAGCAAAGCGAAGTGGTGGCAGCAGCTTACGTGGGCGAAAAGCTCGCGTTTGGCCCTGAATACCTGATCCCCAAGCCGTTTGACCCGCGCCTGATGATCAAGATCGCCCCGGCCGTGGCGCAAGCCGCCGTCGACAGCGGTGTGGCGCTGCGCCCGATCACCGACATGGAAGCCTACATCGACAAGCTGCAAAACTTTGTCTATGCCTCGGGCACCACCATGAAGCCGATCTACGACGCGGCGAAGAAGTCATCTCGCAAACGCGTGGCTTATGCAGAAGGCGAAGAAGAACGCGTGTTGCGCGCGGCCCAAATCGTGGTTGATGAAGGCCTGGCACGCCCCACGCTGATCGGCCGCCCGGCCATCATCGCCGAGCGCATCAAGAAGTTTGGCCTACGCCTGCGCGAAGAGCTGGACTACGACATCGTCAACGTTGAGCAAGACCACCGCTACCGCGACTTCTGGCAAACCTACCACCGCATGACCGAGCGCAAGGGCACGACGGTGCAGACGGCCAAGATCGAAATGCGCCGCCGCTTGACGCTGATTGGCGCCATGCTGCTGCACAAGGGCGAAGTCGACGGCATGATCTGTGGCACCTGGGGCCATACGGCGATGCACCTCCACTACATCGACCAGGTGATCGGCAAGCGCCCCGGCGGCTGCGCCAGCACGCCGCAAGACGTGCCGATCTACGCCTGCATGAACGGTTTGTTGTTGCCAGGTCGCCAAGTGTTCCTGGTCGACACCCACGTCAACTACGACCCGACCGCCGAAGAGCTGGCCGAGATCACCGTCATGGCCGCTGAAGAAATGATGCGTTTTGGCCTGAAACCCAAGGCCGCACTGCTGTCACACAGCAACTTTGGCCAAAGCAACCAACCGAGCGCCGTCAAAATGCGCCGCGTGCTGGAGTTGCTGCAAACCGAAGCACCATGGCTGGAAGTAGACGGCGAAATGCACGGCGACATCGCACTCGACGGTGCCGCGCGCATGGCCACCATGCCCAACAGCACCTTGGTGGGCGACGCCAACCTGTTAGTGCTGCCGAACATCGACGCCGCCAATATCTCCTACAACCTGCTGAAAACAGCGGCCGGCGGCAACATCGCCATTGGCCCGGTGCTGCTCGGCGCCGCCAAACCCGTACACATTTTGACGGCCAGCACCACGGTACGCAGAATTGTAAACATGACAGCTTTGACCGTGGCAGATGCCAATGTGGTGCGCTGATTCACTGAATTAGCACAAAGCGATAGCAAGCACCAACTTCTGCAAAGCTAATCCCCTGGAGCCTGCCCAAATTTTGGGCAGGCTCTTGCTTTTTCAGAGCCAATACGTCACACTAGCGCCTTGAAATTTGCGGGTTATCCCGAGGTTTCCGAAAGGTATGAATGGATGGGGCAAGTGAGAACAGCTAGTACAAGCAAGCAATTTAAGGCTTGTATTTTCGGAGTAGCACTTGCCCTTTGCACCAATTTGGTGCAATCACGTGCGCCCGTACCGCAAGAGACGGTCGCCACCATTGCGGTGGCTGAACTCCCTTCGCAAGGACGTGTGACCTACCGATTGATCCATGAAGGTGGCCCGTTTCCTTATGAAAAGGATGGCACGGTGTTCGGTAACCGTGAACGGCTTCTCCCCAATCGGCAACGTGGCTACTACCGTGAATATACGGTAAAAACCGCTGGTATTCGCCACAGAGGAGCCAAACGCATTGTGTGTGGAGGTCCACCCCAAACACCGGATGGTTGCTACTTCACCGGCGACCACTACGCGAGCTTTCGGAAGATCGTTGAATAAACATTGCGCCGCCAGCGCAAGACAGAATTTTTAGCCGGGGTATATTTTGATGGACGAAATGAAGGCGGAGATGGACATTCCACTCCGCAATGTAAGAACCAACATCGTGCAGTCGATCCGCGCCTTTCGCGTGCAAGACCTGCAAGATGCGGCCCAAGGTTTGGGTCAACACTTTCTGTACGCCAACTTGGCCAACGCGCAAAGCAAACAAGATGTGCTGGACATGATTGCCATGCAATTTACGTTCCCAACGCATTTTGGCAAAAACTTTGACGCGCTCTACGATTGCATGACCGACCCACTGCACAAGTCTGGCCCACAGCCAGGTTTTGTCGTGGTGCTGGAGCAAATCCCCGCGCACGCCAAGTTCGACAAAGAAGCCCGCGAACAACTGCTCGACATCTTCCGCGATGCCGCAGATTACTGGGGAGACCGGAAGATACCCTTCCGATGCTTCTATTCTTTTCTGTAGCCCGTTCTGCACAAACCAGCCAAGCAGAACGGGCGAACGAGGCAGAAGAAGAAGTCGTGTCGGTTGCCGAAATGGCCGCCGATGACGCAGAGAAAATGCCCACCGACAAGTTGGTGGACGTATCCCCTCTGGCGCTGCGCATGAGCAGCCCCTTCAACGCAGGATACTGGCTCGCGGCCGCTTAAGGTGCCAGTCAGATGCTGGAGTCAACAGCCGTTGACCCCAGCCAAACAAAAAGCCCGTCGGCGATCACGCGACGGGCTTTTTGTTTTGTGCTTTGGTGTGATGGCCGCCGTGCCTACGCTTTCGGCACCAATTGCAATGCCAAGGCCAGGTATTCGTCGACCGGCACTTCCTCGGCGCGTCGCTGAACATCAAACACGCCACCAAAAGCCTTTTCTTCTAGCCAACGGCCCAGGGTATGGCGCAGCAGCTTGCGCCGCTGGCTGAAGGCAACTTGCACCATCTCGGTCATCAGCGGAATGGGTATCGCTGCGGGCTCTGCCAATGGCACCATGCGGACCACGGCACTGTCGACGCGCGGCGGCGGGTCGAACGCGTCTGGCGGCACAAACAACACGTTTTCCATGGCGTAGCGCCACTGCAGCATGACCGTCAATCGGCCGTAGTCGCTGGTGGAAGGGCGCGCCACCATCCGGTCTATCACTTCCTTTTGCAGCATGAAGTGCTGGTCTTGCACCACCGAAATGTGATCCAGCAGGTGGAACAGAATCGGCGTGGAAATGTTGTACGGCAGGTTCCCTACCACGCGCAGTTTGCGTGGCGCCACTGCGGCCCCGAGCGCGCCGAAATCCACACGCAACACATCAGATTCAACGACCGTGAGTTGCGGATGGTCGCGCAGCTTGCGCGCCAGATCGCGGTCCAGCTCGATCACCGTCAACTGCCCCAAGCGCTCCACCAGCGGCTGAGTCAGTGCGGCCTGGCCGGGGCCAATTTCGATCATGGCGTCGCCCGGCGCGGGCGCAATCGTGTCGACGATGGCGCCGATGATGCCTTGGTCGGTCAGAAAATGCTGACCAAAACGCTTGCGGGGAATGTGCCCAGAAGATTTCAAAATAGCGGCCTCGGTTTACTGAGGCGGCTCGCGCATTTCGACATAGGCGCGCGCGCGAATCTCTTCCAGCCACGTGGCATAAGACTCATCGAGCTTTTTCTCGCGCAAGGCGTTACGCACCATTTCGCGCTGCTCTTTAGGCGTGAGCTTCAGCTCACGCTGCTCCAGCAGTTGGATCAAATGCACGCCGTAACGCGAAACCACGGGGTTCGAAATCTGGCCCACCTTCATGGCATCCAGAACTTCTTCAAATTCGGGCACAAACTGGCCTGGGCTGCTCCAGCCCAAATCGCCGCCCTGGCTGGCGCTGCCGTCTTCCGAGTATTCGCGCGCGAGATTGGCAAACTCGACTTGGCCAGCCTCAATGCGCCGTTTGAATCCTGCCAGACGCTCCACCGCCGCAGCTTCGGTCAACTCCGCGTTTGGCCGCAGCAAGATGTGCCGCGCGTGGTTTTGCGGCACTGCAGTGGGCATGCCAGATTGCTGCTTATCCAACAGCTTCAAGATGTGAAAACCTGCAGCCGAGCGCAGAACCGAGCTGTAACCGCCCACCTTCAGGTCGCGCACGCCATCGACAAAAAGCTGTGGATAACGGTCGGCACTGCGCATGCCCAGCACGCCGCCAGCGGTGCGGTCGGGGGCATCTGATGCCTCGCGCACCAGCGCAGTGAAATCAGCTCCGCCTTTGGCACGCACCAGCAGCGCATCGGCCTTGGCCTGAAGTGTTTTGACCTGGTCCGGCGTTGCGCCTTCGGGCACCGCCACCAACAACATCGCCAGGTTGATCCCCTCAGGAGCCTTCTGGGTTTCGTTTTGCTGCTGGCGCAGATATTGCTCAACGTCAGCATCGGATATCTTGACGCGCGAATCCAGCTCACGGTCACGCAAGCGGGTCAGCATCATCTGGTTGCGTAGTTCTTCGCGAAAACGCGATACCGGCAGGCCTTCTCGGGCGACGCGGCGACGCAGTTCGGCCACGTCGATCTGGTTTTGCCGGGCTACCGCCTGCTCGGCCTGGTCCACAGCGGCCTCATCAACCTTGACGCCGTTTTCACGCGCGATCTGCAGTTGCGCCTTCTCCAGGATCAGCCGCTCCAGTACCTGCTGGGTCAGCTCTGCGGTACTGGGTTGCGGACCGCCCTGCTGCGCCAGTTGCTGCGCCAGCCGTCCGAGCCGTGCACGCACTTCATTGTTGGTGATGGGTTCAGAATTGACCACGGCGACGATGAAGTCTGCCTGGCGCGCAGCCTCCTGCGTCGGCGGCGCGGCATTGATGCTGCCAAACGTGCTACCGGCTTGGCCGGATGGACGCAAGCCCTGCGCCAAGGCCGGGAAAACGGCCAGCACGATCAGGCTGCTGGCAGCCAATTGAAAAAAGCGATGGTTCATGTTGCAGTTCAAAAATTACGGCGTGTCTTCAGTCGTTCAGTCGTATTGACCAAAACGACTAGGGGTCGTGGTGTTTTCCCGTAAATACTGGTAACGGGGAATGTTCTCTCTCAGTGCGGCGAGCGGGCTCGCGCCCAAGCGGGCAAAGCCAACGAATTCGATCTGGAACAGGATCTTCTGGTTCGTGGTATCGGTGCTGCGTTGCAGCCGCTCAATCACGATACGACCCAGCCAGCAACCGGCGTCGTATTCGAAGCCCATCACCGAATCCACCATTTTGTTCTCTTGCAAGCTGTAGTTCAGGCGGCCAACGCTGTACCAGCGGCCTTCACCTTGGCCCCGGCCAGACCCGAGGTCCTTGCCTTTGTCGCCCCACAGGTCGTTCAGCGGCCACTGCCAGCTGACATCGACTTGCTCACTTTGGTCGCGCCGGTAACGGTAGGCGGCACTGATGGAACGGTAGTCGCTCGGACTCCAGCGGCCGCTGAGCAGGGCGCGCTCTGAACGATTGGTCTTCTGGTTGTATTGCACGGTGGCGTCTGTTGACCAACGCTTGTCCCAATTGACCGAGGCTCCAGCAAGGAAATCGCTCAAACGATCGGTGACCGGCGCCACGCCGGGCATGGTCACCAACTGGTCTTTGAAACGCACCCGTTGCGCCACGCCAAAGCGAGCGTATTCTTCAGCCGTTTCGGCATTCAGAAAGCGCGTAGTCAGCCCCAAGGTCAACAAGTTGCTGTCGGAGATACGGTCGTGTCCGCTGAAGGAGTTCTCGGAGAACACCGTTGCAAAGTTGAAGTCGTTCTGCGCGGCGTCGTAGATTGGCAAAAAGTTCTGGTCGCGGTACGGTGTGTTCACGTAGAACGCACGGGGCTCCAAGGTCTGGGTCAGGTTCTTGCCAAAAAGCTTGGTGTCACGCTCAAAAATCAAGCCGGTATCCAGGCTGAAGGTGGGCACGGTCACCGTGGCGTTGTTGTTGCCATTTGCCAGACGCTCATCAAACTGGTAATTGGTGGTGTTGAAGATGAGCTTAGGCGTCACAAACCAACCCGGCGCCACCCATGGACGGCTGATTTCCCCGGTGAGGAAGCTGCGTTTGGCGTTGGGCTGCAAGGTCAGCAGTTTGTCGGCCTGGAACTGGGTGTAGTCTGCGTCCAGCGAGTAGTCAAAACCGCCCACGTCGTAACGCGCATAGCGACCAACCCACTGAGGTAAGCGGTCATAGGGCGGAACGATGGGGGTTGCCGCGTCTTGCAGCGTCTGCCATTTCAACGCACGGATACTGGTGGAGAAGTTGCCCGAGGCCCAGGACAGAGAACCTTCATTGGTCAACAAACGCTCGGTGAGCGACTCACTCTGCAAGCCAAAGTCGCTCCAGTAGTTATCGTCGCTTACGCGGTTCAGATTGAGGTTCAAGCCCAACTTGCCCACGGCAGAAATTCCAGTGTCCAGCGAACCCGAGTGTCTGGCGGAATAGCTCCAACGCTCCCGGTCTCGCAACTTGTCGTCCGGCATATAACTGCCGCGCAGAGTACCGTTGTAAGTGGGCTCAAGATAGCGAAACTCGGCGCCGATGTCGATGCCGCGTTTGGTCATCACCGTGGGGAAGAACGTGGCATCGCGGTTGGGCGCGATGTTCCAGTAGTACGGTACGGTGGTCTCGAAACCGTTGAGGTTGTCGAGCCCCACCGTGGGCGGCAAGAAGCCCGACTTGCGCTTGTCGGTCAGCGGAAAGCTCATCTCAGGGAACGCCAGAATCGGCACATCCTTGAAGCGCAGCACACCGCCCTCGGCCAAGCCCACCTCTTCTTCGGTGTCGATGTTCAGCGTGCGCGCCTTGAGGATCCAATCCGGCATCCAGCTCGGCCCGCCTTCGCGGCGGCAGGTGCTGTAAGTCGCATCGCGCAGCAACAGGCGTTTATCGTCTAGAAACTCGGCCCGCGAGGCATCACCCTGGCCACCATTGGCCAAAAACTGGTAGGTCGGTTTCTCGAAGAAGCCCTCAAAAGCGTCCACCTTCAGTTCAAGGCGCTCGCCTTGGTAAATATTGCCGCCTCGGTTGATGTAGACATTGCCCGAGGCTTTGGCTAAATCGTCGGCCTGGGTGTATTCCATGTGGTCGGCGCGCATCACCATGTCGCTCTTGCGCATCATGGCGTTGCCGTCCAGCACCAGATTCTGGTCGGCTTGGCCGCTGCTGCGGTCACCGTAATAAAAGGTCGGCGACTGCTCACGTACGGCGGCCGGCACCTGTTCAGCCAGCATCGGGCTGGTGCGCAAGCGCAGGGGCACGTCGTCGCTGGCTTGGGCATACGCGGCGCGGCCACCCGACACCATGCACAGCAAAGCAGCCACCACGGCCACAGGTGTCCGGGCGAATCGAGCGCGGCCACTGAATGGCGGGTGGTGAGGCATCAAAACAGACATCAGAGAAATGATTCGAACGGACAAAACGGACTATTGTGCAGCTTTGGCGCAGGTGGATGTCCCCGCATGCACGCCACACTGACCAGGCCGAAACCCGCGCACGACGTCCGGCAGGACCGGATTTGTAGAATGGATTATCCATGAGCCACACCTCCCCACCCGTTTCCCCCGTGTCCGCCCCTATATCCTCCTCTTCATCTCCCGCCAGCACTGCTGCGGATACCAGCATTGCCTGGGCCGACACCCAGCGCCAGGCGGCTTTTAGCACCTGGTTGGCCGAAGTCGCGCCAGCCCATCAGTTACGCCCTGAAACCCTGCGCCTGGCCTCGGCCGACGCCAGTTTCCGCCGTTATTTCCGCGTCGACACCGTGGATGGCACCAGCCGCATCATCATGGACGCCCCGCCAGACAAGGAAAACAGCGAGCCGTTCGTGCGTATCGCCGCGCTGATGGGCCAGGCCGGCATACGCGTCCCCGACGTGCTGACCTGGGACGCTCCCCAAGGCTTCATGCTGCTGAGCGATCTGGGCAACGACACCATGATGGCGCGCATCGACCAGCAAAACCCCCAGGCCAACCAGCCGATGTACATGCAGGCGGTAGACAGCCTGCTGCGCCTGCAACAAGCCTCCAAACCCGGCGTGCTGCCAGAGTACAACGAAGCCCAGTTGCAACGCGAGCTGAACCTGTTCCCCGACTGGTACCTCACGCAGCACCGTGGTGTGCAGCTAGATAACGACTCGCTGAACACCTTGTCGACCGTGTTCAGCAAGCTGGTCGCCCACAACCTGGCCGCGCCGCAGGTCTACGTGCACCGCGACTTCATGCCGCGCAACCTGATGGCCCCCACCGCAGGCAGCGCTGAGTTGGGCGTGCTCGACTTCCAGGACGCCGTCTACGGCCCCATCACCTACGACATCGCCAGCCTGATGCGCGACGCCTTTCTCACCTGGGAAGAAGACTTTGTGCTCGAGATCACCGTGCGCTACTGGCAGCAGGCCAAAAAGCTCGGCCTGGTGGGCGCGGCCAGCGCCAGCGGCTGGGGCGACGATTTCGGCGCCTTCTACCAAGGTGTGGAGTGGATGGGCTTGCAGCGCCACCTCAAAGTGGCCGGCATCTTTGCGCGCCTCACGCTGCGCGACGGCAAACCCAAATACCTGGCCGACACACCACGCTTCATCCACTACATCCGCAGCACCGCCGGCCGCTACCGCGACCTGATCCCGCTGATGCGCCTGGTGGACAAGATTGAAGGCACCACGCCTACCACCGGCTTTGCCTACGGTCGGATGTAAAGTTAGGCTCACCCCCAGGCTACAGTGCTGCGCACTTTCCGCCCCCCCTTGCAGGGGGCAACACCAGCAGCCTGGCAAAGCCAGTTCTGCGGTGTTTCGCTAGGGGAATTGAGCACCCATGAAGTTTGA
>Ga0247813_10003128_pt1 | contig 10802 bp, 7 predicted proteins | sample UWRJL169409C1_FD_180719 | JGI IMG/M metagenome (GOLD analysis project Ga0247813, IMG submission 180719) | Plant litter microbial communities from Arlington Agricultural Research Station in Wisconsin, United States - UWRJ-L169-409C-1 | ecosystem: Environmental > Terrestrial > Plant litter >... | reverse complement strand
GCTTTGGAGAAAGCCGCTTTACCCGCTGGGAATCTGCCGCCGCCAAGATCGATGAGCACGGCCCCCGCACGATTGATCGGTTGGGCTTTCGCAAAACGCTAGAACACGGCATGGGCGACGCCCTGCACACCACCAACACCTACTACGTGCTGCCTGAAGCCTGGAGGGCCGAGATCTTCAAGGGCATGAACATCAGTGCGGTGAACAAGGAGCTGCTGCAACGGGGCATGCTCGAGCCGGGAAGCGACGGGAAGGCGTACAGCCTGATACGGCTGCCAGGGCTAGGCCCTCAGCGCTGCTATGTGGTGAAGACAGTTCCTGGAACGGATGAAAGCGAGGCCAAGGCCGCCTGACGGCATGGCTGCTGATAGAGGTAGCGCCGGCTCATTCCCGGCCTCGCCAGCCGCTCGACAACCATCCCTATTAACCGCAGTACCCAGAGACAATACAGATGAACACTATCCAAGAACTGAAAGACCGCCGCCACACACTGACCCTCGAAATGGAGAGCATTGAGCGCGATTTAATGCCCTTCGAAGAGGCGCTGGAATGTCCCGAGGTTATCCAGCAGGGCCGTCAACGGGCCGTGCAGGATGAAATCAACGATCACAAAAGGCGCATCGACTCGCGAGGTCTTGAGATCTATCACCTGAATCAAAAGATTGATCGCCTCGAGGCACTGGCGAACCGTGAGAGTTTGGCAGCGGACTACATCTGCGCCATGGCGACCTGGAAAGCCGACGAGATGGAACTCAACGAAAAGCGCACGAGTATCGAGACCCGGTTGCAGCAGGTCCGCCAGAGCGATCAGGAGGACATGGCAAAAGCACGACAAGCTGAAACGGACGCAGCGACCGCTTATGCGCAGGCTGTCGCCTGGGGCGATGTGGAGGGCGAGAAAGCCGCTAACGCGGAAGCTCAAAAGGCAGCTAAAAATCTCACGGCGGCGGCTGAGCAACACCGCCGCCAACAACTGCTGATCACCGCGCTGGAACAAGAGCTGGTGACGATTGATCTGCATATCACGGAGGCACAAACAGAACGCGCCAAGATCGAGAACAAAGCAGCTCACCTGGCGAACACTGTGCTGGAAGAACAGTGGAACGAGGCTGCGAAAGCACTGCTGGAGACCGGCGGCAAGCTGTGGGCTGCACGAAAACTGATTAGCCTGGATCCGGTTTCGCTGCTGAAGCTGCACATTCCTGAGCAAGGTGAAAGCTTCGGAAGCTGGACCTCTCGAGAACTTGCAGACCGCTCACACCAACACAGCCTGCTTGACCTGTTGCCGGCCTAAACTGAACCCTCCCCGAAGCAACCGGCGAGGGTCGGCTGCTTCGGGCCAACCATCGGTCTAACCATGAATAAACCACTACAAAAAAGTGCTCAGATGCCTGATTACATAAAGGCCCGAAAACTGCATTTGAACGGGATAATTGTCGTCCTGGCCGGTACGAAAAAGTCAAATGCAAAATAAAACAAGGTCGAAAGCATAACAATTCATGATCGATTTATTTAGGACGCACCATTCATCCAATCTAAAGGACTGTAGTCACTTCTAGATTTCGCTGTGGTTTCAATTTGATCGAATAGTAATCCAATGAAAATTCTCAACCCATAGTTCTCGTCTGAAAATTTCATGTACTTTCCCTGGAGTGGCGTTCGTTTTGCATTAGGAGAAGTCATTTTGACGCCCCATAGATGACCATTATCAGTGTATATTAAAGAATTATGTAGGCTTTTGTTGTTAAAACAATGATCGCCAAGGCTTGCTATTTTTGAGTCAAAAGCAAACATGGCGCATACTGGATAAAAACTACGGCCTTTTGGTAGCTTTCCTTTGCTAGCCATCTTGAGCCCATTTGGGTTATTTGGATCAAAAGAGTTAATTATCTTAGTGAGTTGCGACAATGCAGCTGTATCGAGAACACTTTTTACTTCGATGACCCTCAAAACTGCATCAATCGGATAGATACCGCGCCCTGACTTGTCCAAAATCGGCGGCATTGTTCTTTTGTCATATATAACAATATCGATTTGAGGGCTCTGCCTTCCTTGTTTGTCAACAACGACCCCGGACCCTATACCAAATTGAACTGGAAGATATTGCTGAAGCAGGCTTATGACAAACGCCTCGCGAAGACCACCTTTCTCCCCATTATGCTCGACATCCTTAGTTGCCAAGAACATCGATCGTAACTCTTTTACATTTGCGGCGAACATAGCTTCAAACATGAATATAGCCTTAGTGGATTGTCATACATTACTTCAGCGATCATTGCAAATTTCATGTGCAATTCAGCGGCTGGTTATATTCTGCGTTAGCAGGGAAATCAAAAAAACTAAAATGGTGTATCTCTGATAAATATACCGCCCAGCTTACCTGAGCGGTTTGAGCCATACGGCTTTACCTAATATAGATTGTCTGTCAGTGAGTCCGCACTTTAATTTAATCGGTGTCCCCATCGGCATGCACAACACCGAACGATTTGAATTTTATAAATTTAGAACCAAACTTTTCTTCTGGAACCTTGAGCTTTAAAAGCTCATAAAAGTTCTCATCGTGTGTAGATAAAATTATTTGACGATCAAATTTAATTGATATATTCCGCAATAAGTCGATTACTGAAAGTACGTTGATTGAGTCCATGGAGTGGATCGGGTCGTCAATCAGTATTGACCTTACTGGCTGACCATCGTGTTCAATATGCAGCGCTTTCGCGAGAAAGATACTCAGGCTAAGTATGTTCAATTGTGCCGAACTGAAGTATAGAGCCGGAGAAATTGGCTGGCTCATTTCCTCCTCATAGAGATACACTTCCAGTCTTGGCCTATCTTCAATAGGGAAAATGCACTCAAATCTTACGGTTTTGAAAAATGGATGCGGGTCAATCTTTCGATAGATTGAAGTAATTAAATCAGTATAAAAGAAGTTATCGATGCGTTCCTTGAGCTTAATCTCAGTCTGCCTTAGCTCCCTGCTAAGCGAAATATACAAGGCCTCGATCTGGTTTTTTGTATCTCGATGCGAGTCAATTTTGGCGCGCAGCTCCCTAAACTTAAAGAATGGCAAAACGTCTTCGATTTGGGCCTTAACAACATTGGCAAGCATTAAAGAAGAAGAAGCTTTAGCTTTTCTCTTATCAACTTCAGACTTACCAGCCTGCAATTCATTATACAGAAGCTCAATTGGCGCGCTGAAATCATTAACAATAGGACTTAAGCTTGCTTCAATTTGCATTAAAGCGTCTTGAAGCCCATTTAGTTCTTCGTTAAGCGAAACCAATCTTTCCAGGAGTAGATTTTCAGATGAGTATGCGTCAGTTTTTATTAAGTCCGCCTGAGCTTTTGTTATGTTTTCCGCGGAGACAGATAGTTCTTTTTTTAGGTTGTTTTGGATTTCGTTCAGTTCGTTATGCTTTAGCGAAAAGACTTCAACAATATCACCGTCCGGTAGTATGTATTGATTCTTGAGATTTTTATATAATGTGTAGATATCATCTTTTTCTGCAGCATCCAACTTAGCGAGGATTTCAGCTCTGTTGGAGGCTATAACTTCGGTTGCTTCATTGGAAGCTTTGATTGAGGCGAGCACCTCCTCAAGGCGGCTTTCGATTGTAACGATGGTCGCTCTAATGCTAGAAATAGCTTGGTTCAGAAATTCAATGTAATCGCCTTTACCTAGGTTTCTAACCGCAGCTCTGAGGCTATGTAAGCTATCGGTTTTCACTGTCTGTTCTTGTTTCGCATTTATCATTTCACGATTTATGCGTTCAACCTCAGATTCAGTGTTTGAAAGCCTGGTGCTGATATCATCGATTGCAGATGATTTAAGAGTTTCCAGGTAGCTTTGCCCGCGGTCCAGAAATTCATCAATCTGAGTAATTTTTTTCTGAAGTTCTGCTTTGCTCGCTAAAAGAGATTGGAGCGCGGTCTCAATGCTACCATTTGATTGGATCTTTTCCAGAAGGGCGTTGTGGGACTCATATTGCGCGTTGCACACAGGACACGCATGGGAAAGAGTTTTAGACAACAGTGTTTTTGCCATGCTCATGAGCGAGAACAAATCGGCAGATTGTCCGCTTAAATCCTTGGCGTTCGTATCTAATATATTGATTTGTTCTTGGATCTCGTTCTTTAACTCTATGTGCTGGTGAAAATTCACAATAAATTCGGGATCTGGCTTAAGTAATGCTTGAGTCACATCGGAAATAATTGATTTTCCGACGGCAAGGCTAGCGTACTTCGATAGTTCCTCCAACAATGAGTTTTTAAGAGTTAGTGCAGTTGATAGTCGCCTTTCGGAATCGGTTACCTTTGCATTTAGACCGAGAATTAATTTCTCGTGCGTATCAATGTCGACAAACTGAGATTCGACCTTAGTCAAGTCATCAAACAAGGTCGCCAACTGAGTATCATTGTCAAGCCGTTCGCGGCGGAGAGATTCTAATAATTGAACATCCGCACTGCTTGATATTTTTTTGTCACTGAGTAAAACATCGACGGCAGAAAGCTTCTGCTTATTGGTGGCGATGTCTTTAATTGCTCTGTTAAGTTGCTGCTGATTAGACAAGATAAGAGAGATGAGCTGAGCCTCATCAACAAAAGTTCGGAGTCGTTGCTCTAAATTACTTTTAGTGTCTAGCGCCTTAGACAACGCGCTAATATCATCTCTGTTGACACGTATTCTTTCTAAATCAGCATTAAGTTTCGTGCGGTGCTCACGGTACTGGCCAAGGAGAGGCAGGCTTCCCAAACAGGAGTCAATTGCCAGACCTTGTTGCAGTAGTGAAGCTTGCTCGGAATTTAATTCGATTACGCGCTTAGAGAGCATGGAAAGTAACTCCGTTTGCTCTAACTCTGTGAACGAACTTCCAATCTTTGGAAAGCTACCGCCGTATAGATTTATTTCGTCTATGGTGTTATTTACTTCGTCTACGCTAAACTCTAGTGTGGGCTCACGCAAGTTTTCTTCCAGAGCCGATATTGCATCTCTCAGTTGTTTTAGCTCTCGATTACAAGATTTTATGGAAGAGAATAGACTGCTACGGTATTTTTCATCATTCCCTCCAAAAGCCCCCATGAACCGATCATAGCGTTGTTCAGGTCGCTCTTCTTTTAAGAATGCATCAATTGCATCTTGAGACAAGAAGATATCCGCTAAATGCTTGGTCGTTATGTCTGTTTTCGCTGTGTCATATGTATAGTCGCGCTGACCGGAAGCGGGCCGTCGGACAGTACGATTAAACTCCTTATTTCCAGTCGCCCTTACTCTTACGTAGGAGGGCGCGTCTTCTGCGATATACCGATTTTTTAATATTCTTTGTGAAGACCCACTAGTATTCAGGTATAGGGATGCTGAATCATTATTTGTACGCTGGCTCTCCCTGATATACCGGCCTATATTGTTTGTTATTGCCCACTCCATAGCATCATAAAAAGAGCTTTTGCCAAATCCATTCGGGGCATATATTGATATAAAATTGGAAACTTTGCCGTCTGAATTTGAAAAATCAAAAACTCCATCGCCTTCAAGTGCGTACGCGCGAAAACCTACAATATCCACGGATTTAAATTTCATTGTTCGAAATCCATTTAGCTAAGTAAAGAACGTCTTCAGATGAAAGGGTTGAATTGGATTTTTTATCTGATAGCAGTTGGTTCAGCTGTTTGTGTAGCCCGCTTAATTCCCCTTCATCTTCTTGAGGCAGATATGAGAATATGGGACCGAGCTTTAGGTCGGCACCTAAAATTTCGTTATTTAGATGAATCTCCGGGTCAAACGTATGATTAGCATCTGAAACTACAAGTTTTCGCATGCAAAATTTGTCATTTTCAATTTCATACTTTGTCGTTTTTGCAATTGAAGACGGGGTTACAAATGCAAGGTAGATATTCCACGCATCAAATTTATTTTCCAATTCAGTCTGGTATTCGTACGCTATAACGCTTGTCACTTTTTTCCATAAAAAAAGCAAGTCACTTTCATCTTTCAGCCAGCAGACAAAACAGCTTATGTAATTTTCTGGTTGTGATCGATATAGGGAGAATCCTGCCCGAGGAAACTGCTGAGATAAAAACTCAATGCCTTGTGTAGCTTTAGATATATGCATTGTAAAGGTCTTTTATTAGGGCCATTAACTCAACTTCACCATATTCATCGCTTCCAGCGTAGTAATTGGCAAAATTTTCATCGTCATCTACTACGCAAAGCTTATGTAGGCCGGTTAAATTGTAAACTGTGAAGTCAATCGCTGGGTTGGTAATGCCTGAGTCGACCATCATTTCACTTTTTTGGCCGCGCCCTATGTCAACCACAACCTTCTTTAAAGACGACTTGCGGGCTTCATGTTTCGGGGCGCTCTCCCCAGTACTGACGACAATCTTGCCACCGAGTTTCAGACCACGGAAATCTGATCGAAAGATATCCATCAACTTCCAAATCCAATTATCTTGATCGGTTGAAAATAGGAATCTACGTCGAGTGGAGTTTTCATCAATGTAAGAGAAATCGGCAACATCAATATCATCGATTAGGCTGCTGATTATTAAGAATTCAAGGTATGCGATCCAAAGCTTTTCGTTGTAGAGATTTTGCTCGGGGCAGTCTCTAATTAATAGCTTTTTCTTGAACTTCTCAAAGAGCGTGAAAGGGTTCATTTCCTCTGCAGAGCTGAGCTTAGAGCCACGCTCTTGAAGTTGATTCATGAGGAACGTGAGGTTATTCGGGTCCTCGGCTTGGGCAAAGCATTGAAATGTTTTATCTACCAGCCCTATAAAACTAGCCATGGATGGAGGATGTATTTTTTCAAGTCCAGACTCGGTAATAAACTTTTCGATAATGGCTATAGGCGTGCAAATAACCTTCCCATGAAACTCACGGTCGACGACGCCTTCGACTCGTGACTCTATTCCCTGAAGAAATATGTCTCCTCCAATTTCAACAAATACTCCCCCGCCGGAAGATCCCGCTACTTCACCCCAGCCAGGCCTCCCGTCAAGAGCTACTGAAAATCGGTCGTCTTCAACTTCATTGATTTGCCCTGGATACTCTCTTAATTGTTCACGAGGCTCTAAGCCTCTACGGATAGCAGGATATCCGTAATAAAAAACTTTCTTATTTCTCTCTGGTTTTGATATAGCAATTTGCAGGTCGGAGTCTAGCTTACTGTCAACAATCAAAATGGCTATGTCGTTATCATCGCTTACAATTCGCTTTGCTAAATTAATTACGTCTCCATTTATTTTTGTGACGGTGATTTCATCGATATCGTGATATAGCCGCGAATTCTCTTCAATCTCCAGCACGTGTTTCGCGGTGAGTATATAGCTTTGGTTGCCCAGAGCCGGCTGGATGAGCACACCACTTCCATCATTAACCATGACGACATGGGAGCGTATTTTGTTAATTTGGTTAGGCAAAGGTTAGCTCCCCAGATAGAGCCATGACATTTTTTCCTAGTTTTGAAATTTCGTCTCTAGTGTAGACGCTTGAAATTACCGACTTGTAATTAAAAAGTATGACTGCATTAGAGTTTTTACTGTGAATGCGTGCAAACGTTATTTTGTTTGGGAGGCCATGACGAGTTGCATCAGTGCTCACTATGTAACTTGAACAAGTTATTGCAGACAGTAGTTCAAGGCTGGTGTTACCTTTGCTCCCGTGGTGAGAGAGCTTAACCATCTCTGCGTTGATGGGGGTATCGGCATTGTATCCCAGCCTTGCTAGGCCTTGGGTGATGCTAGTCGGGTGCGAATCACCTAAGAACAGAAAATTTTTCTCGCCTACTTTTAAAATAAATGAGATCGAGCTTCCGTTTGACTTTGACTTGTCTTCTTTAAACGAGTCTTGATCAAGCAGTTCTTTGTAGCTCTTTTTCCAGTCGGTATTTGATGCCGAGGTGAATGGGCTAGATTGCTCTTTCTCCCATTTCACCAAAAGCTTTTTTAACTCATCTTCATTAGGTGTCAGACATATCAACTCGCAGCCTTGCAGGGCATATTTATCGCCCTGTTTTATCACGCTCTCTTGCCATACCCCAAGGTCTTTTAGCAACCGTTCTAGGGTGTTCCCTTGTTTAATGGATGTATTTACGGACTGAGTAAAGTTCCCTGTGATTTCTTTACTTGGATCTACTTCAACCTTGAAGTACTCATGAATTAGTCGTCCAGAATTAAAGATCACTTTACGCGCAAGCTTTGTAAGTCCGTCTTTTACCTCAAAGGCCTTTATTAAGCCGCCAATATGATCTTCGTCAACATGTGTAAGTATGACAAGATCAATTTGTTTGCCTTCAACCTCTAACTCGTTGAGTAGGGCTCTGAGCTCTCCCTGTGGAGAGACACCGAAGTTAGCTTCTGGGCCCCCATCGATCAGGATCCTCTCCGTGACAGTTCCTGAGTCAATGGTTATGAATATGCAATCGCCGTGAAACGCTTTTAACACACGGACGTTAACTGGCATGGCCTTCTCCTCCCTGAGCTCATTGCTAGAGTAACGGCATGCACAGCAATGCTAGCTGAGAATGGTTATCCCTAACTTGGGCAATTTTTAGCGCAACGCGCTGGCAAATTGCTATCTCTTACCTTGTTCATTTTGGATTAGCAATTAATTTTCGATTTTTATCTAGGCTTGACCTGCCTCTACTCTTTTATGAATGTCTGCGCGAGGCCGGCGGAAGCCCTGCGAAGAGGTCTGGTCCGATGACATTCGTTTTGATCATCAATAAACGGGGCACCGGTGAGCAGTCATTTATGTAACATCTATTTGCCGTGTAACACGTCTATCGGGAAAAGAAGAAGAACCGTGTAACGCCACCTAAATCGTTTAAAATCATATACTTATAATTAAGCGTAACGCGTGTAACACCCGTAACACGGTTTATAAGTGCCCCCAAACCCCATTAGTATCGCCCCTTCAGCGAGGCGGATCAGTCACACTTTTGGATCTGCTTAGATAACGGGGGTCCATCCGCGTGCTGGTCCGGAAGGGGGTAGGAAACCCGCAGGATCGTGTTAGCGGAAAGTAACCCAGCTTAGTGAACAGGTGAACCCGGTGAACTCCAGTTCAGCTGTGCATTTGCCCTACCGTTTGGCCCCTCTGCGAACACCATTACCAATACGGTAACGATGCCCTCTTTTCTTCAAGATCCTTTCGATTTCAACATTGAAATTTCAGTAAGCTGGCACGGCTGCCGCTAACGCGGTCCCGCGGGTTTCTGACCCCGTGTATAGGATAATCTCCCAGGGTCCCCAGCGAGTTGATGAGCTAGCCCCATACCAGCGGACCAAACGACAGAGCTCTTTTTTGCGGCGTGAACCATTGACCTCAAAGAAGCGTGAACGCAAAACCGCACCACGAGATTCTGGCAGCTCAAATGCCAAGAACACGACACCACGAATAGGGAATTTGACTAATGGCTCAACTCACCACTACCGCAAGATTCCAATGTCCAGCGTGTAAGAAATCTGCTTGTGTGACCGTCGATGTCCCTGAGGTCGACTGGTGCGTGGAGCCGCTGTCCGACTCGCTATCGGAGGATGACACTGATATTGAATGCAATGAATGTGGCGCCCCATTCAGCGTTCACGTGCAAAACTCGCCAGCAGGTTGTTTTATAGAGTTCGATGAATACCCTGACGTCGAAGTAGATGCTGACGAAGCACCATTTTCGGCTGATGGTCCTGATGACGAGGATTGGTTAAACGATTACACACCTCCAAACCCATTTGATGTATTCGAGTCCAACCAACATCACTTGGGCGACGTACTGGCTGAGTACGGCATAGGTGGCACAGGGGTGCTGAAGCGATCCGCTTCAGTAATTAATCGAATGGTTTTTGCCGAAACGATCAGCGCCATGGAGGCCTACCTGGGTGACACCCTCCAGAGCGCGGTGTTGAAAGACCCTATGGCAATGCAGCGCATGGTGGCCGAAGACAAAGAGCTTTCCGCAGAAAAAATTTCTCTAAATGAGATTCTGGGGAACCCAAAAATAGTAGAGGAGCGGGTTCAAACCTACCTGCGTGGGCTGCTGTACCACAACCTGGCCAAAATTGAAGTGATTTTCAGTTTCGCGCTTAAAATTGAGATTTTTCCAGATAAAGAACTCAAGCGTCGACTGCACAAAACGATAGTGCTTCGTCACGATGTGGTACACCGAAACGGTCGGGACAAGGAGGGCAATGAACAACACTTCCCTACTCAATTGGTTGAAGAAACAATGGACGATGTGAAAACGTTTGTTGATCTTGTTGAAAACTCTGTTCAAGCGCTGAGCAAGAAGATGCCTCCGCAAAGCTGAAAGGTGAGGTAGCAGCTCAGACCTTGTATCCCTATCTGTATCCCTAATTGTACAATCCAGCTACAAGGCACGTTTGATATGGAACGCTCGAGTCTCCCTCGGGCACCATCTTAAAAAAGACCTTGAATTTCAAGGTCTTTTTTTTCGTCTGCAGAAAAGCGCCCTGAGGCCGCGACAGCTCCCAGAGAGCGAGATAGCGCGACTCCCCTTCAATCTCCCATCATAAAGTCCAGCAGGCCCACTCACAGGCCTTGCGAGAACGCTAAAACGCCCATTGGTTACCCCTGGACCCACCCAAAGTACTGCTAGCGCTTCGAGCGGAGATCCTGTTTCCTTTAATGGGCATGGACTCTAGTGCTGAAGACCCTCCCGAGGCGCCTCTTCGCACTTTTCGAGCGCCCAAAACAAAACCCCATCTGCTCTCGCAAATGGGGTTTCGGAATTTAATCTTGACGATGACCTACTCTCACATGGGGAAACCCCACACTACCATCGGCGATG
>Ga0247813_10003126_pt1 | contig 10811 bp, 11 predicted proteins | sample UWRJL169409C1_FD_180719 | JGI IMG/M metagenome (GOLD analysis project Ga0247813, IMG submission 180719) | Plant litter microbial communities from Arlington Agricultural Research Station in Wisconsin, United States - UWRJ-L169-409C-1 | ecosystem: Environmental > Terrestrial > Plant litter >... | reverse complement strand
GCGAAAAACAATGCACATCCTTGACGAACTCGACAAGGCGTCGCTTCGCGACAACATTCCAGACTTCCGCGCCGGCGACACCGTCAAGGTGCACGTCAACATCATCGAAGGTACGCGCTCGCGTATCCAGGTGTTCCAGGGCGTTGTCATCGGCCGTTCGGGCGAGGGCGTTCGCGAGACGTTCTGCGTGCGCAAGGTGAGCTTCCAGGTCGGCGTTGAGCGCACGTTCCCCGTGCACTCTCCGGTCATCGACCACATCGAGGTCGTCACCCGCGGTGACGTCCGTCGTGCCAAGCTCTACTACCTCCGCGACCTCCGCGGCAAGAAGGCAAAGATCAAGGAGAAGCGCGACTAAGAACGTCGCCTTACCTGCGACTTGCCTCGCAAACGTGCAAGACCTGAGCTCCCTGCCACCTAAACTGGCAGGGAGCTCAGGGGTTTAATGACACGCGACACGCCGACGGATAACGTCGAAACGACTACCGAATCCGCAGCAGTCCGGAGGACGCGCGGTATCAAATTGTTCCTTCGGGACATTCTGGTGATCTTCGTCGCCGCACTCGTCATCTCGTTTCTCATCAAGACCTTTCTCATCCGGTCGTTCTACATACCCTCTGAGTCGATGATGGACACCCTTCACAAGGACGACCGCATCATCGTGAGCCTTCTCACGCCCGAGCCCATCGGCATCAACCACGGCGACGTCGTCGTCTTCCAGGATCCGGGTGGATGGCTCACGCCCGTTCCCAAGCCCGAGCGCAGCCCGGTCGAGGAGGGCATCGAGGCAGCCCTCGCCTTCGTCGGCCTCGCCGCCCCGGACAGCGAAGACCACCTCATCAAGCGCGTCATCGGCCTGCCCGGTGACACGGTCGTGTGCTGTGACGACTTCGGCCAGTTGAGCGTCAACGGTGTTCCGCTCGAGGAGACCTACATCCGGTTGCCCGACGGGGTCGACAAGGCGACCGAGGAGGACTTCTCGATCACTGTGCCCGACGACTCGCTCTGGGTCATGGGCGACAACCGCTACAACTCGTCAGACTCCTCGTACCACCACGCCAACTCTCCCGGTAACGAGTACGTGCCCATCGACAAGGTCGTCGGCCGTGCCATCCTCATCACCTGGCCCTTCGATCGCTGGACCTGGCTCGACAACTTCCCGCTCGTGTTCCGCGGCGTCGACAGCGCGGGCGACTGACCGGTGACACCCGTGAGCGACCCGCACCTCGAGGTCGAGACCGGCATGCACGCGGCCGGTGCACGGTACGTCATCGGTTGCGACGAAGTGGGTCGCGGCGCGATAGCCGGCCCGGTCGCGGTCGGCCTGTGCGTCGTGGAGAGTGGGCTCGGCGCGCATCCACAAGGCCTTCGCGACTCGAAGCTCCTGAGCGAGAAACGCCGCGAAGAACTCGCTCCGCTCGCCGCGGGCTGGGCGCTCTTCTCCGCCGTGGGTCTCGCCTCGAGTGATGAGGTCGACAGGTTCGGAATCGTCGCCGCCCTCGGGATGGCCGGACGCCGCGCTCTCGTCACCCTGCACGAAGCCGGCGCGAGTGTGCGTGAGGGCGTCGTGCTGCTCGATGGGTCCCACGACTGGTTGTCGCCCGCGCTCACCCGCCCGCTGCCCGTGCAGACGCGCGTGAAGGCCGACCGGGACTGTGTGTCGGTCGCCGCAGCATCCGTCGTCGCGAAGGTGCATCGTGACAGGCTCATGATCGACGCGGACGCCGTGCACCCCGGCTATGGCTGGAGCGGCAACAAGGGCTACGGCTCGGCCGCGCACTTTGCCGCGATCGCCGAACTCGGCGCCACCGACTTTCACCGACGCACCTGGTTGCACGCCTAGCTCGTTCGCTCAGGGCTGTTGTCAACCGTTCGGCGGCCCTGACCCGTTCGGCCTAGGATTGACGGACGATGGACGAAGACGAGTTCGAAGACTACGACCGCGAGGTCGAGCTGGCCCTGTACCGCGAATACCGTGATGTCGTCGGGCAGTTCAAATACGTCGTCGAGACCGAACGCCGCTTCTACCTCGCCAACGAGGTCGAGCTCGTGCGCCAGGACACCGAGCACGATTTCTACTTCGAGCTCACGATGAACGACGTGTGGGTGTGGGACGTCTACCGTTCCGACCGTTTCGTCAAGAGCGTGCGTGTGCTCACCTTCAAAGACGTTAACGTCGAGGAGCTGTCGTCGAAGGAGCTCGAGCTCCCCAAGGAACTCGCGCTCGACGAGTAGCCTTTCGGCATGGATGTCGCTGAGCTGCTCGCGCGGCGTGCACGGCTCGTGGCGGCTCAGGCTCCGCAGAAGAGCTACCTCGAGTGGATCTCCACCGAGCCATCCACCTCCGACGGCTACTCGATCTACCCGAAGCACCTCGGCCGCTGGGGCTTCGGCTACGCGGAGCGCAACCAGTTCTCAGAGCGTGAGGTCTTTCGTTCTGAGGCCGAGGTCTGCCAATACGCGTGGCGCAAGATCCTGAGCTATTCGGTGACCGCGGGCCAGAAGCTCTACCCGTTCGAGATCAAGCCGCAGGCTCGCGCTCTCGAGCTCGCGAACGCGGAGCCCGCTGTTCTCGCGCGGAGCGATGACTACGTGGTTCGTGCGGTGCTGGCCCAGCGCACCGACCAGGCCGAGGTGCTCACCGTGCTCTCGCGCGACAAGCGTGAAGAGGTCGTCTGGCGCGTAGCCGCCAACCCCTCGACTCCTGTCGCTGTTCTCAACCGCCTTGCCCGGCACCGAAAACTGCGCCCCCTGCTCGCGATGAACCCTGCTCTGCCCGGAGGTCTTCTCGAGAAATACGCGCGCTCGTCAGACGTGAGCGTGCTGTGGCGAGCGGTGCGCAATCCTTCGGTCGCGCCTTCACGTCTGGTCGAGCTCGCCACCGACTCGGACTTCGGCGTGCGCTGGGGTGTCGCGGCTAACCCGTCGACTCCCGCCACGGCGCTGTCGTCGCTCGCGAGCGACGAGGAGGACGGCGTGCGGCTCGCCCTCGCCCTCAACCCTGCGACGCCTGCCGAGGTGCTCGCGGCCCTCATCGAGACCGACTTCGATGACGTGCGGCGGGCGGTGGCGCAGAATCCCTCGACGTCCGCCGGGACGCTTGTGGCGCTCGTGCCGGACCTCGCGTACTGGGTCGCCGAGAACCCCGCGAGCTCGCCAGCGGTGTTCGCGGCGATGGCGCAGCATCCAGAGGCCTATGCGCGGTTGCTCGCGGCCCAGAGCCCGGCCACGCCGAGTGCAACACTCGAACTCTTGGCGAGAGATGCCGACGCGGGTGTGCGTTCGGCGGCGGCACGACGGCTCGGTGCTGCCTGATGGATGTCGCAGAGCTTCTCTCCCGAAGAGCCCTGCTCGTCGCCGTCGCGGGGCCGGGTGACGCTGTTCCGGAGTTCACCGTCGGCCGTTCGACAACCGAGGGCGCGTCGATGTACCGCACAAAAACCGGCGCGTGGGCTCTGGGGTACACCGAGCGTGGCATCTTCGACGAGGGCGAGACTTTTGCATCGGAGGATGCCGCGTGCCAAGCGCTCTGGCAGCAGGTCGTCACGGCGCTCGAGCGCGACGGTTTCGCGCTGCGACAGCTCGTCGTGGCCGACGGCAACCTCGGCCGCCGCGTGCGCACCTCCCTGGACGCCGCGGACCTCGCCCGCTTCGCGACGAGCGGCGACCGCGCCGTGCGCGCCAACCTCGCGATGCGCACCGACCTTCCGCTCTCGGTGCTCGAGACGCTCGCGGCTGACAAGAGTCTCGCCGTGACCTGGCGGGTGGCGGCGAACCCCTCGATGCCTTCGCTCGAGCGCTTCGTGACCGAGCTCGCAGCGCCGCTCGCGCTCAACCCGGCGCTGCCCGCGCACCTCGTCGACCTGCTTCTCGCGTCGAGCGACCCCGCCGTGCGCTGGCGCATTGCACGCAATCCGGTTGTGCCCTTCGCGCGGCTCGAGGAGCTCGCGACCGATGCCGACTTCGGTGTGCGCTGGGGAGTAGCGGCAAACCCGTCCCTACCGCTTTCACTGCTCGGGTCGCTGGCGCGCGACGAGGAGTTTGCCGTTCGGCTTGCGGTTGCGGTGCGGCGTGCGGCTCCGGGGGAGTCGCTGCACGTGGTCGCCAGCCGTGCCGCAGCAATCTAGCAATCCCTTTCGTTTCTCGCCCGATCCCGACCGGGCAATATTCGTGGTTGACAAAACGATAGTTACCGATATATCGTTACCACATCGCGTAAGACACGCGAAACAACTTCGAAAGAAAGGATGGAACGCAATGTTTAGCGAATCCACCAACCATGAACACACTCACGAGGGCCGACGTGGCGCTCGCCCCTTCGGCACCGGACACCCGTTTGGCCCCGGAGGCCCCCGCGGCTTCGGCGGCTTCGGTCCGCGCGGCTTCATGCCGCCCGGACCCCAGCGCAAGCGCCGCGGCGACGTGCGCCTCGCGCTCCTGTCGCTCCTGGGGGAGGCGCCGTCCAACGGCTACTCGCTCATCAAGCAGATCGCGGAGCGCTCCGGTGGCACCTGGACTCCGAGCCCCGGCTCGGTCTACCCGACGCTGCAGCAGCTCGTCGATGAAGAGCTCATCGAGGCAACGGGCGAGGGCAAGCGCACCGAGTTCACCCTCACGACCGAAGGTCGCACCTATGTGACCGAGCACGCTGCCGAACTCGATAGGGTCTGGGCTTCAGCCGCGGACTCCGCATCGGCTGACGCCGGACTCCACGAGTCAGTCGCCAAGCTCATGGGCGTCGTGCACCAGTTCCGCTTCGCCGCCACCGACGAGCAGCGTGCCAAGGCCGTTGCCCAGCTCGATGACACGCGTCGCGCGCTGTACGGCATCCTGGCCGACTAATACTCGTGACCCCGAGCCCCGCTCTCCTTCGGGAGGGCGGGGCTTTTCGCGTGCGTAGGCTTGACCCATGACTCACGACGAGAACCTCTGGCTCGAAGACATCCACTCTCCGGAGGCTTTGAACTGGGTCGCCGGCCAGAACGATCTCACCACTGCTGCCCTCGACACCCCGTCCAATGCGGCGACCGCAGCGCGCATCCTCGAGGTCATCGACTCGGATGAGCGCATCCCGCTCGTCGCTCGGCGTGGGGAGTTCTACTACAACTTCTGGCGCGACACCGAGCACCCGCGCGGGCTCTGGCGTCGCACCACGCTTGAGAGTTACCTCACTGATTCTCCCGAGTGGGACGTGCTGCTCGACATCGATGCTCTCGGCGTGATCGAGGGCACCGAGTGGGTGTACGCGGGCGCGAGGGTGCTGCCGCACGAGCACGACCGCGCGCTCATCCGGCTCTCGCCTGACGGTGGTGACGCGGTTGTCGTGCGCGAGTTCGACATCCCCTCGCGGTCGTTCGTCGAGTTCGGTTTCGTTGTGCCTCTCGCGAAGAGCCGCGTCGGCTGGATCAACCGCGACGCCATCTTCGTCGCGACCGACTTCGGCGAAGGCACGATGACGTCGTCGAGCTATCCGCGCACGCTCCGCACGTGGATCCGCGGCACCGCCCTCGAAACCGCGGCTCTCATCCATGAGGTGGGCGTCGACGACCTGTCGATCGGGGCCACCCACGACGCGACGATCGGCTTCGAACGCGACCTCGTCTTCGAGGCGCTCGACTTCTACCGCGAGCGCATCCTGCTGCTCACGACAGACGGCCTCACGCGCATCGAGACACCGGAGGACGCAGACGTCGACATTCACCGCGAATGGATGCTGGTGCAGCCGCGCTCCGACTGGGGCAAGTACGTCACGGGGTCGCTGCTGGCTATCTCGTTTGAGGACTTCCTCGCCGGATCCCGGGACTTCGAGGTCGTCTTCACGCCCACCGCGACGACGGCGCTGCAGGGCTGGAGCTGGACGGCGAGCCGCGTCATCCTCACCGTGCTGGATGACGTCACTTCGCGACTCGTCGTGCTCGACCCCACTTCAGGATGGTCGTCGTCGACGATCGCGGTGCCCCTACTTAGTGCCGCCCACGTGATCGACACGTCGCCGGATGACTCTGACGAGTACTGGTTGCACATCTCGGGCTTCACGACGCCACCGTCGGTGTGGCGCGGGGAGATCGGCAGCGACCCGGTAGTGGTGAAGTCGGCGCCGTCGTTCTTCGACGATGCCGCGTTCGAGGTCTCGCAGCATTTCGCGGTGTCGGATGACGGTACGCGCGTGCCGTACTTCCAGGTCGCTCCGCGCGGGCTCGTGCTCGACGGCTCGAACCGCACGCTGCTCTCGGGCTATGGCGGGTTCCAGGTCGCGCGACTGCCGGAGTACAACGGCGTCGTCGGTCGAGCCTGGCTCGAGCGCGGTGGAGTGTTCGTGCTCGCGAACATCCGTGGAGGAGGGGAGTACGGCCCGGCGTGGCACACCGCGGCGCTGCGTTCCTCGCGTCCTCGCGCCTTCGAGGACTTCGCGGCGATCGCTCGTGACCTCGTCGCTCGTGGCGTCACCGTGCCGTCGCGTCTCGCGTGCGAGGGTCGATCCAATGGAGGCCTCCTCGTCGGCAACATGCTCGTGACCTACCCGTCGCTCTTCGGCGCGGTGATCTGCGGTGTTCCTCTCCTCGACATGCAGCGCTACACGAAGTTGTCCGCAGGAGCGTCGTGGATCGCGGAGTACGGCGACTCTGACGTGGCCTCGGACTGGGACTTCATGCAGCACTGGTCGCCGTATCAGTTGCTCAGCTCTTCGACCGACTACCCGGCGACTTTCCTGTACGCGGCGACCTCAGACGACCGGGTCGGCCCTGTGCAGGCGCGAAAGATGGCGGCGCGGATGCAGCGGCTCGAGATCCCGGGAGTGCTCTACTACGAGCCCACCGATGGCGGCCACGGGGGTGCTGTGGACAACTCCGCGAGCGCGCGCCTCTACTCCTACATGTACGGGTTCGCGTGGGAGGCGCTGGGGGACTAGTGGCGCTCGCGTAGCGTCTCTCGCGCGGACTCGCGGATGTGCTCCTCGCGGTCCGTCGCAAGAGTGTCGAGAACATCGTCGGGCACTGCAGGATTGTCGTGGGTTAGTCGATACCGCACGGCATCACTGGTGTCTGTGCCAGCCCGGCGATAGAGCTTGGCCGTCGCCGCGGGATGCTCGATCACCGCTTCGCGCACGTATCGATCGCCGTGGTCGAACAGGATCGCGAGTGCCTCCGCAGGGCAGTTCTTGCTGTGGGCGACCGCTTGCATGATGTGGGTGCCGCCCTTCCAATCCGCGCTGATGAGATCGAGGAGATAGAGGAGGGTGGCTGGCGCCGTGTTGCCATGTTCGGCAACGAGGGTTCCCATGCCGAGATAGTCGGTCGCGAGCATCTCGCTGAAATCCTGGTCCGTGTCTGCGAGGCGCGCGAAGTCCTCCAGCTCCGTGGCCGTGCTGTCAACATTTTCAAGCACGTCGGCGTACCAGTCCTCGAGATTGTCCACGGTGCGGGAAGTCGGTTCAGGTCGAGCGGGATGCCGTTTGATCACAACTCACGGTATCCGGTCGCACTGTCACGTCCGACGCTCTTCTCCTCCACAGCACGGGCGAAAACCGGTAAGCGAGCAGAACTCGTGCCGCTTTACCACGCGCTCCCGCGATCAACGACGCTCGATGCATGGCAGCCAAAGACGACCTCGGCAGGCGGGGCGAACAACTCGCGGCCGCGTACCTGGAGGGCCGCGGCCTCGAGATCGTGGACCGCAACTGGCGTTGTCCACTCGGGGAGATCGACCTCGTCGCCCGCGTGGGTGGCGAACTCGTGTTCGTTGAGGTCAAGACGCGGTCGAGCGTCGCATTCGGGCATCCACTCGAGGCAATCACGGCAGTTAAACTCGCGCGACTGCGACGCCTGGCCGGCGCGTGGTGTGAGGCGCACCCCGGTGCGTGGGAGTCGATCCGCATCGACGCGCTCGCGATAGTGGCGCCCACGGGCGGGCCGATCGAGTTCGACCACCTCGAGCGGGTGTTCTGATGGCGATCGGGCGCACGCACTCGGTGTCGCTGCTCGGGCTGCAGGGTGCGATCGTCGAGATCGAGGCCGACCTGTCCAGCAACCTGCCCGGCTTCTACATCATCGGTCTGCCTGACGCGGCGCTCGGTGAGGCGCGTGACAGGGTGCGGGCCGCGGCCACGAACTCCGGGTGCGGTCTGCCCAATCGCAAGCTCACGATCAACCTGTCGCCCGCAGCGCTCCCGAAGCACGGCTCGGGCTTCGACCTCGGCATCGCCCTCGCCGCGCTCGGGGCGGCGGGTGACGTGAGCGCGGAGTCCATCGACCGCGTCGTGCACCTCGGTGAGCTCGGGCTCGACGGCCGGCTACGACCCATCACCGGCGTGCTGCCGGCCGTCGTGAGCGCTGCGCGGGCGGGTTTCGAGACGGTCATGGTTCCGACCGGCAACATGGATGAAGCGGCGCTCGTCCCGGGCGTGCGCATCGTCGGCGTCGCCTCCCTGCGTGACGCGGTCATCTGGCACGGAGGCGAGCTCGAGCCGGAGCCGGTCGAACCCATCCTTCGCCCTGCCGCGAACGTGCCGAGCGATGAGGCAACCGACCTCGCCGACGTCATCGGCAACGACGAAGCGATCGAGGCGATGCTCGTCGCGGCTGCCGGCGGACACCACGTCTTTCTCCTTGGGCCGCCGGGCGCGGGCAAGACAATGCTCGCCTCGCGCCTTCCCGGGTTGCTGCCCGCGCTGAGCCCGGAGGCTGCGCTCGAGGTGTCCTCGCTGAGGTCTCTCGCGGGATTTCCGGTCGGCTCGACGCTCGCGACTCGTCCGCCGTTCGAGGCCCCGCACCACACCGCGACCGCTGCAGCGCTCGTGGGCGGCGGCTCCGGTCTCATCCGGCCGGGAGCAGCAGCGCGCGCCTCGCACGGGGTGCTCTTTCTCGACGAAACTCCCGAGTTCAGTGCACCCGTGCTCGACGCGCTGCGGCAACCGCTCGAGTCCGGTGTCATCAGCATCCATCGGGCCAACGCGGTCGCGCACTACCCCGGCAGTTTCCAGCTCGTCATGGCGGCGAATCCTTGCCCGTGCGGGCAATATGGCTCGCGCGAGTCGGAGTGCACCTGCACGCCCTACTCACGCAGGCGGTACCTCGCGCGCATCTCGGGGCCACTGCTCGATCGCATCGACATCCAGTTGCGGGTCGCGCGCATCACGTCGGCGCAATTGCGGTTCTCGAACGATGCGCCGCGGATGTCCACCGCCGACGCCCGCGCCAGGGTTGTCGCCGCGCGGGCCGCCGCCGGCTCACGACTCGCTGACACCCCGTGGCGGCTCAACTCCCACGTGCCCGGCCAGTGGCTGCGCGGGCCACGCTCACGCCTGGGGGCGAGTGTCACCGCATCCATCGATCGCGCCCTCGAACGCGGCGGGATCACCATGCGCGGCTACGACCGCGTGCTGCGCGTCAGCTGGACCCTCGCCGACCTCGACGGCGCCGACCGACCCACAGCCGAGCACGTCGGCCGTGCGCTCTACTTCAGAAAGGCGATCTCATCGTGACGATCTACGGAATCCCCGAGGCCCACACTCTCACCGCCGCAATCGTCGGGCGCGAGCTCGACAAGGCGGAGGCGCGCGAGTACTTCGCCCGCGCCGCGTGGACAAGCCTCGCCGAGCCGGGCGACAGGCTCGCCAACGTCGTCGTGCGCGAACTCGGAGCGGACGGTGCGTTCGCCGCGCTCATCGACAAGTGGGACGTCGCACGGTTCGCCGAAGCGCTGGGCGGGGTCGCGACTGCAGACGACCTCGAGCAGGCAACAGCGCGATGGATGCCGCGGCTCGACTCGTCAGCGATCGTGCGCGCCCTCAAGCAGGGCGTGCGGTTCGGCGCACGGTTGCTCGTCCCCGGCGACGAGCTCTGGCCCGCAACGCTCAATGATCTCGGCGACAACGCGCCGCTCGCACTGTGGACCCGTGGAACGGACGAAGCGCTCGCGTCCTTCGGGCGCTCGATCGCCCTCGTCGGTGCGCGAGCGGCGACCGGGTACGGGGAGCACGTCACGATGGAGGCATCCGCGGGGCTCGTCGACCGCGGCTACACGATCGTGTCAGGAGCTGCGTACGGTATCGACGGCATGGCTCACCGCGCGGCCCTCGCGAGCAACGGGCTCACTGTCGCTTTTCTCGCCGGGGGAGTGGACCGTTTCTACCCGAGCGGGCACGACGCCCTCCTCACCCGAATCGTGGAGACCGGAGCAGTGATTGCCGAGCTCCCGTGTGGGGCATCGCCGACCAAGTGGCGATTTCTGCAACGCAACCGGCTCATCGCAGCGGTCTCGCAGGCGACGATCGTGCTCGAAGCGGGATGGCGATCGGGGTCGCTCAACACGGCGGGACACGCGTCGCAGCTCGGGCGCCCGCTCGGAGCCGTTCCTGGGCCGATCACGAGTGCGGCGTCGGCTGGATGCCACCGGCTCATCCGCGACTACGGAGCCGTACTCGTCACCAGCCCCGACGAAATGGCCGAGCTCGCCCCGTTCGACGCCCCCCAATTAGATGGCGCGCGGGCCGATGAGGAGGTAATCACCGTGACTGAACCCGCGTCCGCCGACCCTCTACCGGCAGCACCGAGTCCGGAAGAACCCGACCCCGATGCGGCGGAGCCCACGCGGCCCGTGCGCACCGACGACCGCACCCGCCTGCTGGATTCCGTGAGCGATCGCTCGCCCCGCGCAGCGAAGGACATCGCCAAGCGCGCGGGATTCTCGGTGGTCGCGGCCCAGGCGCTCCTTGGGGTTCTCGAACTCGAGGGTGTCGTCGAAGAACGGGAGCGCGGCTGGGTTCGGCCTAAACCAAAGACGGAGCGGGGACTCCTGTGACGCGCGGTCAGGTG
>Ga0247813_10003124_pt1 | contig 10812 bp, 6 predicted proteins | sample UWRJL169409C1_FD_180719 | JGI IMG/M metagenome (GOLD analysis project Ga0247813, IMG submission 180719) | Plant litter microbial communities from Arlington Agricultural Research Station in Wisconsin, United States - UWRJ-L169-409C-1 | ecosystem: Environmental > Terrestrial > Plant litter >... | reverse complement strand
CTTCGTGCTGCGCTTCGGCGCGGCCAAGACCATGGCCCGCCCGACCCTGTCCAACCTGTCGCCGAGCGTCAGCGGTGGTCCCACCGCCTACTTCGATGACGACCGCAGCTACTCGATCAACCTGGGCAATCCCAAGCTGGATCCGTTCCGCTCGACCAACTACGACCTGAGCGCGGAGTGGTACTTCGACGAAGGCGCACTGTTGTCGGCCGCGGTGTTCTACAAGGACATCGAGAGCTATGTGCAGCGCACCCGCCTGCTCACCACCTGGGCGGACATGGGCTACTCGCTGGACCTGCTGCCGACCGGCTTCAGCCCGGACACCGTGTTCAACGTGCAGAGCTACTTCAACACCCCGGGCGGCCCGCTCAAGGGCTATGAGGTGTCCTACCAGCAGCCTTTCAGCTTCCTGCCCGGGTTCTGGCGCAACTTCGGCGTGCAGCTGAACTACACGCACGTCGAATCCAAGATCAAGTACATGTTCAGCTCGGGCACCGGCAGCACGATCGTCACCACGTACACCGAGAACGACCTGCTGAATCTCTCGCCGAACTCGTACAACGCCACGCTGTACTACGACGATGGCCGCTTCAGCGCCCGCGTCTCCACCAGCTACCGCGACGCATACATCAGCACCATCCTGTCGCAGGAGAACGTGTGGGACCTGGACGGCAACCAGTTCGCCACCGCCGATGTGCAGGGCAAGTACAGCGTGGAGAACGTGGATTTCAACATGTCCTACAAGGTCAACAAGAACCTCTCGCTGACCTTCGAAGCGATCAACCTGCTCGACACCGCCGATGAGCGCTATGTCGATTCGGCGCTGTCGCTGCCGGACCGTTACACCCATACCGGCCGCCAGTACTACCTCGGCCTGCGCTACAAGTTCTGACCGTGCTGCGTCTTCCGCCACCGCTATCGCGCCCGTCCCCGTCCTTCTCTCCGGGATGGCGGGCGCGGTGCCGGGGCGGGAGGCCACCGTGAGCGGCTGACCCCCGCTGCTGGTTCCGCTGTACTGTTTCTGCTGTCGAAAGGAAGGTCTCATGCATCGCGTTGTCGCCCCCTCGATCCGCCCCTCCCGCCTGTCCGCCAGCCTGCTGGCGCTGCTGCTCGCGGGCAGTGGCACCGCCTGGGCGCAGACTGCGCCGCAGCTGCTGTTCCACGTGTCGGCCGACCAGAGTCTGCAGGCCGATACCGCCGCGGGTGATCCGGTCCCGAACTTCCAGGACAAGGTGAAGCGGGTGCCCAACGGTGCGCACGGCAGCGCGATCGAATGGGCCGATGACGGCGTGCTGTCGTGGAACGCCCCGGGCAACATCCAGGCCCAGCGCGGCACGCTCGGCTTCTTCTGGCGCTCGCGGTATGCGGTGGGTGAAGCGCCGTTCGTGATCTTCCGGGTCGGCTATGCCGACCACAGCAGCTGGGACATGGCCTGGCTGCGCATCGACTGGAACGGCCACGGCTTCGATGCCTTTGTCACCGATGCCAACCTGGCGCGCACGCGCGTGTCGTTCAAGCTCGACCAGAACCCCTCGCCCCAGCAGTGGCAGCACATCGCCTTCGGCTGGGATGAGAACCACGGCGTGCGGCTGTACGTGGATGGCAAGGAGGTCGCCCGCCAGGAGACCACCGCCGACTACGACGCCGCACTGGATCAGCTCGGCCTGGCCGGCCGCGTGATGGCGCCCTACCAGGTGCAGAGCCGTTACAACTTCCTTCGTGGCAGCGACTTCGACGAGATCCGCGTCTACGACCGCCTGCTCGATCCGGTCGGCATGGCCGCGCTGGCCCGCAATGCCGCGCCCCGCACGGCGGTGGCCGAGCCGGACCTAATGCGCGCCTGGCGCCATCGCCACGGCTGGGACGCTGCGCCGCCGCCAGCGCTGACCGCGCCGACCACCACGATCCGCAAGATCGAGTTCGCCGATACCAAGGACCACAAGCAGTGGATGTGGAAGGCGACCGACGGCATCGCCGAGACCACCTGGCCGGGCGTGTACAACCGCTCGCGCCTGGCCGGGCGCGATGATTACTTCCAGCTGCCCGATTGGAACACCTACGTCGACGGTGGCCAGCAGCTCGACCTGACCCTGCCGGCCGGGGAGACCGTCAACCGCATCGAAGTGCGCGGCGCCGCCTTCGGCGGGCTCAGCCACAGCGGGGACGGCCAGCCCGCGCAGACGCTGTTCGAGCGCCCACAGGGTGTGGTGCGCAGCGTCAACACGATTCCCGCGCAGGACGGTGGCGTGCTGCACTTCCGCAACACAGCGCAGGAAACCCCGATCCAGGAGATCTGGGCCTACCAGGTGAGCGATGCCGCCGAGCCGGAGGGCACGGTCAAGCAGCGCTATCTGATCGACAGCCAGGCCCTGCCGGACTACACCAACATCGCGGCGCTGCGCGAGTACATCGATGGCCGCTATCCGGTGGCCGAACGCAGCACGGTGATGGCGCTGCCCAAGGGCGCCGGTTCACGCAAGCGCACGGCCGATACATTGCCCGCGCAGCCACTGCCGATCGTGCACGTGCTGATTCCCTCCGGCGTGAGCGACGCACCGGCCGCGCAGCCGCTTATCCGCAGCTGGGCGCACAGCTGGGAGAACATGTATGACGGCCTGGACGGCGTCGCGATCGATCTGCCCAAGCTGGACCTGCCTGCGACCCATGACGGCCTGATCCCGCTCAACATCCGCATCAAGGACCCGCTCTGGCCGGCGCGCGACATGATCGATGTGTCGGTCTCGGTCAAGCCGGGCCAGAAGCGCACCCTGTGGCTGGACCTGCGCGATCGCATCCTGACCGCCGACAGCCTGTGGATCTCCATCGCGTCGGCCGCACCGGGGTTCAACGCCACCTCGCTGGACGGCGCGGAAATCCGCATGGTCTACAAGGACCGCGACGAGGCGAAGAAGGAACACATCGCCGACCGCTTCAACCAGGTGCGCGACAACTGGGGCTTCCTGGTCGAAGAGCATACGACCTCCAAGCGCCAGCGCCTGTACGCGCGCGTGTATGCCGATCTCAGTGATCTGCTGCGGGTGGACCCGGACCACGAGCTCGGCCGCCTGTACTGGAACTACATCAGCTACAACAGCCAGGGCAAACCTCCGTTCACCCAGCCCGAGGCGCCCAAGGGCGTGCCGCTGTGGGCGTTCCGGCAGACCGAAGACCTCAAATACGTGCGCCGCTTCATCGAGTGGTGGATCGACCATCGCCAGATTGCCTACGGTGATTTCGGCGGCGGCATTTCCGACGATTCCGATCTGACCCAGCAGTGGCCGGGCCTGGCCCTGATGGGTGTGCAGCCGGACAAGCTCAATGCCTCGCTGACCGCGCTGTCCGATGCGGTGTATCGCAATGGCATGTTCAGCAACGGCTTGAGCACCATCGAAACCGATGAGCTGCACGCGTACGAGGAAGGCATCAACACCAACAGCGCGATGCTCTACCTCAACTGGGGCGATCCGCTCACCGTCGAGCGCCTGATGGAAACGGTGAAGGCCTTCGACGAACGCATCATCCTGCCCAACCCGCAGGGGCATCTGCTGTTCTCCAGCAACTGGTTCGGCGGCAACAGGGTCTACCGCGAACCGAACTGGCAATGGCAGAAGCCGTATTCCTTCCCGGTCCTGCACCCGGCCTTCCTGATCGGCCAGTACAACGCCGATCCGACCGGTCGCAAACTGGTCACCGGGCTGGCCGATGGCTACCTGGCCCACGCCTACACCGACGACAAGGGCCGCTGGGCGCTGCCCAACGAGATCAACTGGGCGACGGGCAAGACCCGTGGCGGCGAGCTCAACAACGGCTCGGGCAGCGGCGACATCATGCATACCTTCTGGGCGGCATGGCGCTGGACGGGCGATGACAAATACCTCAAGGCGCTGGACTACCGCGTCGAGCGCGGTGGGCCGGGCGCGCTGTCCAATCTGGGCGAGAACTACGTGGAAGCGCTGGGCCGCGGTGCCGAGTGGAACCCGCGCTTCATCAGCGATGCCGACGGCGGCAGCACCGGCTTCGCCAGCCTGATGGCGTGGCAGGCCACCGGCGACAAGAAGTACCTGGAAGCGCTGCATGCCGATGGCATCCAGGCCAAGGCGCAGCGCGAATACATGAACACCGAAGGGCACTGGTGGTCTGACCGTGTCGAAGCGCCGAGCGAGTTCCTGCAGCGTGCGCGCCTGGGCGGTATCGCGCTCAAGCGCAACCAGAGCTGGCCCGGCCACACCGTCAGCTGGCGCTTCATCCAGCCGGAGGCGGCCGAGCAGGTCGCGCTGCTGGTGCATGCGCCCTCGCCGGACCGTTTCAAGGTGATCGCCTACAACCTGGGCTCGCGTGCAGTGGACGCGGAAATGAGCACCTGGAACGTCACCGCCGGGCAATGGCGGATGACCAGCGGCGTGGACCGCGACGGCGATGACACGATCGATGGCAAGGCCACCACGCGCGATCTCACTCTGGAGCGCAGTGGCTCGACCATGCTGCGCTTCGCGCCGGGCCAGAGCCAGGTGTTCGAGTTCGAGCTGGTGCAGGCCGGTACGCCGGTCGAACAGCGGCCCGACCTCGGTATCGGGCGGGGCGATGTACGTGTGGACGGGCGTCAGGTGCAGGTGACCGTGCACAGCCTGGGCCATGTCGCGACCGGTGTGGGCGCGGCGGTGCTGGAAGACGCCAAGGGCCGTGAGCTGGCCCGGGTCGAAATCCCCAGCCTGGCCGCGCCGAGCGATCTGGTGCCGAAGACCACGACGGTCAGCCTGCCGCTGCCCGCCGGGGATCACCGTGGCCTGCGCGTGCGTGTCATGCAGGCCGATGGGGCGGCGGAAGTGACCCAGCGCAACAACGTGGTGGCGCTGGACCCGTAACACGGTGGGGTGCATGGCGCCGCGGCGCCGGCACACCGCCGGTGCTAGGCCGCGTCGGTTTCCATCACCTGCACGCGGCGCTGGTACCAGCCATCGGTCTCGGGTTCGAAGATGGCGCTGCGGGTCATCTCGCCCTGGTAGACGTGCACCGAGATGGCCAGGTCGTCATCGCTGGTGTTGCGGATGGTGTGGTATTCGTGCGGCGGGATCAGGCTGCCGGCACTGCCGCAGTCGCCCAGCACGGGTGGCTCGGGGCGGAAGTGGAACCGCTCGCCGTCACGTTCCAGCAACCGGTACTGGGTGATCTCCAGCTGTCCCAGCCAGACCCCCTCCACGCACCACAGCCCGCTGTGGTCGTGCAGCGGCGTGCCCTGGCCCGGACCCCAGCTCATCGCGACGATGCTGTAGCCGTGCACCGGGCTGCGGTACAGCTCACGGCGGGCGTAGTGATCCTCGATCGGGTGGTGCACGCATGCCGGCAGCTGGATGCGGCTGTCGGCGATCGCCTCGCGCAACGCCGTGCGCAGCGTGGCGGCGATCTGGTGCGCGTGCTCGTGCTGGACGGCATGGTCGACCGCAGCGATCAATCGATCACGGCCATGGAACGGCGGAAACGGGTTGCATTGGTCTTGCATACCCCGAGTCTAGGTGATCGCGGTGAACAACGTGTTTGACCTGAATCACATCCAATCGACCCACAATGCCCGACGTAGCAATCCATTCGAAAGAATTCGAAGGGTCTGCCTATCGATCAGGGAATCAGCAGCGGTCGCAACGACGGGACCTGCCGGGCCAGTTCCTCGGTGACCAGCGTCGCGAACAGCGCTGCGCCATCCGGGCCCAGATGGGTGTAATCGAAGGCGACCTTGGCTTGCCCCATGGGCTCGGTCACGGCGTTGTTCTGCGTGGCCGGTGCGCCAGCCACGGGCGCCGCACCCACCGTGGTCCCCGCCAGGGCCGCGCTGACCTGTGCAGGGGTGGCCGCGGCCTGCGCCAGCGGCATCGAGGCGACCGGCCCCAGCGCCTGCACCACCGCGCGGCTGCGGGCGTGCAGATCGACCAGTGGCACCTGCATCTCGCGCGCGACCGTGCGCACCGCCTCGGCCCAGGGGGCGAGGTCATCGATCAGCACGCCATCGGCGAACTGGCGGCGGGTCAACGGGGTCAGCAGCACCGGCTGCGCACCGGCGGCACGGATCTCAGCCACGTAGCGGCGCAGGTTGTCCGGGAACTCGCGCTGCAGATCGGTGGAACGGCCCGGCTTGCCGGGCTGGTCGTTGTGGCCGAACTGGACCAGCACCCACGTGCGCGCATAGCCGGGTGTGCGCATCTCCGCCTCGGCCAGCGCCCACGAGCCTTCGGCGCGGTAGTTGTAGGTACTGCGGCCGCCACGGGCCAGATTGGTGCAGGTCAGGAACGAGGTCACGTGCCGGGCGCAGAACGCAGGGCCCCAGCCGCCCTGCACGGCCGTGGTGGAATCACCGACCAGCACGATCTTGCTGGCCCGGATCGGGGCCGGTGCCGGGCGATCCATCACCGCCGGATCCACGGCGGCCTGCGCCGCGCTCATCAGGCCGAGCAGCGCGCTGCCCAGCAGCCAGGACGTACACCGCATCAGAACGTACCTCGTTGAATGAAGGGGGCCTGCTGATACAGACGACGCTCGCCACCGCGCGGGTCGTCGGCCTGCTGAGAAGTGGCATCGAACAGCATCGTTTCGCGGCGCGCGAGCGAATAGGTCTGCCAGCGTGGCAGTCCGCGATGATTCGGATCGCCATGGCGGGCGAAGGCGATCAAGGCCTCGCTCATCGTGGCTGCCACGGCTGTGGCCTCCTCGCCGTCACCGGTGCGCGAGCCGGGGCGGTCGGTGGTGTCGAACACCAAGGGGATATCCAGCGTGTGGAACGCACCGAACTTGCCGCCGTCCAGCGGCGAGCCCCAATCGAGTTGGTAGGCCCAGGTGGGTGCGCCCTGGCGCGCACGGGCCTCCAGTTCCTCCACCGCACCGCGCCATGAACGACCGGCCGTGGTGGCCGCGAAGAACACCTCCGAAGGCGTGTAGTGCGGATACAGGCGGCGGTACTCGGCGATCACCACCGCCGGCAGCAGGTCTACGTACTGCTCTTTTTCCAGCTTGGCCGGCAGCGTCTCCCAGGTGAGGGCGAAGTTGGCCGGGTCGTTGCCGAGGAAGGCGCGGGTCTCATCGTGGGTGTTGCCGATCACCATCGGAATCCCGGCGGACTGTGCGGGCGCCTCCGGCCAGAACGGATGTACCGGCAACGAACGCCCGTCGAGCACCGGCCCAACGTAGAGACTGCTGTTTTCCACGCGCGAGGGGTCGCGCGCACGGGTGGCGGCCAGCAGCGCTTCCATCGGCATCGTGCGCAGCGCCTCGGCATCGGCCGCCCCCACCGCTTGCATCGCGATCTGCGCGCGCTGGGTGGCCGCCCGCGGGCCGGCCGCGGTGACCTGCTGCCCGCTCATGGTCCACGCGCGCTGGAACAAACCGCGCGCGGCGGGCATGGCCATCAGCGTGGCGATCTTCGCCCCGCCGCCGGATTGCCCCACCACGGTGACGTTGCCCGCATCGCCACCGAACTCATGCGCATGCTGGCGAACCCACTGCAGTGCCTGGATCAGATCGAGCTGGCCGACGTTGCCGGAATCGGCGAAACGCGCATCGCCCAATTGCGCGAGGTACAGATAGCCGAACACGTTGAGGCGATGATTGACTGTAACCACGACCACGTCGCCGCGCCGGCACAACGCGCTGCCGTCATACAGCGGATCGCTGCCCGAGCCGTTGTTGTAGGCGCCGCCGTGGATGTAGAACACGATCGGGCGCTTGCCCCCGTCGCGCAGTGCCGGGGTCCACACGTTGAGATAGAGGCAGTCTTCGCTGCCCGGGCCTTCGCTGCCGCCCTGCGGTGCGGCATTGCCGTATGCCAGTGCATCGCGCACCCCGCGCCAGGCCGATTCCTGCACGGCGGGCTGGAAGCGCCGGGGGGCGGTATCGGCGCCGTAGGGAATGCCACGGAACACGTGGATGCCCTGCTCCAGCTGCCCGCGCACGCGGCCACTGCGCACGCGCGCCAGCGGCGCGGCAGCGTGGCGCGGGCCGGGCACGCCGGCGAAGGCGGGCAGCAACGGCAGGCTGGTCGCACCGAGCAGCAGCGCATAGCGCGCGCTGTCGCGCAGGAAACGGCGCCGCTGCAGATCGGCGGGAGAATCAGTCATGGCGCGCAGGCTCCGTGTGGCGCGAGGGAATCCAGCGCAGGGCCAGCTCGGGCCACTGCGCGACGGTCAGACCGGCCGGGATGCGCACGCCGAAGCCGTGCCCGCCGAACGGGTACAGATGCATTTCAGTGGTGACACCGGCGCGCAGCAGCGCCTGGTAATAGATCAGGCTGTTGTGGACCGGGACCACATCGTCGTCCTGCGCATGCACCAGGAAGGTCGGCGGCGTATCGGCGCGGACCTGATCCTGCATCGAAAACTGCTGCTGCAGCGCCGCATCCGGGCGAGGTCCGAGCAGGCGCTCGCGCGAGCCGGTATGCGCATGCGTGCCCATGTCGATCACCGGGTAGATCAGCAGCGCGACATCCGGGCGCGCGCTGAGCGCATCGATCGCATCGCGGTGCGGGTAGGCAGGTGCATCGAAGCCGTTGCTCAACCGCGCGGCGACGTGCCCGCCGGCCGAGAAACCCATGACGCCGATGCGCTCCGGATCGATCTTCCATCGCGCAGCATCGGCCCGGATCACCCGCATCGCGCGCTGCGCATCGGCCAGCGCAGCCTGACGATCACTGCGGCCGGCCGGCAGCCGGTAGCGCAGCACAAACAGGGTCACGCCGCCCTCATCGACGAACGCCGGCACCAGCGCGGTGCCTTCCTTGTCCAGCACGATGCGCTGGTAACCGCCGCCCGGCACCACCAGCAGGGCGCTGCCGTTCGGGCGCGCCGGGCGGTACACCACCAGATAGGGCGCGCTGACGTTGTCGATATAGCGGTCCGGCCGTGCCGGGTCGATGCTGCGCTCGACCACGTTGGGGGCCGTGGCCGGCCCGGCTTCGCCCGGCACCTGGCCCTCCGGCCACAGTGCAATGTGGTCGGGCGCACCGGGCGGCGGCTCGGTATCCGGAACGGCGCGGTCGGCAGCATGGGCGAGGCTGCAGGCCAGCAATGCGAGGGTCAACAGGGGCATCAACACGGTGCGGGGCATCCGCATGGGATCCTTCCAGGCTGGGTGGGAACGGCCATCGTGCCCGACCGGCAGCACTTCTGATGCGCTGCACATTGCCAATGACACCGGTTTACCATATACAGCTCATCCAGCCACTGTCGATTGGCAGTGCAACAAATTTTCCGGGAGACCCGCTTGAGCAACGAACACGGCAAACAGGACCTGCCAGACCAGGGTTTGGGCGAGATCGCCCGCCACTTCGTCAGCGCCCGCCAACAAGGCCAATCCCTGCCGGACTTCCCGGGAAACATCCCGGAAGACCTCGTCACCGCCTACCAGGTACAGGACCAGGCCATCGCGCTGTGGGACGACCAGGTGGTGGGTTGGAAGGTCGGCTACATCGCGGCCGAGCGCCGCGACGTCTCCGGCGACGACCGTCTGCTGGGCCCGATTTTCTCGCGTCAGCTCTGGAATGCTACCGGTGGAACAGTAGAGATTCCGGTGTTCGTCGGCGGCTTCGGCGCGGTCGAGGCCGAGTACGTGATCCAGCTGCAGGAAGACGCTCCGGCGGACAAGCTGCACTGGACCCCGGAAGAAGCCGAGGCGCTGGCCGCCAAGCTCTTCATCGGCGTTGAAGTGGCCAGCAGCCCGTTGGCGACCATCAACAAGCTCGGCCCGCGCGTGGTGGTGTCGGACTTCGGCAACAACAACGGCCTGGTGCTCGGGCCGGAAATCCCGGACTGGACCCGCCTGGACGACGCCGACCTGCGTGCGGAAACCCGCATCGAAGGCCAGGTGGTCGGTACCGGTGGCGCGACCCTGCTGCCGGGTGGCCTGCGTACCGCCTATGCCTTCGCCCTGGGCCGCTCGGCGCAGCGCGGGCGGCCGTTGAAGGCCGGCGATCTGATCGCCAGTGGGAACGCGACGGGCATCCACGACATCGCCGTGGGCCAGGAAGCATTGATCCGTTTCGTCGGTTACGGCGACATTACCTGCAAGGCCATCGCCGCCGGTTGACCGCGCGGACATGGCGAGCACGCTTGGGAGGGCGCAGATGTTCACTCGCAGAAGTTTCCTGGCTACCAGTCTGGGCGCGCTTGCCGCGCCCGCGCTGACAGCCTGTTCGCGGTCGTCCAACGCCGCACCGGCCGGTGCGCAGCTGTTGACCGCCACCGACGTCCACGTCGCCGATTACCCCACTGTCACCGCGGTGAAATGGATCGGGAAGACGCTGGAAGAAAAAACCGGCGGCCGGCTGCGGCTGCGCCAGTACCACTCCGGCCAACTGGGCCGTGAGTCCGAGGCGATCGACATGGCCCGCTTCGGCGCCATCGATATCACCCGCGTCTACTCCGGGGCGCTCAACAACGCATTTCCGCTGACCCAGGGCCTGTGCCTGCCCTACGTGTTCGAGTCGGTGGCGCACATGCGCCGCGCACTCGATGGCGGCGTCGCCGATACGGTCCTGCAGGGCTTTGAAACCCGCGATCTGGTCGGTCTGGCGATCTACGATTCCGGCGCGCGCTGTTTCTACAACACCAAGCACCCGATCGTGGAGCCCAAGGATCTGCACGGTCTCAAGCTGCGCGTGGCGTCGTCGGACATCTTCATCCAGCTGATGCGCCTGCTCGGCGCCAACCCGACGCCGATGTCGCTGGGTGACACCTTCTCGGGCATGGAAACGCACATGATCGACGGTGCGGAAAACAACATGCGCAGCTTCCATTCCAGCCGTCATTTCGAGGCCGCGCACTACTGGTCGCAGAG
>Ga0247813_10003123_pt1 | contig 10816 bp, 6 predicted proteins | sample UWRJL169409C1_FD_180719 | JGI IMG/M metagenome (GOLD analysis project Ga0247813, IMG submission 180719) | Plant litter microbial communities from Arlington Agricultural Research Station in Wisconsin, United States - UWRJ-L169-409C-1 | ecosystem: Environmental > Terrestrial > Plant litter >... | reverse complement strand
GTGATTTTGATAATGCATTTGCCGTAGAATTTCCAATACTTAGTGGGAATGTTAAAAATTTGACCGGAGCAACCTTAGAAGATGGTCAAACAAAAGCAGTTATCGTTCTTTTTAAGAATATGCACACTGAATTAGCGACTGGAAATACTACGCCGGGAGTAAGTAAATCGGCTCCTAAATCTTATACAGTTACTTTCGATGTTGCCAACGGTCCTTCTTTAAATGACTTTGGATTAGAATACAATCCGTTTATCTATAATACACCTGATGGATTGAGACATGAAGTTCATCTTCCTGGTAAAACACCTACCGCATTAGCGACAGTAAGCTTATTTGGAAAATCTGATGACAACACAAGTGTACTACTTGGCAACTATTACGTAACCAAAACCGGGCTGCCATATGCAATCACTTTACCTACTGCAACATTTGGTTATCCAACAGAGGGCACGGATATTACGAAATCTTATCTGCATTTTGCGGAATGGGCAAGATCGGGAGGTTTGTTGTTTCAGGACTGGTATAGCAATACTGGTACAGGATACAGAAATGCATCGTTGATATATAGTAAGTAGTTCAGGATATTTTCTAAACTTCGTTTTGCAGGCCGTAGCTAAATGCTATGGCCTTTTTTTGTAACTCACTTACTATGATTGCTTGCTTATTTAAATAGAAGTCAACAAACTAGCAGAATATTTTCTGGTCAGTTAAATAGTAGTTCGATTGTTAATTATATAAAAAATTATTTAATCACTTTCGAGGTAGTTGTTGCTGTATTTGGGAATAATTCCCAATGTAATCTCATTTAAGATTTTCTGAAAGGGGCCCTGAATGGCAAGGAAGGCCTTAATTAAAATTGGATTAGAAGTTGTCTAGCAGTTAAATATAAATTAATCACTCCTCTATAACTTTTATGATCAAAAAACTACTTTTCGCTGCCGTTCTGGCTATCTGCTTTACCTCATGTAAAAAAGATTCTTCTGTAAATCCTGTTGCCGAAATTCCAATAGCCACTTCAGATATTATTGTTCCTGCTGGTTTTAAATGGGAAAGTTCGAGAACTATCACTTTTAACGTGAGCATTTACGATGCTAAATTTCAGGGCGTATTTCATCTTGTAGGTATTTATGCTGGTGATCCTGCAGCTGGAGGAGCAGTAATCGCGAAAGGCTCCGCTACAACCATTGCTTCCTTTAAGAGTAAATTGTATATATCTAATCAGATCAAGCAAGTATATATCGTTATCACTGCTCCTGATAATACTAAAGTAACAAAAGTTGTAAACCTAGATTCTGGTAATATTGACGTTTCCATTGGAAATTAATTTCCAACCATTAAACGTTCGATCTATTTAATCACCTATATAATATTATTTATGAAACTTTCAGGTTATTCACTTTTCGTTATTTGCATCTTATTACCACAATTTCTTACTGCACAGATCGCTCCGTCTTTAGGCGCTGCTCAAGGATTTGCTGTTCTTGGTTCTTCTACTATCACCTCTACAGGTCCAACTGTAATTAATGGAAATGTTGGAGTTAGTCCTGGTAGTGCCGTTACCGGTTTTCCGCCAGCGAAAATTAACAGTGGTTCAATATATTCAGGTGCGGCTTCGGATGCTGGTGCTGCACAATCAAGCGCAAATGCAGCATTTGTTAAATTAGGTTCGCAAAGTTCTAGCCTTTCTAATAACCTCACCGGAAAGGTTTTAGGAGAAACTGATGGAGCAACCAGATTAAAACCAGGTGTATACACTTTTTCATCTTCTGCGCAATTAAATTCTACTCTTATTTTAGATGATGAGGGCGATCCTAACGCAGTTTTTATTTTCAAAATGGGTTCTACATTAACTACTGCAAGTTATTCTAAAGTAATTATGAGTAGTGGAGGAAAAGGTTCTAATGTGTTCTGGCACGTTGGATCTTCTGCGACCATTGGTACTTACACGACTTTTGTAGGAAATATAATTGCGAACATCAGCATTACAATGACTACAGGAGCGACTACCACGGGGAGACTATTTGCCTTGAACGGTGCGGTAACAATGGATACAAATACAGCTTCTGCTGTCGCTAATGAAAGTTCAGATGCTGATAAAGATGGTGTTCCGGATAATTTTGACGAGTATCCTGGCGACGCTTTTAAGGCTTTTAATAATTATAGTTCAGCTGGCGCAGGATCAACCTTTATCTTTGAGGATCAATGGCCAACCAAAGGTGACTTTGATCTAAATGACTTGACAATGGTGAGCAAATATCAGGTCGTGACCGATGCAAAGGGCGTTGTGGTTCAGGTTATAGGAACTTTTAATCTTCTTGCAACGGGAGGAGACTTTGAAAATGGTTATGCAATAGAGTTCCCATTTCTACCTTTAAGTGTTAAAAACTTAGTTGGAGGTGTTTTGGAAGCTAAGCAAGCAAAGGCTGTGGTTGTTTTATTCTCAAATATGCAAAACGAAATGGCGAGTAATAATACTATTCCCGGGGTGATAAAGTCCCCAGCCAAAACCTATATTGTTAAGTTTGACGTTGTTAACGGACCATTATTAAGTGATATCGGAATGGAATACAACCCATTTATATTTAATAAAATCAATGGGTTGAGACATGAAATTCATCTTCCAGGTCAACTGCCAACTTCTTTAGCCGACACAAGTTTGTTTGGAACAGGAGATGATAACAGCAACGTTAATACAGGCGTCTATTATGTAACTAAAAGCGGATTGCCATATGGCATAACGTTGCCGACAGCAACCTTTAACTACCCAATAGAAGGAACTGATATCACTAAAGCATATCTTCATTTTGCTGAATGGGCAAATTCTGGCGGATTATTGTTCCAGGACTGGTATTCAAATACTGCTCCGGGATATAGAAATGCTGCATTGCTTTATACGAAGTAAGTAGCTAACTCCTTTAAATATCATTGTTGATTCTATCAATAAGTATTATTATAACCCACAACTGTAACTAGCAGTTGTGGGTTTTTTCTTTATAAAATATGCTTTAGTTGGCTTGGGCAGTATTTCGAAGCCAACTTAACGAGACAAAATTGCTTTCAGATCACGATCTCTTGCAGAATAGTGTTAAATTTAAAAATGAAAATAAAATCTTTAGTAATTATTTCTGCGATTTGTCTCGCATACTTTCCTACTATGGCCCAGGATAAAACCAAAACTTCTGGGAACCCTGTTTTTCCTGGTTGGTACGCTGACCCGGAGGGTGCCGTTTTTGACAAAACTTATTGGATCTATCCAACCTATTCCGCTAAGTATACAGATCAGGTATTTATGGATGCCTTCTCCTCAAAAGATCTTGTTACCTGGAAAAAGCATCCGAAAGTAATTGATACTGCAAATTTCAAGTGGGCTAACAAAGCTGTTTGGGCACCATCTATTATTAAAAAAGATAAAAAATATTACCTGTTTTTTGGCGCTAACGATATCCAGAATGATCAGGAATCTGGTGGGATCGGAGTAGGGGTATCAGACAATCCAGGTGGACCATTTAAAGATCACCTGGGGAAGCCATTGGTGGATAAATTTTATAATGGTGCACAGCCAATAGATCAATTTGTTTTCAAAGATAAAGATGATCAGTACTATCTGATTTATGGAGGCTGGGGCCACTGCAATATGGCGAAGTTAAATGATGATTTTACAGGCTTTGTTCCGTATCCAGATGGTGAAACCTTTAAATCTATTACTCCAGAAGGATATGTGGAAGGACCCTATATGTTCATCCGCAATGGTAAATATTATTTTATGTGGTCTGAAGGTGGCTGGACTGGTCCGGATTATTGTGTAGCCTATGCCATCGCTGATTCACCAATGGGCCCATTTAAAAGGATCGGTAAGATATTACAACAAGATCCCCAAGTGGCGACAGGTGCAGGACATCACTCTGTGATTAAACATCCTAATAAAGACGAATATTATATTGTTTATCATAGAAGACCGCTTGGAGAAACCAATGGCAATCATCGGGTAACGTGTATAGATAAAATGGAATTTGATGAGAATGGACACATTAAACCCGTTAAAACTACTTTTGAAGGGGTAGCTGCTAATAAGATCAAGTAGCATAAAAAAACCGCATTAAGGATTCCTAATGCGGTTTTTATATTATTTAGTCGATCTATTTATGTTTGTTTCCCATATAAAAAACAATATCACCACCATTCATAATCTCTGAATTTGAAATTGCATGTCCTTGCAACAGCTTTCCGTTAAGAAGGATCTTTTGTACATAGACATTTTTTAATCCCTGATTTTCAACAGTTATATTGAATTTCTTTCCACTTTCAAGGTTAATCACAGCACCATCTACTGCCGGACTTCCTATTGAAAATTGATCAGATCCCGGAGCAACCGGATAGAATCCTAAGGAACTAAAGATATACCAGGCACTCATCTGACCAGTATCATCATTACCACCCAACCCATCTGGTGTTGGTTTGTACATCAATGGTAAAATCATACGAACCCGCTCCTGAGTTTTCCAAGGCTGGCTGGTCCAGTTGTATAGATACGCAACATGATGTGATGGCTCATTTCCATGTACATAATTTCCTATAATACCGTCGCGGGTAATGTCTTCCGTTTCAGCAAAATATTTATCAGCTAAGTGCATGGTAAACAAAGAATCCAGATAAGGAATAAAGCGCTTTTCACCGCCCATCAATTTGATCAGACCTTTCGGATCCTGTGGTGCAAAGAGGGTGTAATTCCAGGAATTACCTTCTATAAAACCAGCATTGTGCGTCGACAATGGATCAAATGCCTTTCTAAAAGTTCCATCACTCAGCCTTGGCCTCATGAAACCTAATTTCGCATCATATACATTTTTATAGTTTTGAGACCTTTTGATAAACTCTTCATACACATCTTCACGCTTTAGTTTTTTCGCTAACTGAGCAATTGCCCAATCGTCATATGCATACTCTAACGTTGAAGAAACGGAAATTCCTGTTTTTTCGTCAGGAATATATCCCCGGTCTGTGTATTCGCCAATTCCTTCATAATCCCGCTTATGAGCAGTGGCTATACACGCATCTAAAGCTTTATTAGCATCAAAAGTTACATTGCCTTTAATAACTGCATCGGCAATTACGGCAACACTATGATACCCGCTCATGCACCAGTTTTCATTGCCCGAATTTGACCATACAGGGAGCATATGCTCTGGACTTTGATCATAATGAGCAAGCATGGAAGTAATCATGTCTGCATTTCTTTTTGGTTGAATAATGTTAAATAGCGGGTGAAGCGCTCTGTAAGTATCCCACAAAGAGAAAGTTGTGTAGTTAATAAATCCTTCAGCTTTATGAACGTTCTGATCAAGCCCTTTGTATTGGCCGTCTGCATCCATATACATGGTAGGATTTATCATGGTATGATACATGGAAGTATAAAAGTTCTGTTTCGTTACCTGACTGCCCTTTATAACAATCTTTTCAAGCTCCTTTTCCCATACATTCTGTCCATCCTGCTTAACCTTATTGAAATCCCAACCAGGTACTTCTACCTTCATGTTGTTTAAGGCCCCATCCATACTTACTGGAGATAATGCAAATTTTATTTGAACTTTTTCGCCTTCTTGGGTGTCAAAATCGAAATAGGCTCTTAACTGCTTGCCAGCAATTTCAGGAAAGTTTTTGGTTTGATTGAATTTACCCCAGAAACCACCATATGCCTGTCTTTTGGAGTAGTTCTTAAATCCATGACTTTTAAAAGGTTTAGAAAAGGACATTGCAAAATACAGCGTTCTTGTCCGTGCCCAGCCATTTGTTTGTCTATATCCTACAACCAGACTGTCATTAATAACCTTTAAATAAGTCCACACTGGTTTATCAGGATAATTATAGATACCGGCCATTAAATCCAGGATAATGTGCGATTGGTCTGATTTAGGAAAAGTGTACTGGTGCATACCAACTCTGCTGCTGGTTGTCATCTCCGCCAAAATGTTATTGTCATCCAGCTTCACCTTGTAGTAATTAGCCTCGGAAACCTCATTCTGATGTGAAAATCCAGAACGATATCCGCTTCCAGGTTTATCTGCTGTTCCAGGATTCAATTTCAGCGCACCAACAGTTGGCATAATCAAAAAGTCTCCAAGATCTGAGTGACCTGTTCCGCTAAAATGCGTGTGACTAAAGCCCGTTATGGTTTTATCTTCATATTGATAGCCGGCGCAATATTTATAAACGTCCGGGTTGTATTTACCATCCTGTTCATAACTAATGGTATCTGTTTCCGGACTAAGTTGTACCATTCCAAAAGGCACGGTTGCTCCAGGGTAGGTATGTCCCATACGTTGTGTGCCAATAATAGGCTTAACATATTGAACAAGCTTTTCTTTAGTCTGAGCCTTTACTATGCCGCCGGTTGTTGCCAGCAAGAGAATGGCTAATAATTGTTGCTTCATTATATTATGTAGTAGAGGGAGTTAAAAATTGGTTATTAAATAATTATTTATCTGTTGATAACGAATATGGGAAGTCTGCCGGGTTTGTGCCTCTTGTTTTGTTTGGCTTAGCAATCATATCAAAATTTAATACCGCTCCGTTTTGTAATCCACTGTGCGTAATGTAGTTTTTAGAATATGCTTTTCCATTCATTTGCAAGGATTGTACATACTTGTTGTCTGCACTATTTTTCGCTGCATTAATGATAACCTTTTTTCCATTTTCCAACGTCAGCGTTACTTTTTTGAAGAGTGGTGCACCCAAGACATACTGATCTACTGCAGGAGTTACCGGGTAAAAGCCCATTGATGAAAAAACATACCAGGCAGAGGTCTGTCCGTTATCTTCATCACCGCAATAGCCGTCAGGTGTAGCTTTGTACATCTTATCCATTGTTTCTCTGGCCCAATATTGAGTTTTGTAGGGAGCACCTCCATAGTTGTACAAATAAATCATGTGCTGTATCGGCTGGTTGCCATGTGCATATTGACCCATATTGGCAATTTGCATCTCACGAATCTCATGAATAACACCGCCATAAGCACTTTCGTCAAATATTGGAGGCATACTAAAAACTGAATCCAGCTTTGTAACAAACTTTTTATGACCGCCCATTAAATTAGCTAAACCGTCAATATCCTGAAATACGGACCAGGTATAATGCCAGCTGTTCCCTTCTGTAAAAGCGCCGCCCCATTTAAATGGAGAAAAAGGAGTCTGAAAAGTTCCGTCTGCATTTTTACCGCGCATTAATCCAGATGCAGGATCAAAAAGGTTTTTATAGTTCATTGCACGTTTCTTGAATATCTCAATCTCTGCTGCAGGTTTTTTAAGCGCTTTACCCAACTGATAGATGGCGAAATCGTCATAAGAATATTCTAATGTTTTGGCAGCATTTTCAGAAATCTTTTTGTCGTATGGAACATAACCTAATTCATTATAGTACTTTACGCCATTACGGCCAACGGCTTCAATCGGGCCTTCATTATCTGCACCATGTTTAACCGCATCCCATAAAGTATTGATGTCATACCCTCTCATTCCTTTGATGTAAGCATCAGAAACGACCGAAGCAGAATTGTTACCAACCATGATGTTTGCATAACCAGGACTGCTCCATTCAGGTAGCCATCCACCTTCTTTATAGTCATTTATCAGACCCTGTTGCATTTCTTTGTTTATTGAAGGATAAACCAGGTTTAAGAAAGGGTATAATGCACGAAAGGTATCCCAAAAACCTGTTCCTGCGAACATATAACCTGGCAGCGTTTTTCCATTGTACGGGCTCCAGTGAACAATTTCGTTTTTAGCATCAATTTCGTACATCTTGTTTGGAAAAAACAGGGTACGGTAAAGGCAAGAATAAAATGTTTTAGTTTGTTCTACTGTGCCACCTTCTACGGCAATGCGACTAAGCGCTTTATTCCAAACTGCCTTCGCTTTTGCTTTAGTAACATTAAAATCATCTGTACTTAATTCACGTGTTAGATTAAGTTCCGCTTGTTCAAAACTGATGAAGGAAGACGCGACTTTAGCATTCACTTTTTCACCATCTTCCGTTTTAAATCCAATCACAGCTCCTGTGTGGTCACTTTGCAATTCTAAAGCCTCATTATTAAGCTTGTCGCCGCTCCATGTTTTTGATAAACTAAAGTCTTTATCAAAGTGAATTACAAAATAATTCTTGAAGTTTTTTGGTAGTGGACCCCTTGCGTATTTGGTGGTGTAACCAATAATTTTTCGCTCTTGAGGTATGATTTTAATGTAAGAACCTTTATTTAGTGCATCTACAACAACGTAGGCGCTGTCGGTCTTTGGAAAAGTAAACCTAAACTGGGCGGCTCTTTCCGTTGGTGTAATTTCCGTAGTTACATCCGCATCGGCTAAATAAACGCTATAGTAATATGGTTTTGAAACTTCAGCTTTGTGGCTAAACCAGCTTGCACGCTCATCTTCTTTAAAGCGAAGTTTACCTGTTACGGGCATAATGGAAAATTGTCCGTAATCATTCATCCAGGGAGATGGCTGGTGAGTTTGCTTAAAGCCTCTTATTTTATCTGCATCATAAGTGTAGGCCCATCCGTCGCCCATTTTCCCGGTTTGAGGTGTCCATGTATTCATTCCCCAAGGCAGTGCTATGGCAGGATATGTATTTCCATTAGACAAATCTGGTTTACTCTGACTTCCCATCAGTGGATTAATCCATTCTACGGGATCTGTTACTTTACCAACTGTTTGAGCAAATGTGGCAAAACTGCTTAGCATTAGTAAGCCACATAAGGTTTTCTTTATCATAAGATTATTCGTTTTTATTTTTTAAATTATTTTCTTTCATTGTAAACACCAAATTCAGCAAGTTCAACTGGTTTGGTGAATTGATCAAACCGTACCCTTACTTTTTTGGCCCATACCCGGTTAAATCTATTTATTTTTATTCTTGAACCATCGTCTCCTGTTAACAAAGGCTTCCAGATTCCATTATTGTCATATTCAATATGGTAGGTCTTCACATTGGCCGTTTTCTCTGCCATGACAATCATATTAAAAGCCTGTTCACGGTCGAACGTTATTTCATACCACGGATTTTTAACGGTCGAATTTGAAACCCAGGCCGTGCTAAAATCATCATCGTTAGCAAAATCCATAATCATCATATCATCACTCCAACTGCTGTTACTTGCTTGTTTTTTGGCAAGATTAGGTGAAATAATTGGAGCCGGAGCTACTGCGATTATTGGGGTTGGACCTTCATTCTTCCATTTTTTACCGATCTCTTTAAGTGTAACCAATGCATTATCATCGATCAACCCATCCCGATTAGGGGCTACATTAAGTATCAGGTTGCAATGTGCTTCATTTAATGGCTTAAGAATGTTATTCACCAGCTCATCAGAAGTTTTAACAGGAGTAGTTGGGAAATTGGTTTTCCAGAACCAGGCTGTATTAATTGGCAGACAAGAAAGTGCAGGTAGTTTATTGCTTTCTTTTTGGATATGCTGCCCTGCACCTTGTTCATAAGATTTTATGTCTGTATAATACAGGGCTTCTGCCGGATACTTTGCAGCATTTAAATCCATGACCAGGCATTGTGGTTGTAATGCTTTGATGTGTAAATAGATTTCTTCAAAAGGAACATCATCGTAAGAGATGCGTGACCATGGGGCGTCCCAGCCATCGATAATTAATGCATCTATCTTCCCATATTTGGTCAGAAGTTCCGTTAATTGTGCCTTAATCATGCCTATTTTTTCTGGGGTGATCTGTCCAGGTCTTATCTTGTGGTGTGTATCAAGAATAGAAAAATACAGCATTACCTTTAATCCGTTTTTACGGAAGGACTCGGTAAATTCTTTGACCACATCTTTTTTATATGGGCTGCTCATCACGCTATAGTCGGTTGTTTTAGTATCCCATATTGCAAACCCACTGTGGTGTTTGGTGGTCAGACAACCGTAAGTCATGTTTGCAGATTTTGCTGCTTTTGCCCATTGATCTGTATTCAACTTTTTAGGGTTGAAAATCTCAGGAGAAGCTTCCGGGTCCGCCCAGTCCTGATTCATGTAGGTAGGAATATTGTAGTGGATAAACATTCCAAACCGAAGGTCGACAAAATCCTGTTGCCTGCTTGCAAGTGTCTGGGCGAAGGTCGACACACTTATACAACTGAATAATACGAGGACAAGAAGATGCCGAATTAACTGTTGGAATAGCTTTTTATTCATGTTAATTATTTTCTTGATATGATGTGCAAATTAAAGGTTTTAACCACCAATTTATAATTAATAGGGTAATTTATATGGTCGGGTTTTTTGCGTAATCTGCCCACAGCGCATCAACATCTTTACCTGTTAACTTTGTCCAGATTTCTGGCGTATACGTATGATCTCTTAAGGACGAGTCTACTGTTTTAATTGTTCCCGGTTTTTGTTTCTCTATCCACGTAAAAAACCTGGCCGTAATCCGATAACTGTTTTCGTAGCTGTGTTTTGGATCAAATGCAGGTAATACCCACTTTGCACCTTTGTTGTCAATCCCAAATTTGGAACGTGCAAAATCCGCAATCCCCTCTGTTAACCAACCAGGGCCGTTACTGTTACCATAATCCTGTACAATGTGCATCACTTCGTGCGTAACCACATCTATATCTTCCGGATGCAATTTCATCCAATAAGAACTATAGGTAACAATGCCATTACTGGTTGCGGCAACACCTTTATAGGCCGTATCTACCATAAATTTCACCGTTTTCAATGTTTTAGGATTGTATTCCTTGGCAAGTTTAGGGTAAACAGTAAAGAAGGTGCTGATCAGTCGTTTCTTAAGTGCAGGATCCAATTCCTGGTAATTA
>Ga0247813_10003122_pt1 | contig 10819 bp, 11 predicted proteins | sample UWRJL169409C1_FD_180719 | JGI IMG/M metagenome (GOLD analysis project Ga0247813, IMG submission 180719) | Plant litter microbial communities from Arlington Agricultural Research Station in Wisconsin, United States - UWRJ-L169-409C-1 | ecosystem: Environmental > Terrestrial > Plant litter >... | reverse complement strand
CCGCGACGGGAGCCAGGCACCAGGCCGCCAGAGGTCCGGCGACGCCGCCCGCCAGGATGCAGGCGAGGGTTCCGAAGACGCCCCACAGCACCAGCATCAGTCCCTGTTCGCGCTGGGTCAGGATACGGCCCGGCAGCAGCCCTGCGGCCGCCGGGACCGCGCCGGCCAGCAGCGCCGGGACGACGGGCCAGACCTGCGCGGGATAGAAGACGCCGAGGAGCGTGGCGGCGCCGGCGCAGACCGCCAGCCAGGCGCAATGCCAGACGCGAACCGCGCGCACGCCGTCCGGGTGCGTCGCCGGAGCGACGTCGCCGATGGCGGCTTCGTCGGTCACCCTGTCGCCCACTGGTCCATCGTCCCCTCGCCCCGGCTGTCCGGAGCACTTGGCTGGACCTTAGCCGGGCTGGAGAGTCGGCTCCATAGCGCTCGCTCCCAGCGCGATGCAGAGGGGTGGAGTTCCCCATTTGGCCTGTGGACGGACGGCTTTGCCGGGAAATTCGTCCAGGGAAACGGAATGGTAAGCGCGTTCCGGCAAGGTCTCGCCTCGTCCCGTTCCATGAGGGCTTACGCCGTCAATGTCCCAGACGGCCCGCCAGATCCCGGAGACCCGGCCGCCCGAGAGCCTGCGGGACAGCGCCGACGCACGCCGGGAGCGCCGCCAGCACGCGCTGGAGGGCGCCCAGCGCAACTTCCTGCGCATGGTCAGCCACGAGCTGCGCACGCCGCTCAACGCCATCATCGGCTTCTCCGAGATCATCGCCGCCGAGCTCTACGGGCCGCTTGGCGCGCCGCAGTACCGCGAGTACGCCGAGCACGTGCGTCTGAGCGGCCACCGGCTGCTGCTGCTGGTCAACCAGGTGCTGGAGATCGCCAAGCTGCAGGGACACGCCGCCGACCTCGATATGCGGGTCGAGCCGCTGGACCATGCCCTGGACGACGTCTGCGACCAGCTCCGCGACGAACTGGAGACGCACCGGACTACGATCCGGATCGAGAACGACGGCCATCTGCCGTCCGTGCTGGCCGACGCCAAGGGCCTGCGGACGCTGCTGTTCAACCTGCTGCAAAACGCCATCCTCTACGGTCCGCCCGAAGGCGTCGTGACCATCGGCGCCAAGCAGCGCGGAGAACGCGTGGATATCGAGATCCACGACCAGGGCGCGGGCGTCGATCCCGCCGACATCGGCCGGCTGATGAACCCCTTCGAACAGGGCGAGAACGCGCTGACCCGCACGGGTCAGGGCGCGGGTCTGGGCCTGCCGATCGCGCGGCTGCTGGCCGAGGCGATGGACGGCCAGCTGCGCATGACCTCGCCGCCGGGCGAAGGGGCGCGCGTCTGTGTGACCTTGCCCGCGGCCTGACGGGTCCTTAAGTCCCGGCTCCATGGCCGACAGCATCGAATCCGCCCTCGAAGACCTCGCCGCAGAGTTCGACCTGCTCGGCGACTGGGAAGAGCGCTACCGCTATGTCATCGATCTGGGCCGCGAACTGACGCCGCTGACCGACGACGAGCGTTCCGAGGCCAACAAGGTGCGCGGCTGCGCCAGCCAGGTGTGGCTGGTCACCGAGCCCCAGGCCGACGGCACGATCGTCTTCAAGGGCGACTCCGACGCCCACATCGTGCGCGGGCTGGTGGCGATCCTGCTGCGGCTGTTCTCGGGCCGCCCAGCCGCCGACATCGCCGCCTTCGACACCAAGGCCGCCTTCGACAGCCTCGGCCTCGCCGGCGCCCTCTCGACCCAGCGCTCCAACGGCCTGGCCTCGATGGCCGCCCGCATCGAGCGCGATGCGAAGGCGCTGGCGGGTTAGGTCACCCTATCCCGTAGTGGCTCGCCAGCCGTTGCAGGGCCAGTTTCAGCACCGTCTTGCCGGCGCGCCGGGGCAGACCGAGCGAGCGTTCCGCCGCCTCCAGCGCGGTGCCGGCGAAGCAGACTTGTTCGAGGATTTCGCGCAGGCCGGTCCCGACGGCCTCGAGGGCTGCGGCGATGCGGGCCTTGGCGGCGCGGGCGCGTTCGGCGGGCTCGACGCCCGGGCCGCGACCGCCGCTGGCCTTGGGCCCCGCGTCCCAGGCCATGGTCAGCCGTCCGACCGTACCGGCCAGGGTGAAGTCCTCGCGCAGCTTCTCCGCCGCCGCGATCTCCGCCACCGTCAGCCAAGCCAGGCCGGACGCGTCCTTGCGGCGGGCCAGCCAGGCGATCGGAGACTCGCCGAGATTGACCGTCGCCATCGTCCTGCGGCCGTCGGGACCAACGATCGAGCGGCGGCTTTCGATGACGCTGGGCCGGCCTGCCTCGCCGCGCGACGGCGACGCGAGCGGGCGGGTCAGCCGCCAGCCGCCGGAAGGCAACGGACTCAGGCCAGGCTCCCGCGTCAGCGCTTCGAAGCCCGCCTCGTCCAGCCGCATCATCGGACGCCGACGGCGGTCAGGCCCGGCGCGGACGGCGTAGACGCCCTCCCCTGCCGGCTCCAGCCAGGCGCCCGGCCGGGCCAGCGACGTCGCCGCGCGGGCGACCAGGCGGTCGAGGTCGCTCATCACGCCGCCGCCTGCTGGCTCTCGGACGCCTGACGCACGCAGGCCTCCATCACCGTGAGCCGCTCATCGAACACCGCGTCGTCGCGCAGATCCTCGATCGCATGGATGGCATGGCTGGCGGTCGACCGGTCCCGGCCGAAGGCGGCGGCCACCTTCCACAACGGCCAGGCCAGGACGACATGGGCCAGGTAGATGGCCGTCTGCCGCGCCCGGGCTCCGGCCGCCGTGGTCCGGCGCCTGGCGACGATGTCCTGCACCGGCACGTCCATGACCATCGACACCAGGCTGGTCACGAAAGCGACGGCCATGCGGTCGCGGCGAAAGTCCGGGGGCTGGCCCCAGAGGTCTTCATGGGTCTGTACGTTCATCTCATCCTCACCCGCGCCGGCCGTCAGGGCCGCGCCTTGTCCGAAGAGTTTCGGTCAGGTTCTGGATGTGAGGATAAAATTCCTATTCACCGCCGCGCAATAGGAAAATTATCAGGCTCGAACAATGTGATAGGCGCCGCGATTCGGGCTGGGCGCCGCCGGGATACCGATGGGCTTGCTGGAAAAGGCCGGCGTCAGGCCGCGCGGATGCCGCTGCTCTGGTCGCCCTGGACGCCGACGACGGCGTCGTAGCCGAGGATCATGTCGACGTTCCGCCCATCGGTGGCCAGCGGCAGCCGCAGCCACAGCAGGGACATGTGCGCCGCGCCGCGCCAGGCCAGGCTGTGGCAGCCCACGCCCGGACGCCGCTCCTCGACCACCTTGTCGAGTTCGGAGCGCCAGTAGTCGGCCGCGCGCGAGCCGTAGACGTCGGTCAGGGACTGGCCGGTGATCTCGCGGCCGTAGACGGAATAGAGGCCGGTGCCGGCGAGCCGCAGGCGGTAGTCACGGCGATGCTCGCTGGGCAGGACGTCGACGAGGCTGACGGTCGGCAGGAGGCGCTTGAAATCTTCGGGTCGGATGTCCGCGCGGCCGGGAAGGCGGCCGGGCTGGCGCAAGGACGCCCAGTAGGCGAACAGTTCCTCGTGGGCGCGGGCGGCTGTCGCTGATGCGCCCAGTTGCGCGGCCATCTACAGAATCCTTAACAACCCCTTGGAATCAAGCGTGATTCACTATCGCTTAACCCGCGAATCGGGGGAAGCGAAAATCGCCTCCCGCGACAAACTTTCTCACCGTGAGTCAAGCATAAGGCGAGTAACCCTGCCCGTGCGGGCATAAGAAAAAGGGCGGCCGCCGAAGCCGCCACCCTCTCGAGAAATCCGGGTCGAAAGAGACCCTAGCGGGTCTTCTTCTTGGCCGCTTGACGGCCGCCCTGGCCCAGGCCCATCTGCTTGGCCAGGTCCGAACGCGCCTTGGCGTAGTTCGGCGCGACCATCGGGTAATCCTTCGGCAGGCCCCACTTGGCGCGGTATTCTTCGGGGCTCATGTTGTACTTGGTGCGCAGGTGACGCTTCAGCGACTTGAACTTGCGACCGTCTTCCAGGCACACGAGGTGGTCCGGGGTGATCGAGCGGCGGACCGGAACGGCGGGTTCCTTCGGCGCGATTTCAACAGTCACCGAGCCGGACGCGACTTCGGTCAGGGCCTTGTGGACGTTCGCGATCAGGCTGGGAATATCGTTCGCGGACACCGAGTTGTTGCCGACGTAAGCCGACACGATGTCCGTGGTCATTTCGATGATTGCCGATTTGTCTTCCATCTGACCTTGTTCCACCACTGCAATGATTGTGAGAGGTCGGAATCAACCGACTTCGATTCAGTTTCGGCGTGCATATAACCATAGAAACAGACGCACAAGCATTTCGATGCTTGAATTGGGATCGATCTGGAAAGAAGACCTGAATTCACCGATCAGGGGCACTAGTGGAGTGTCGCGGTTCCACTGGCGCAGTTCTGATTACTGAGATGTTCAGCGTCGGGCGAAGTCGCCGCCCAGGGCCAGCATGGCCGCCCGCTGGGGCTGGGAGAACTCGTCCAGCGCCTCTTCGTCGCCCGCGCGGATCGCGGCGATGAGCGCCGGGGTCAGGGCCGAGGACAGCGACCAGTTCCAGTAGCGCAGCACGGTCTGGGCGCGATCGACGGCGATGGTGTCGAACAGGGTCAGGATCCGCTCGAGCGCCGGCACGGTGTTTCCGGCCGCGTCGGTCTCGGGCCGGCGGAGCCCGCGCCACAACAGGCGAACCGCCGACTTGGGCAGGCCGGTCGCCTTGCAGAGGATGGCCAGCGGCTCGCCCCCGACGTCGGTGAAGATCTTGGCCCCGGTCATCGGCTTGAGGCCGGAGAGGTAGGCGATCTCCTCGGCCACTTCGCGGGTCATGCTCTCGGCGGCGACCTCGACGGCTTCGTCGAGACTTTCGAACGGGCTCTTGGCGATGGCGGCGCGGTTGCGCTGGCGGCGCTCGATGAACTGCAGCGCCTTGCGGGTCAGCGGATCCTGCCAGTTCTCGTCGGCGGCGATGCTGAACACGTCGCTGACCGCTTCCTGCAGCACTTCGCGCGAGACGGCGAACCGCTGAAGGATCACGCGGCGGCAGTCCTCGTCGGACCACCAGAACATGACGTAGGCGTGGCTGGGCCGCAGCTCCGACCGGCGGAGCAGCAGCGGGATCAGTCGGGGATGGTCGCGCGACACCGCCACGATGGCCTCGACGGCCGAGTGGCTCAGCCGGGCCAGGTCGTTGCGCAGCAGCACCTCGGTCGTCACCGGCTCGGCGAACTCGACCAGCACGTCGACCACCACCTCGTTGAGGCCGCGACGCGAGGCGATCATCCGGCGGTGCGCTTCGCCGGCCGCGCGGGCGCAGTCGATCAGGTCGGCGTCGCCGAGGCCCGGGCTGTTCTCCAGCAGGGCCCGCGCCACCTCGGGCTCGTCGCGCATCAACATGCGGGCCAGCCCGGTCGGGATCTCGTTCACATTGGCCACGCGGCGGGCGATCTTGGCCCGCTCCTCGGGCGCCGCCTCGCGCAGCAGTTCGATCAGCAGGTCGGCGGTCATCGCCCGCTCGAAGGCGTTGATCCGGCTGCCCGGCAGGCAGACCACGTCAGCCAGACGCTTGAGCAGCGTTCCGCGCGAGCGCATCGCCGGCGGCGCAGGCGTCGTGAGGGGCGCCGGCCGGTCGGCGTCCTCGAAGACGGGCTGCTGTGCGGGGTCGCTCATGTTGGATCGCGATCGGGCATGAAAAAGCCAGCGGGCCGAGGCGCCGCCAATGGCCGATCACAACAGAGGCGCGTTAACCGGCGATGACCGTGGCGTTAATTTCCCGCCACGGCCGCCGTCGCCGGCGTATCAGGCAAAGGCGCCCATCGGCCGCTTGGCCTTGGGGGCGTCGGCCCTGACCTTGGCCCGTTCGGTGAAGATGCTCAGCACCGACAGGCCGGCGATGGCCAGCGCCAGGATGAACATCGTGCCGTGATCGGTGGGCAGGTTGATCGCGTCGATCTGAGCCGCCGTCAAGCCGGCGGCCAGATAGGCGGACAGCTCCGGCAGGCGCGGCAGCTGGATGCCCAGCCAGGGCGACAGGTGGAACGCGATCGCGCCCAGCGACACCAGCAGGCCCAGCTGGGCGCCGCGAATCCGTGTCGCGGGCCAGATTGCCAGGGCCACGGCGATCATCTCGAGCACCCCGGTGAAATAGCGCATGCCGGGCTCGAAGAAGCCAAGCCCGGACCGCGCCTCGATCAGTCCGAAGACGGGGTTGGGATCAAGACCGACGAACTTCTGGATAGCGACGGCAAACAGGAGAGCCGCCAGCATCAAGCCGAACGTCCAACTCAGTACTCGCTCCATCATGGCATATCCTCCATCGGGACTCTGAAGGTCCCGTGGAGACGAGGATGGCGCCGATCACCCCGGCGCGCGATTCACAGTTTCGCGCGCCGGGATCGAGACAAGGTCTCGGAGGCATCGATTGCTGACGAGGGTCAGGCGACTACTTGAATTCAGGCTTTTCCCAATAGGGCCAGATGTCCGGCAGGTCGGTCGAAACCTTGTCGGGATAGTTCGGCGCGCGCTTTTCGAGGAAGGACATCACGCCCTCCTTCGCATCGCCCTGGGCGCCGCGGGCCATGATGGCGCGGCTGTCGGACATGTGGGCGTCCATCGGGTGCGGCGCGCCGGCGTTGCGGTAGATCATCTGACGGGTCAGGGCGATGGACACCGGCGCGGTATTGTCGGCGATCTCGCGGGCCAGGGCGTAGGCGGCCGGCAGCAGGTCTTCCGGGGCGTGCAGCGAACGGACCAGTCGGCCGTCGAGCGCTTCCTGGGCCGGGAACACGCGGCCGGTGAAGCACCACTCGAGCGCCTGCTGGACGCCGACGATTTTCGACAGGAACCAGGACGAGGCCGCTTCCGGCGTGATGCCGCGGCGGGCGAAGACGAAGCCGAACTTGGCTTCGGTCGAGGCCAGGCGGATATCCATGGCCAGCTGCATGGTGACGCCGATGCCGACGGCGGCGCCGTTCACGGCGGCGATCACGGGCTTGAGGCTCTCGTTGATGCGCAGGGTCAGCAGACCGCCGCCGTCGCGGTAGACGCCGTTGACCTTGTTGGACTCGCGCGGATCGCTCTCCTGCTTGGCGTAGTCGAACGTCTTGGCGCCGCCCCCCAGGTCCGCCCCGGCGCAGAAGGCGCGGCCGGCGCCGGTGACCACCACGACCTTCACGTCGTCGTCGGCGTCGGTGATGTCGAAGGCCTGGATCATTTCCGACATCATCTCGCCGGTGAAGGCGTTCATGCGGTCGGGACGGTTGAGCGTGATCGTCGCGATCCCGTCCTTCACGTCATACAGGATGGTCTGGAAGGTCGGGCTGGCCATGCGGGGGCTCCTCGGCGATTGGATAAAACGAGCGTATGAAGAGGCGTGGACGCGGGGGAAGGCAAGCCCTCCCCCGTGTTTCTTCAGGCCGCCTTGCGTTCCTTCGTGAAGCTCACGTCCAGCTTGCGGATCGCGTGCACGAAGTTGTTCGGGGCGATGTCGATCTCGCCGGTCCAGCGGATGTCCGGGAAGCGGGCCAGGATCTGGCGGTAGGCTTCCTCCAGCTGGATCTGGGCCACGCGCTTGCCGATGCAGGTGTGCGGGCCGTAGCCGAAGGCGATGTGCTTGTCGGCGTTGGCGCGGGTCACGTCGAGCCGGTTCGGGTCGGCGAAGACCGTCTCGTCCCGGTTGGCGGCGCCGTAGTACATGATCACCTTCTCGCCCTCGGCGATCTGCTGGCCGTTGATCTCGGCGTCGCGGGTCGCGGTGCGGCGCATGTAGATCACCGGGCTGACCATGCGGATGAACTCGTTGACCGCGCCCGGCAGCAGGTCGGGGTTGGCGATCAGCTTCGCCTGCTGGTCGGGGAACTCAGTCAGCAGCTTCATCGAGCCGGACAGGGTGTTGCGGGTGGTGTCATTGCCCGCGAACACGATCAGCAGCCAGGAGCCGTCGAGGTATTCGTCGCTGAGCAGGCCGCCGTCGACCTGGGCCCGGGCGATCGCGGTCAGCAGGTCGGCCTGCGGATCGTCGCGGCGCTTGTGGAGCATGTGCCGGCCGTAGTCGAACATCTCTTCGACGTTGCTGTTGAAGTCGGCGATGAACTGCATCAGCTCCAGCGTCGGGGTGATGCCGGCCGTGGCCTGCTGGGCGGCCATGTTCTGGGCGCTCTCGAGGTAGTGCATCCACTTCAGGAATTTCGGCCGGTCCTCCGGCGGCACGCCGAGGATTTCGCACAGGGTGAACAGCGGCAGGATCGAGGAGAAGTTCTCGACCAGGTCGCACTCCCCCTTGTCGGCCATGTCGTCGAGCAGCCGGGTCACCTCGCCCTTCACCCGCTCGGTCAGGCCGCGCAGGTAGGAGGGGGTGAAGTAGGGCATGTGCTCGCGGCGCAGCTGCAGGTGATTGCCGCCGTCGAGGTTGATCATCGCGTCCATCGAAGCGCGGTACAGCAGGGCGTGCCGGGCCTCGGGCTTGCCGGCCGCCATCAGGATGCCGCCGCGCTGGCTGGAGAAGGTCGCCGGGTCGCCGTTCACGGCCATGACGTCGGCATGGCGGGTGACCGCCCAGAAGCCCGGGCCGTCGTGCCGGGTCTCGGGATGCCACATCACCGGGGCCGCCTCGCGCATACGGGCGAAACCTTCGTAGGGCTGGCCGCCCGCGAAGCTGGCGATGTCGGTCAGGTCGACGCCGTCCAGCGTCGGATAGGTCGTGCCGAAGGTGGGTCCCGCCCGGCCTTCGACCGCCGTCTGGCTGATCAGTTCCATAGCCGCATCCTCCCATTATTATCGTTGTTAAGCTGACCATACCCCGCCGCCGGGAACCGGCAACGATGACGTTGCGTCAGCTTCCGCGACGTCGCCCTTCCCCTGACCCCTTCCGCGCTCGTAAGGTGATCGGCGATCAGGCGCGCGTCAGATGCTGCCGATCCATCGGGAACCAGGAAGCGGGCGCATGAGCGACATCATCGAAGCGGACTACATCATCGTCGGCGCCGGCAGCGCGGGCTGCGTGCTGGCCAATCGTCTGACCGCTGACGGCAAGACGAAGGTGCTGCTGCTGGAAGCCGGCGGCGACGACCGGCCGACGAAGAACCCCGGCCAGTTCATGTCCAACCTGATGATCCACATCCCGGTCGGGTATTCGCAGACCCTCAAGGATCCGAAGGTCAACTGGCTCTATTCGACCGAGCCCGATCCCGGCACCGGCGGCCGCACCCACGTCTGGCCGCGCGGCAAGGTCCTGGGCGGCAGCTCCTCGATCAACGGCCTGCTCTACATCCGCGGCCAGCACGCCGACTACGACCAGTGGCGCCAGCTCGGCTGCGAAGGCTGGGCCTGGGACGACGTCCTGCCCTACTTCCGCAAGTCGCAGCACCAGGAGCGGGGCAGCGACGGCTTCCACGCCGCCGGCGGCCCGCTGAACGTCTCCGACGTCACCACCACCCACCCGGTGTCCGACGCGGTCATCGAGGCCTGCGCCGAGGCCGGCATCCCCAAGGTCTCGGACGTCAACGCCGGCGACCAGGAGGGCGCGACCTACTACCAGCTGACGGTGAAGAACGGGCAGCGCTGCTCGGCCGCCGTCGCCTATCTGCACCCGGCCATGGGTCGCCCCAACCTGCGGGTCGAGACCAACGCCCTGGCCTCGAAGGTGCTGTTCGAAGGCAAGCGCGCCGTCGGCGTCGCCTTCACCCAGAACGGCGTGAAGAAGACCGCCAGGGCCAAGGCCGAAGTGATCCTGGCCGGCGGGGCGGTGAACTCGCCGCAGCTGCTGCAGCTGTCGGGCGTCGGCCCGGCCGACCTGCTGCGCGAGCACGGCATCGAGGTGGTCCACGACCTGCCCGGCGTCGGCGAGAACCTGCAGGACCACTACGTGATGAGCGTGCGCTATCGCCTGAAGCCGGGCGTGGTGTCGGTCAACGAGCTGACCCGGGGCCCTCGCTTCATCGGCGAGACGATGAAGTTCCTGTTCCAGCGCAAGGGCCTGCTGACCCTGTCGGCGGCGCATATCGCGGTGTTCTGCAAGTCCCGTCCGGACCTCGCCCACCCCGACATCCAGTACCACATCCTGCCGGCCACGATGGACGCTGAGAAGCTGGCCAACGAGCAGAAGATGGAGCTTGAAGGCGCGCCGGGGCTGACCATCGCCCCGTGCCAGCTGCGCCCCGAGAGCCGCGGCCATATCCGTATCAAGTCGGCCGACCCGACCGTCTATCCGTCGATCTTCGCCAACTACCTGTCCAACAGCCTGGACCAGGAGGTGGCCGTCGCCTCGCTGAAGATCGGCCGCACGATCGCCGAGCAGCCCGCGCTGTCGCCCTACATCGAGCACGAGATGAACCCGGGCCCGGACTTCCAGAGCGACGAGATGCTGCTCGCCTACGCCCAGGCCGCCGGCACCACCATCTATCACCCGGTCGGCACCTGCCAGATGGGCCACGGCCCGCAGGCGGTGGTCGATCCGCAGCTGCGCGTGCATGGCGTCGAAGGCCTGCGCGTGGTCGACGCCTCGATCATGCCGCGCCTGATCAGCGGCAACACCAACGCCCCGACCATGATGATCGCCGAGAAGGCCTCGGACATGATCCTCGGCAAGGCGGCCGCGTCCGCCCTCGCCGCCTGATTTCAACGCTTACGAACCGAGCCCGACATATGCATCCCTACATCCACGCCCAGAACCATCCCGACCGCGCCGCCTACATCATGGCCGGCTCCGGCGAGACGGTGACCTACAAGCAGCTCGACGAGCGTTCGAACCAGGGCGCGCAGCTGTTCCGCTCGCTCGGCCTGCAGGTCGGCGACGTGATCGCCATCTTCATGGAC
>Ga0247813_10003120_pt1 | contig 10824 bp, 9 predicted proteins | sample UWRJL169409C1_FD_180719 | JGI IMG/M metagenome (GOLD analysis project Ga0247813, IMG submission 180719) | Plant litter microbial communities from Arlington Agricultural Research Station in Wisconsin, United States - UWRJ-L169-409C-1 | ecosystem: Environmental > Terrestrial > Plant litter >... | reverse complement strand
GGTCTGAACCTGGAACATGTGGAGGTTGAAAGCGCTGACGGCACGACTCAGATTCATCCACTGGATGAGCCTGAAGATCAGGCTGTAGCAGAGGCTCAGACACCCGGATCCGCGCCGCTGGCGTTGAATCCGGCTACGCCGTCGGGTGAAGCGACTCCGGCAACTCCGGCTGTTACGCCACCGAACGCGCCGGCCGCGCCTCATAACGCGCCCGCCACTACGGTCCCGACGACCCCGCCAGCTGCGGCTGTCACTCCTCCGGCCGAGGTTGCTGTTGAAGTGCCCGCAGGGGCAGGGCAGGTCGCCATGACATTTACCGGAGATTGCTGGACTGAGGTCACCGAAGCAGGCGGCAAAGTCCTGTTCAGTGGTTTGAAACGCAAAGGCGATAGTCTGAACGTAAACGGCAAACCCCCTCTTCGTCTTACCCTGGGTAATCCTCCGGGTGTTTCGGTCAACTACAATGGCCAGCCGGTCGATCTGTCGTCGTACAGCGGCCGAACCGCTCGCCTGAAGCTAGGGCAATAAGTCATGCACGGTGAATCTCCGATCAAACGTCGCGAATCCCGAAAGATCTGGGTGGGCTCAGTTCCTGTAGGCGGTGACGCACCGATTGCGGTGCAGAGCATGACCAACAGCGATACCAACGATGTCGCGGCAACGGTTGCCCAGATCAATCGTCTCGAAGCCGCTGGCGTTGATATCGTGCGGGTCTCGGTTCCAGATATGGACGCTGCTGAAGCGTTCGGCCGTATCAAACAGCTGGTCAAAGTGCCGCTGGTTGCCGATATCCACTTCGATTACAAGATTGCTTTGCGCGTAGCCGAGCTGGGTGTTGATTGCCTGCGTATCAATCCGGGCAACATCGGTCGCGAAGATCGGGTACGCGCTGTTGTCGACGCTGCCCGTGATCGCGGTATCCCGATCCGTATCGGTGTGAACGCCGGATCGCTGGAAAAAGACCTGCAGAAGAAGTACGGCGAGCCGACCCCAGCTGCGCTGGTTGAGTCCGCGCTGCGTCACGTCGAACACCTGCAGCGCCTGAATTTTCAGGACTTCAAGGTCAGCGTGAAGGCGTCTGACGTGTTCATGGCTGTCGAAGCCTACCGTCTGCTGGCCAAGGAAATTGTCCAGCCGTTGCACTTGGGCATCACCGAAGCGGGTGGCTTGCGTTCAGGCACGGTGAAATCTGCCGTTGGCCTCGGTATGCTGCTCGCCGAAGGAATTGGCGATACTATCCGCATCTCGTTGGCGGCCGACCCGGTCGAAGAGGTGAAAGTCGGCTACGACATCCTCAAATCGCTGCACCTTCGTTCTCGCGGGATCAACTTCATCGCCTGTCCTAGCTGTTCGCGGCAGAACTTCGATGTGGTCAAGACCATGAACGAACTGGAAGGTCGGCTTGAGGATTTGCTGGTGCCGCTGGATGTTGCAGTCATTGGCTGTGTGGTCAACGGTCCTGGCGAAGCCAAAGAGGCTCATGTCGGCCTCACCGGCGGTACGCCAAACCTGATCTACATCGACGGCAAGCCATCGCAGAAGTTGACCAATGAAAATCTTGTGGATGAGCTGGAACGCTTGATTCGCAAGAAAGCGGCCGAAAAGGTCGAAGCCGACGCAGCAGTCATTGCCCGCGGCTAACCAGAATTGCTAAGGATTTTTAGTGAGTAAGTCTCTGCAAGCCATTCGTGGCATGAACGACATCCTGCCCGATCAGACCCCGCTGTGGCGTCATTTCGAAGGTACTGTCTCGCGTTTGCTGGATAACTACGGTTACCGGCAGATTCGCATGCCGATCGTCGAATTCACCGATCTGTTCAAGCGTTCGATTGGTGAAGTCACCGATATCGTCGAAAAAGAGATGTATACCTTCGAAGACCGCAACGGTGATTCCCTGACGTTGCGCCCTGAGGGTACGGCTGCTTGCGTGCGTGCGGTTCTCGAGCACGGCATCACCGGCGGCGGTCAGGTGCAGAAACTCTGGTACATCGGCCCGATGTTCCGCCATGAGCGTCCGCAGAAAGGTCGTTATCGCCAGTTTCACCAGATTGGCGTCGAGGTATTCAACCTTGATGGTCCGGACATCGATGCCGAGCTGATTGTGCTCACCTGGCGTCTGTGGGGCCTGTTGGGTATTCGGAATGCAGTCAAACTCGAACTCAACAGCCTGGGCACCAGCGAAGCACGTGCCCGCTATCGTGATGCGCTGGTGGAGTTCCTCTCCGCGCGCCTCAGTCAGCTGGATGAAGACAGCCAGCGTCGCCTGAAGACAAACCCGTTGCGCGTGCTTGACACCAAGAACCCTGAGACCCAGGCGTTATTGGTCGATGCTCCGAAGCTGGCTGATTACCTGGACGATGAATCACGCATCCACTTCGACGGCCTCAAGGCGCGTCTGGATGCTGCTGGCATCCCCTACGTCATCAATCCAAAGCTGGTTCGCGGTCTGGATTACTACAGCAAAACCGTGTTCGAGTGGGTGACCGATCAGCTGGGTTCCCAGGGTACGGTTTGCGCTGGCGGTCGTTACGACGGTCTGGTGGAACAGATGGGCGGTAAGCCGACCAGCGGCGTTGGTTTTGCCATGGGCATCGAGCGTCTGGTGCTGTTGCTCGAAACCCTGGAACAGGTTCCGGAAGAAATCTCCCGTCAAATCGACGTCTACCTCTGTGCCTTTGGCGAGGCTGCCGAACTGGCAGCGCTGGCCTTGGCCGAGCGTGTCCGTGATCAACTGCCTGATCTGCGCTTGCAGGTCAACGCAGGTGCCGGCAGTTTCAAAAGCCAGTTCAAGAAAGCTGACAAGAGCGGTGCACTGTTTGCATTGATTCTCGGTGAAGAAGAATTGGCGCAGCAGGTAATAGGCGTCAAACCTCTGCGTGGTCAGGGTGAACAACAAAATATTGCCTGGGATGCTCTGTCCGAGCACCTGGCCTCCTGCGTTGTGCAGGGTTGAAGCTGATTAACAGCCGATTTAGCGAATAGGAGTATTGGGGTGTCAGGTACTGAAGATGATGAACTGGCGGCAATGAAGGACTGGTGGCAGCGCAACGGCAAACCCCTGTTGACTGGTGGTCTGCTGGCGTTGGTAGTGGTTCTTGGCTGGCAGGCCTGGACCAGATACGAAACCAATCAGTCGCAAGGTGCGTCGGCGCTGTACCAGCAATTGCTGGAAACTGCTCTTACCCCGAGCGGCCAGGCCGATACGGCACGCGTTGCCGATATCGCCAGCAAACTCAAGAATGAGTTTGGCGGTACGCCATATGCTCAGTACGGCAGCCTGTTCGTGGCCAAGGTGGCAGTGGATAATGGCAAGCTTGATGACGCGGCGGCTGAACTCAAACTGGTCAATGACAAGCCTGCCAGTCCTGCACTGGGCGAAATCGCCCGTCAGCGCCTGGCGCGTGTCCTGGCTGCTCAAAACAAGGCTGATGACGCTCTGAAATTGCTTGATGGCGATGCCGACAAGTCGTTCCTGGCCAGCCGTGAAGAACTCAAGGGCGACCTGCTGGTACAACTGGGTCGCACCGATGAGGCTCATGCTGCTTACCAAAAAGCCAAAACCGCGCTGTCTGAAGAAGCGGCCGTTGGTGGCTTACAAATGAAGCTCGACGACTTGGCCAAAGGGGATGCGTGACGTGATCCGTTGGAAACATGCAGCATTGCTGGCTCTGGCCATTTTGGCCGCGGGTTGCAGCAGCAACAGCAAGAAGGAATTGCCTCCAGCGGAACTGACCGACTTCAAAGAAGAAGTCGTGCTGCAGAAGCAGTGGAGCCGTTCCATCGGTGATGGTCAGGGTGAAACCTACAACATGCTGGTTCCAGCAATCGATGGCGATCATATCTTCGCCAGCGACGTGGCCGGTTACATCGTGTCCATGGATCGCATGAACGGCAATGTAGCCTGGGAAAAAGACCTTGAGCTGCCTGTATCCGGCGCCGTTGGCGTAGGTTACGGCATGCTCATGGTCGGCACCCTCAAAGGTGAAGTGGTCGTTCTGGATTCGGCTACCGGCGAAGAAAAATGGCGTGCGCGGGTGACCAGTGAAGTTCTGGCTCCCCCGGCTACCAACGGTGATGTGGTTGTCGTCCAGACTCAGGACGACCGCGTGATCGGTTTCGACGCCGCCACCGGTAACCAGCGCTGGATCTACGAAAGTACTCCGGCCGTGCTGACCCTGCGCGGTACTGGCGCACCGATCGTGACCAATCGCCTCGCGGTGGCAGGTCTGTCGACCGGTAAAGTCGTCGCGCTGGATACATCCAACGGTGTACCGATCTGGGAACAGCGTGTTGCGGTACCGCAAGGTCGCTCGGAGCTGGATCGGGTCGTTGATATCGACGGCGGTCTGCTGCTTTCCGGCGGCACCTTGTACGTTGCCAGTTATCAGGGTCGGGTTGCCGGTCTTGATCTGGAAAGCGGTCGTGTTCTCTGGCAGCGTGATGCTTCGAGCTATTCGGGCGTAGCCCAAGGCTTCGGCAGCGTCTACGCGAGCCTGGCGTCCGGCACCGTCGAAGGTATCGACGAGCGTTCGTCCACTGCATTGTGGAGCAATGACGCTCTGGCCCGCCGTCAACTTGGCGCGCCGGAAGTCTACTCAAGCTATGTAGCGGTCGGCGACATGGAAGGCTATCTGCACCTGTTGAGCCAGGTCGATGGTCGTTTCGTGGGTCGCGAGCGCATCGACAGCGACGGCCTGCGTGCACGTCCGCTGGTGGTTGGCGACATGATTTATGTCTATGGCAACAGCGGCAAGCTGGAAGCCCTGACGATCAAGTAATGACTGTCTATGCTTGAGGTCCTGGACCTCTCGCAGCCCTGCTATGGCAGGGTCTGCAGCACTGAAAGGTGCTGCTCCGAACTCCGGCCGCTGCCTTGCAGCGGCTTTTGTATTTTCTGAAATAACGAAGTGGAGAGCCGCATGGTTCCCGTAATCGCCCTGGTGGGTCGACCGAACGTCGGCAAGTCCACCTTGTTCAACCGCCTGACCAGGACTCGCGACGCTATCGTCGGCGATCTGTCCGGTCTGACCCGTGATCGCCAATACGGTGAGGCCAAGTGGCAAGGGCGCTCCTACATTCTGATCGACACCGGTGGTATTTCCGGTGACGAACACGGCATGGACGAAAAGATGGCCGAGCAGTCGCTGCTGGCCATCGAAGAAGCGGATGTCGTGCTGTTCCTGTGTGATGCCCGTGCAGGCTTCACCGCTGCGGATCAGATGATCGGCGAGCACCTTCGCAAGCGTGGCAAGCGTTCTTATGTTGTCGCCAACAAGGTCGACAACATTGACCCTGAAATGGCCCGCGCCGAGTTCTCGCCGCTGGGTATGGGTGATGCCATTCCGGTCGCTGGTGCTCACGGTCGTGGCATCAGTCAGATGCTGGAAATCGCCCTTAGCCAATTCCCCAAGGATGAAGGCGAAGACGAAGAAGAAGGCGAACCGGAAGTCGTAGCCGAAGGTCAGGAAGCCAAGCGCATCCCGGGCCCAAGCGAAAAAGACGGTATCAAGATTGCCATCATCGGTCGCCCTAACGTCGGCAAGTCGACGCTTGTCAACCGCATGCTCGGTGAAGACCGGGTCATCGTTTATGACGAGCCAGGCACCACTCGCGACAGTATCTACATCCCGTTCGAGCGTAACGACGAGAAGTACACGCTGATCGACACCGCTGGTGTGCGCAAGCGCGGCAAGATCCACGAAGAAGTCGAAAAATTCTCCGTGGTCAAAACCCTGCAAGCGATCAAAGACGCCAACGTGGTGATCTTCGTGATGGATGCCCGGGAAGGGGTGGTCGACCACGACCTGAACCTGTTGGGCTTCGCTCTGGAAGCGGGCCGTGCACTGGTTATCGCCCTGAACAAATGGGACGGTATGGTTCCGAGCGAGCGCGATTACGTGAAGACCGAGCTGGAACGCCGGTTGTTCTTCGTCGACTTCGCGGACATCCACTTCATCTCCGCGCTGCACGGCACGGGTGTGGGCAACCTTTACCAATCGGTTCAGAACTCGTTCAAGTCGGCCGTTACCCGCTGGCCCACCAGCCGTCTGACGCAGATTCTTGAAGATGCGGTCAGCGAGCACGCGCCACCGATGGTAGGCAGCCGCCGTATCAAGCTGCGTTACGCGCACTTGGGTGGTGCCAACCCGCCGCTCATCGTGATCCACGGTAACCAGGTCGAGAAAGTACCAAAGTCTTACGTCCGCTATCTGGAAAACACCTACCGGCGTGTACTCAAACTGGTCGGTACGCCGATCCGGATCGAGTTCAAGGGCGGCGAAAACCCTTACGAGGGCAACAAGAACACGCTGACAGACCGTCAGGTCAACAAGAAGCGTCGGATGATGTCCCACCACAAGAAAGCCGACAAGAAGCGTAGAGACAAGCGCTGATTGGACTTATGTGGGAGGACTTATGTGGGAGCGGTGCTTGCCCGCGATAAGGCCGGACGCGATTCACTTCACATCGCGCGGACCTTATCGCGGGCAAGCACCGCTCCCACAAAGATCGCGTTTCAAGTGTAGGAGTGAGTTTGCTCGCGATGACGTCGATTCAGGCGCAGGGATGTTGTGGCTAAACACGGGTTTCCCTAAGCTGGTTATGCGTCATCCAGTAAAAAGCTTTCTCCAAAAAAGGCGCTAATAGCGCCTTTTTTTATGCGCGCTCCATGGGCTATCCTGCCAGACCCCGTGCCGCTGTGGAGCCGGGCGTTCAGCAGGGAAAAGGCGCCATGATCGAGAGCAAGTTGCCCAATGTTGGCACCACTATTTTTACCGTCATGTCTCAGTTGGCTGCCGAGACGGGCGCTATCAACCTGTCTCAAGGCTTCCCTGATTTCGATGGTCCCCAAGCGTTGCGTGATGCGCTATGCCGCCACGTAACCGAAGGACACAACCAATACGCACCCATGACGGGTTTGCCCGCACTGCGCCACCAGGTTGCGGCCAAGATCGCCCGCAGCTACGGCCGTCAGGTCAGTCCCGACACCGAAGTCACGATTACTCCGGGCGCGACACAGGCAATCTTTTGCGCCATCCAAACCGTCGTTCGCCCTGGCGATGAAGTGATTGTCTTCGACCCCTGCTACGACAGCTACGAGCCTTCAGTGGAGTTGGCCGGTGGTCGCTGCGTGCATGTCCAGCTCGGTCTGGATGATTTCTCCATTGATTGGCAAAAGCTGCGCGATGCGTTGAGCCCGCGCACTCGAATGATCATTATCAATAGCCCGCACAACCCCAGCGGCGCTTTGATCACTCGTGCCGAACTCGATCAGTTGGCGGCGTTGATCGCCAATCGCGATATCTATCTGGTCAGTGATGAGGTCTACGAGCATCTGGTATTCGACGGCGTCGAGCATGCCAGCGTATTGGCCCATGAAGAGCTGTATCAGCGCGCGTTTGTGGTCAGTTCGTTCGGCAAGACCTATCACGTGACAGGCTGGAAAACTGGCTACATCGTCGCACCTGCGGCCTTGACCGCGGAGATGCGCAAGGTTCACCAATTCGTCAGTTTCTGTGGCGTCACGCCTTTGCAGTGGGCGCTGGCTGATTTCATGGCCCAGCACCCGGAGCACGTGGAAGAGCTACCCGCTTTTTACCAGGCCAAGCGTGATTTCTTCTGCGACCAGTTGCGCAGCTCCCGATTCAAGTTCAAGCCCGTCGGAGGCACTTACTTCCAGCTGGTGGATTACTCACAGATTCGTCCGGATCTGGATGACGTCGAGATGTCGTTGTGGATGACACGCGAACATGGCGTGGCAAGCATTCCGGTCTCGGTGTTCTACCAAAGCCCACCTGAGGGGCAGCGCATCATCAGGCTGTGCTTCGCCAAGCGTGAGGAGACGCTGCGCCAAGCAGCGGAAAAATTATGCGCGATCTAACCCAATTACCTGATCTCAAAGTGGCGCTGGTGCAGACCTCGTTGGTCTGGCACGACCGTCAGGCCAATCTCGAGCATTTTGCATTGCTGCTTGAGCCGCTCGCTGATGTGGATCTGGTGATTCTGCCGGAAATGTTCACCACGGGTTTTTCCATGGCCTCGGAAACTCTGGCAGAGTCGGAGGCAGGTCCGACATCGAAATGGATGCTGAGCCAGGCCAAACGGCTACAGGCGGTGGTGACCGGCAGCATCATCGTCAAAGCCGCAGACGGCAGCCATCGCAATCGCTTGCTGTGGGCTCGACCAGATGGTGAGTTGCTGCATTACGACAAACGTCATTTGTTTCGCATGGCCGGTGAGCACGAGCACTACAGCCCAGGTGAGCGCCAGGTGCAGTTCGAACTCAAAGGCTGGCGAGTTCGCCCGCTGATCTGTTATGACCTGCGATTCCCGGTCTGGAGCCGTGATGCCCAGGACACCGACCTGCTGCTCTATACCGCCAATTGGCCGGGGGCTCGTCGCCTGCATTGGAATCGCCTGTTACCTGCACGGGCCATCGAGAATCTTTGCTATGTCGCGGCGGTCAACCGGATCGGCACCGACGGCAAAGGTTTTGCCTATACCGGTGACACGCAGGTGCTGGATTTTCAGGGTGAAAGCCTGTTCAGCGCTGGAGAGGCTGACGGCGTTTTCGAAGTGTCGTTGAGCGCCGCAGAGCTGGCGGCGTACCGCACGAGATTTCCGGCCAATCTCGATGCGGACACGTTCGACATTCGGTGATGCGTTCCTGTCGTGTACGTCACATTTGAGGTGATCGGCAGCTTCAGTTATACCTCGTGCTGCCGATACCGCAGGTACCGAACAGGAGTCTAGACATGAATATCAATACGAGTTCTCTAAGCACTTACACTCCGATCCTCAAGACGGCCATCAAGTCTGGTGATGAGACGGTCGCGGCAGACGCCAAGTCGAGCGATGCCACTAAACTCAGTCTCGACATGTCGGGGACTGCGGCTGCAGATGAGTCAACTGAGGCTACTGCGCCGAAGACCATCAAAGAGCAGATCATCCAGCAGCTCAAAGAGCAGATTGAGCAAGTTGAGAAGCAGTTGCAGCAACAACAACAGCAACTGGCAGCGGCGCAGAACAGCAAAGGTTCGGAGCAGGAAAAGCTGCAACGTATCATGGCAATTCAGCAACAGATCTCTGGAACGATGGCGCAATTGACTGCGCTGCAGGGATCGTTGCTGCAAGCTATGGCAGTCTCTGTCAAGACCACCGCCTGATCAGGCGAGCATCAATAAAAAGGCCCTGAAGCTTTCACTTCAGGGCCTTTTTTTGCTTATCGCCAAATCGGCATGCTGTGTATCGGAAACCGTACTGGATAACCTGTAGGAGCTGCCGAAGGCTGCAAGAGCGTCTAGTCAGACATTCCGTCATTCGCAGCCTGCGGCAGCTCCTACAAAGACTCCATCACGCAGCTTTGGCCTCAGCCTGACTCAGCGAGCGGTTCAGCGCGCTGAACAATGCTTTGAAGCTGGCGGTCGTGATGTTTTCATCGACGCCCACGCCATGCACTGCACGGTCACCGTTCACGCGCAGCTCGATGTAGGCTGCTGCCTTGGCCGTCGTGCCTGCGCCGATGGCGTGCTCGTTGTAATCCATGATTTCCACACCAACAGGCAGGCTTGAAACCAGCGCTTCCAGAGCGCCATTGCCTTTGCCTTTCCAGCGCTGGGTTTCGTCGTTGACGCTGACTTCTGCGTCCACCGCGCTGGTGTTGTTCTCTTCCTGCAGGCGATGGCTGATCAACGCGTAAGGTTTGTTGGCTTGCAGATACTCAGCCTTGAACAGCGAATAGATCTGCTGAGCTGACATTTCCAGGCCAAGACGGTCCGTTTCGCCCTGGACCACCTGACTGAACTCGATCTGCATGCGACGCGGCAGGGAGATGCCGTATTCCTGCTCCAGCAGGTAGGCGATGCCGCCTTTGCCGGACTGGCTGTTGACGCGAATCACCGCTTCGTAGCTGCGACCAATGTCCGCCGGATCGATTGGCAGGTAAGGAACCTCCCAGAGCGCGCCGTCTTTCTGCTGAGCGAAGCCTTTGCGAATGGCGTCCTGGTGGGAGCCGGAGAACGCAGTGTGAACCAGATCGCCGACGTAAGGCGCGCGTGGGTGAACCGGGATCTGGTTGCACTCTTCGACGACCTTGCGCACGCCGTCGATGTCCGAGAAATCCAGGCCTGGGTTGATGCCCTGGGTGTACATGTTCAAGGCCACAGTGACCAGGTCGACATTGCCAGTCCGCTCGCCGTTGCCGAACAGGCAGCCTTCAACTCGATCCGCCCCGGCCAGCAGGCCAAGCTCGGTAGCGGCTACGCCGGTGCCGCGGTCGTTGTGGGTGTGCAGGCTGATGATCACGCTGTCGCGACGGTTGATATTGCGGCAGAACCACTCGATCTGGTCGGCGTAGATATTCGGCGTTGCAACTTCAACCGTGGCCGGCAGGTTGAGGATTACCTTGTTTTCCGGCGTCGCGTTCCAGACTTCAATAACCGCATCGCAAACTTCCTTGGAGAATTCCAGCTCAGTGGCGCTGAAGGTTTCCGGCGAGTATTCGAACGTCCATTGGGTTTCTGGCTGCTGGGCGGCGTATTTGACGAACAGCTTGGCAGCGCTCACGGCGATTTCTTTAACGCCGGCCTTGTCCTGATTGAACACAATGCGGCGGAACGACGGGCAGGTGGCGTTATACAAGTGGACGATGGCTTTCTTCGCCCCACGCAGGGATTCGAACGTGCGCGCGATCAGGTCTTCACGGCCCTGGGTCAGCACCTGAATGGTGGTGTCGTCCGGGATATGGCCGTCTTCAATCAAGGTACGGACGAAGTCGAAGTCAGTCTGCGAAGCGGCTGGGAACGAGGCTTCGATTTCTTTTACGCC
>Ga0247813_10003118_pt1 | contig 10827 bp, 6 predicted proteins | sample UWRJL169409C1_FD_180719 | JGI IMG/M metagenome (GOLD analysis project Ga0247813, IMG submission 180719) | Plant litter microbial communities from Arlington Agricultural Research Station in Wisconsin, United States - UWRJ-L169-409C-1 | ecosystem: Environmental > Terrestrial > Plant litter >... | reverse complement strand
AGGCCATCTGCAACGGCTTGCCTTAGCCGGATCTTGAGCGCCTCACGCTCTTCCTGATTTGCCGTGAGCACAACGATTTTGGCAAAAGACGGATCGGGCAACTCTGGCGCCATTGCCAGATAAAACCGTGGAGCGCCCTGCCCTATGTAGGCGGTGACGATTCGTGCTTCCGGTTGTCTGGCTAACCACGCCTCGACTTCGGCTGCCGCAGCATCAGTTTGCTCGATGGACGTGCCATAAGGCATCTGCACCTCGACGAGCACCTCGGGGCGGTCGGATGTCGGGAAAAACTGCTTCTTCACCACGCCCATACCGAGGATAGCGACAATGAACAAGCCGACCACCGAGATCGCTACAAGCCCCTTGCGGCGAATCACCAGACCCAGCATTCGTCTGAAACGCCTGTAGTTGGACGTCCCGTAAATCGCGGCGTGCCCGCCTTCCGGCACCTTGATCTTCGGTAGCAGTTTGACGCCCAGGTAAGGTGTGAACACCACTGCCACTATCCAGGAGGTGATCAGCGCAATGCCGACAATCCAGAACATGTTCGCGGTGTACTCACCGGCCGTTGATTTGGCGAATCCGTTCGGCATAAAGCCGATAGCAGTGACGAGCGTGCCCGACAACATTGGCGCTGCGGTGTGACTCCAGGCGTAGGCGGAGGCTTTGATGCGGTCATAGCCCTCCTCCATCTTCACCACCATCATTTCAATGGCAATGATCGCATCGTCCACCAGCAGTCCCAGCGCCAGAATCAGTGACCCTAACGTTATGCGGTCGAAGTCTTTACCCGTTGCGGCCATGACAACGAAAACTGCCGCCAGGGTCAGTGGCACCGCCGCGGCGACGACGATGCCGACACGCCAGCCCATGCTGAGAAAACAGACCAGCAGAACCACGCCCAGCGCTGCGAAAAACTTGATCATGAATTCGGTGACGGATGCATCGATATTCACCGACTGATCGGTGACCTTGCTCAATGTCATACCTAGCGGCAGTTGCTCATTGATCGAGATTGTCTGCGCTTGGAGCGCCTTACCTAAATCGAGACCGTTCCAGCCATCGCGCATCACAACACCGAGCAGCAACGCGGGCTCGCCATTGTTGCGCACCATGAACGTGGCGGGGTCCTCGTATCCGCGCCTGACCTCGGCCACATCGGATAATTTGAGGGTTCTACCTTGCACGGCCAGCGGCGTATCGCGAATCTTCTGCAAATCATCAAACGCACCATTAAGCCGGATGAAAACTTGTGGCCCCTTCGCCTCAACCGAACCGGCTGGCGTCATCATATTTTGCGCGTTCAACGCGTTGAAGATGTCTCGCGCGGAAATACCCAGGGTCGCAAGACGCTCGTATGACAGCTCGACATAAATACGCTCGGACTGCTCACCAATGATGTTGACCTTCTTTACCCCCGCCACATGCAGCAGACGTTGACGCAGGGATTCGGCTTCGCGAACCAGCAACCGTTGGGGCTCGCCCCTGGCCTTGAGCGCAAACAGGGCAAAGGTGACATCGGCATATTCGTCGTTGACGATCGGGCCAACGACTCCAGGCGGCAAACCCGCCTCTTCATCGCTGAGCTTTTTGCGAGCCTGGTAAAACTCCTCGGGAACAGCAGAAGGTGGCGTGCTATCGAGCAGATAGACGGTGGTGAGCGCTACTCCGGGTCGGGTAAAGGTCTCAGTCCGGTCATACCAACGCAGTTCCTGCATGCGTTTTTCCAGCTTTTCAACCACTTGATCCTGCATCTCCTGAGCCGTCGCACCAGGCCACACCGTTACCACGGTCATTTGTTTGATGGTGAAAGCAGGATCTTCCGCGCGCCCAAGCTTGAAGAAGGCGTATAGCCCGCCCACGGATACCAGCAAGATCAAAAACAGCGTGATCGAACGCTCGCGTACTGCCAGTGCGGACAGGTTGAACCCGCTCATCGACGCACCTCAACCACGGCTGCCGAGGCGTTGCCCTTCTCCTGAGCTCTGACCTGCTCGCCCTCGCTCAGAAGGTGAGCGCCCAACGCGACAACACGATCATTGATATTGAGATTACCGGTCACACGTGCTGTTTCTGCATCACGCAAGCCCAAAAGCGTTACAGGACGCCAGGTCACTTGCTCAGGCTGCTGATTCACGACCCACACACCCGGACCTTTACCCGCGTCGTAGAGAGAGGCAACAGGCACCTGGAGTTCGCGATCGATGGCAGTTGGCGTACCGCCGATGGCAACCGAGATGGTGGATCCCAGCGTGGCACTGGCAAGTGCGCCCTCCAACACGTAGCGCGCCTCAAATGTGCGGGTCAGCCTGTCAGCCGAATCGGACAGTTGGCGCAGATGCGCCTTGCCCTGTTGCTGGTCCACCCCATAAAGCTGCGCGGTCGCTGCCGATCCCAGCGCCGGGCGTAGCGTTTCAGGTAAGTGAATGACAGCCTCACGTTGCCCGGAGTGGGCAACACGCACCACCACCTGGCCCGCACCTATCACCTGCCCCGGCTCCGCCAGGGTATCCACCACCACGCCGTCGGAATCGGCCAGCAAGGTTGAATAACCGAGGGAGTTTTTCGCGACATCAGCCTGGGCTTTGACCGCATTCAGTTGGGCTTTGGCCGAGTCCGCCGCCGCTTTGATCCCTGCGTAGGCAGAAGCAGAAACAGCACCGACGGACACCAGATTACGGTAGCGCAACTCGTCATCAGTGGCTTGCCGGGAGCGGGCGATTGCCGCGAGTACTTCTTCCTGCTGCGCTCGGGCTGTCAACGTCAGGTCGTTCGCATCAATGCGCATGAGTGGCTGACCACGCTTGACGCTTTGCCCCGTGTCCACAAAACGCTCAGTCACCTTTCCAGGCACTCGAAAGCCAAGATCACTCTGCACCCGTGCTGCAACCACGCCGGTGTATTCGCGAGTTCCGGGCACAGAAGGCTTGACCAGACTGGTACGCACCAAGGGCGCCTGAAGACGAGGATCAGGTGGCGGCGCTTCGCTGCATGCAGCCAGGGCCAACGGCAATAAACCGACAAAGAGAAAAGAGGAGCGGCGCTGGATCATAAAGACCTCTTGAAAACAGATGCGCCATGCTTATTCAAGTGACTGATTATGTCAATGGTCACAGCGCAGCCAAAAAAGGCCGCCTGTTGATCTAAGTGAGATCAACGGAAACGGCTTTCATTCAAGGAGGCCACGATAAATGAGGAGGTGTGCAGCAGCGCTAAGGCATCAGGCTGCGCAGGATGAGGTTAGAGATGAGCCCGGGGGCCTCTTCAACAACGTCGAGGTTGTACTGCAACAGCAAAGGATTGATATAGGGACGCAAAGCGAGATGGATCGAATCTACTGTCTCATCCAGAGGAGTCTTGCGCTCAAACTCTCCAAGCTCACGCCCTTCTCGCACAATCTGCTGCACGAAATGTTTGATTCGCGCGTCGTAGACCTGGGAACTGGGCCAGCTCTCCAAAGCGGAAAACGCTGCTATGTCGTACAGCTTTCGATCATTGAAAAACAGATCAATCCCTTTTATTACGAGGGTCTTGACCAATCTTCGAAGACGCTCGGTAGGCGAGATTCCCTCGGCGTTGATCGCTTCCTCGACCGCCGCAATGATTTGCGCCAGGCAATTGCTACAAATGGCTTCACCAATGGCTTGTTTGGAGTCGAAGAACTTGTAGATGTACGCCTTGGAAAAACCGATCGCTTTCGCGAGGTCGGAGACGGTTGTCTTGCTGTAACCGTACTGACTGAAATGTTCGTTGGCCGCCGCGACAATCTGGTCTCGGATGTCATGTTCGGCGGGACCGCGGCTGCTGCCTGAGGAAACGGATAATGGATTCATGCGAGCAGCTTACCCACCCAATGGACCGTTGACAACTTATGACCACTTCTTGATTAGGTCACTAATTGATTGTTTCCAAAGTGTCAGATGCATCCTTTTCCTGTTGCCATTTTGCTAAGTGTCGGGATAGTCCCAGACTCCTCGGTGGGGCCTGAGTATTCCGAGTTCAAGGTCGAACTGCCTGAGCATTTTTTTGGGCCGAGCGCGGCTTATGCAGCGCTAATACCGTCGGCTACAGCCAGAGGGGGCGACAGCCTTGGCCGAGCTGAAAAGCAACTTCTTAATAGCAGACCGGCATCAATGCGAAGATCGATACCGATGCGCCATTCGCTTTAAATCAACGTTCGGCAATCAAGAACGCAGGATCTCGTCGATCGCACTCTTTTTCGGGCGCATGGCGCTGTAGACCTGCCAGATAATGAAGGCCAGCGCGAGCCCCAGGAACGAGGCGGCGATGGGGTTGGCAAGGAACGCCAGGAAGTTACCGTCCGACAGCATCAAGCCTCGACGCAAGTTGGTTTCGGCCATAGGTCCGAGAATGAAGCCGATGATAAACGGTGCAGCGGGCATCCCCGCTTTCACGAAGCCGTAGCCAAGTACCCCAAAGAGCAGGATCGACCACACATCGAACAGACGGCTGGACAAGCCGAAAGCCCCCACGACACAGAGCACCAGAATAATCGGCAGCAGGATATGTTTTGGCACGTCCAGCAGTTTGATGAACAGGCGCAGGCCGTAGAACTCCATGAACAACATCATGAAGGTCGCGACGATCAGTGCAGCGAAGATGGTATACACCAACGGACCTTGACTGATGAACAACAACGGACCTGGCTGGATGCCATGGATCAGAAAGCCACCCAGCATGATTGCAGTCACGGTATCGCCGGGGATGCCCAGGGTCATCAAAGGCATCATGGCTCCACCGATTCCGGCGTTGTTCGCCGTTTCGCTGGCAACTACGCCACCGATGTTGCCTTTACCGTAAGACTCCGGATCCTTGGCGCGTTTCTTGGCGATGATGTAAGCCACCAGGTTCGAGGTGCCGGCACCGATGCCCGGCAGAATGCCAATGCCTAAGCCGATTAAGCCCGAGCGAAAGGCGTTGGGAATCTGCTCGCGAAACTCCTTCATCGAAAAGCCGAAGCCTTTGATATTTTTCATGCTCACGGAACGCGCCTTGCCCTGCTTGGCGTGACGACCGTTTTCGGCAAGCTTGATGATTTCGGCGACTGCGAACATGCCGATCATCACTGTAAGCATAGAAAAGCCACCATTCAGCTCCGGAAAGCCGAAAGTGAAGCGCCGGATAGCTTCAACCGGAGCAATACCTACCGTAGATACGGCAAAACCCAGCGCTCCGGCGAAGAGCCCCTTGGCCATGGAGCCCGCAGACAGCGTGGCAATCAGGGTCAAGGAAAATACGGCAATGGCAAAATACTCATGCGGCCCGAAGCGCAGTGCCACCTTGGCCAATTGCGGGGCGATGGACATCAAGGCCGCGATACTGAACAAGGTCCCAAGAAAGGAAAACACTATGCCGATGCCGAGAGCCTTGACGCCATGGCCCTGCTCCATCAGTGGCCCGCCGTCGAATACGGTGGCAATCGATGAGGGTGTACCAGGTATCTTCAGCAGAATCGCTGAAATCAGGCCTCCAGAGGTCGCGCCGATAAAGAGTGAGACCAGCAACGAAAGACCCGCCTGAGGCCCCATGGTAAAGGTCAGTGGCAAACACAGCGCTACTGCCATCGTGGCTGACAGTCCAGGCACTGCACCAAATACGATGCCGACGGCCACGCCGATGGCCATCAGCAACATGATATTGATCGAAAAGACGGCACCGAAGCCTTGCTGCAACAAGTCGAGCATGCTCGAGACTCCTAGAAGTTGGTCAGGCCGGCGGGCAGCATCAAATCGAACGCCTCGCGGAACAACAGATAAATGACAGCAGAGGTACCGACAGCAACCAGTGCGTAGGTGATGTGCCGTACTTTTTGATCAACCGGGGTGAGGACGATGAACTGCAAATACAGATAGACCACAGTCATGATCGGAAACCCGATCGGCTTCATCAGGGCGATGTAACCCACGATCAATGCCAGCGTCTTGACCACTGTCTTCACATCTATCGCGCCGCCCGCTTCCTCAGTGTCGATATGTGGGACGTCATCAGCAGGCGCTTGCGGGGTGGCGAAAGCACTGAATAGCTGTATGACGGCAAGCAGACAGAGCATCGCCGCCAACAGGGTGGGAACGAATGCCGCATCAATGCCGGAATGGCCCGGGAGTTTGAAGCTCATCGCCAGATAACCGAGTGCGGTGGCAAGCATGACGCCGCCGATTATCAGCTCTTTTTTCTTACAGGTAGCCATCGGAAAACCTCGGGATTTTGGCCAGGTAAAGCTGGCTGGCAACCGGGCCAGCCAGCTTCAGGTCTTACTTCGTGCGCAAAGCGTCCTTGAATTGCATGAAGTCATCGCGGGTCTTGGCGAGGATTTTCCTGGACTCTTCGGTACCGTAGTAAGCCACTGGCTGCTTGAATTTCTTCAGCTCTTCGGCGTACTCGGGCATTTCAGTGATCTGCTTCATGATGTCAGCCATTTTGCCAACGATCGCGGTATCGGTGCCTTTAGGGAAGGCCACGACGTAGGGCTTGTCGATGGTGAAATCGACGCCTTGTTCCTTAAAGGTGGGGATATCACCGAGCATGGCGTTACGTTCATCATTGGGCTGACCCAAGGCGACCATCTGGCCACCGTTGACGTAGTCCTGCACTGAGCCGTAGCTGATTGCGCCCAGGTCGATACGTGCACCAAGCAGCGCAACAACCTTCTCCGACACGGTGCCAGCATCAACCATCTTCAGCTTCACACCCGTGATTTTTTCGAACATCAAACCCTGAATGTGGGAGAAATTACCCATCTCGGTTCCGTAGGTGATGCTTTCCGGTTTGGCCTTGGCCTTGGCAACCAGATCCTTGACGCTGGTCACCCCAGACTGAGTGGAAGCTACGAAAACCGCGCCCTTGTCCACGCCGGCAATGCAAGAAACGTCAAACGCTTCGAAGCTGTCATCGGACAGGCCAGCGACTTCGTTGACGATAAGCTGACCTGGGTGTGTGAAGAGGATGGTGTTGCCGTCGGCTGCTGCACTTTTCACCTGCTCGGCCGCGAGGGTGCCACCGCCTCCGGCGACGTTGGTTACCACCATGTTCTTGCCAGTGATCTTGTTGAAGTACTTGGCCATCATGCGGGCGTTGAAGTCCGTGTCACCACCAGGGTTGGCGATTACAACGACTTGCACTGGACGGGTCGGCCATTTGACGTCAGCAGCGGACGCCACATTGTGTGATGTGATCGCACCCATACCAACGAGGGCGGAGAGAAGGGAGACGCGAAGTGTTTTTATCATTGGAATGCTCCGGTTTTGAAATACTGACCGAACTAATGGGCTCGGCCGAAGTTGTAACGCTTTATGTCAATATGCCGCGCTATTAACAAATAGTCGGTTGTAAGTCGGGCAGCGCAAAAGGCAAAACAGACGTTTTGGGTGCGACATACGCTGCGGGCTAACACCAGCAACAATGAGTCGAGATCCGTGAAGTGATCGAACGGCCGTTTTCAAACCGCTTGGGTGCGGGATCTTTTGATGGGGATAGCTGAGTGCTGAGCGCCGTGCCCAGCCTTGCTTTGTGAGCTCTGATGACTTGATTGGGCCACGGGCTGAACAGGCGTCTTGAGGTGAGCGCCCGCATTTTTGGGAGTGGTGCTTGGTAGGTTCAATGTGCGCAACGAGGGTCGTCAGCATGATCTGAGCCTTAGTTATTATTATTTTTTTGTCATACGTTGTCGTATGACTTCAGTTTTTTACCAACTGGAAGAACTGCTGTCAATGTGCAATCGAGAGGTGATGACTCGCCTATAACCCTAAGCAAACTCTTAGCTATTAAGGCCTGCTGTTTCCAGTCCATCACCCGGTGGATATTACGGCGCGTGTCGCTGCAGATAAGTTTTAATGATGTATTTTTCTCAGTCGTACGATAACTTAGCTGACCTCATGCTGCCCGGCGAGTAACAGCTCGGCAAGGCATCCAGGCGTCCTCCAGTGGGATGCGGTGCCCAAAAACAACAATAACAACAGGACAATGTCATGCACGCAGATCTCCCGTCGTTGGCGGTATTGGCAAGCTCCACGCCCCGACCCTTCTGGCACGTGGGCGGTCAGGCTGAGCCAGGCTTGTTCGATCAATGGAAGCTCAAGCCATATGTCTGCGACTAAACCCGGCCGGGTACGTTACTCGATTCTGCTGATGCTGTTTTTTGTCACTTCAGTGACCTTCGCTGACCGCTCCAGCCTGTCCATTGCCGGCGCCGCCTTGCAGACGGACCTGGGGATTGATGCATTGACCCTTGGCTACATTTTCTCGGCGTTCGGCTGGGCCTACGTGATCGGCCAGATCCCTGGAGGCTGGCTGTGCGATCGCTTTGGCGCACGGCGGATCTACGGCATCGCGCTATTTGGTTGGTCGCTGTTTACCCTGTTGCAGGGTTTGGTCGGCGTGTTGCCTTTGACCTGGACGATTGTCAGCCTGTTTCTCTTGAGGATGGCGGTAGGCTTTGCCGGGGCGCCCTGCTTCCCGGGTAACGCGCGTATCATCGCCGCATGGTTTCCAAGTGCAGAGCGCGCCACGGCTACGGCCATATCCAGTTCAGCACAATATTCCGCGACTGCTATCTTTGCGCCCTTGATGGGCTGGGTCGTCCAGGCCATGGGTTGGCAGTATGTATTCATCGTGCTGGGTGGATTTGGCCTGCTATTCAGCATCCTGTGGTTCAGGGTCATCCATGGTCCACGTGAGCATCCGGCACTCACTCAGGCCGAATTTACTCACATCGAATCCGGCGGCGGATTGATGGACCTGGAGCCCCGGGTTGGCGATTCAAACGAATCGCAGTGGCGTTACCTCAAATTGCTTCTGAGCCACCGCACGCTGATAGGCCTGTATTTGGGCCAGTACTGCAACAATGCGATTACCTATTTCTTCCTGACGTGGTTCCCCGTCTACCTGGTGCAGGCGCGGGGCATGACTATCTTGTCCGCCGGTCTGTTCACGGCGTTGCCAGCGATCAGCGGCTTCGTAGGTGGCGTGCTGGGTGGTTTGATATCGGATGGTCTGCTGCGTCGTGGCTTTTCCCTGACCCTGGCACGCAAGCTGCCAATCGTCTGCGGTCTGCTACTGTCGAGCAGCATGGTGCTGTGCATCTATGTACAGAGTGACGCCGCCGTGATTGGGCTCATGGCTCTGGCCTTCTTCGGCAAAGGGTTCGGTTCGCATGGCTGGACGCTGGTCGCCGATACATCCCCGCGCCAGATCATTGGCCTCTCGGGCGGTCTGTTCAACACCTTTGGCAATCTGGCGGCGATCACCACGCCCATCGTGGTTGGCTATCTGGTCAGCCGCACCGGCTCGTTCGATTCGGCGCTGGTTTACGTCGCGGCCAATGCCTTGCTCGCGGTGTTTTTCTATCTGGTTGTCGTGGGTCGTATCCACCGGATCGAATTGGATACCGGGTCGAGCCGTGTCACCGCTACAGGTTGATGCCATCAGTTTTCATTTTGGGCTGACAATAAAAAGGAGCGTGTCATGAGTCATTTGAGCGAAGCACTGGTGCAGGCACTTGAGCAGGTAGTCGGTCAGGCTGGCCTGATTCAGGATGCCGACCGCATGCAGAGCTATCTGAGTGACTGGCGCAATGCCTATCGCGGCAACGCCGCGCTGGTGGTGCGTCCAGCCTGCACTGCCGAGGTCGCTGAAGTCGTGCGTTTGTGTCGAGAGGCCGGCGTATCTCTGGTGCCACAGGGCGGCAATACCGGCCTGTGCGGCGGCTCGATCCCGGACGCCTCAGGCACTCAGGTCGTACTGTCGCTAACCCGAATGACCGCTATCCGCGCAATCGACCCGGCCAACGAAACCATCACGGTAGAGGCTGGGGTGATCCTTAAGCGTTTGCAGGAAGCCGCCGCTGAAGTGGGCCGTCTGTTCCCCTTGTCCCTGGGTGCCGAAGGCAGCTGCACTGTCGGCGGTAATCTGGCGACCAATGCTGGCGGCACCGCCGTATTACGCTACGGCAACATGCGCGACCTCACCCTGGGACTGGAAGTGGTACTGGCCGATGGGCGCATATGGGAGGGTCTGCGTGGCCTGCGTAAAGACAATACCGGTTATGACCTCAAGCACCTGTTCATCGGCTCGGAGGGTACGCTGGGGATCATCACTGCCGCAGTGCTGAAAATGTTCCCCGCGGTACGCAGCCTGACGACAGCCTGGGTCGCATTGGCAAGCCCGCAGGCGGCGGTGGATCTGATCGGCCGCATGCGCACTCTGTGTGGCGATCGCCTGACCGGATTCGAACTGATGTCGCGACAAAGCGTGGAGTTCGTTTTGCGGCACGTGTCCGGCTGCAACGACCCGTTCAACGACGTTCATCCCTGGTACGTGTTGATCGAACTCAGCGATACTCTGGTTGACTCGCCGCTGGCTCAGATGCTGGAAAGCGGCCTGGGCGAGGCCTTGGAGCAAGGCGACGCGCTCGACGCAGTAGTCGCCAGTAACGAGACCCAGGTTGCCGCCCTGTGGGCGTTACGCGAAGGGATATCTGAAGCTCAGAACCATGAAGGTCCGAGCCTTAAACACGATATCAGCGTGCCCGTCAGCAGTATTCCAGCGTTCATTGAGGCGACTGACCGCAAGCTGCTGGAACATTTCCCCGGTGTGCGCATCGTCGCTTACGGGCACGTCGGCGATGGCAACCTGCACTACAACATCAGTAAACCCGTGGGCGCCGAAGACGCACCTTTCAAAGCCCAAGCCGAAGCGATCATGCACGTTATTTACGACGCGACGGTAGCGTTTGCAGGCAGCATCAGCGCCGAGCACGGCCTAGGCCAGGCGAAACGGGATGCTGCGCAGCGCTACAAGTCCCCTTTAGAA
>Ga0247813_10003116_pt1 | contig 10834 bp, 7 predicted proteins | sample UWRJL169409C1_FD_180719 | JGI IMG/M metagenome (GOLD analysis project Ga0247813, IMG submission 180719) | Plant litter microbial communities from Arlington Agricultural Research Station in Wisconsin, United States - UWRJ-L169-409C-1 | ecosystem: Environmental > Terrestrial > Plant litter >... | reverse complement strand
TAACATCACGCTCGTCATTTACATATTTATGAGCGCTAGTTATAGCTGGTTTTGAAGCAAAAATTGTTTGTGTTATGGTAGCAGCAAGTACCAAAATAACGCTAAAAGAGATTAATATTTTTTTCATGGTGTATGCATTTTATTATTAGACGTAATTTATTTCTAAAAAGTTGCATGGAGATGAAAAAATATTTGACCTTCCGGCTTTGGAGGAATTTCATTTTAGAGATTCTTCGTTTCACGCTGAATGACAAAATGCTAAAAATTATTATTCCCCTTTCTTGATTTTTACGTAAAAGTTCGGCTCTGTTTTAAAGTTGTCCATATTCATTGCAGCATCAATGGTTATGGTTTTCCAATCGTTGCTAGGTTTAATTAAAGTATAGGTATCTGGTTTTAATAAAACTTTAACTGGCATATCAAATTCCTTTACATCGGTTAACCAACGGTAGGTTAAGGTGCCATTATTTATTTTATATTCTAAAACAGGGATTTTGCTATAGCGGAGGTATTGATCGAATACTTTATCTAATTTTAATGCACTTTGTTTAGCGATGTAACTTTCTACTGCTGCAGATGTAGTGGTTGTATGGTAGAATGTTTTATTAATTCCTCTTAAAATTTGTCTAAATTTTTCGTCATCGTTTATCAATTGGCGAATAGTATGAATTAAGTTTGCACCTTTTGGATACATATCGCCACTGCCTTCTTTATTTACATTGTAGGGTCCAATAATTGCTTCTCTGTTTCCAATACCGCGTCTCAATCCAATTAAATATTCCTGACCAGCTTTTTTACCCAATATAGATTCCGTAAAAAGTGCTTCAGAATAAGAGGTAAAACCCTCGTGTACCCACATATCGGCAATATCTTTTGTGGTTACATTGTTGGCAAACCACTCGTGCCCACTTTCATGAACGGTGATGTAATCCCATTTTAAGCCATGGCCAGAGCCAGACATATCAGATCCTAAATAACCTTTTTTAAATTGATTGCCGTAAGCAACTGCACTTTGATGCTCCATGCCTAAATGTGGGGCTTGAACCAGCTTATAACCATCTTTATACCAAGGATAGGGGCCAAACCAATATTCGAAAGATTTAAGCATTGGTTTTACATCTGCATCCCAATGTGGGCGAGCTTTGGCGCTATCTTCTTTTAGCGACCAAAAATCTAAAGTTAATGGACCATTTTCGCCATTATAAGTGTCTGTCCAATGGGCATATTTGCCAATGTAAAAGGTAACGTTATAATTGTTGATGGGATTTGAAACAAACCAATTGTGTTGACGATAACCATCTTTTAAATCAACAATTCCTCTGGATCTGCCATTAGAAACTTCATCCAAATCTTTTGGTACTGCAATGCTAATTAACATGCTATCCACTTCATCACTCTGATGATCTTTTGTTGGCCACCAAACACTAGCACCTAAACCTTGGCAAGCTACAGAAACAAATGGATTGCCAGCTTTATCTTTTTTGAAGATAAAACCACCATCCCAAGGGGCATTTCTAGCAACTTTAGGATTGCCACCATAAAACACAGTAAAACGATCCTTAGCTCCCTTTTGGATGGTTTTAGGGAAAGTAATAAATACCGCTCCAAATGCTCTGGTGTAGGGCAATTCAGCTCCTTTATACATTACCTTTTCAATTTTTAGGTTCTCGAAAAGGTCGAATTGTAATTTGGTGAAATCTTGAGTTGCAGTAAATGCAAATTCGTTGCTGCCACTTAATGTTTTATTTTCGATATCGATTTTAACTGCTAAATGGTAATAATTAATGTCGTAACAGGTACGTAAGGGTGTAAGCATTCCACGCAAGGTATCTGCCTTTGTGTTGATGTTTTTTGCGCCCAAAAGTTGAGCATGCGTGCTGTAGCTTAGTAAGAGAAGTGCAAAAACAGCATATATTATTTTTTTCATTAAGGGTATTATTTTAGCACACTAACAGTGATGTATGAGCTGTTGTGCGTATCGTGGTATATTTTGTGGCTTGCTTTTTGGAAATCCTGGGGCTCTGCCTGATAAATATCCATAAATTTTTGAGGATTTCTATCCGCCAACGGAAACCAAGAGTTTTGGATTTGGATCATGATGCGGTGTCCTTTTTTAAAGGTATGGGCAACATCAGGCAAGGCATAATTTACTTTTGTGATGGCGTTTGGTACAAAAGCCTCTGGATTTTCGAAACTGTTGCGATATTTTCCTCTCATAATCTCACCCCTAACTAACATTTGGTAACCACCCATTAATAAATTTTTAGGGTTTGGTACAGGATTAGGTTCATTTTCTGGATAAACATCAATCAGTTTAACTACATAATCTGCATCGGTACCAGTTGTAGCAACCACTAAATTGGCCAACACGGGCCCTGTTAAAGTAATGTCTTCTGTTAATGCATCTGTTTGATAAACTTTAACATCTGGTCGGCGAGCTGCAAAACGCTGGTCATCTATCATGTATTCGCGAGTTCTCTTAGCTTGTACGCCATCCTGATAGGGAACAGGATTATTTGGATCACTCACGTATTCGTCCCAGCTGTCTGTTCTGCCAACTTTCTCGAAAGCCAATTTCCCATTGGGATGGAGGTATAAATTTTTGCTTTCTGTTTCGGCGGGGGGCCAATTGCTAAATTTTTTCCATTCGTTACTCCCCGTTACAAATATATTAGCCTCGGCAGGTTTAAAATCTCCTTCTCCTTTTAGGTAATATTTAAAGAAAGGCAATTCTAAGTTTTCTTGGTAATAGGTACTGGTTTTTTGTCCAAATTTAATGTCTCCAAAATAAGAGCCATCGCTACGCACCCAACCTCCATGATACCAGGGGCCAGCAACTAAAATGTTATTGGCATTTGGATTTTGTTTTTCGATTGCTTTATAGGTTGCAAAGGTGCCGTATGCATCTTCTGCATCAAAAAAGCCGCCTACAACCATTACTGCGGGTTTAACATTGGTTAAATGTGGAGTGATTAATCTTGCTCTCCAGAAAGTATCTAAATTTGGATGTTTAAATAAGTTGTTCCAGAATTTGATGCTGTCTGCGAAGTATTTTTCTTTTAAGTTTTTAACAGACCCTGCTTCCAAATAAAAGCGATAATTATCTTGTATAGGGAAGGTGAAACTTTTTGGACCTTTGTCTGGCGTAATGGGTTTTGGTCTTGGTACGCCGAAACTAGTCATAAAACTAAAGGCATCCATTAAAAACAAGCTGCCGTTATGATGGAAATCATCACCTAAAAACCAATCGGTAACTGGCGCTTGTGGCGATACAGCTTTTAGAGCAGGGTGTGAATTTGGTAGGGAAGTGGTAGAATAAAAGCCAGGATAAGAAATACCCGAAATACCCGCTTTGCCATTGTTATTTTTAATGTTTTTTACCAACCAATCTATCGTATCATAAGTATCGGTACTCTCATCAATATCTTTTTTACCTTTTTTAGGATTTTGAGGTCTGATGTCTTCAAATTCTCCTTCGCTCATCCATCTGCCACGCACATCTTGGTACACAAAAATAAATCCTTCTCGCATTAAAGCAGGGAAGGTACCTAAGCTTAATTTGTATTTATCTTCGCCATAAGGGGCAACAGTATAGGGTGTTCTGGATATTAGAAAAGGATACTTTTTACTTTGGTCTTTAGGGAGATAAATAGCCGTAAATAGTTTTATCCCATCTCTCATGGTAATCTGTCGCTCAATTTTAGTGTAATGATTTCTAACATAGGCAGAATCTGTTTCTTGCGCATACAAATGAGTTGTAGCGAATGCCAAAAATAACAGCAGGGAGGAGAGGATAAAACGCTTCATGATTTTAGTGGTTTTTGTAAAGTATAAATATATTAACTAGTTGTAAGTATTTTGCTTCAAGTATCAATATTGTGATATGAAGGCAATGATATAAGAGGCAAAATGTAAGATGAAAAATGGAAAAAGCTATTGGAGCATTGGCTTAACAATAAAACAATATAACAGTTCAACAATATCATGAATGAACTTTAAAACATTCCAATAATTTAAATTCTCAACCAAACATTACAACATTACAACATTCAACATTTCAACTTTGCAAGGTAATCCGTAACTTAGCCACAGAAAAAAAATAAAAAAGATATGCAATACGATGTAGTTGTTATTGGCTCGGGTCCGGGCGGTTATGTAGGTGCCATTCGCTGTGCACAATTAGGTTTAAAAACAGCAGTGGTAGAAAAATATAAAACTTATGGCGGTACTTGTCTAAACGTAGGCTGTATTCCATCAAAAGCTTTGTTAGATTCTTCTGAGCATTTCCATAATGCTGCACATACTTTTACAACTCACGGCATTAACCTAAAAGATTTAAAGGTTGATATGCCACAAATGATTGCTCGTAAAGACGATGTTGTTTCTCAAAATACAGCTGGTATCACTTATCTTTTTAAGAAAAATAAAATTGAAACATTTGAAGGTCTAGGTTCATTTGTAGATAAAAATACTATCTTAGTTACTAAGGCGGATGGGTCTACAGAAACCCTTTCGGCTAAAAATGTAATTATTGCAACAGGTTCTAAACCTACCGCTTTGCCGTTTTTGCCAATTGATAAAAAACGTATCATTACTTCTACCGAAGCTTTAAATATTAAAGAAGTTCCAAAAACAATGGTAGTTATTGGTGGCGGTGTAATTGGTTTGGAATTAGGTTCTGTTTACGCTCGTTTAGGAACAAAAGTTTCGGTAATCGAGTTTATGCCATCTATCATTGCAACAATGGATGCTGGTTTAGGTAAAGAATTACAACGTGTGTTAAAGAAATCTTTAGGCATGGAGTTTTTTATGGGACATAAGGTAACTGGCGCAACTAACAAAGGTAAAACCGTTACGGTTACAGCAGATAATGCCAAAGGTGAGGCAGTAAAATTCGAAGCTGATTATTGCATTGTTGCTGTTGGTAGAACAGCTTATAGCGAAGGTTTAGGTTTAGATAAAATCGGGATCACGGTTGAAGAAAGAGGAAAGAAGATTCCTGTAAATGCACATTTAGAAACTTCGGTTCCTGGTGTTTATGCCATTGGTGATGTAATTACTGGTGCCATGTTAGCGCACAAGGCAGAGGACGAAGGTATTTATGTAGCAGAAACTATTGCCGGACAAAAACCACACATCAATTACAATTTAATTCCTGGTGTAGTTTATACTTGGCCAGAAGTGGCTTCAGTTGGACAAACAGAAGAGCAATTGAAAACTGCAGGCGTGAAATACAAAGCTGGTTCATTTCCTTTCAAAGCAAGTGGACGTGCGAAAGCAAGCATGGATACTGATGGTTTTGTAAAGGTTTTGGCTGATGAGAAAACAGACGAGGTTTTAGGTGTACACATGATTGGCCCACGTGCTGCAGATATGATTGCAGAGGCTGTTGTGGCAATGGAATTCCGTGCATCTGCAGAAGATATTGCAAGAATTTGCCATGCACACCCAACTTATACCGAAGCTTTAAAAGAAGCAGCAATGGCAGCAACTGAAAATAGAGCGATACATATATAAACCCCCAACCCTCCGATGTATCGGAGCAGGCTCTGAAGGGGAGTTGTTAAAGTCCGAAAGATATATTCATAAAAAAGCCAGTAAGCAATTACTGGCTTTTTTATGCCCAAAAATTAATATAAAGATAACCTATAGCAAATATAGGTTTGGGCAATTGGATATATTTTTGCGGAAATATAAACAGAAGAATGACCTCAAAAACAAAATTATTTACCGCCTTGGTAATTTTTGCATTAGCATTAAATGCATGTAAAAAAAACGATCCCACAGCACCAGAAGTAGAAACCATAGTGCCAGAAGATATTAAAAGTTTTAAAGAAACTGCAATGATTGATTTAGGCGGTGAATTTGCTTCAGAAATCTCTGCTTATGATCCTTCTACAAGGAAACTATTTGTGGTAAGTAATGATGGTGGTACTAAAGTTGATGTGGTAGACTTAAGCAAATACCCAACATTAACTAAAGTAACCACACTTAACTATCCAAATAATGCAGGTATAAATAGTGTTGCTGTTAATAATGGCTTATTAGCAATTGCTTTAAATGGAGATATAACTACAAACAACGGCGATGTAGTTGTTTTAAAAACTACAGATTTATCAGAGGTAAAAAAGATTAAAGTTGGCGCTATGCCAGATATGGTAACTTTTAGTCCAGATGGTAATTATATCATCTCTGCTAATGAAGGTGAACCTAATACCGAATATACGATCGATCCTGTAGGTTCTATATCGATTATCGATACTAAGAATAATTATGCTGTTAGAACTTTAGATTTTACAGGTTTTGAAAGTTCTAAAGCTGCTCTTATTGCTGCAGGCTTAAGAATTTATGGCCCTAATGCAAGTTTTGCACAAGATATTGAGCCTGAGTACGTCGCAGTAGCTCCAGACTCTAAAAAAGCGTATGTAACCTTACAAGAAAATAATGCAGTGGCAGAAGTTGACTTGGTTGCAGGTTCTATTACTAAGATTATGCCTTTAGGTGTTAGAGATATCAGCCTTGCAGAAAATGCTTGGGATGTGAGTGATGATGAGAAAAGTGGAAAAAAAATACAATTGGAAACTTGGCCAATCAAAGCTTTTTATCTTCCAGATGCAATTTCTTATTTTTCTACCGGTGGATCAAACTATCTTGCTTTAGCTAATGAAGGCGATACACGTGCGTGGAAAGGCTATGATGAAGAAGCGAGAGTTAAAAGTTTAATCCTTGATCCTGTTAAGTTTCCGAATGCAGCAATATTACAAGCTGATGCCAATTTAGGACGATTAACTGTAACCAGTTCAGCGGGTTTTACATTAAATGGAACTACAAAAGTTTTTCAAGAACTGTATGCAACAGGAGGCAGAAGTATGAGTATCATCAATGCTAATACTGGTCAATTAGTAGCAAATGTTGGGAAAGATTTAGAACAACGTGTTATCGATGCTGGTAAATACGACGATACACGCTCAGATAATAAAGGCGTAGAAGTAGAGAGCGTTACAGTTGCACAAGTAAATGGAAAAACATTAGCCTTTATCGGTATGGAAAGGGTAGATCATATCGCGGTTTATGATGTAAGCACGCCTGCAAGTCCTATATTTGTGCAATTATTTGCTACAGGAGATGCTCCAGAAGGTTTAATGTTTGTTAAACCAAAAGATAGTCCGAATGGTAGAAGTATGTTAATTGTTTCTAACGAAGGTGATGGCTCAGTGAGATTTTATCAGCCAGATAAATTGTAATTTTAGATTAGCACACGAAGCCAGTAAGCAATTACTGGCTTTTTTTATATCCAGATGATAAAACGCCTTTAATTTCCAGATTGATTTAAAGAAATTAGATCGTCAATAATTAGGTAAGTGATATATAGTATTTACGGAAATTCGAAATTACTTCAATCGATTTTGGAAGTTAATTGTTAATCCTAATCGCAAACAAGCCCATTTAATAAATATGAAGAGAATAATTTTAGCATTAACCTTAATATCTATCATCTTTTCCGCTTGTGTTCCTCTTAAATCTATTCAATATTTAGTGCCTGATGCTGGCGATAGCGCTAAGTTTAATAACCTTACCATTCAAAAATCATCAACTCCGTTTTACTTTGAAAGCAACTTAAACAAACTGAGGTATGGTTCTTTGAAAACTCGAATTGATTCTTCTTTGCGCCAAACAAAAACCGCTGTTTTTTTGGTGATTAAAAATGATAGTATCATTTATCAATATATTGATGATCAAACGAGTTTGGAGGCTAAACAGCCTAGTTTTTCTATGGCTAAATCTTTTGTAGGTACATTAGTTGGTATTGCAGTAGATCGCGGTCAGATCAATTCTACTAATGATTTGGTCATTAAATATTTGCCAGAATTAGCTAAAAATGACGAACGCTTTAAAAGGTTAACTATCCAACATGTTTTGGATATGAGAAGCGGATTTAATTTTAAAGAGCGTTCATTTAATCCCTTTTCTAAAATTACACGTAGCTACTATGGTGCAGATTTAAAGAAAATGGTAGGCAAATTAAAGATGAAAAATGAGCCAAATACTGTATTCGAATATATGAGTATCAATACACAGGTATTGGCCATGATACTAGAAAAAACTACCGGTAAAACCCTAAATGTATTGTTGCAAGAAAACTTATGGAAGCCTTTAGGGGCAGAGAGCGATGCACTTTGGAGTTTAGATCGCAAAGCTAATGTGAAGGCATTTTGCTGTATCAATGCCACAGCTTTAGATTTTGCGAAACTAGGTCGCCTTTATTTAAATGAAGGCAATTGGCAAGGCAAACAAATTGTATCAAAAAAGTGGGTTAATGCTACAACAAACCCCGATACTTTGGCTAAAAAAAGATATAAAAACCAGTTTTGGGCAACTCGAGACTTTAAATACTTCCCAGATTCGTTAAGTGCTATTAAACAATTAGAAAAAGAGGAGCTAGGCTATCCTGTAGAACGTAACGCTGACGGAAGATATTTTTATGCCAAAAAAGTTTACGATTATAAGGCGCAGGGAATGTTCAATCAATCCATATATGTTAACCCACAAAACAAGGTGATTATTGTACGTTTGGGAGGCCGTCAAAAGAAAATTAATTTTCATGGCTTTGTACAAGAAGTAGGAAGATCTATAAAATAAGATGCCTTAACCACTAAATATTCTTAATAAGAAAATATAGCCTAGCGGTTAAGCATTAATTATATCTAAATGATAAAAGAAGCTTTCTATTGCCAATAGATTTGAGGAACTTTGCATTCTTAATTTTTCTTTTAAATGTCTACAATTACCGAAGCTGCTATTGCCAACAATCCATTCGAAAATCATCCTTATAGTAAAAAGAGAGTAAGGTTCGCTGTTTCATTGTTTTATTTCGGCCAAGGGATTGTTTTTGCATCTTGGGCTAGCCGCATCCCCGATCTTAAGGCGGTAATGAGTCTTACTGATGCGGAGCTAGGAAGTATTTTACTGGCTTTGCCATTGGGACAATTATTAACCATGCCAATCTCAGGCAAATTAACTACCATTTTTGGCAGCAGGAGAATGTTGAGCATTGCCACGCCACTATATGCCATCGCTTTAACATTTCTGGGTTTAGCAACAGCAGGCTGGCAGTTGGCAATTTTTCTGTTTTTATTTGGGATTACAGGTAACCTCTGTAACATAGCATTAAATACCCAGGGCGTCGCTGGCGAAACCTATTATGGTAAGCCCATCATGACTTCCTTCCATGGTGCTTGGAGTGTTGGTGGTTTTACAGGTGCATTGTTAGGGTTATTGATGATCAATTTTCACCTCACACCATATATCCACTTTTGCATTATTGCAGCATTGGCATTAGTACATATTTTTATCAATTACCGTTTCTTAATAGGTTGGCAAAAACCCAAAGAAACAGAAAAGTCAAAGCTGTTTACCAAGCCACAAGGGGTGTTGGTACAGTTGGGGATTATTGGTTTTTGTAGCATGGCTACAGAAGGCGCCATGTTCGATTGGAGCGGTGTTTATTTTAAGGAAATTATAAAAGCGCCACATGCTTTGGTGATCTTAGGTTATACTTCATTTATGATTATGATGGCCACAGGTAGGTTTTTAGGTGATAAACTCATTGCCAAATATGGGCGTAAAAAATCTTTGCAAGTAAGCGGTATTATCATTTCTACAGGCATGTTTTTATCGGTAGTGTTGCCCTATCTAATTCCTGCAACTATTGGTTTCATGTTGGTAGGTATTGGTGTTTCGGGTATTGTGCCAATGGTTTACAGTATTGCAGGTACCAATACAAAAGTTTCGCCAGGTATTGCATTAGCTATGGTTTCGGGTGTAAGTTATTTTGGTTTTTTAATGGGACCACCGCTAATTGGTTACATCTCGGCATTGTCTAGCTTACGTTATTCTTATGCCGTTATTGGCTGTTTTGGATTGTTGATTACATTTTTAGTGGCTAAAATTAGTGCGATAAAATAGGGCAATTTGCGTTGAACGTATTGGGATAGGGGTTGAAAAAGAATGCCAGTAACTTGTGGCTAAAACAGTCCCACCTGCCTGCCGCAGGCAGGTTTTTCGTTGCTACCGATGCTTTTAGTGCCGATTTATCGGTAAAGAATCGGTATTCACTTCAACCGGGTTTATATTATAAAGTTGGTAGTTTTTGGCTAATTTTAAAACTACTTATAAAGAGATCTAAGCATTCTCAAATTCGCCTATTGTTGCTTTAATTTTTCTTATTCTATTTACCCAAACTCTATTTAGGAAGATAAGTTGTATGATAAAAATGATTAGTATTAATCCAATTGCCCACCATTTGTTTGCAGTGAGTTGAATACCGTTGGTAAAAAAAACACCCATGCCAGCAATAAAAAGTGTTTTGGCAATGAGAGTTTCTAGCTGATACGATTTTAATTTTGCAGCAAACCGTTTTAAATCTTCCAAAACGTTTTCACTAGATCTAAACAGCTGTTGTAATCGATATCCTTTAATGTAATGGAACATATTTATTGCTATGGCAAAAACCAATGCAATATTTGCCAGGAGGGGTTTATCTACCCCATCAAACATGGTATAGTAGCAGAACAAAAAAATGGTAAAAGCAAATAGCTCAACAAATGCTTGTTTTTTAATAGCATTTAAAATCGGATGATTTCGCTCTTTGAGCATTTCCGTTAATTCTATGTCGCTTTTGTGTTGAGCTGGTATTGTTTTCCAAATTGATTTTAACTTATCATTTTCCATTGTTTAATATTTTAAAGAGCTTGTTTTTAATTCGATTAATTTTTACGCCGATATTGTTTTCGCTTATTCCAATAATTGCTGCTATTTCCGCATAGCTCAATTC
>Ga0247813_10003113_pt1 | contig 10840 bp, 7 predicted proteins | sample UWRJL169409C1_FD_180719 | JGI IMG/M metagenome (GOLD analysis project Ga0247813, IMG submission 180719) | Plant litter microbial communities from Arlington Agricultural Research Station in Wisconsin, United States - UWRJ-L169-409C-1 | ecosystem: Environmental > Terrestrial > Plant litter >... | reverse complement strand
TCTTGGCTGCCTTGTCTTCGGCGCGCACCGGCAGTGCGGGCGGCAACTCGCGGATAACCGGCGAGCTCATCACGCCGTCCTTGAGGATTTCCAAGACGTGCTTGCCCTCGATCGTCTCGTATTCGAGGAGTGCCTCGGCGACCTTATCGAGCGCGACGCGGTGCTCCTTAAGAATCTCGACGGCACGCTTGTATTGCTCGTCCACGAGGCGGAACACCTCGGCGTCGATCTTGCGGGCGGTCTCTTCCGAATACGGCTGGCTGCGGGTGATCTCGCGGCCGAGGAACACCGTGTCGTTGCTCTCACCGTAGGCGATCATGCCCAGCGGGCTCATGCCCCAGTCGCACACCATGTGGCGGGCGATGCGGGTCACCATCTTGATGTCACCCGAGGCACCGTTCGAAATGTCGTTTAGCACGAGTTCTTCCGCGATGCGTCCGGCGCAACCGATGGCGATGCGGATTTCCAAGCGCTTCTTTTCCTGGGTGAGGATGTCCTTGCTCGGGATATACATCGTGCTGCCGAGGCTGCCGCCGCGCGGGATGATCGTGACCTTGTGGACCGGCATGAGGCCGTCATCCAACACCGCGGTCACCAGCGCGTGGCCGGCTTCGTGGTAAGCGGTGAGCTTCTTTTCGCCATCGTCCATCGCCCGGCGACGCTCGCGTCCAAACTGGACCTTTTCGCGGGCATCATCGACGTCGATCATCTCGACCTTCTTCTTGTTGCGACGGGCGGCGAGGAGCGCGGCTTCGTTGAGCAGATTCGCGAGATCGGCACCGGACAGGCCGGGTGTGCCGCGGGCGATCACGTTCAGGTTAACATTGTCGGACAGCGTGATCTTGCGGGCGTGAACGCGCAGGATCTGCTCGCGGCCGACCAGATCGGGGAGATCGACATGCACCTGGCGGTCGAAACGACCCGGACGCAGGAGCGCCTGGTCGAGCACGTCGGCGCGGTTGGTCGCGGCGATAATGATAATGCCCTCCGTGGTGTCGAAGCCGTCCATCTCGACGAGCATCGAGTTGAGCGTTTGTTCGCGTTCGTCGTTGCCGCCGCCGAGACCGGCGCCGCGCTGGCGTCCGACCGCGTCGATTTCGTCGATGAAGATGATGCACGGCGCGTTTTTGCGGCCCTGCTCAAACATGTCGCGCACGCGGCTCGCGCCGACGCCCACGAACATCTCCACGAAGTCGGAACCGGAGATGCTGAAGAACGGAACCTCGGCCTCGCCGGCGACGGCCTTGGCGAGGAGGGTTTTACCGGTGCCGGGAGGACCGACGAGCAGGAGGCCTTTCGGAATCTTGCCGCCCATCTTTTGAAACTTCTTCGGGTCCTTGAGGAACTCGACGACCTCGGACACCTCCTCCTTGGCTTCGTCGCAACCGGCGACCTCGGCGAACGTGATTTTATCGCGGTCGCGGGAAAGCATCTTGGCGCGGCTCTTACCGAAGCTCATCGCGCCCTTGCCCGCCTGGCGGATCTGGCGGACGAACAGGAAATACACCAAGACGATCAGCAGCAGAATCGGCAGGAAGTTCAGCAGGACGCTGGAGAATGCGGTGGAGATCGGCGGCTCGTCGAAAACCTTGGTCTTCTGGAGCACATCGAGATTGCTCTCGGAGAGGTTGCCCGCCGCACGGAAATCGACGGTCTTCTTGCCATCCTTGGTTTCGAGAACCGCCTCGGTGATTTTGCCCGTGATCACCGCGCCGTTACGGCCGTAAGCACCGTTGTAATTGATCTCGCCCGACACGACCTGGCCGTTCTCGGCCATATCGATGACCTGCTGGAGTTTGACCTCGGCCGGGGCCGGCGTGCGACCGGGGCTGAAATAGAACAGCACCAGCACGGCGGCGATAATGGACAACCAGATCAGGGAAACCTTAACCGGAAAGCGGTCGGGCGGCAGGTTTTTAAGGGGACGGCGCTTGAGATCGTTTTTTGGTTCGGGCATTGCAATAGGGACTAAGGGAGAACGGTGCGGGTTCCCTTCGATATGTCAATTGGTGCGCCACCTACTTCCGCCAGATCAATGAACGGGCTTTTTCTCGAACACCAAAAACCCTTTGCGCAGCACCGCAAAGCCGTCCCGCCCCAGACTGAAACGCGTAAAACTCCCCCGCTCGACCGCCGTAAGCAGCGCGCTAAAACCTTGGCGCGAAAGATCTCCGGCATTCGCGCCCTGGACGGCGAGCCAGCGGTGCAACGCGCGCCGCACCACCGCGCGGGGTTTGTGCTGCAACACCTTCACATCGAGTTGCCGGCCATCGGCCGAAACCGGCGCGAGCGCATCCACCCACGCCTCCAGGGCCCGGTCATCTTCGTCGAGCAGTTCACGCGAAAGTGCGGCCCCGGCCAGCGCGTCGCGATCCGTCGCCGATGATCGCCACGCGGGCAGCCCTTCAAGCCGGATGCGGTTGCGGAAATAATCCTCGGTTTCGTTGCTCGCGTCTTCGCGCCACGCCGCGCCCGCGGCTTTCAGCGCCGCGATGAGTTCCTGTTTTTTCAACGTAAGCAACGGCCGCACATGCACGCGTCCGCCGGGCATCGCTTGCAACGGACGCGGCGCCGCCAGCCCCGCCGTGCCGCTGCCCCGCGCGAGGCGCATGAGCAATGTCTCCGCGATGTCATCCTGCTGGTGGCCGAGCCAGAGCGCGAGGATCCGCCGCCGTCCGAACTCGCTCTGAAAAAACTCAAAACGCGCCGTCCGCGCCTCGGCCTCGCTGGCGCCTTTGCGTGAGCCGGCCCATTCGCCGGCGGCGAACCGCACGCCGAGCGCCGCGCATACTCCGGCGCAAAACCGCGCATCCGCAGTCGAGGCGCGCCCGCGCAGGCGATGATTAAAATGCAACGCCGTGAGCCGCGCTCGGCGTTCCGGCCAATGCGCCCAGAGCAGCAGCAGCAGCGCGAGCGAATCCGCCCCGCCCGAGAACGCGACCGCCCACGGACCTCGCGCCGCCGCGTCCCCGCCCTCGTCCGCCCAAGCCACGACCGCCGGATGCAACGCGGAGCGCGGAATCACCGCGCCCAACGCGCCGGCGATACGAGGCCAGTCGGATTTTGGCGCGCGCGGCATGGTTTGAAAAGGTGCGCAGGCTTACAGCCTGCTGTCGAAAGCAAAGGCAGGCAGGCCCTCGCTACTCGTCTCACGCAAACGTCAGATACTCCTTGCCGAAATACGGCACGAGCGCGGCGGGAATCTTCACGCGGCCGTCGGCCTGCAGGTTGTTTTCCAACAACGCGGCGAGCACGCGCGGCACCGCGAGACCGGAACCGTTGAGCGTGTGAACCAGCTCCGGCTTGCCGTCCTTGCCGCGAAAACGGATCTGCGCGCGACGGGCTTGGAACGTTTCGAAGTTCGAGCAGCTCGACACTTCGAGCCAGCGTTTCTGGCCGGCCGACCACACTTCGATGTCGAACTTCTTGGCCTGCGAAAACCCGAGGTCGCCGCCGCACATGAGCAGCACGCGATACGGCAGACCCAGAAGCTGCAACAGGTGCTCGGCATCGCCGCGCAGCGCATCGAGTTCGGTGTAGCTCGTTCCAGGATGAACCCATTTGAGCAGCTCGACCTTGTCGAACTGGTGCAGGCGGTTGAGGCCGCGCACATCCTTGCCGTAACTGCCCGCCTCGCGGCGGAAACACGGCGTGTAGGCGCAGCGCTTCACGGGCAGCGCGGCCTCGTCGAGAATCTCGTCGCGGAAGAAATTCGTGAGCGGCACCTCGGCGGTCGGCACGGCGTAGAAACCGTCGGCGACGGCTTCATACATCTGGCCTTCCTTGTCGGGCAGCTGGCCGGTCGCGGTGGCGCTGGCGGCGTTGACGAAGATCGGCGGGTTGACCTCGGTGTAGCCGGCCTTGCCGTTCTCATCCAAAAAGAAGTGCAGCAACGCGCGCACGATGCGCGCGCCGTCGCCGATGTAGAACGGGAAACCGGCGCCGGTGACCTTCGAGCCGCGGGCGAAGTCGAAGAGTTTCTCGAAGCCGGCGATTTCCCAGTGCGCCTTCGCATCGGGCGAAAGCGCGGTGATGTCACCCCATGTCGAGAACGTGACGTTCTCCTCGGGCGTGCGGCCCTCGGGGACGCTGGCGTGCGGGATGTTGGGCAGGGTCATCATCGCCTGCTTCACCTTGGCCTCGGTGTCGTTGAGCGCGGTTTCGCCCTCTTTCACCTGAGCCGACACGGCCTTCATCTCGGCGACCTTGGCGATGAACTCGGGCGAGCCCTTCGGCAGCTTGGCCATCTCGGTGTTCGCGGCCTTCTGTTTGCCGCGCAGGGCCTCGACCTGCTGGAGCTGGGTGCGCCAGGCGGAGTCGAGCGCCACGATGGCGTCGAGATCGACGTCGAGGTGTTTTTTGGCAATCGCAGCGCGGACCAGATCGGGCGATTCACGAAGGAGCTTGGGATCGAGCATGACGGACAAGCACAACGAACCGGCGGACGGGAATAAACAAAAATGTGCGCACGCGCACGCAACCCGTGGCGACCGGGCCAAACATCCCCCTTGCCCTGATGCACCGCGCGCCCTTGTTTTTACCGCCAGATGCCGTCCCTTCCGCCGCCCGATTCATCCCCGCCCATCCGCGTCAAACTCCTGGGCAAATATCGTCCGGGTGACGACGGCCGGGGCTGGATCGCACGTTTCCCCAACGGAATCCCCCAATGGGGCCGGTGCCGGTATATCTTCGACCGTAACTGCCGTGATTACGACTGGCTGGTGGTTTACGACGACATGCCGTCCGTCGCGGGTGAACGCCACACGCTCTGGGAAGAACACCTCGCCTGCCCCCGCCAGAACACCCTTTTCCTCACCACCGAGCCCTCCACCATCAAGGTTTACGGCACGCGTTTCCTCAACCAGTTCGGCTGGGTCCTCACGAGTCAGGAGCCTTGGGTGATCAATCACCCGGGGACGATCCGCCACCAGCCCGGCTTCATCTGGTATTATTCTCACAACCGGCCGCGCGGCGATTACAGCACCATCGCCGCGAACGTGCCGCTCAGCAAAACCGGCGACATCTCGGCCGTCTGCTCCACCAAACAGCAGCGCTACACCCTTCATCGTAAACGCTACGAATTCGTCATGGGACTCAAACAACGGGTGCCCGAGATGGAGCTGTTCGGGAAGGGCATCCGCTATGTGGAGGACAAGGCCGACGCGCTTGATCCCTTCAAATACCACGTGGCGATCGAGAACTTTTACGGCCCGCACCACTGGACCGAAAAACTCTCCGATCCCTTCCTCGGCGCCTGCATGCCGGTCTATTACGGCTGCCCCAACGCCGAGGATTACTTCCCGGCCGAGAGTTTTTTGCGCATCGACCTCGCCGATGTGGACGCCGCGGCCGAGATCATCCGCCGCGCGATCACCGACCGCCTCTACGAAAAGAACCTGCCCGCCATCCTCGAAAGCCGCCGCCTCGTCCTGGAAAAATACGCCCCCGTCGCCCAAATCACCCGTATTATTGAGGAGCGCAACAACCCCGCCGCTCCTCGCCCTCTGCCCGGCGACGTCGTCAGAACGCGCCACCTCATGCGCCGGAAGAGCCTCGTCAACGGCATCAGTTACCTCGCCGAGAAAGTTTACGTCTCCTCGCGGCACGCCTGCGGCAGAGGTTGATACAGTCCGCCGTCCGACAGGATTCATTTACAGAACCAACCGATGAAAAAAACCGTGCTATGGTGGGGCCGCTACGATGCCGACTACTCCCGCAATCGCGTCGTGCATCAGGCGTTCACCGCACTGGGTTGGGAGTGCCGTGTGTTTCGCCCGCTCGCCAGTCCCTTTGCCGCGCTGGAAGCACGTCTCCGCGGCGTGGCCAAACCCGATCTGGTCTGGGTTCCGTGTTTCCGCCAACGCGATGTAATGACCGCGCGCCGCTGGTGCGCGCATCACCGCGTCCCGCTCGTCTTCGATCCACTCATCAGCAGCTACGACAAACAGGTGTTCGAACGCCGGAAGTTCACCGCCGACAGCCCGCAAGCCCGCCGCTTGTTGAAAAAGGAGCGCACCCTGTTTGGCGCCGCCGACCGCGTCGTGGCCGATACGGACGGACACGCCGACTTTTTTACCGCCCAGCTCGGTGTCGCCCCGGGCAACGCCTTTGTCGTTCCCGTGGGCGCCGAAGAGTCGCTCTTCTTTCCGGAGGACGGCGCTCGCCCTGCCCCGGCGGTTCCCGAGGTTTTATTCTATGGCAGTTTCCTCTCGTTGCAGGGCCCGCAGGTCATCATCGAGGCGGCCCGCTGCTACCAAGGCCCTCCCGTCCGCTGGTGCCTGCTCGGCTCGGGTCCGTTGAGAACCGCCTGCGAAACCGCCGCTCACGGATTAAACAACGTCTCATTCGAGGAGTGGGTTCCTTACGACCAGCTTCCCGCCCGTATCCGCCGCGCGGATATTCTCCTGGGGATTTTCGGTGATTCGGACAAAGCCACGCGAGTCATCCCGAATAAAGCCTACCAAACGCTCGCCTGCGGAAAGCCCCTCATCACGCGAACCTCGCCGGCCTACCCTCCGGCCCTGCAAGCCACGTCCGAGGGCGGCATCGCCTGGGTTCCGCCCAACAACCCCGCCGCCTTGGCGGAAGCCGTGGCTACACTCGTGCGCGCCCCCGCCCGGCTGCCCGCCATGGGGCACGCCGCCCGCCGCTCTTACGATCAGTATTTTTCAAGCCGCACCATCCAGGCCCGGCTTGACCAGCTACTGCAGTCCCTCACCCGCGCCTGAAAGTGAACCGCAGGGCCGAGTGCCTGCCGTAAGGCCCCGGCTCAAGCCTTGTGATACTTGGCCGGACGGCGGCGCAACGCGTTACGCGTGTCGATCACCGGCATCGGATAGGCGGTGAAATCGAAGTCCTTGTAGGCGTCGTGACCGGTCGAAAGCACGATCAGATCGTAGTCCGGCGTGACCGCGGCGACCGACTTGCGTCCGGCATATACCGCGTGTTCGCGCGTGAGCGGGATCACCGGCACGAACGGATCGTGATACTCCACCTTCGCGCCGAGTGCTTCGAACTTCTCGATGAGCTTGTAGCTGGGCGACTCGCGGTCGTCGTCCACATTGGCCTTGTAGGCGAGACCGAGGATGAGCACGCGCGCGTTTTTAACCGCCTTGCCGTCGTTGTTGAGCGCCTCGAACGCCACCTTCACCACGTAATCCGGCATGGCCGTGTTGATCTCACCCGCGAGTTCGATGAAGCGCGTGTGCTGGCCAAACTCGCGCGCCTTCCACGTCAGATAAAACGGGTCGATCGGAATGCAATGTCCGCCCAATCCGGGACCGGGATAAAACGGCATGTAGCCGAAGGGCTTGGTCTTGGCCGCCTCGATGACTTCCCAGATGTCGATGCCCATCGCCCCGTAAACGACCTTGAGCTCGTTAACCAACGCGATGTTCACCGAACGAAAAATGTTTTCGAGCAGCTTGGTCGCCTCGGCGACGCGGCACGAACTCACCGGCACCAGCTTCTGGATCGCGACGCCGTAGAGCGCGAGGGCTTTGTCGAGACACGCCGGCGTGAGTCCGCCGACGACTTTCGGGATGCTCGCGACCTTGCTGTCGGGATTGCCCGGATCCTCACGCTCGGGGGAAAACGCGAGGTGGAAATCAACGCCCGCCTTAAGGCCCGAACCTTCCTCCAACACCGTGCGCAACTCGCCGTCGGTGGTGCCCGGATACGTCGTCGACTCCAACACCACGAGCACGCCTTTGCGCAGGTGCGGCGCCAGCGCGCGGCCGGTGTTCAGCACATAGCTCAAGTCCGGCTCGCGAAACGTGTTCAGCGGCGTCGGCACACACAGGATGATCGCCTCGACTTCGCTCGCACGGGCGAAATCCGTCGAGCCTTCCAGCCGACCCGCCGCGCGTTGTTCGGCGACGGCGGCCGGCGTGATGTGCTTGATGTAACTGCGGCCCGCGTTGATCGCCTCGGTTTTCTTCGAGTCGATGTCCAGGCCCAGCACACGGCAGCCGGAGCGGGCGAACTGGAGGGAGAGGGGCAGGCCAACGTAGCCGAGGCCGACGATCGCAAGGGATTTCATTGAAGCGCCTATCGGAACGAACCGCAGGGCGGGCTTCAAGGCTTGGTTACAAGTTCCTCATACACCGCCAGCGTTCCCGCGCACATGCAGCCCAGCGTATAAGGTTCCCCGACCGCACCGGGCACCGGCCGGTCGCGCAAGATCTGCCGCGTCGCCGCCAGCACGCCCGCTTGATCGCCCAGCTTTACGCAGCCCTGCGGAAACACCGGCCGCAACTGCTCACCCACCCCGCCATGATCGTAACCCACAAACGCACGCCCGAGCGCCAGCGTTTCCAATGTCACGCGCCCGAACGACTCCGGCTGCTGCGACAACGAATACACGATATCACTCACGGCCATGATTTCGCGCACATCCGTGCGATGCCCGAGAAAACTCACGTCATCACCCACGCCCAGCGCCACCGCCCGCTCGCGCAGCTCGGATAAATACGCGCGTTTTTTCGGATGGGTATCGCCCACGACCAGCCCCTGCACCGCGACTCCAGCCTTCTTCAGCGCGGCGATTAACAGGAAAAAATCCTCATGTCCCTTCAGCCGCGTGATCCTTCCCGGCAGCAATAAGACCGCCTTGCCCGCACACTGCGGCTGACTCTCGCGCCACGTCGCCAGCCACTCGGGCGACGGCGTAAAACCGCGCGGATACTGCTCCAATGTAACCCCGCGCGGCACGACGCGGATGATCGACGCAGCGACCTTCGGGTAGTTTTTGAGGATATACTCGCGAATGCTCTCCGACACCGCGATGACCCGCTCGCCGCGCACCATGATCGCCGAGTAGGCGTTCACCGAATAAAAGCCGTGCACCGTCGAGACGAAATGCGGACGGGTTTGGGCATCCATTTTCCTCCACGCCAGCCATGCGATCCAACCCGGCACGCGCGAGCGGATGTGTATGACGTCGGGGTTTTCCTGCTCAAACACCCTCCGCAACGGACGCACCTGAAAGAGTGATTTCACGCTCTTCTTATGCACGGGCAGCGTGATGTGTTTAGCCCCCAATTGCTCCAATTCGGCCACGAGACGTCCGCCATTGGAAACCACCACGGCCTCATGTCCGGCCGCGATGAGCGCCCGCGCGATTTCCAGCGTGCCGCGCTCGACGCCGCCGGCATTCAACTCAGGCAAAATTTGAAGGACTTTCATGGGAAAAATTTCTTAAGCACCACGTCCGCGCACCGGCTTGTTTCATGGAACGCAGGCCGCGCGCCCCACGCCTCCGGAGCCTTCCGCCAGTCGGCCAGCGTCCGCACATAGCCATCCGCCAGCAGATCATTCACCGCCTGGATCGTGCGCGCCTTCGCGTTCTTCACCGGCATCGGCAGCACGCCTACACGCGCCCCGGCGGTGAGCGCCTCGAAAATCATCGAGACGCTGTCTTCTGTCACCCACACCTCGCGCGCCGCGCCGAGTTGCGCCGGCAACCAGCCCGGCTGCGTCTGCTGATGCGGCACCACGGTCAGAGCCGGCTCGCCGATCTGCTCAAGAAAACCCGCCGGCGTGCGCCGCGAATCACCGAGCGTCCATCGCAACTCCGGCCGCGCCTGCATGATTTCATGGATCGCCTTCGGCAGCGGCGCGCCGTCCCAGCCGTGGTGTTTCGACGGACCGCCCACCAGGATCACCCCGACATCCGTTTTCACCGGCGGCTCCTCGGCGATGCGATTAAGCGCGCCGCGGGTCGTGACGATGCGGCCGTGATCAACCGGCCTGGCGAGATCGTGGCGCGGGATCAGGCACAGATCAAAACACCACGACGGTAGCGAGGGCCGCATGATGACGACCGACTTCGCTCCAAACCTCCGCGCCGCCATCATCAACGGCCAATGCGTCCCATGCCCTGCGCCGATCACGAGTTGCGGACTCATCCCCGCCAGCACCTTCGACGGTGCGCACGCCAGCGCGTGTTTCGCCCAAAATCCCGCCCCCGCCGGGAACTTGATCACTTCAATCGTCGCCCCCGTGCGACGGCGCAACGCCTCCGCCAGCCCCGCGCTTTGGTTTTCATGACCGGGACGTCCGTCGGACAAAATCCGAATGAGTTTAAGTGGCGTGCTCATACCGATGCGGCAGCGCCACCGGGTTCTAGTATAACGGCGATGCCCGTGTGCCGCCCCGCCTTGGACAATTTCCGCGAACCACCCGGCGCGTAAACGAACTCCAGCGGCAACACATCCGCATCGTCCACGGCTTTCAGCATCCGCACCCACTCCGAACGACTGGCCCGCCGAGGCTGCGCATGCACGGTCGCACCCGCCGGTATCCAGTCAGGACGGGTCGCGCCGAAGGGCAGCGCGTATTCAAATTTCAAATCATCCGGCGCTACGTCGCGCAACGCGACCGGCTCGGTCATCCCACCCGCGCCCGGCCCCGCCTCCGTGATCCATAGCAAACAGCGCCGCCCCTTGGTCGCCACAAGCTCGCCCGCGGCCCCGCGCGGCGTCTTGCCCGGCTGGTTTTGCGGCTGGTGCTTGCTCACGCGCCACCGGTCCTGCAGCCAGAAAACGTCTTCCGGACTCTCGCGAATCAGCTCCTCCAGCAGACGCATACACGCCGCCGTGGTGGATTCCGCCACCGTGCTTTCGTGAAACTTCATGTTCCAGCGCCCCGGCGCGATCGTCTTCAGCGAAAGCCCCAGCACCCGCGCGCCGGTGCGCCGCGCCAGCACCGCCGGCATCGGCGTGCACACCGTAAGCCGTCCGAAAAACGGCACCGTCTCGCCAATGCCGATCGCGCGCTGATCACTCAAAATCCCCAGCGCACCGCCCGCGCGCAAAAACGACGCCAAGGCCATCGGGTT
>Ga0247813_10003110_pt1 | contig 10846 bp, 7 predicted proteins | sample UWRJL169409C1_FD_180719 | JGI IMG/M metagenome (GOLD analysis project Ga0247813, IMG submission 180719) | Plant litter microbial communities from Arlington Agricultural Research Station in Wisconsin, United States - UWRJ-L169-409C-1 | ecosystem: Environmental > Terrestrial > Plant litter >... | reverse complement strand
ACTGCGTATAGGCTATTGTTCCCGAGCTACCACCGGCTTTAAAAAAATTTGCTGCAACTTCCTGCCCGGCGCCAATCTCTGCAAAACACCCATAGATGTCCTGAGTAAGATTGATCTTCAATGCCTTCTCTTCCGTTGTTAATCGTCTTTCATCAATCATGCTGCTCATAACTGGGTACAAAAGTAAGTAATTTAAATGTCCTCTGACGCCGTAACTTACGGGTTTAACGGTTTGAAATCCGGATTGGTTACAAAATCGTGATCTGTGAGCGTCAATAAGAATGCCATTAATAGCTGCCGTTGTTCCGTATCGAGCTGAACGCCACCCTGGCTGGCAAATTCGATCAGCGGATCGATCGTCGGAGATTGATGAATTCCGGTGGAATAATGTTCAATCACGTCGTCGAGCGTTGCGAAACGGCCATCGTGCATATAAGGCGCTGTTAAAGCAATGTTTCGCAGTGTCGGAACCTTGAATTTACCGTTTTCATTGGCATTTCCCGTAACCGCTCCGCGGCCCATATCGGTAAATACGGCATCGAGCCCGTTGTTGCTGAATTTCTGCACCTGTACCAGCGGCCCGTTGTGGCAATGGAAACAATCTGCGCCATTGAGGCTTTTGAACAGGTCGTAACCGGCCCATTCTTCCGGCGTAACGCTGGAATAGAGTGCCTGTTCCCCGGCAGATAACGGAAGACTGTTCTCGTATTTATACATCACATCGTACTTCGAAGAGCCCGAGATCATGGTGCGCAGGAACTGAGCAATTGCTTTGGCCACGTCTTCTTTTTGAAAATCGGTTGTACCGAATGCCTGGTAGAACTGGTTGCGGTAACTGTCGTCTTTTTTGAGCTTGGCGATCGCCGCCGACCATTCCTGGTGCATTTCCACCGGATTCGGAACGGGCTCGAGGATCTGCTCTTCCAGGGTTTTTGACCTTCCGTCCCAGAAAAAGCTTGTTTGCCAGCCGAGATTGACAAGCGCCATGGAATTCCGTGTCCCCAAGGTACCGTTCACACCTGCTGAAAGCGCGTTCGGATCGCTGAAAGCTTTGTCCGGCGCATGGCAGGAACCGCAGGAAATGGAATTATCGCCCGACAGCTGTTTTTCGTAGAACAACCGTCTTCCCAGCATTACACCTTCTTCTGTCATCGGGTTGTCGGCCGGAATGGGCATTTTCGGGAAATGCGAAGGAACTTTCAGCGTGTACGGTGTTGGTGTGTAACCGACTTTGTCTTTACGACAAGCCTGAAACACGATAAAACCGGCAAGAACGACGAGCAATAATCGATTCATGGTGCTGAGAGCGCGTCCATAAAGTTGGACAATACTTTTTGCGTGAGCGTTTCCTGTCCGGCGGCGCTGTGCGTCGTCTTTTCGGAACGGATATCAATAGAATTCGTCGGATTGTCGATGAATTTGTGCAGATCCAATTTCAGCATAGTCGTGTGCACGTTGCTTCCGGCATCGCTCCAGTTGACGGACGGCAGGTTCAATGCGCCTGTAAAATTGTCCGTCCCGACATGGTACGTAAGGTAATGATCGAACAGCGGAATGCCGTCGGGAATGGTATCTGCACGTGCTTCGATCTTAATGAAAATGTAACCGAAGTTCCACGTCCAGTGCATATCGTTGGCAACGGCGATATTCAGAACGCTGGAAGACGGAAATGCGGAAGGATCACTGTGATTCAGCGTTGTTCCGACACCGACTGTTCCGGTAAGCTGGGAGAAATTGGCGTGATCGCCTTCCACCTGGAAAAAACTGTTGGAGGAAGCGCGGCAATCGTATAAAGCGGCATCTGTCAGCACATTCGAACCATTTTTAAGATCTGTGACGTAGAATTTAATATCGGTAAACTGGATTCCCCAGTTATCATCGGTGATATACGTCGAATCAAGGGAGAGCACGTCCGTACCGAAAACGGGTAAAACGGACATTTTTAACTGTGGTGTTGCGGATACGGGCTCCGGGGGAACGGGTTTCTTCTTACAGGAGAAAACAGCCAGCAGGCTTACAGAAATAACAAACAGATAGCGCATAACTTTTTCGTTCCTATAAAATTAGCGAAAACGAACCAATAAAACCAAGGATCACCAATAGTTTACGGTCGTTTTTAGGTAAATTCGGAGAGTTATTGAGCCAGGTGCATGAAATCGACTGCGAATAAGCCCTTATTGGTATTGAATGCTTCCGCAGGGAGCGGGAAAACGTACAACCTTGTGCGCAATTACCTGGTACTCTTGTTAAAAGAATCGGCCGGAAAAGCCGATCTCGGGCAGATCATTGCCATGACGTTTACCAACAAAGCGGCTTACGAGATGAAAACGCGGATCATTCGCGACCTCAACAAGTTAGCTAACCCGACGGAAAAAGATACTGCTTACGTCAACGAAATTGCCGGGCTTGTTGGTCAGAACGCAAACGATCTCGGAAGGAATGCGCGGCTCGTGCTCAAAAAAATGCTGCACCGTTATGAGGAATTCAACGTTCTCACGATCGACAAGTTCAACCTGAAGCTCATTCGGTCGTTCAGCCGCGACCTGAACCTTCCCGAGCAGTTCGATGTGGTGCTCGACGAGCTGTCTATTCTCGAAAAAGCGGTAGACGAACTGCTCAGCAAGATCGACCGCGAATCAGAGAACAGGATCTACCAGCTTGCGGTGAATTTCGCCAAAAACAACCTCGACGAAGAAACGAAGTGGAACGTCAAGAAAGCGCTGTTCGAAAGCGCCCGCATTCTCACCGACGAGCGCAGCTTCGAAGTGATCAAAAACCTCGTGAAGAAAGAATTCACAGAGGCCGATTACGCGCTCTGGAAACTGCAGTTCAAAGAATACCAGAAAGAGATCGCCGAATGGCAGCGCAACCTGCAGCTTGTCATCGACAGCAACGATTCCGATAAATCGCGGTTCGCCGCCGGATCGTTCACCATCAATAAAATCCAGAAAGTAGCAGCAGAACAGGGTGGCATCCGCGACCAGATCGAGACCTTTGATTCGAAAAAGACGAAGATCATCGAAAACCTGGAGAAAACCGTTGCCGGCAAAGGAAATCCCGAGCCGTCCTCGACAGCGCTGCGCTTTTTCGAGTTCTGGAACCGCATTCTTCCGGATTATTTCGAGCTCGAGCTTAAGATTAAACAGTTTTACCTGTTGTCCATCCTACGCGAGCTGGCAATTTACATGGAAGACATTCGCGAGAAAGACGCCATTATCCGCATCTCGGAATTCAATAAGCTCGTTGCCGAACTGGTGAAAGACGAAGAAGCTCCGTTTATTTACGAACGGCTTGGAAACCGTTTCCGGCACTTTTTCCTCGACGAGTTCCAGGATACGTCGCGCCTGCAATGGCAGAACCTGGTGCCACTCGTGCACGAATCGCTGGCAAGCGAGCAGTTCAACCTCATCGTTGGCGATCCGAAACAATCGATCTACCGTTTCAAGAACGGTGTTGCCGAACAGTTCGTGGAATTGCCGAAGATCTACAACCCGGAGAACGATCCTGCAACGGCACTGAAATCGCAGTATTTCGACAGCATGGGAACGCTCGAAGGCCTGACGGAAAACTGGCGCTCGTGCAAAGAGATCGTTTCGTTTAACAATGCCTTTTTTACCGAATTCAAAAAAAGTCTCCCGGAATCCGGACAGGCCCATTATAATCAGATCGAGCAATCGCCCCGCGGACGCGAAAAAGGCTACATCGCTTTCGAATTCTTCGAAAAGGAAGATGATACGCAGGAAAATGTTCTGAACCAATTGCTGAGCTGGGTCGAAGAAACCATTGCAGATGGCTACCGACCGGGCGAGATCTGTATTCTTTCCAAGCGGAAAGCCGAATGCAACCTGTATGCGAATTTCCTGAAGCTGAAAGGCTACCAGGTCGTTTCTTCCGATTCGCTGCTGGTCGATTCCGATCAGTATGTGCAATTCGTGATCGCTTTTTGCCGATGGCGCAACAATCCGAATCATTTACAGCTGGCCATGCGCTTTGCGGAATTGTATTTCAGGCTGTTTGCTGCACCCGGAAGCTTCGATGCGTATCAATCGTGCTTCGAACAAACCGAAGAAGGAAAGATGCGCTTTTCCATTCCGCTGTTCTTTGAGCGCGCCGGATTCGACCGTACGATCCTTTCGGCTGCTTTCCAGGATATTTTTTCGCTGGTACAGCAACTGATCCGCATCTTTAACATCGACGAGCTTCAAAATGCTTACGTGCACCAGCTGCTCGACATCGCGGCGCAGTTCGACCTTCACAGCGGGCCGGACCTGATGGGATTTCTGACGTTTTACGATAAATCCGGGCGAAACACGAATGTCCAGCTGCCGGAAAACAGGAATTCGATCAAGCTGATGACGGCTCATAAATCCAAAGGGCTCGAATTTCCTGTCGTTATTATTCCTTCGGTGAAATTCGACAGTCAATCGGCGAACGGTAATTTCACATTGGTCGAATCTGCCGATCATTTCATACAGACACGGCTTTCGGAAACGGATAAAAACCTCCGCGGACTGGAATCCCTGATCGATAAAGAAAAGGACGCGACGCAAATGGACAGCGTGAATCTTTTATATGTTGCTTTCACACGGCCGGTGGATCGTTTGTATTTCATGGGGATCAATTCTTCACACGGCGGAAAGTTGCAGAAAGAGATTTTCAATACGCTCAACAATCTGTATCCCGAATTCACCGACGGTAACCGCATCAAGGGAGCGATCGGCGAAAAGCCGCAGCCATTGCCGGACGACGGACAGGCTGACCTTTCGTTCATTCCGCGGTCGCTGAACAATTATCTCTGGTTCCCGGACATCAGTATTATGTCGGAAGAGGAACAGGACGAGAACGACCTGCACCGTCAACAGCGTTTAGGGAAACAGTTCCACGCGATCATGGAGCAGAGCTTTGAGCTGAACGACGCGCTGACGGCCATCGAAAAAGGAATTCTGAAAGGAACGGTCGATATTGCTTTCCGCGAAGATCTGCAGCACTATTCCGAAAAACTGTTTGCGCACGAATTGTATGCTTCACTGGTGGCGAACGGTGTTCAGCTGGACGAGCGCACGCTGCTCATTGACGGAACGATGAAGCTCCGTCCCGACAAGATCATTGTTCACGATGGCAGAACGGTGGTGATCGATTTTAAAACGGGGGAACGAAAGCCCGAACACCTGAAACAGGTTTCCGATTATACGTTTGCGCTGAACATGATGCACTACCCGGCGGTTGAAGGGTATTTGTATTATTTAGGGGAGAATGAGATGGTGAAGGTGCGGACGGGACTTTTCTAATGTTGAATATTAAGTACTGAATATTGAATTGGATTAACATTCAACATTAAAAACTCGGCATTCATCATTCCTCCATTCGGTCAAAGTAATGAACGCCCGCTTTTGTGCGAATGATCAGGGTTTTTCGGTCCATGTCTTCCATCTGTGCGGTATCTGCGGTGACGGGTGTGGTTGTTTCGACGCGCAGGATGATCTTTTGTCCTTTTTCACTTACCACATAGATTCCGCGAACGGTATCCGCAGCGGTATAGCGCGTCCAGTCCGCGTATGTGCTGCCGTCGGTTGCGCCTTTTGCAAATTCGTAGACCTCGTCCTTATCGATGTAAGCCCCGTTGTTGAGCAATAACTTATAGAGGTGCCACTTTCCCTCGATTTTCCGGGCAACGGGCTTGTTCTTATTGCAGGAAGCAACAAGTATAAGCAGGGCCAGGATGCTGAGAAAGCGCATGCGGATCAGATGGTCATGATGTCTTTTTCCTTGGCATCTATTTCGTCGTCTACTTTTTTAATGTACACGTTGGTAATGCCCTGGATCTCTGTTTCGGCATCTTTGGCAAGATCTTCCGAAAGCCCATCGCTCTTGAGGTCTTTCACCATATCGATGGCATCTTTACGGTTGTTGCGGATCCCTACTTTGGCGTGCTCTGCTTCTGCGCGGGCTTTTTTCACCATGTCCCTGCGACGCTCTTCTGTGAGGGGTGGAATGGCAATGATGAGCTGCTCGCCGTTGCTTTGCGGATTCAGTCCGAGATTGGAATTGATGATGCCTTTGGCGATCTCGTTGAGCATGTTTTTCTCCCACGCCTGAACGGTGAGTGTACGCGCGTCCATCGAGTTGATGTTGGCCACCTGCTGGATCGGCGTTGGCGACCCGTAATAATCGACCATGACGCTTGAGAGCATTGAAGGCGTTGCTTTTCCTGCGCGGATCTTCATTAATTCGTTTTCTAAATGGCTGATCGATTTGCTGTTCGATTGTTTCAGCTCATCGTAGATCATCTGTAAATCCTCAATCATGATAGTGTATTGAAAAATGGTTTAATTACGTACAATTGTTCCGACCTGTTCGCCTTCGAGCAAGCGCTTGAGATTGCCCGGCGTATCCATATCGAACACGATAATAGGCAGATCGTTTTCCTTGCAGAGCGTAAAGGCTGTCATGTCCATTACTTTCAGTCCCTGCGCGTAAGCATCGTCGAATGTAATGGAATCGTATTTGGTTGCTGTCGGATCTTTTTCAGGATCGGCTGTGTAAATCCCGTCCACACGTGTTCCTTTCAGGATAACGTCGGCGTTGATCTCGATGGCGCGCAGTGAAGCTGCAGAATCGGTTGTAAAGAACGGGTTTCCTGTTCCTGCGCCGAAGATGACCACGCGGCCTTTTTCAAGGTGGCGAACGGCTCTTCTTCTTACGTAAGGCTCGGAAATTTCTTTCATTTCGATCGCCGACTGCAGGCGTGTGTTGAGTCCTACGGCTTCGAGCGCAGCCTGCAATGCCATGGAATTGATCATGGTTGCGAGCATGCCCATGTAATCGCCGTGGGTCCTGTCCATTCCTCCTTCTTCGGCCTGAACGCCGCGGAAAATGTTGCCTCCGCCGATAACGATGGCTACTTCTACGCCCATTCCGTGGATCTCTTTGATCTGGTTTGCATAAACGTTGAGACGGTTATTATCAATTCCAAATTGTTTGTCTCCCATGAGGGATTCACCACTTAATTTGAGCAGAATGCGACGGTATTTCATATTTTTTTCAGAAGTTATGCAAATATAGAGTTTAATGGCGAATCTTTCTGATGTTGGATTTTGGATGTTGAATTTTTAATTGGATTAATCTGATGGAGATCGTTGTTGTTGGGCTAAAAACTGCACTTTCTTTGCTACCATGGAGATCATGGAGGACACGGATGAAGTTGCGGTGGATTTTGGATGGTCACTATTCCTGTTAAGCCCGCTGTTTTTTTAACCCCGCCAGTAGGCGGGCACAGCACAAAGAACACAAAGTTTTGGATGATAGCGCAAAGTGATTCCGGCAAGCCGAAATCAGACACGTGTAGCCACGGATGGCACAGATACACACGGATCGCTGGTATTCGCCGCTTTGCGACGACGTTGCAGATGGTGTTTGAGAACACAGAGGGTTGTCTGCTGCGTATTGACATTCCTTTGCTGTCAATCTTATTTTAACCTTGTGCAATCGTGTTTTATCCGCTGTACATTGACATTCCTTCGCTGTCAATCTTGTTTTAACGCCTGACTTTTTCCATTCCATATCAGCCCACCGACATTCCATCGTGTGCTTTTAACATTCCATGCCTGACTTTTAACATTCCACGACTGCCTTTCTTCATTCCACGACTGCTCACTGACATTACACAACGTACTTTTAACATTCCACGACTGCTCACTGACATTCCACGACTGCTTTTCTTCATTCCAAGCCTGCCTTTCTTAATTCCACGACGGAAATTGACATTCCTTCACAGCACATTTTGTTTTATGCGTGGCCGATTACAGTTATGCCGATCAAAAAAGGGAATCCGACAGTGCGAATTCCCTCTTTCTTTGGTTGATGGTGATCTTTTGGTCAGACAGTCTCCGGTTTCCCGGTCTTTTGTCTTCCGTCTTTTGTCTCTTAATACTTACTCCACTTCACGGTTTGTGAAACGCCGTTTGCAGTGGCTTTGATGGTGTACATGCCTGTTGCAGCAGTTGTAAGGTCGATCGTGTTCTTCCCTGTACCTGCTGTTTCAGCGTAAACGATGTTCCCGATCATGTCGTAGATCACCACATCGGTTGCTGCGGCTACTTCGATGGTAACCTGTCCGTTGGACGGATTCGGGTAAACGCTCATGCCTGTTACGGACAGCTCGTTCAATCCGATCGTTGCAATGGTCATACATTCACTTATTTCGCTACAGTCGTTCACGGTTACTTCTACCGCGTAGTTTCCATTGGCAACAGGCGTGAAAGTTTGGGAGGTTGCCCCTGCGATGATCGTTTCCGCATTACAATCAATCCACTGATAGGAAGCGCCTGCCTGGGTAGCTGTGATCACATTGCCTGTCATTGTTACAGCTGCGTTGATCGCTGCTTCTTCGGAAATGGTAACGGATTGTGTCGCTTCGCAACCGTTCTCATCGGTGATATCTACGGTATACGTACCCGGAGCAAGGTCGGTAATCGTTCCCGATTCGTCTTCCGTGCTCCATACATAGTCATAATCGCCGGTTCCACCTGTTGCAGTTACAACTGCGGTTCCATTGCCGGCATCGAAACAGGCATTTGTTCCTGTAATTGTTCCCGCCAGTACCTGCGGCTCTGTGATCGTTATTGTATAGATTTCCGATTCGCATCCATTTTCGTCTGTCATACTGAACGTATAGGTTCCCGCAGCCAGATCGTAATATTCGTTCGTACCTTCTTCATTGTCCCAGTAGTATTCATAGTCGCCCGATACATCCGGTGTTGCTACAGCTTCACCGTCTTCTTCACCGAAGCAGGAAACGTTTGTCTGTGCAATGGTTGCTGTAACGGCTTCCGGTTCTGTGATCGTGAATGTTTTTTCAGCGGTACACCCGCTGGCATCCGTAATGGTTACGGTATAGGTGCCTGCCAGGAGATCTGTTTCGGTATCGGTTGTTCCGCCGCTTGTCCAGTCATAGGTATAGTTTCCTGCACCACCTGTAACACTAACGGTTGCTTCGCCGGCAGCGACACCGTTGCACTGAAGATCTGTGTGGCCCGATATAACTGCTATCGCCGAAGGCGCCGTTAAGTAGAATGTCCGTGTCGCCTGGCAACCGTCTGCATCTGTTACGGTCACTGAATAGTCTCCACCCAAAAGTCCTGTCTCGGTAGCAGCTGTTCCGCCGGTTTCCCATTCATAGGTAAATCCACCTGCTCCGCCTGAAGGCATTACAGTTGCCCATGTTTCCGAATCGGCGCACGCCGGAAGCTCAGCTGTTCCGGAAAGGGAGATCGCATCGTTCTCTTCAATGGTTATGGATTCAATTGCCGTGCAATCGCCGCCGTCGGTTACTGTAACCGTATACGTTCCCCCGGAAAGATCCGAAAGTGTTGTTGTCGTTTCATCGTTCGACCAGTCGTAGGTATAATTGCCGTATCCGCCTGTTACTGTAATTGCTGCGGTTCCATCTTCTTCACCGTTGCAGGAAACGTCTGTTTTGGAAGCTGTCACTGAAAGTGCGGAAGCAGGAGCGCTGATCGTGAAGGATGACATTGCCATGCAGCCATTGAAATCTGTAACGGTTGCCGTATAATTTCCTCCTGCGAGGCCGGTTAATTCATTCGTTGTTGCTGCAGTATGTGCCCAGGAATACGTGTAAGGCGCTATTCCCCCGATTGCAGATGCAGTGGCCCAGCTGTCGTTTGCCCCGAAACAGGTAACGGATGAGGAAGCAACGCTCAGCAGCAGCTCGCCCGGTTCAGTGATCGAAGCCGTCACTGTTTTCTGACAGCCCGTGCCGTCTGTTACGGTAGCCGTATAATTTCCTTCGGTAAGTCCCGAAATGGAATTACTGGTGGCCCCATTCGACCATGCATAGGAAAGTGTTCCGGTTCCGCCTGTTGCGGTAACAAGCGCCGTTCCGTTCGATCCTCCATAACAGCTGACATCCGATTCGGACGCGATGGACGCGACAATCGGCTCAGGCTCCGTGATGGTGAATGTATGTGTTGCCGTACAGTAATAGTTATCTGTAACTGTAACCGAATGCGTTCCCGCAGCCAGTCCTGTTTTGGAAGGTCCGTTGCTACCACCATCCGACCATGCGTAGGTGTAACTGGTATTGCTGCCTGAAACCGCGATGGAAGCTGCTCCGCTGTTATCGCCACCGCATGCCAGGTTTGTCTGAGAAGGCGTGATAACATAAGGTCCCGGTTGGGCAACCACCAATGTAGTCGAAAGGTGACAGCCGTTGGCATCTGTTACGCCGATGGTATAATTTCCTGCGGGAAGATTGTAGATCCAGATATAATCCGGGGCAATGTACGGATTGGATCCGCCGGAGTAGGTCCAGGTATAAGGAGCAACTCCGCCACCTATTTTTGCCTGGACGCTGCCGCCCGTTCCGCCATAACAGTTGACCCTGCCGTTGTATTCCTGTAACCAGTGAAGGGAGCATTGTGCCTGTCCCGCGAATGCCGAAAGCACAAGGGTATAAAAAAGAATGAATAATTGTTTTTTCATGATGACTTAAATGTATGTGGGACCAAAACTAGCGGCATAACTAATTGGTCTGAGGAAGACGGGACGAACGACAATTTAATGTATGTGAACGACGTTTTGATGGTGGTTTGATTAACCGCTAAGGGCACAGAGAAGGTGCGTGAACTGTGTTTAATAGTTTGCCACGGATGACACAGAGGGTACGGAGAGGTTTGATCTGTTAATACGCTCGCAGATAGCGCAGATTCACGCGGAGGGATGAGCTGGGTTTATACTTTACCACGGAGGACACGGAGGACACGGAGAGGTTTGATCTGTTAATACGCTCGCAGATAGCGCAGATTCACGCGGCGGGATGAGTTGGGTT
>Ga0247813_10003109_pt1 | contig 10848 bp, 7 predicted proteins | sample UWRJL169409C1_FD_180719 | JGI IMG/M metagenome (GOLD analysis project Ga0247813, IMG submission 180719) | Plant litter microbial communities from Arlington Agricultural Research Station in Wisconsin, United States - UWRJ-L169-409C-1 | ecosystem: Environmental > Terrestrial > Plant litter >... | reverse complement strand
CACATCGTCGGCCAACTGCAGGCTCGGATACACCGCTTCGCGCAACGTGCCATCGGCCACGGCACGCTGGATCGCAGCGTCATCGCTCAAGCCCGCCGGCAAATAGCGCGCCTGGATCTGCGCCCGCGCGAGCACGGCCCAGTGGTTGCCATCGTAGGGTGCGTGCAGCGACGTGTCCGCCTCGGCCGTGGCGGGATCGGCAGCGATGGCAGCGAACGGCGCCATGGCGCCTGCGATCAACAACGACAGCACGCGTAGAGCGCAGCGCATCGCGGTATCCATGGGGTCAGGGCGGCACAGGGGAACACGCCCGCCGCGCGCTGGCAATGCGCTGCGCAGCGGACGCCGTATCCTTGTGCCATGAGCCCCCCGATTTTCCCCATCTCCACACTGCTGCCGCAGATCCTGACCACGCTGGAGCGCGGCACCCGACTGGTGTTGGAAGCGCCACCCGGCGCCGGCAAGACCACCCAGGTACCGCTGGCCCTGCTGGATGCGCCGTGGCTGGAAGGCCGCAAGATCATCATGCTGGAGCCGCGCCGCGTGGCGGCCCGCAGCGCCGCGCAGTTCATGGCGCGGCAGCTGGGCGAGAACGTCGGTGAGACCGTTGGTTACCGCATCCGCTTCGAGAACAAGATCTCCGCCCGGACCCGCATCGAGGTGGTGACCGAGGGCATCCTGACCCGGATGCTGCAGGACGACCCGCTGCTGGAAGGCGTGGGCGCGCTGCTGTTCGATGAATTCCACGAGCGCCATCTGGCCGCCGACCTCGGTCTGGCCCTGGCGCTGGACGTGCAGTCGCAGCTGCGCGAGGACCTGCGCATCGTGGTGATGTCGGCCACGCTGGATGGCGAGCGACTGGCGCAGTTTCTCGATGCGCCCCGCCTGAGCAGCGAGGGCCGCAGCTTCCCGGTGACGATCGCGCATTTCCCGTCCCGCCGCGACGAGACGCTGGAACCGCAGGCACGACGTGCGGTGGAGCAGGCCTTGGCCGAGCATCCTGGCGATGTGCTGGTGTTCCTGCCCGGTCAGCGCGAAATCGCGCGTGTGCAGACCGCGCTGCAGTCCGTGCTGGATCCGGCCGTGCAGGTACTGCCGCTGCATGGCGAGCTGCCGGTGGACCAGCAATCGCAGGTGCTGCAGCCCGATCCCGGCGGTCGCCGCCGCGTGGTGCTGGCCACCAACGTAGCGGAGTCATCGGTGACGCTGCCCGGCGTGCGGGTGGTGATCGATGCGGGGCTGGCACGCGAGCCGCGCTACGACCCCAACAGCGGCTTTGCGCGCTTGGACGTGGTGAGCATCGCGCAGGCCTCGGCCGATCAGCGTGCCGGCCGCGCCGGCCGGGTCGCCGAGGGCTGGGCGTGGCGCTTGTGGCCGCAGTCGCAGCGGTTGGAGGCACAACGTCGGCCCGAGATCGCGCAGGTGGAACTGGCCTCGCTGGCACTGGAACTGGCCGCCTGGGGCAGTGACGACCTGCGTTTCGTCGATACACCGCCGGCCGGTGCACTGGCCGCCGCGCGTGAACTGTTGCAGCGCCTGGGCGCACTCAGCGACAGCGGCACGCTGACCCCGCTGGGCCGGCGCATGTTGACCCTCGGTACGCATCCACGGCTGGCGGCGATGCTGATGGCCGCAGGTGCCGGTGTGGAACAGGCCCTGGCCTGCGATCTGGCCGCGCTGGTGGAAGCGCGCGATCCGCTGCGCCAGGGCGGTGATGCGCTCGCCGCGCGGTGGCGGGCGCTGGCGGCGTTCCGCCAAGGGCGGGCACCCCACGACGCCAACCGCGGCGGCCTGGCCACGATCGATGCCGCCAGCAAACAGTGGCGGCGACGCCTGCGCTGTGATGCCGCGCCCCCTTCCTCAGTCGAAGCGCATCAGCTCGGCGACCTGCTCGCACATGCGTTCCCGGACCGGATCGCTGCCCGCCATCCCACCGATCCGCTGCGCTACCTGCTGGCCAATGGCCGCAGCGCGCGCTTGTTTGATCCCAGCGATCTGCGTGGTGAGCCGTGGCTGGTTGCCGTTGAACTGCGCTACGAAGCACGCGACGCATTGCTGCTGCGCGCCGCGCCGGTGGACGAGAACCGCCTGCGCCGTGACTTCCCGGCGCGCTTCACGCAGGAGGACGTGGTGCGCTGGGACGGGGAGAAGCGTGCGCTGGTCGCGCGGCGCGAAACCCGTTTCGATCGCATCGTGCTGGACAGCCGCTCGGCCGGTCGCGTGGATCCCGCGCATGCCGCGAAGGCCCTGACCGAGGCCGTGGCCGAACTCGGGCTGGAGGCACTGCCGTGGACGGACGGCCTGCGCCAATGGCAGGCACGGGCGCTGGCCGTGCGTGCGTGGATGCCGGAGCTGGCGTTGCCGGACGTCTCCGATGCAGCGTTGATGGCGACGCTGCCGACCTGGCTGACGCCCGCGTTCAATGGCAAGACACGCCTGGATGCCCTCGACGAATCCAGCCTCGGCGAGGCGTTGAAGTCACCACTGCCGTGGGCGCAACGCCAGCTGATCGATCGCCACGCCCCGGTCCGCATCACCGTGCCCTCCGGCATGGAGCGCCCGATCCATTACGCAGTGGATGCCGACGGCATCAGCCCGCAGGCGCCGGTGCTGGCGGTCAAGCTGCAGGAGCTGTTCGGCCTGAGCGATACCCCGCGCATCGCCGATGGCCGCATTCCGTTGACGCTGCACCTGCTGTCCCCCGGCGGCCGCCCGCTGCAGGTCACCCAGGATCTGCGCAACTTCTGGGCGAACACCTACGCCGAGGTGAAGAAGGAAATGAAGGGGCGGTATCCCCGGCATCCGTGGCCGGACGATCCGTGGACGGCGAACGCGACACACCGCGCCAAGCCGCGCGGCACGTGAGCACGCCGCCCCATTCCTCACCCGATGCGCGCATTCATGGCTGTCACCTGACCATCGCCGGGCACGTGGCGCGCGCAGGGCGGGGAACCGGCTACAGTCGTGATCCGGCCGTAGCAAATGGATAACACGCCCTACACGGCCACCGCGCGACACTGGATCAGAACCTTTAGGCAAGGACCCCCCATGAGCAGATTGACTGTGATTACCGACCGCGCCCTCGAGCGTGCCCTGGACCTCGCCAGCACCGCGGGTGACGGCCTCAAGCATGCCGGCAGCAACCTGCGTCACTTCGGGCCGCAGGCCACCGACTGGATCAAGACCGGTGCCGCCCTCGGCGCGGTCAAGACCGGCAGCAAAGTCGCCGCCAAGGTGGTGCGCCGCAATCCGGCCGTGACCATCGCCGCTGCCGCTGTCGGCGTGGGCCTGTTGGGCTACGCGCTGTACCGCAAGCAGCAGAAGAAGAAGCTCGCCAACGGTGGCGTGGTGAACGGCCAGGCGCAGCGCATCAGCGCACGCAACCGCCGCAACGAGACCGTGGTGGACGAAACCAGCGATATCGGCAGCGACGCCTGATCCGCTGACGCGTTACCGCACGTGCATCGAAACCGCCGGTCGCTACCGGCGGTTTTTTATTATCCGATCTCGCGCCATTGGCCAGGTTGAAGATCGCCGATCGCATGCGCGCCCATCGAGACACGCACCAGGCGCAACGTGGGCAGTCCGACCGCCGCGGTCATGCGTCGCACCTGCCGGTTGCGGCCTTCGCGCAGCGTGATCGCCAGCCAGGCATCGGGCACCGTCTTGCGGAAACGCACCGGCGGCGTGCGCGGCCACAGCTCAGGCGACGGTTCCAGCCGTTCGACACCGGCCGGCAGCGTTGGCCCATCGTTGAGCAGCACGCCACGGCGCAGCGCCTGGACCTGCTCATCGGTCACCGTGCCTTCCACCTGCACCCAATAGGTTTTGTCGGCCTTGTGCCGCGGATCGGTCAACTGGTGTGCGAGGCCGCCGTCATCAGTGAGCAACAGCAGGCCTTCGCTGTCGTAATCCAGCCGGCCAGCCGCGTACACCGCCGGTGGCAGCCCGAAACCGGCCAGCGTCGCGCGCGGCGGCTGGCTGCGGTCGGTGAACTGGCACAGCACGTTGAACGGTTTGTTGAAGGCGATCAGCATCAGGGCAACAGCGGCGGTGGGATGGCCCATTGTCCCATCCCCGTGCCGCCGCCGCGATCCGCGGCGAACGTCAGCCGATGATCTTCATTTTGAGCAGGTCGCGCGGGCGGTAACCCGCGCGGGTTGCCTTACTTGCCCGGCTTCACGAAGCGCAGCGTCATGCGGTCGCTTTCGCCGATCGCCTGGTACTTGGCCTCATCGGCCGCGTCATGCTGGTTGGTCGGCGGCAACGTCCACACACCGTTCGGGTAATCCTTGGTGTCGCGCGGATTGGTGTTGATCTCGCTGCTGCCGGCCAGTTCGAAACCGGCGGCCTTGGCCATCGCGATCACCTGCTGCTGGCCCACGTAACCGGTCTTGTCGTCTGCCGGTACATCGGCCTTGGCGCGGTGTTCCACCACGCCGAGCACGCCGCCCGGCTTGAGCACCGAGAAGAAGCCCTTGAACATGCCTTCGGCCTGGCCGCTGCTGCGCCAGTTGTGCACGTTGCGGAAGGTCAGCACCACGTCCGCCGAGTTGGCCGGGCCGAACACCGGGGCCTTCGGGTCATAGGCCACAACGCGGCTCTTGCCGAACACCGCGGCGTTGCCGGCGAACTTCTTGTCCAGCCCATCGCGGCTGCGCTGCTGGTAGTCGCGGCCCCGTCCCTCCGCCACGGCCATCGGGTCGACCACGGCGGCGACGTACTGGCCCTTGTCGTGCAGCAGCGGCGCCAGGATTTCCGAATACCAGCCGCTGCCCGGGGTGACTTCGATGACGGTCTGCCCCGGTGCGACGCCGAAGAACGACAGCGTCTGCGCGGGATGGCGGTACGCGTCGCGCTTGACGTTGGCCGGATCGCGGCGGCTGTCCTGCACGGCCTTCTGCACGGCCGGGGTGATCGCGACCTGCGCGTTCGGGCCGGCGGGCTTGATCGCCATCGCAGGCGTGGCAAGCATCAGGGTGGAAACAGTGAACAGGCAGGCACAGGTCAACGAACGGGCTTTCATCGGCGAGCTTCCGGTAGCGGGATGCCGCGAGACTAGCAGCGAAGCGTGTACAGGTGTTCACAAAACGTTAGTGCGACGCAGCAATCCGGAACACTGTTTTGTGCCTGCTGCCCCAACGCTGTCACCACGCCGGCCGTATCCTGTGGAAACGATTCCCAGGGAGAACATCACCCATGACTGCTACGCGCGAACTCGGTCGTTCCGGCCTCCATGTCGCCCCCATCGCCTTCGGCGGCAATGTCTTCGGCTGGAGTGCGGACGAGAAGACGTCCTTCGCCCTGCTCGATGCCTTCGTTGATGCCGGCTTCAACCTGGTCGACACCGCCGATGCATATTCGGCATGGGTGCCCGGCAACCAGGGCGGCGAATCGGAAACCATTCTGGGCCGCTGGTTCAAGCACAGCGGCAAGCGCGACAAGGTCGTGCTGGCGACCAAGGTCGCCAAGTGGGCCGAGCGCCCTGGCTTGTCCGCTGACAACATCACCGCCGCGGTGGAGGATTCACTGCGCCGCCTGCAGACCGATGTGATCGATCTGTACCAGGCGCACGAAGATGATGAAGCCACCCCGCTGGAGACCACGCTGGCCGCGTTCGGCCGCCTGATCGAACAGGGCAAGGTGCGCGCGATCGGTGCCTCCAATTACAGCGCCGAGCGTCTGCGCGATGCCTTGAGAGTATCGGCCGACTACAAACTGCCGCGCTATGAAACGCTGCAGCCGGAGTACAACCTGTACGACCGCGCCGGTTATGAGGCCGGGTTGGAAGCGGTGGTGCGCGAGGCGCAGCTGGGGGTGATCAGCTACTACTCGCTGGCCAGCGGCTTCCTCAGCGGCAAGTACCGCAGCACTGCCGACGCGGGCAAGAGCAGCGCGCGCGGCCAGAGCGTGGTCGACAAGTATGTGAATCCGCGCGGCCTGCGCATCCTGGGCGCGCTGGACGATGTGGCCAGCACGCATGGTGTGAGTCCATCGCAGGTGGCGATCGCGTGGTTGATCGCGCGCCCCGGCATCACCGCACCGATCGTGAGTGCGACCAGTGTCGAGCAGTTGAAGGAGGTGCTGGCGGCCGCGAACGTCGCGCTGTCGGCGCAGGATGTTCAGCAGCTGGATGACGCCAGCGCCGAACAGGCCTGAGACCAGAGGTCTTTGCCACGGACAGCCGCCGCAGGGCGGCTGTTTCCGTTTGGGGCGGGCGTTCCGCTCCCGGACCGGCCGAGCCCCTGATGTTATCGGCTGGCCCGGCTGTCCTCGGCGACGAGCGCATGGTGCATGCTCACCCCGGCGCGCACGCCTTCGGCGCTGGCCAGGCTGATATTGCCCACCAGCGTTGCATCGCCCGCCGCGTAGATGCCGGGCACGCTGGTCTGCTTGCCCGCGTCGACCTGGATGAGCACGCCGATCGGGCTGTCCTCCAGCGCACAGCCGAGCTGCTCGACCAGCGGTGCCGCCATGTGCTGCCGGGCGGTGACGAACAGCGCGCGCAGTTCAACCCGGCGACCATCGGCGAGCACGGCGGCACTCAGGGCTGGCGCCTCGCCTTCCAGGCCAACCACCGCCGCATGCTCGATGCTGACGCCGCGTCGCTGCAGCGCGGCCAGGTCGTCTGCCTCCAGCGTCATGCCGTGCGCGAACAGGGTGACGTCGCCCCAGTCCGCCAGCAACGCGGCCATGGTGGCGGACTTCTCATGCCCGCCCAGCAGCCCGATCGCGCCGCCGCCGATTTCGTAGCCGTGGCAGTACGGGCAGTGCACCACGCTGTGGCCCCAGCGCTCGGCCAGGCCGGGCAGTTCAGGCAGTTCGTCGCGGATGCCGGTCGCCAGCAGCAGCTTGCGCGTGGCCCAGGTATCACCGTTTTCGGTACCGACCACGAAGCCATCCACGGTCGGTTGGGCGGTGGTGACCGTGTCACTGATCCAGCGCACCGTGGGGTAGTCCAGCAGCTGGGTCTTGGCGTTGCGCAGCAGCTCGGCGCCGGCGATGCCGTCCTGGCCGAGCACGCCGTGCGAATGCGCGGCGAAGCGGTTGCGCGGCAGGCCGCTGTCGATCACCAGCACCTCGCGGCGCGCGCGCGCCAGGATCAGGGCGGCGGACAGGCCGGCGAAACTGCCGCCGACGACAATCGCATCAAAGGTCATGGGGAACTCCTGCAGCGTGGTGGGCCAGATGGCGGGCGAAGGCCTCGCCCAAGGTGGCCAAGGTGGTGTCGTGCAGGCGGGCCTCGAGCAGGGCCTGGGCCTGGCGGTAACTGTCGTCGAGCGCGTCGTTGACCACGCGCTGCACCGGGCAGCCGCGGCCGGTCTCGCGGGCGCCGGTGTGCAGCAGCGCAGGCGCACCGATGGCCACGTACACGTCATACAGCGTGATCTGCGCCGGTTCCCGGGCCAGCTGGCTGCCGCCGCCATGGCCACGCACGCTGGTGACCAGCCCGCCCTTGTGCAGAGCGGACAGCAAGCGCCGGATCACCACCGGATGGGTTGGCAGGCAGGTGGCGAGCTGCTCGGAGGTGCGCGGGCCGTCCTGGCCGACCAGATGGGCCATCACGTGCAGCGCGTCAGAGAACTGGTTACTGGATTTCATGTAACTACAATAGTTACAGAATAGTTGCCTGTCCAGTCCTGTTTCGTTCCATGTGTGACCAATTTTCATCTACACGCCGTCATCACAACGTTTAATGGAACGGTAACCGTGATTGGCATCGCACTTCAGCCTGCTTTAGGCAGACCGATACCGCATTGCCCTTCCCCACTTTTCATTTCCCATGACGTCCTCCGCACCGGCGCATCCACGCGCCCTGAGTCTTCAGTTCAAACTGCTGGGCGCGCTGTCGCTTGGCCTGATCATCATCGTTCTCGCCGCCCTGGCCGGGCTCGGTTCGGCGTGGCGCAACCTCTCCACCGAGGTCCCTCCCGAGCTTGCCCGCAAGGCACAGGCCGAGCTGCTGCAGCGCGAGTTCCGCCTGCAGGTGCAGGAGTGGAAGAACGTATTGATCCGCGGGGCGGACGACGCACAGCGCGAACGCCACCTGGCGGCATTCGATGCGGAAGGACGCCGCATCGCCGAATTGGCGGGCACGCTCGCCACCAGCCGCGACGAGCAGACGCGCACGCTGGCCAGCCAGTTCGTGACCGAACATCGTGCCCTGGAGGCCCGCTACCGTGGGGCGCTGGAGGCGTTTGCCGCCAGTGGCTATGACACCCAGGCGGCCGATGCGCTGGTACGTGGCGCGGACCGCAGCGTTGGGACGACACTGGACGCACTGGCGACACGCGCCAACGAACGTGCCGAGTTCGAAACCAATGCCACCTCCGAGCGCGCACGTGCCGCGCTGGTGGCATCGGCGATCACGACGGCGCTGGCCGCCGCGGTGCTGCTGGTGGTGCTGGCGCTGTGGCTGCGACGCGCGGTGATCGCACCGGTGATCGCGGTGGAAGCAGCGGCCCGCGCCGTCGCACGCGGCGATCTGGAGCACACGGTGGTGGTGCGCAGCCGCGACGAGATCGGCCGTCTCGGCACGGCGATGAGCGAGGTGACCCAGACCCTGAAGGCCGTACTGACCGCCCAGGCAACGATGGCCCAGCGTCACGACGCCGGCCAGATCAGCTACCGCATGGATGCCGACGCGCTGCCCGGCGCCTATGGTCAGATGATCCGCGAGAACAACACACTGGTCGCCAACCACATCCAGGTGAAGCTGCGCGCCATCGAGATCATGGGCCGCTATGCGGTCGGTGACCTGTCGCTGGACATGGAACGCCTGCCCGGCGAGAAGGCGGTGATCACCCAGGCGCTGGACACGGCCAAGGCCAACCTCGGCGCGATCAATGCCGAGATCAAGCGACTGGCCGAGGCGGCGGCGTTGGGTGATTTCAGCCTGCGTGGTGATCAAGCGCGGTACCAGCACGACTTCGGCGAGATGGTCGGCGGCCTCAACCGCCTGATGCAGACCACCGAGCAGGATCTGGGCGAGGTCTCACGCGTGCTGCAGGCGATTGCCGGCGGGGATCTCAGCGCGCGCATGCACGGCGATTTCCACGGTGTGTTCGCGCGCATGCGCGATGACATGGCGCGCACCACCGGCCAGCTGACCACCATCGTTGGCGACATCAAGCACGCGGCCCAGTCGATCCAGACGGCCGCGGGCGAGATCGCCGCGGGCAACAGCGATCTGTCGCGCCGCACCGAGCAGCAGGCAGCGAATCTGGAAGAGACCGCCGCCTCGATGGAAGAGCTGACCTCCACCGTGCGTCAGAACGCCGAGCACGCGCGACAGGCCAACCAGCTCTCGATCAGCGCCGCGTCCGTCGCTTCGCAGGGCGGTGACGTGGTCGGCCAGGTGGTCACCACCATGAGCGCCATCCAGGGCTCGTCGCGGCAGATCGCCGAGATCATCAGCGTCATCGACGGCATCGCCTTCCAGACCAACATCCTGGCACTCAACGCCGCCGTGGAAGCGGCGCGCGCCGGGGAGCAGGGCCGTGGTTTCGCGGTGGTCGCCAGCGAAGTGCGGACGCTGGCGCAGCGCTCGGCGGGTGCCGCCAAGGAGATCAAGGCGCTGATCGATCAGTCCGTGGCCGATGTCGACAGCGGCGCAGCACTGGTGCGGCAGGCCGGGCAGACCATGGGCGAAATCGTCGGCAGCGTGCAGCGCGTCACCGACATCATGGCCGACATCGCCGCCGCGTCGCAGGAGCAGTCGGCCGGCATCGAGCAGGTCAACCAGACGGTGGTGCAGATGGACGAGACCACGCAGCAGAACGCCGCGTTGGTCGAGGAAGCCTCGGCGGCGGCGCGCAGCATGGAAGAGCAGGCGGTGGCCCTGAACGCCGCGGTGGATGTGTTCGTGCTGGATGCCGGGCGCGATGTGGTGAGCGGATTGGCCCGCGCGGCGTGATGCAGCGGTAGAGCCGGCCGCTGGCCGGCAACCGCACGCAGCACGCATCGGAATGGCGCCGGCCAGCGGCCGGCACTACCGGACGTAGGGGGTGCCCACCATGGCCTCGGCCAGGTGATCCAGGAACGAGCTGATCCGCGCCGAGACCGCCGTGTTGCGGTAGTACACGGCGTGGATCGGCTGGCGGACCTCCACGGTGATATCCGGCAGCACCTGCACCAGCGCGCCGGCTTCGCGGTCGCGGTGGGTCATGAAGTCGGACAGGCAGACGATGCCCACCCCTTCCAGCGCGAGCCGGCGCAGCGTTTCGCCGCTGGAGACTGCCATCGCCGGGCGCACGTGCAGCAGCGCATCGGTCGCGCCGGGCAGTGGCCAGTGGTTGAGCGAATCGGGCTCGTTGAAGCCCAGCAGGGTGTGCGCGCCCAGTGCCGCCACATCGCGCGGGGTGCCGTGCTGCTGCAGGTAGGCCGGGCTGGCCAGCACGCGCAGGCGGCTGTGGGCGAGCGGCCGCGCATGCAGAGTGGAATCGGCCAGGGGGCCGATCCGGATGGCCACATCGGTGCGCCGCTCCAGCAGATCGATGTAACGCTCGCTGCTGTTGAGCTCCAGTACCACGTCGGGATAGCGCGCGCGGTAGCTGGCCACCAGCGGGGCGATCACGTGCAGCACGAACGGCATCGCCGCATCCACGCGCAGGCGCCCGGCCGGGCGTTGGCGCCGCGCGGCGATCTGCTCTTCGGCCGCCTCCACCGAGGCCACGATCGCGCGGGCTTGGGCCAGGAAGGCATCGCCCTCCTCGGTCAGTTGCAGACGCCGCGTGGTGCGGGTCAGCAGCGTGGTGCCGAGCTTTTCTTCCAGCCGACCCAGCGCGCGGCTGACCCCGGAGGGGGTCTGGCCCAGGTGTTCGGCGGCGGCGGTGATCGACCCGCTGT
>Ga0247813_10003107_pt1 | contig 10851 bp, 8 predicted proteins | sample UWRJL169409C1_FD_180719 | JGI IMG/M metagenome (GOLD analysis project Ga0247813, IMG submission 180719) | Plant litter microbial communities from Arlington Agricultural Research Station in Wisconsin, United States - UWRJ-L169-409C-1 | ecosystem: Environmental > Terrestrial > Plant litter >... | reverse complement strand
ACGTGGGTGTTCTTGCCCGGACGAACGCGGGCGTAGAGGTCGATGATGTCCTGGTTGATCATGCGGATGCAGCCGGACGAAGCGGCGGTGCCGATCGAGGCCCATTCCGGCGAACCGTGGATGCGGAACAGCGTGTCCTTGCCTTCATCGTTGAACAGGTACATGGCGCGGGCGCCGAGCGGGTTGCGCAGGCCAGGCCCCATGCCGTTCTCGACATACTGGGCAACGTCCGGCTTGCGCACGGCCATTTCCTTCGGCGGATGCCATGTCGGCCATTCCTGCTTCCAGGCGACGTAGGCGCGGCCTTCCCATGCAAAGCCAGCCTTGCCGACGCCGATACCGTAGCGAACGGCCTTGCCGCCGGGCAGCACGAAATAGAGGAAGCGGTTTGGCGTGTTGACGATGATCGTTCCGGGCTTTTCATCCGTCGTATAATCGACGATCTGGCGGTGAAAACGCTCGTTGACCTTGTTGATCGGGATCGCCGGAAGGGCGTAACCGTGATCTTCGATCGGGCCGTAGCCATCCGAGAAAATCTGGTTGGTCGCGACTTTTTCGCCGATGGGAGCGATCGGCGCGGTGGAGCAACTGGCCAAAGCGAGAGTGGCCGCGAGGCTGCACAGCAGGAATGCATTGCGGAGGCGCATGGGGATCTCTTAAAATGAGGCAAGAATATCTGGGTCGTTTCGACCACCAGTGATTATGGTTTATTTGCGATTCATGCCCGATTGCAAGGGAATGCGGTGCGGCATTTTTTTGCGGCAGTGCAAATTCCCGGTGGATTGTTTTTTTGCAACAAAAGCGGCTGTGTGCGACACTTTCATGCATGGCGATTCTTTCTATCCACAATGACAGCCCGTTGATCGACGGGCGGCAGTCGCAGCGCGCACTGATGGTTCGCCGCGGTGTGCAGCGTTACCTGCATGAATTGCGCCATGCCGTGCTGCCGGAACTGACCCTTGCCAGCGGCAGGCGTGCCGACTTGATCTCCATTTCGCCGAAAGGCGAGATCTGGATCATCGAGATCAAGACGTCGATCGAGGATTTCAAGGTGGACCGGAAATGGCCGGACTACCGGATGCATTCCGACCGGCTCTATTTCGCCACCCATAGCGGCGTGCCGCTGGATATTTTTCCGGAGGAATGCGGGTTCCTGCTGTCGGACGGCTATGACGCCGAGATGATTCGCGATGCACCAGAACATAAGCTCCCGGCGCCGACGCGAAAGTCCGTCACGCTGAATTTTGCGCGCGTCGCGGCCCAGCGGCTGATGCTGGCGGAATGGTCGGCGGACCGGGCTGATGATACCAGCCCGAACATGCGCGACATCGTTTCAGGCTCGCTCGACAACGAAGGCTGACGCGTTGTTACTTCGGCGCGCGTTTGGCCAGGATGCGCTGCAGCGTGCGGCGGTGCATGTTGAGCCGGCGGGCGGTCTCGGAGACGTTGCGCTCGCACATTTCATAGACGCGCTGGATATGTTCCCACCGAACCCGGTCGGCCGACATCGGATTTTCCGGCGGTTCGGCGCGTTCGCCGGCCCTCTGCACCAGGGCTGCGAAAATGTCGTCGGCGTCGGCGGGCTTGGCGAGATAGTCGACAGCCCCGAGCTTCACTGCGTTGACGGCGGTGGCGATGTTGCCATAGCCGGTCAGCATGATGATGCGGGTATCATCGCGCCGGGCGCGGATCGCTTCGATAACGTCGAGACCGCTGCCGTCACCAAGTCGCAGGTCAACGACCGCGTATTTCGGCGGGCGGGTCTTGGCCTTGGCAATGCCTTCGGCAACCGATTCGGCGATATCGACGGCAAAGCCGCGGGTTTCCATGGCGCGGGCAAGGCGGCGCAGGAACGGCGCGTCGTCATCGACGATCAAAAGGGACGTGTCAGTGCCGATCAGCGAAGCATCATTGGGTGCAGCGCCTGCCGGTTCGGTGGTTTTTTCCGTCATGTTGCAATCCTCGGTGCAGTCTCTTGTTCTTGCACTCTATGTAAGCTCGCTTATTCCCGGTTCAAAACGGCGTAAAGTCATTTTGACAGTTTTGTGTCCATCAGGATGCGCGGCCATTCGACGCTGACGCGGGCGCCGGGCTTTTCCGGGCCGCCGTTTTCAAAAGTCAGCTTGGCGCCTGAGCGCTCCAGCAGCGTCTTGGCGATAAACAATCCGAGGCCGAGGCCGCCGGCGCTGTCGTCCTTCTGCCGCTTGGTAACATAGGGCTCGCCGATCCGGCTGAGGATATCCGGCGCATAGCCGTCGCCATCGTCCTCGATAACAACCGAAACGATCGCCGGTGTATGCGTGACGGTTACCGTGACTTCCTTCTTGGCATAATCGACCGCGTTCTCCAGCAGATTGCCGAGACCGTAGAGAATACCAGCATTGCGGTTGCCGACCGGCTCTTTGGCGCGGTCTCCGCGTTCGACAAGGTTGATCTGGATGCCGAACTCGCGATGCGGCGCCATGACCTCCTCAATCAGCGACGACAGCGGGAGATGCCGCATATGGTCTTCGTTTTCCGAAGACAGCGTCGTCAGGCGCCGCAGGATGTCCCTGCAGCGTTCGCTCTGGCTGCGCAAAAGGTGAACATCCTCGCCGAAACGCGGGTCGTTGCCCAGTTCACGTTCCATCTCCTTGGCAACAACGCTGATGGTCGCCAGCGGAGTACCGAGTTCGTGGGCGGCGGCAGCAGCAAGGCCGTCGAGTTGCGAAAGATGCTTCTCCCGCTGCAGAACCAGTTCCGTCGCCGTCAGTGCCTCAGACAGCTCACTGGCTTCCAGCGAGACACGGTAGGTGTAGAAGGCCGCGAACGCCGTGGTGGCAACGATGGCGAACCAGATACCAACCGTCAGTACAGTCGGCATCAGCAGGACCACGCCGGGGTACCAGGGCAGGGGGAAGGGTGAGAAGGCAAGCGCCGTAATGCCGAGAATGGCAAGGATTGCCAGCGCGATGCTGTGCCATTTCGGTTGCGAGGCAGACGAGATGATGACGGGAACGCAGACCAGCGGCGCAAAGGGATTGGCAAGGCCGCCGGTGATGAACAAAAGTGCCGTCAGCTGGGCAAGATCGATGCCGAGCAGAGTAAAGGCGGCAGGCGGCTGCAGCCGGTGTGTCGGCGGGTAGCGGATGGTAAGATAGGCGTTCACCCAGGCAAGCAGGGCAATCAACGAGCAGCAGGCAATTAGCGGCAGGGGAAACTGTAGCCAGAAGGCGGTGATCATCACCGCGATCGATTGCCCGCCAACGGCCAGCCAGCGCAGCCGGACAATCGTTTGCAGGCGCAGAACCCGGCTTGTGGTGGCTTCTTCCCCGTCGAGTGCGGCCGCGATCATCCGGTTTCCTGTCGTAAAGGTCATTTGAGTGTCATGTACCACGCGGTTTTGCCCGTGTCGTTGGCGGCGCATTGGCCGGATCTTCCGGCCAGGGATGTTTCGGGTAGCGGCCGCGCATGTCGGCGCGAACGTCCTTCCAGGATCCGGCCCAGAAGCCGGGCAGATCGCGCGTCGTCTGCATCGGCTTGTGGCCTGGCGAAATCAGCTCCAGCAGCAGCGGCAACCGCCCGCCGCCGATCGACGGATGCGTTTTCAATCCGAACAGCTCCTGGACACGGATCGACAGAACCGGCTCGTCGCCATCGTAGCGGATCGGATGACGCTGGCCGGTCGGTGCCTCGAAATGGGTGGGCGCCAGCCGGGCGAGATCGCGGGCAATATCATGCGGCACCAGTGACTGCAGGCCTTCGGACAGGCTACCGGCATTGATATCGTCGATACCGCGCGTATCACGCTGGAAAGGCACAAACCACGCATCCAGCCGCGATAGCAGGCTGTCATCCGACATATCCGGCCACGGCTCACCAAGCGTGCGATGGAGAAAGCCGATGCGGTCGCGCAATTGCGCTGCTTCCTTCGAAAACGGCAGGACCGCCAGCCCCAACTGGCGCACCCCATCGGCCAGCGCGCGTGCCGCCGGCTCGCCCTTGGGTTTGTTGAGCGGCGTCTCGTCAAAAATGATCGCGCCCAGCCGCGTCACTCGCCGCGCCCGCACCTGCCGGCTTGGCCGGTCGAAGAAGGTCTGGTCTTCCTGGACGATTGCCTGCGGCATGTGCGCCTCGACATCGGCCCGGGTGATTTCCGCCGCGGCCAGAATACGCTGCCCACCGGCCCGGCCGGTCAGGTCGGCAATGACCAGCATGGAGGCGCCCGCCAGCCGCTCGGTTTCAGGCAGTTCGGCCCCACGGCCATTGGCCATGACGAACCGTCCGCGTCCACCGCGCTGCAACGCGATCCGGTCGGGAAAGGCCTGCATCAGGAGAATGCCGGGCTGAACTGGATCGCTGGAATCTCTGCCGACGCTCAAGCCCTTGGCCATGCGGCGGGCCAGTCCTCGCGAAGCATCGGCCCGGTCCCCACGTTCCGACTTGAAGCGGCGCAGCCGGTCTTCCAGATCGATGTTGCTGCCACCAAGACCCTGCTCGGTCAAAACCACGGCGAGAAGGCATGCTTCATAGGCCTGGCCGTCTTCGGCTGCCGAAACGGCCATGGCGGCAAGACGCGGCGGCAGTGCCAGCTGGCGGATCTGCTTTCCGCGCGCCGTCAATGCGCCATTGGTATCGAGCGCGCCAAGCTGAACAAGCAGCGCTTTCGCCTCCTGCCATGTCGTCACCGGCGGCGGATCGAGAAAACCGAGACCGGACGGATCTGTCACGCCCCAATGGGCGAGATCAAGCACAAGGCCCGACAGGTCGCTCGAGAGAATCTGCGGTGGCGTAAACGCAGGCAGCGCTGCCGTCTGCCCCTGATGCCAGAGGCGGATGGCGATGCCCGGCCCCGTGCGCCCGGCGCGGCCCGCCCGCTGATCGGCGGAGGCGCGCGACACCCGCACGGTCTCCAGCCGGGTAATGCCGGTAGAAGCCTCGAAGGCCGGAAGCCGCTGCAGCCCGCTGTCGATGATGATCCGTACCCCATCGATGGTGATCGAGGTCTCGGCGATCGAGGTTGCAAGCACGATCTTGCGCGTTCCCGCTGCGGCAGGCCGGATCGCCGCATCCTGTTCCTTCTGGCTGAGATTGCCAAACAGCGGTGTGATAATCGTTTCCGCGCCGAACCGGCCGGCCAGCCGCTCGGCCGTGCGGGTGATTTCCGCCTGTCCTGGCAGGAAGGCGAGGATCGAGCCGGTTTCCTCACGGTGCGCTTCGACGATGGCGCGCGTCACCGCATCTTCCACGCGCTCAGTCGATGCCCGTTCGCGATAGCGCACATCCACCGCAAAACTGCGCCCCTGGCTTTCGATGACAGGCGCGCCGCCCAACAGTTGCGCCACCCGCCCGACATCCAGCGTCGCCGACATGACGATCAGCTTCAGATCATCGCGCAGCGCCTGCTGCACATCGAGTGCCAGTGCCAGTCCGAAATCCGCATCCAGCGAGCGCTCGTGAAATTCGTCGAACAGCACGGCTGCAACGCCCGGCAGCTCCGGATCGTCGAGCAGCATCCGGGCAAACACGCCTTCGGTCACCACCTCGATGCGGGTCCTAGCCGAAATTCGGCTGTCAAGCCGCATGCGATAGCCAACGGTGTCCCCGACGCTTTCGCCAAGCAGGCTTGCCATGCGCCCGGCCGCGGCACGGGCCGCCAGCCGGCGCGGCTCAAGCAGGATGATCCGGCCATCGCCACGCCAAGGTTGATCCAGCAGAAACAGCGGCACAAGCGTCGTCTTGCCCGCGCCGGGCGGTGCCGACAGCACTACAGCCGGACCCCGCGCCAACGCTTCGCCAAGCGCCGGCAGAATGGCCTTCACGGGCAGATCGGGGAGTGTGTCCGTCACGCTCATCGGCCGATATCCTCGCCGATCACAACGACAGGCCCGCCGGCGGCATCCGCATCCGCCTGATCGTGCGTGACAAGAATGACCGGCAGGCGGGCGGATTTCGCCCGGGAGAAAATCAAGGTGCGGATCTGTTGCCGCAGGTCGCTATCGAGTTTGGAGAACGGTTCGTCGAGCAACAGCAATCGCGGCGCCGACAGCATCACGCGCTGCAGCGCCACCCGGGCTTTCTGCCCGCCCGACAGCGTGGCGGGATCCCGATCGAAAAACCCTTCCAGTTCGACATCCGCAAGCGCCTGCTTCACCATGCGCTGCCGCTGATCGCGTTTTGCGATCGATGGAGTCAATCCAAAAAGCAGATTGCCGCCGACCGAGAGGTGCGGAAACAACAGCGGATCCTGAAACAGCATGCCGCACCGGCGTTTTTCCGCCGCAACGCCGGTCAGGTCGTCGCCCTCGATCAGGATACGGCCGCTGGCCGTAAAGGCCGGGTCGAGAAAACCGCCGAGATAAGCGAGCAGCGCCGATTTCCCGGAGCCGGATGGTCCCATGACCGTCAGGATTCCCCCCGGCCGGACATGCGCGGACAGAGACAGCAGCGTTCGGCCGTTAAGGGCGATGGAAATCGCCTCCAGATGCAGGCCGTCTGTCGTGTCGGGTTTCATTCAAATCCTCATCGCGCGCCGGTCGCGGAATAGCAAGTGCGGCACCAGCGATGCAATCAGAAATCCGCCGAACGGAACCAGCGTCTGCAGAAGCGCATAGATGCCGATGGCCCGCCGGTCGCCACCGGACGACAGGGCCACGGCCTCGGTGGTAATGGTGACGATTCGCCCGGCGCCGATCAAAAGTGTCGGCAGATAGAGCCCGGCGGAAACCGCAAAACCGACGGCAAAGGCAGTAAGGCATGCCCGCGTCAACAATGGCAGGCGGACATGCAGTAGCACCTGCAATGGTGATTTGCCGAGCCCCGCCGCCAGCGTTTCGTAGCGCTGGTCGAGCGCCTGCCAGGGTTGCGACAGGGACAGAGTGACATAGGGCAGCACGAAAATCAGATGCACGAACAATAGCAACGCGAAGGACGCGTCAAAACCAAGCGCCACACTGAGGATCTGCAGGCCGAAGACGAAGCAGAGCTGCGGCACGATCAGCGGCAGGTAGAGTACACTGCTAAAGGCGCGGCTGTCGCGAACGCCGCCCTGCCACAGCAGTCCGATGGAAAACAGCAGCGCAATGGCCGCAGAACTGCTGGCAAGCGAGATCGTCGTCGCGATCGCATCTCCGGCTTGTGGCAAGGCGCGCATCCAGGCCTGAAACGTAACACTGCCCGGCAGCAGGGCTGGAAACGGCCAGAGACCGGCAATTGACCAGAGGAAAAGCACGGCAAGGCCGAGAAAGACCAGCGCCGCCGACAGGGTCATGGCGGCGCAGGCCGATCTGCGCAGCAATCGGTCGTCAGCTTTGCGAACACCTGATCGGGACATCCATCGCAGCAGAACAGATCCGATCTGCTCCAGGACAAGCCACGTCACCATTGCCGCGACCGTAAGAGCGAACTGCAGCAGCGCGCCCGCCGACGCCAGGAACCGCATCTGGAGATCGCTATCGGCCATCCATTCGGTAATGCGCACCGCAAGCGGCGCCGGTAGCGCCGGACCAAGGATCATTGCCACATCGACGACCGAGCTGGCATAGGCCAGAACTGCAAACACCGGCAGCCGGATCTGCCGGTAGAGCAGCGGCCAGACGCTGATCAGGAACCCCCGGATGCGGCCATAGCCAAGGCTGGCCGACAGCTGCCGCGCCTGGACGAGCGGCACCTGCGGCAGCGCTGCCAGCGTCACCAGAAATAGGAATGGCATTTCCTTGACGATCAGCCCCGCCATCATCGTCAATCCCAGCGGGTCCTGTGGTACCAGCCAGTCGGGCGGGCTGCCATAGTCTGTCAGACCGGGCGAAACGAGACGCATCGCCAGTCCGGACGGCGCGACAAGGAAGGCAAGACCAAAGGCTGCGGCAGCATGCGGAATGGCGAGCAGCGGCGAAACCAGGTGCTGGATGCGCGAAAACATCCGCGTTCCGGCATACCCGGCGGTAAACAGCATGACGAGAACAAGCGACACACCGGTGGTCACGATCGCCGTTGCAAAGCTGATCAGTGCCGAGCGCGACAGGTGAGGCTGGGCTGCGAGCTCTGCAAAATGGTCAAGGGTCAGATGGCCGCCACCGAGCGCCGGCAGCAGGCCAAAGGCCGGCCCGACCGTGCCTGCGAGCCCGGCCAGGATCGGCAGGCCGATCATGGCAAGCACGAGGCCTGATACGCTGAACCGGTCCCTCATGCTACCGCCAGCCTGCGGCCGGATGTGGTTTTGTTCAGTTTGCCGCCCCATAGCGCTTGATCCACTCCGCCTCGATGCGCGTCATCCAGTCGGGATGCGGTTCGGCCAGCGTCGCCCCGAGCTTATCCGGCGGCAATGTCGCCACGCCGAGATCAAGCGCTGCGAACGCGGCTCTGTCGGCCTCCGGCAGCTTGCTGACCGCCAGCACCGTCGGGTCCCCCCAGATCTTCGGATCCTGCTTTCGCACCTGCGCTTCCGGCGACAACAGGAAGTTGGCCAGCACCAGGGCACCGGCCTTGGCATTCGCATTATAGGGAATGCCGACAAAATGGGTGTTGCCGAGCGTCCCCTTCGAAAACACGAAGGAGCGGACGCTGCCGGGCAGTTCACCGGCAGCAATTCCGGCCGAAGCTTCAGCCGGATTGAACGCGAAGATGATGTCGAGTTCGCCATCGGCCAGCTTCTGCTTCATGTCGGGATAGTTTTTTGGGAAAGCCTTGCCCTTGCGCCACAAGAGCGGATGCAACTGGTCGAGATAGGCAAACAGCGGCGCCACATCCGCATCGAACGTCGCGTCATCGACGGGTTTCTGCAGTTTGGTCCGGTCGGCGATCAGTTCGCTCAGCACCTGCTTCAGAAAAGACGAGCCGATGAAATCCGGCGGTTGCGGATAGGAGAACCGGCCGGGATGAGCTTTTGCAAAGGACAACAAATCCTTTGCCGAATCCGGCAGGTCTTTTTTCGGTGTTCGCGCCTCGTCATAGAAGAACACCAATTTTGCCGCCCCCCACGGGCTTTCCAATCCGTCGGTGGGAATGGTGAAATCCGTTGTCGTCGTCGGCTGGTTGTCGATGTCGACCAGATCCCAGTTGGGCAGCTTCGTTGCCCAGCCCGGCGAAAACAGCAGGCCCTGGCGCTTCATCGCGGCAAAATTCTCGCCGTTGATCCAGATGAGGTCGACGGACCCATGCTGGTTGCGCCCGGCCGTCTTTTCGGCAAGCACGGATGTCACCGCCCTCGCGGTGTCGTCCAGCTTGACCTGCACGACCGTGACACCGTAGCGCGCCTTCACCGCGTCGCCGGCCCATTGGATATAGGCGTTGATATTGGCCGAGCCGCCCCAGGCATTGAAATAGACGGTCTCACCACGGGCTTCCGTCAGCACCTGCTCCCAATTGGCCGCATCGGTCGCCATTGCCGGCCCGATAGTAGCCAGCGCCAGCGGAGCCAGGAGGGCCATCCGTGTGAACATCCGCCGCGTCGATCTGATCATGCTTCCCCCACTGGCCCCAAAAATGCGCGGCCTCAACCTATGCCAAGGCCGCGATCCGTCAACGCCGGCCGGGTTCAACAGCCATCACGATCCGGTGACGGAGCTTAGCCGCGCCGTGACCGCTCAAAGGCAAGAACAGCGCCGGCCAGATCTTCAAGTGCTGCACCGACGGATTTGAACAGGGTGATTTCGCCCGGGTCTGTCCTGCCCGGATGCCGGCCGCCGGCCAGCTCGGTGAGATCCGCGCGCACCGAGCCGGCAGCAATGATCCCGGCTCGCAATGGTTGGACCAGATCGCCGCCTTCGGTCAGCGCACCATCGCGCGTATCGACAAACAGCGTGGCGCGCTCGACGGCCCGGTCGTCGCTCTCGCGCATGCTCGGCTTGAAGGCGCCGACCAGATCGAGATGCGCACCATCCTTCAGCCAGTCGCCGCGGATCAGCGGCTCGGATGACAGGGTCGCACAGGAAATGATATCGGCCTGACGGGCGCTCGCTTCTATATCCGTGGATACGGAGACGGTGATGCCGGGAAGATCAAGCTGTGCCGCGGTCACTTCGGCCTTGCGGATATCGCGGGCCCAGATTGTCACCTCGGAAATCGGCCGCACCGAGGCATGCGCCTCGATCAGGTTCTGCGACAGCCGCCCGGCCCCCACCATCAGCATCCGGCGCGCATCCTTGGCGGCGAGATAGTCTGCCGCCAGCGCCGAGGCCGCAGCGGTACGGCGGGCAGTGAGTTCCGCACCATCAAGAATGGCCAGAAGCTGGCCGGTCTTGCCGGAGGACAGCAGATAGCTGCCATGGATGGCCGGCAGGTTGCGGCCGCTATTGCCTGGGAACACCGACACCATCTTGACGCCGATATAGCTTCCAGGCTGCCATGCCGGCATCAGAAGCAGGGTCGCGGCATCTTCTCCGGGAACCGCCACATCATGATGATGGCGCACCGGCATCTCGCAGCCATCGCGAAACATCGTTCTGAGCGCCTCTATCAGGTCGCCCCAGGGCAGCATCGCGCGCGTTTCGGCTTCATTCAGGACCAGCATCTGTCTCTCCCCTATAGATAAGTGGCCGAACCTTAGCAGGAGTTTTCAGGGAGACAAAAGAAGGGGATGGGCTGATGTTGTGCGGCTCGCGCATGACCACGGAATATGGCCAAACCGCCTCGTTCCCGATTTTGACCAAATGGACAAGATTCCTTCTGTTGAATCCGGAGTGTTTGGTTGATTTTGTGGGTTGTTCGGCCGTTCATCGAAATACATCAGCAATAACAGTCACTTATTAGAAACTTCATTTTTTTGAAATTGTCGTGTTGACTTGTTTCGGGTGTGTCGCCTATAAACCGCTCACCAACGAGGGCGGCGGCGCTGCTGGCGACCGACGAACTCGCTCTGAAGTTTCTTACGAA
>Ga0247813_10003106_pt1 | contig 10855 bp, 8 predicted proteins | sample UWRJL169409C1_FD_180719 | JGI IMG/M metagenome (GOLD analysis project Ga0247813, IMG submission 180719) | Plant litter microbial communities from Arlington Agricultural Research Station in Wisconsin, United States - UWRJ-L169-409C-1 | ecosystem: Environmental > Terrestrial > Plant litter >... | reverse complement strand
AGGGTACTAAAGGGTTATGGATGGACGCAAATCAATCTATCTATATTGAAGGCGCAGAAAAAAACCATCATGAATGGGAAAAAGCAGAACCGTGGCTGACCAAATACGATCATCCTTTATGGAAGAAATATGCAGCAGACGCAGCGGGTGCAGGACATGGTGGAATGGACTGGTTTGTATTTAATGCTTTTGTGCAAGCTGTGAAATATAAAAAGCAAACACCTATTGATATATACGATTCACTGACTATGAGTGTGATCACCCCGCTGTCAGAGCAATCGTTAAAAGAAGGCAACAAACCACAGGAATTCCCGGATTTTACCAGGGGAGCCTGGAAAAATGCAAAGCCGGCTTTTGCGTTAGATGATAGTGGAATGTAACTGAGAATGATAGTAGCAGCTGCGGTTAAGAATCTTAAGGAAATTATACAGCAGCTGCCATTCTTGTAGATAATTTTATTTAAGAGGATAAATCCAATAAGCATATTCGTGGTTAGCAAATGGAATACGATATTGCTTTAAGGGAATTGCACCCCATGTATCAATGCCTTGTACACCGGTCTGCTGGTGATCTACGTGCATAAAGATCCGGTCTCTCTTTATCAGCTCGCCTGAATGATATTGTTTCTTTGCTATTCCCGGGTCCAAGTCATCCATCGAATAAGGTAAAGCGGAAAAACTAATAGGCTGATCAGCCATTTCGAACCTTAAACCTTTTCCTTTCTGATCGGTTATGGTTAACCAGCGCACATCAGTTTTATTGCCACTTTCCTGCGGACGGCCATAGGGATAGTACTGCTGGTCTATATCTTGTTTATAAATCCCCATGAAAGATCCTGTTTTTCTATCCCAGTAGCTTTCATCTGGCCCCCGCCCATAATACCTGATGTGTTTCAATTCTTTATTCACAATTAAATCAGTCCCCAACCGTAGCAGGATTGGGTAATTGTCTTTTACAACGACAAGCTTTACGTTTACCTTAATTGCGCCATCCGGCCAAATAATAAATGTCTGGATCACGGACGCATCACCATTTACCACTAATTTATTAAATTCAGCGGCGTAACTTCCGTCTGCCTGTTTAGTTAAACTTGCCTTTACTTCCTTTTTATCAGTATAGGCGGTACGCCATTTACGCAGGATAGTATGGTATTCAGAAGCAATATCGTTATCAGTAGGTGCACGCCAGAAAGCCGGAACCGGACCCTGTGATAAATAATTTTTTCCTTTTATGGTGTAACTCACCATTGTTCCTTTTTCCATATCGAAACTCGCAGTAAAATCCAGACCGCTGATAGTATTGATTTTGCCTGTAGAAGAAAGTTGCAGACCAGTCTTCACTAATTTCGGCACAGGCTTTATTTGCTGCGCCGCTTGCCACATCAGCTGTTCTTCCGCAATTTTAAAACCGGCAGGGATTAAAGGCTCATCTTTTTTCAAAGCATAATAAACTGTTAAAAAGTATTCCGCGTCTTTTTTAGTTTTTGTCCTGATGGTTAAAGGAAAATCAACCGCAGTGCGTGGTGCAATTGAAAGTTGTTTTATCGTTCCATTTTCAACGATTTTCCCGTCTTCCAATAGTTCCCAGTTTAGCGATACATTATCCAGGTTACGATAGAAATAACTGTTATAGACGCTGATACTTTGATCAGCATAAGTAGTTTTGATATACTGGTACACCTTTTTCACTTCCGCCGCCATAGGCGTCAGCTTCCTGTCGGCCGTGATAATCCCTCTCGCACAGAAATCATTGTCACTGAAATCCTCATTAACTGGTCCACTTAATGGGAAATCGCCCCCATAAGCCATAATTCTTTTCCCATTCTTAACGGTATCTATTGTATGTCCGATCCATTCCCAGATAAAACCTCCTTGTAGATTAGGCCTGTTTTCGATAACGTCCCAATATTCTTTAAAATTTCCCAATCCATTACCTAGAATATGAGAATATTCACTCATAATCAGCACCTTTTTGGGGTTACTTACTGAATAGCGCACCAGATCGTCAGGAGTCGGATATTGGGGTACAAAGAGATCAGTATTAAAATCATGGACTGCCCTTTCGTACTGCACGGGCCGGCTGTCATTCCTTTTTAACCATTCGTATCCTTCGTAAAAGTTTACCCCGTTGCCTCCTTCGTTTCCGAGCGACCAGGTAATGACTGCCGGATGGTTTTTATCTCTTTCATACATACGCTGGATCCTCGCCATATGCGCATTTTGCCATTTCTTATCATTCCCAAAAGTGAATTCAAGATGATACCCCCTGCCATGAGATTCGATATTTGCCTCATCTACCACATACATTCCGTATTCATCACAAAGCTCCATCCAGTATGGATCCGGAGGATAGTGGGAATGACGCACCGCATTGATGTTCATCCTTTTCATCATCTCCATATCTTTTTTCATCTCTTCCTTTGTGATAGCATGTCCGTTTTTCGCACTTGACTCATGCCTGTTCACTCCTTTCAGAAAAATACGTTTGCCGTTCACCAAAAAGTTATTACCGGTAATTTCTATACTACGGAAACCTATGCGGTAAGGAACGACTTCCAACACCTTCCCTCGTTTGTCTGTTAAGGTGATGAGTAAGGTATATAAGTTTGGGAGTTCGGCCGACCAGGTCAACACATCATTAATTTGAGTATTAAAACTCACGATGCTCCTGAAGTTTCCCAGTACAGCGTTGATTCCTTTACTGGAATCTTTATATTTAGATAATCCGGAAGGATCGAAAAGTTCCACTGCAACAGAAAAGGTATCAGCGACACTGTGGTCAATTTTATGGTCTGATTTATAGTTGCTTACCTCTGCGGTGAGAGATAAGAGACCATGTTGATAGGAAGTGTCTAGCGTAGATACTATTTTAACATCCCTGAGGTCGAGTTTTGGTGTAGCATACAAATAAACATCCCGCTCTATCCCACTAATCCTCCACATATCCTGGCATTCCAGGTAGCTTGCGTCACTCCATCGAAAAACTTGTAAGGCAATTACATTCTCCCCTTGGTTAACATACCGGGTGATATCAAATTCCGCAGCCAGTTTGCTGTCTTCACTATAGCCAACTTTATGACCGTTAACCCAGATAAAAAATGCGGATTTTACTGCTCCAAGATGTATGAATACTTGTTTATTCTTCCAAATAGCTGGCAGGTTAAACTTTTTTCGATATGAGCCTACAGGATTATTATCTTCAGGGATATCAAAAGGAGGATTTAAACTGCCGCCAATTATTTTTTTTCCAGCAAATTCATAAGGCTGATTGAGATAGATAGGTGTCCCATAACCATTAAGTTCCCAGTTGGCTGGAACTTTAAAAAGCGGCCAGTTACTATCATTAAAATCCTTATGATAAAAATCGAGGGGTCTGTGGCGGGGATCCTGCACCCAATTGAATTTCCAATCGCCGTTCAGGGAATAAAAAAATGCGGAGCCGGATTTTTCATTTTTTTTTGCAAGAGTAGTATTTTCATAAGCGAAGGCTGTGGAACGCATAGGCATGCGGTTAACAGCAACAATTTCGGGTGTTTGCAGTTCTGTAGGTAACTGCTGGGCAAAAGCATCTGCATAAAGGCTTAGCAGAATTATCCCGCTAATAAAAAATCTCATATGATCTGGTTTAGATTTGGTTAATCAAACCTAATGAGATTTTCATTTAAAATGCAACGCATACGTTTGCGTAAAAATGTTCGTTTATCTCCTGTGAATGAACTCACCTATTTCTGATCTGATACGCAATTCCTGACGACGCATCTCGTGATGATTAGCTATGGACAACTGACTGTTCGATCTGCGGTAATTTAGCAGAGGTTCGGGGATTACATAAATGGCTCCGTTCTTTTTCGCAATCTCTGACCATAATTTGTAATCTTCAGTAGGAAAATAATGCTCATATTTTAGCTGATGCTCCTGTAGAAAAGATTTGCGAATCATCACAGTCGGATGAAAGAGGTAATTCACTTTGTATAATTTATCAATGGCCCTGTCAATTAAACCGCATACATCTCCTGCCAGATAATCCTGATCCCCGAAAACCTGCATCCAGGTGCCACATAAATCAATGTTTTCACGTTCCATAACGGATAGCTGTTTTTCTAATCTCGAAGGAAGCATAATATCATCTCCATCCATCCTGGCAATATATTTGGAAGCGGATAATTCAATACCATGGTTTAGATTATTAATGTAGCCGGCTTGCCCTTTTAAAATAGTAATCCTGGGATCTTTATAGGAAGAAATAATGGCAAGGGTATGATCAGTAGACTGATCATCAATGAATAACAGTTCGAAATTCGAATATGTCTGAATTAAAATGCTATCTATACAGGTCCGTAAATGTTCTGCAGCATTCTTTACTTGTAATAAAACGGTTATTTTTTCCATCTTGTTAATATTCAATCAATTTAACAAGACGATAATAAGATGAGAAGGTCAATTTAGACATTCCATTTTTCGCACACAGGTTCGATAGAACAATTCAGGACTTATGTCCCGATTTAAAACATCCGGCTAGGTATAAAATGAAAAAGGGTTGGCCATTTACCTGCCAACCCCTTCACCCCAATAAATCTTAATCCAGCAATTGAATACGCTTTCGGATATTGTTTAGGATACGATCATAAATTTCCTTGACCTCATAATCTCTGTACAGTTCCAAAACATCCAATTCGTGATTGAAACTGTCATAATGATCATCCACAATAAACCTCTGCCAGGACGTCGCCGTACCATCCAGATACGCATCAACCGCGGTTAAAAATTCTTTTGTTTTCATAGATAAATTTTGTTACATAAGTATTGGTTTACATCTATATGTATAGTATACAAACAAACTGTAAACTCCTACTCTGATAAAGAATAGATCCCATTATTTTAAAAAGTTTTTCGTAAATTAACACTGTCTATTTGTTTTGGCATACGCAAAATGCTTTTAGTGAATTTTGATTTTTTATGAATTATTTTCAACCATCATTTATGGTAACCCTGAATCGTCCGAAATTTACCACATACAGGTAACGTACTAAAGACTAGTTTGTTCGATCCGGATCGAACAACTCCCATCTGAGATATATCAACAAAAGAAACGAAAAATAGAATAGCAATTTCTTATTCCGCCCATCAAGAATTTGTATCATGATTCGTAAATACGACGAAAAAAGGAAAAGTTTCAGGGCAGTTGCCTCAAAAGAACTAGCAAACTAGTCGTATTTTGTTATAAAAAGTCGTTTAAGAAACAATATATCAGTGTAATTTTCGCAGTCAAAAATCCTGAAAAAGTGCATTTCCTGACAATAAACCGACATTAAAAAAATAATTGTAAAATTTTGTTTAAAAAGGCAAGATCGTGCTAGAATTTGATAATAAATTGTTAGTATATTTAGTTATAAGAATAATGACTGTAAAATATGTTATAACAACTTATCTACAACTAATAATCTCATGGCTTATGCATTGCAATCTCCTTGTACCGACATAAAGATAAGATAGTTAATATTTTATTAGAATTTGCAGTAGTGCCAAGGTCATTGACAAGCAAATCAGATTGAGTTTAATTAATAGTTTGTGACATCTAATTACCAAATATAACATGGATAATAATGAATTATTTAGAATTTTAGCCGGAAAATATCCTCTGCGATTTGAGCTAAAAGAAAAGCTAAACCAAATGATCAAACGGGAATCTTATGCCAAAAACCAACTCATTCTAAAACCCGGACAAGTAGCCAACTGCTCCTGGTTTTTAGATAAAGGTTCGGCAATGGGTTATATGTATACTGATAATAAAAAGGTAACACTCTGGTTCTGCAAAGAGGGAGACCTGATTGTTCCTGTGAAAAGTTTCTTTAGCCAAAAGCCGTCTGATATCTATATTAAATTGCTGGAACCATGCGTGCTCTCTTCGATCACGTACGATCAGGTTCAGGAAGTTAAACGGACATTCCCGGATTCACACGAATATATAAACAGGATTATGCGTGAACATCACGAAGCAATGGAAAACAGGTATGTCGATTTTGCCGGATCAACTAATGAAGAACGTTACCTGCACTTGTGGCGTGATTTTCCTTCGATCTTCCTGAAAGCCTCGGCAGAAAGTATCGCAGCGTACCTGGGTATTTCCAGAAAAACGTTATACCGCATCAGGACAAGAACAAGACGTTACTAAAAGAATTATATAATTAACAACTCTCGATTTACCTTCGAAACCGTACCCTGGGACAAATAATCTCGATTTGAGTTATTTGTCCTTTTTATTGAATTAACTATCCTTTAATAAGGTCCTGAAACATCTCCAAGTTTATTCTTTGATCAATTTATCTTCAAAACCCAAAGTAATAAATTCTATTTCCCGGTTAGATGCTGGTCTGCCGTTAATTTCCGCAAAATAGGCCAGGGCATCCTGTACCGACTTTACGCCTATTTCCGCATTCGCTTTCCCCCATTCGTATAATGCGGCACTGATGTTTGGAACAATCATACCGGGTCTTAATTGCTTTTCGTCGTACTCCCTGCCTTTAATCGGTGTAAAAAAGTCAAACTTTCCACCTTCTTTAGAACCTGAAATAATTTGCTGATGGATCTGGGCATAGGTCAATGTACTGCCTGCGGGACCTTCATTACTTAAACCTTCTTTTTCAATTAATGCGATCACAGCTGCTGAGATTTTCTCATTAGGAATAATGGTATGTTGCATTTTGTTGAAGATCAGCTGACCACCTTTAATACTGGCTGCGGGATCGTATTTTTCTTTGATCAGTTCTTTTGCCCTGTTTTCGGTAATCGCTCCCGTTAGATTGGTTTTAAATGCTGTCTGTATCTTAGATAATGGATCAATAACGAGAAATGTGTTTTCTCCTCCAGCTATAAAAAGGATCATACTGAGCTGGTTACCTTTTTTGCTAACGGTATACATTTCTGAAGGCATCCTTACAGCAGCGGCTGTGATTTGCCCTAAACTGGGCCGGTCTGCGACATAAGCTTTTGATGACCGGTTAGATAGATTATTTTTAATAGTATAATAATTTGCACTTAACTGGAAGTCTTTGATAGTGACCTCACTGATAATCACGGATTTTACTATCGGCTCACCGGGTTTTTCAGTTTGAGCAAATGCAGGAATCGCTGCGACAAGAAATAATAAGGCACCAATAACTTTCATTTATTTTAGTTTTGTCAATAATCACCGGAAACCTTTAGCATTAATTTAGTTTAGCGCTTTTACTAAATCACTATTTTAATCATCAGGCTTCATCAATGTAAATATAGCAAAACTCTATTTATGCTGTGGCAGCTTTAAGATTGTCTGCAACTGGAATTTTTCCCTGGGGTTTTGAAATGGCAGGATCCCTGCATTGTCATGATGGATTAATCCGAGATAACCAGAGGTATAATTATGGTTGTGGATTTTAACATTCGCAATCCGGACGAATTCATTATCCTCTCCTGCATGCATATTTTTAAACGGATGCGCCGCCCAGAAAGATTTCCAATAAGCCAGTGTGCCTCCGTAAGCCCATGGAGCCTGATGTTCCATATCTCTGTATTTCCATTTTTTATTCAGATCGGTCAGGAAAAAATTGACATTATTTAAGCCGGTGACATCCGCACCCGAAGTCATCAGTTCATTGACCTGCTTGCTGATCCAGTCTTCCGCATACCAGTCGTCATCATCCAGATGTACAATGATCTCTCCCCTTGCCTTTTCACAGCAGCAGTTTCTTTTTGAGCCCAATACCTGCGGCAGCGGACTGTAATAGTAACGTATCCGGGAATTATCTGAAACCAAAGAGTAAGAAGGTGTTATACCATCATCCAGGATAATCAGTTCTGAATTACGATAATCCTGATGCAAAAAATAATCAATTGCATAAGGAATAAATTGCTGCCGGTTACCGGTAGGCATAATACAGGATACAAATGGAAGTTTCATAGCGGATTTTGGGTTAAATTTAATGACGAAGCCCTGCCGAACCTATAGACAGATGTCCCAAATGATACTACCCATTTATAATACTACGATTTTGTTCCGGATGGCATATAAAACTAATCCTATCCTGTTTTTAACATGTAATTTGATAAAAAGCTGGTCACGGTAACCATCCACCGTCCGAAGGCTGACGAACATCTTGTCCGCAATTTCTTTATAAGTGAGCTCGGTGCTGGTCAGCCTTAAAAACTCCAGTTCCCTGGCATTAAGCCTGATTGCTTCGGGTGCTTTGGATAAATTAAGAGTCAGGTACTGCGTAACAAAAGCCGGGAAATAAACCCCATTTTCCGCTACCGTCTCCAGGGCCATTCTAAATTCAGACGGTTCAGAATCTTTTAAGAGGTAACCTTTGATCCCTGTTTTCATCATCGCTAAAACAGTGTCTTCATCGTCGAACATAGAAAGTACGATCACATGGATCTCCGGGTAATGAGTTTGCAGCCATACAGAAGTTTGCAACCCGTTCAGCACCGGCATATTGATATCCAGCAGAATAATATCAGGTTTGTAGTCCTGTCGGATCTTTTTACAGCATTCGTCCCCGCTCCCTGCATCAAACAGTACCTCATATCCGGGAAAGGTTTGAATTAATGAGGCTATAGCCTGCCGGAACAGACGATGGTCATCAACGAGCGCTATGAGAATCTTTTTCATTTCTGCCGTTTACATATGTCCAGACAGAGGGTCAAACCTATTCTTACCCTCCATCCCTCCCTATTAAGGTAAAGAAAATGTTACACTAAATCAAATTTATTATTCAATTTATAATCCTTTTTAAGCCTTTGCTAATGGCCGGGATTATGTCTTTTGCGGACTTTCCCAATTGAGCAATGCAACGGCAATGCAGGCGTAAAGGATCATGCTCAGTAAGCGTGGAATAACATTGTACAGCGGCAGGTTAAAAATGCCGAGGTTATGAAAGAGAATATAATGGTAAAGTGAAAAACAGATGGTGGTTCCCAAGTAAAACAGCAGGACGCCGGACGCAATCCACAAACCACTGCTGTCCTCCTGCTTTTTAACGGAATCATTGCGCTGTAAGTATTGATAAAAATAAAAGCAGGAAAGGATAACCTGCAGTATTCCTCCCGCTGCAAATACATAATTACTGAAATTGAAGAATGATGTACTCAGGTAGTAGGTTAATGAGCCGGTCAGGTAAATACTGGTCAGCACAATGATCAGCCGCTTATGTTTATACGCCCGGGTGTAACTGAAAAACAGATACGCATAAAAAATATGTGATGCCAGGTTGAGCACGTTAGACATCCATCCGGTCGGCTGTCGATAAGTTTGATAGAGATAAACCGCAAATAATTCTAAAACCAGGGTTACAAACAGATACGGAAGAAACAATGCGAGAAATGATTTCCGCAGCTTACCAAAATAGACAGCAGCAATTAATAAGCTGAACAGCACAAAACAATAATGTAAGTTAGGATTCATGATAATATATCTTGCCAGGATTGCCTGTGCCCGCAAGGCCAGCTTTTATTTCTGTTAATCGATTTGTTCCAATAAAAATAGGGATTGGTTGTTATTTTCCGCAGGGTAATTTCACTGTATTTGTGAATGAAAACACCGCAAGATTAATAGGCGGAGAATGTAAAAGAGACTTTTTGCGGTTCTGATAAAAAGATATGGCGTTGCAGATGCTGAAACGGATGGGTTTTAACCAGAATTATTTGATAAAATTGACAAGTAATTCTTTAATTTACTAAAAGGATTATTCAATTGTATAAACATTATATAGATACGAATTGACCCGGATTATCCTTGAATTAATCAGGAAGATTTACGTACACCTTCCTGATTAATAATTAAAAATACTTAAATTATCCCCGTAACTGAAGTGGTGACTACTGTTTCTGTACTGCTGGATTCGGCATGTGTTCTGTTTTTTCCATCACGGTTAAAGTTTTTAGAATTAACCGATTTGTTTAAGATTTGAACTTGTGTTACTTCAAGTTGCGGAAGGGTGTTTTTGATTCTGTTTTTCATAATAATCACATTTGGTTTGGCGATAAATATGAAATGATGGTCTGAGCTGCTGAAAAATCTTGTACCAACTGGATGTAGAACGTGACTATTGCAGGGATTTAAAGGACATGTGAAATTCCATTTTCGGTAAAAATTGAAAAAATCTGGTATGCGCCTAAAGACCATTACTACCCATTTATTGATCTGGATAGCTTACATGTTGTATGAGTTATTCGTCGCCTATTATGCCCGGATTCCGATCAGGCCGCTGAATATGCTGGTGGCATTTGTATTTAATGCAGCTGTATTTTATTGCGTCTGGCTAAGCTTCAACTGGATTAGAAAAGTGATTAAACACCGTGATTTAATTATCATCCTATATGTGGTGACCGGCGCAGGAATATTAGCGTCGGCTATAGCGGTGAAGCTCATAGCCGAAACTGTGATAGAACATAAACCATTCGCTGAAGTAGCGACAAGAATGCATATAGCCACCTTACAGATGCGGTTTGTATATTTTGCTATAATGGGCGTGACTTACAGTCTGGCCCAATTATCACAGTCAAGGCAAAAGGAAGTTTATCAGCACAAGCTGGATAAAGTCACAATGGCACAGGAGCAGGTCAGGTTACAGAAAATTGCGATCCAATCTGACCTGGATCTCATTAAGTCCCAGATCAATCCGCATTTCCTGTTTAATACTTTAGGCTTTTTGTATTCGCAAACCTACAATGTGTTACCCAAAGTTGCCCAGTCCATTCTCATGTTATCGGACATTATGCGCCATGCATTATCGGGTACCAAAAATGGCTTCAGTACCCTTGATGGTGAGTTAACTTATATCAAGGATTATATAAGGATACATCAGGACAGGAATGACCGG
>Ga0247813_10003101_pt1 | contig 10871 bp, 8 predicted proteins | sample UWRJL169409C1_FD_180719 | JGI IMG/M metagenome (GOLD analysis project Ga0247813, IMG submission 180719) | Plant litter microbial communities from Arlington Agricultural Research Station in Wisconsin, United States - UWRJ-L169-409C-1 | ecosystem: Environmental > Terrestrial > Plant litter >... | reverse complement strand
CAGTTGCGCGAAAAAGTTTTGCAGGCTGAATTAGTCTCGAATCAAAGTTCGGACAAGGAAAGGGTATGGAATGCCGTCCAGAAACGACCACAGCGGAAGTTCTATTATGCGGCCGCTGCCGTTTTGTTGGTGCTAAGCCTATTGAGCACGATATACTTCAAGCAGGAGGAAGCAGTTGTCATAGTCACAAAAGCAAAAACCGATAAGCCTATTGTTTCTTCTTTACCAAAGCCCTTAGTTGTAGAGCCAGCAAGGATTATGCAAGAAAGGGCGCCAATTAAAAGTGTAGAAAGCGAGCGTTTTGTTGTCGTCATAAAGAAGTTAGAAACAGAAGTGCCGATGTCTAGCGCCATTGCTCAGCACGTAGAACCTTTAATCGCTATTCCACCTATGGTGAACGAAGTTGTGGCAGTGACACCAACAGTACCCGAATTTACGGTTCAACTTAAAAGAGGAGCACCTATAGTCGAGCATACAGATGAAAATGTAATCATCACTACCCTTAAAAAATTTAAACTAAAACGCGATACCAGCTATATCGCTAATGTCATCGAAAGACAGCCATCAAAAATTAAATTAACCTTTAAAAAAGAAAACTAGCATGAAAAACATACTTATTATATCCTTAATTTTGCTATCAGTAGTGCATTCATTCGCTCAAAAAGCACCAGATACGTTGGTTATCAGCACAAAAAATGGTCAAATTATCTTGGTGTCTGATTCGTTATTGAAATTTGAACCCATGCAAACAGAAGCACTGATTAGAAAGGCATTGTATCAGACGTTAAATTCATCATCAAACACAAACAGCTGGAGAGCAAAAGCGAAATCCAAAAACGACTCACTATACACCACGGTCATTAAGAGAAAGTTGTTCCGACTTACGGGAGAATTTAGTGTAGGGTTAATTAGAGATAAAATTAGTCCGGCTGTAGCAGCTGGAATTGAATTCTCACCTCAAAAACAAGATTATTATCGCAAAAAAAATGGGATGTATAGTTTCATTAGTTTATCGGCTCATGCCACATCAACATTTAGGGAAGAAGATAATAAATACCAAACGTACCAAAACACTTTTCTACAGTTTACCCTCGGTAATAGAATGAATTCAGAAAGTGGATATAAATCGCTATCGGAGTTGTCGTCGGGTGTGGGCTATCTGATACAGAGAAGTGGCAACTATTTTGAACGAAATACCTTTAAAGTATTCATTAATTTCGGACTTCCGAAATCGTCTATCATCATCACGCCAGAATGTTATCTTTTTAAGAAGAGTACGTTTACAGGTTTAACCATTAAACTAATCAACCTAGCGAATTACTTTTAAGTACGCCGCGTAGCTGCCCTAAGCCATGTAACAAAATTACAACACCGCTAGATTCAACCACTTAGTGATTTATATTTGAGTTATAAACTAAACTCAACTTTCATGGCAAAACTTTACCCTCGTGCCCTGTGGCTGGTTGCAATGCTTTTTTGCGTTCAAACTGCCTTAGCGCAAAACATCCCCTCGCCCAAAGATCACTTTGGCTTTACCATTGGCGACGATTATCAACTCGCTAATTACACACAAACGGAAGCCTATTTTAAAAAGCTGGCCGAAACATCGAAGCGGGTAAAACTGGTAGATATAGGTAAAACGGAAGAAGGCAGGTCGCAATACATGCTCATCATCACCTCGCCAGAAAACCACAAGAACCTAGCAAAATATAAAGAAATTTCACAGAAACTCGGTCGCGCAGAAGGACTAAGCCCAGAGCAGGCAAAGGCATTGGCTGCAGAAGGAAAGGCAGTAGTATGGATCGATGGCGGTTTGCATGCGAATGAGGTGGTTGGTGCACACCAATTAATTCAAATGGCTTATAACCTCTCTAGTCGTACAGATGCAGAAACCACCAAGATTTTAGATAAAGTAATTGTATTGGTTACGCATGCTAATCCAGATGGACAAGAACTGCAAAGCGATTGGTACATGAGAGAAAAAGATCCGAAGAAGAGATCTTTAAGTGGTTTACCTCGTTTGTATGAAAAGTATGCTGGCCATGATAATAATCGGGATTTCTTTATGCTGAACTTGAAAGAAACCCAGAACATGGGTCGTCAGTTATTCGTAGAATGGATTCCACAAATCATGTACAATCACCATCAAGCTGGCCCAGCCGGAACTGTAGTGGCTGGACCTCCGTATCGCGACCCTTACAATTATGTTTTCGATCCACTAGTACTAACCAGTATTGATGCTGTTGGAGCAGCGATGCACAATAGAATGAACGTAGAAGGTAAGCCGGGTTATACCCAACGAGGCGGATCGGTATTTTCGACATGGTACAATGGCGGTTTGCGTACCACTACGTATTTCCACAATATGATCGGCTTATTAACTGAAATTGTGGGTAGTCCGACTCCATCGGATATTCCATTAGTTCCTGCTAGGTTATTGCCAAATGGGGATTCGCCAAATCCCGTGTTGCCCCAAAAATGGTACTTTAAAAATTCGATCGATTATTCGGTTTCTTTAAACTATGCGGTGCTTAATTATGCACAAAGGTATAGCGATGAGCTGCTGTATAATATTTACCAAATGGGCAAAAACTCAATCGATAGAGGGAGTAAAGATACGTGGTCGTTCTCGCCTAAAAAGATTGATGCAATTAATGATGCGTATCAAAAGGATAGGCCTGCAACTACGGCTGGAGCTCAGGGCGGAGGCTTTGGAGGAGGCGGCAGAGGCGGAATGTCTATCAAATATTTAGATACCGTAATGAAGGCGCCAAAGAACCGGGATGCCAGAGGCTATATTCTTTCGGCCAATCAGCCCGATTTTACAACTGCCATTCGTTTTTTAAATGCCCTGATCAGAACAGGTGTGGTGGTACATAAGGCATCGACGGCATTTACCGTAGCCGGAAAAAGCTATCCGGAGGGAAGTTACGTAGTTAAAACCGACCAAGCATTTAGACCGCATGTACTAGATATGTTCGAACCACAAGACCACCCGAACGATTTTAAATACGAAGGTGGCCCGCCTGTTGCTCCATACGATGCTGCGGGTTGGACATTAGCCTATTTGATGAATGTTAAATTTGATCGGGTGCTTGATAAATTTGATGGTCCGTTTGAAAAGCTTCCACACGGAGAATTATTAAAACCTACGGCTAAGCCCCTTCCTTCGGGCGGTGGATATGTATTAAGCGCAGCGGCTAACGAAAGTTTCTTGGCCATTAACGAATTGTTAAAAAATGGGGCCGAAGTATTCCGCAATCAAGCCGACGGATCATTTTATGTTCCGGCCTCGGCTAAGGCAAAAACGATTTTGAACAAGGCAGAGCATGGCTTTGGCATGCGCGTAACCGCAGGTAAAAAGCCAGCTAAAGCTGTTAAAATTGCACCTTCTCGTATTGCACTTTGGGATACCTATGGCGGTTCGATGCCTTCTGGCTGGATCCGTTTTATTATGGAGCAATACCATTTTGATGCAACGGTAATTTATGCACCAGATATTGATGCGGGCAAATTGAAGGAAAAATACGACGTCATTATTTTTGTAGGCGGTTCGATCCCAGCGTATAGCGCTACAACGAGTGGGGCTGGGGGAGGCGCAAGAGGCGGATTTGGCGGTCCTGCTAACGAAACTGTACCTGATCAATATAAAGCACAAGTAGGGCGTGTAACCCAAGAAAAATCCATCCCTCAGTTGAAAGCGTTTTTAGAAGATGGGGGAGAGATTGTTGCCATAGGCTCGGCCACCAATATTGCTACACACCTCAACCTACCCGTACGAAATTCCATGGTAGAGATGGTTGACGGTGTAGAACGCAGGTTGCCAGCAATAAAATATTATGTTCCTGGAAGCGTATTAAGCGTAGCAGTTGATCAAGCACAACCCGCAAACTGGGGACTAGATTCGGCAACGGATGTGTATTTTGATAATAGTCCAGTATTTAAATTAAATCCGAATGCCGTGTCGGCAGGACAAATTAAACCTTTAGCTTGGTTTGCGAATGCAACGCCATTGCGTAGTGGATGGGCCTGGGGGCAAAGCTATTTACAAGATGGTATTGCTGCCTTTGAAGCGAATTATGGCAAGGGAAAAGTGTTTGCCTTTGGACCAGAAATCACTTTCAGAGCACAAACACACGGCACATTTAAATGGATGTTTAACCAGTTGTACAAGTAATAAAGCGCAGGGCGCGTAGCGTCGGCGTTCTAATCACGAGCCGTTCTCCAAATTAATGGAGAACGGCTTCTTTTTTACGTGTCGATTACCGAGCAAAATGATAGTGTTCGTACCTTTGTGTAATGAAGATAGAAATCTGGTCGGATGTAATGTGTCCGTTTTGCTACATTGGCAAACGCCATTTAGAAGGAGCATTGGATGCGCTGCCCTTTAAGAACGAAATAGAAATCGAATGGAAAAGCTATCAGCTTAATCCCGACTATCATAATACGAATAACGAGAGCTTATACGATTATTTAGCGCGTGCCAAAGGGATGACGGTTGCGCAAGCTAAACAAATGACCGGCAATGTGCTTGAAATGGCCAGTAATGCTGGTCTTGCACTAGATTTCGAACGGAGTGTGCCAGCAAACTCTTTCGATGCCCACCGATTTCTTCACTTTGCCAAATCAAAGGGCTTGCAAAATGAGGCGGAAGAAGCACTTTTTCATGCTCATTTTATAGCGGGAAAAGATATTGCCAATACTGACGAATTATCGGCCATTGGCCAACGTCTAGGTTTAATAAAAGAAGAAATAGATGCGGTTTTAGGTGGTGATGATTTTATCGAGGCCGTTCAATACGATGGTTATGAAAGTCAACAAATCGGAATTAGAGGGGTGCCCTATTTTGTTTTTGATAAGAAATATGCGCTATCTGGTGCGCAACCCATAGAAACATTTAAGGGCGCAATTACCCAAAGTTTTACGGAGTGGAAGGCGACACAAGTCGATTTGTAAGTCTATTTCTTTAGCGGTTGCAACAAATACTCTAATCCGTTAAGCTTGATCTCGTACATGGTGCCCAATAGTGCGCCTAACTTTCCGGGTGGGAAACCCTGAGAATGAAACCAGACTAAATAAGACTCGGGTAGGGCAGAAATTACCCAACCTTTATATTTGCCAAAAGGCATTTTCATTTGTACTAATTCGAGTAAAAGATTTGAATCCATCTTTGGTATGGGTTGATTAGCGCCAAACGCTTGCTCCTTCATCTAAATCAGCTCTAGCATTTCTATCGCCTCGTCCACGTTGTTAATGTTATCAAAGGCAATGCGAAGACTGTCTTTAATTTCTTTTAGGTTACATAATCGTGGATGCTGTTGCGCAAACGCCAAGATACGATTAAATACCTCCGAGTCGAAGAATCTAGACTGCTTATCACTAATGAAATAGCCACGCAATATATTTTTCTTGAAACTTAATTTCTCGAAGCCCAGTCGCTTGCCTACCCATTGCAGGCGCAATACCTTAATCATGGCCTTAACCGGCTGTGGAACAGGGCCAAATCGATCTCTTAATTCTTGCTCAAAGGCAACCAATTGCGTCTCATTTTCAAGCTTAGAAAGTTCAGTATACAAATTGTAACGCTCGGTAATGCTCGTTACATAGTCATCCGGAATGTGCAGTTCTAAATCGGTATCTACTTGCGTAAAGTTTACGAAAGGACGCGGTGGCTCATCTTTAAATAAGTCTTTAAACTCAGCATCCTTTAATTCTTGAATGGCCTCATCTAATATTTTATTGTACATTTCGAAGCCAATTTCGGCGATGAAACCACTTTGTTCTCCGCCCAATAAGTTTCCACTTCCACGAATATCTAAATCACGCATGGCGATGTTGAAGCCACTACCTAGGTCCGAAAACTCTTCGATAGCACTTAAGCGTTTGCGAGCTTCGTTGGTAAGCGTAGATAAAGGTAGACTTAACAGATAGCAGAATGCTTTTTTATTAGAGCGACCAACACGGCCTCTCATTTGGTGCAAATCACTCAAGCCAAACATGTGTGCATGGTTAATGATGATGGTGTTTGCATTTGGAATATCTAATCCGGCCTCGATAATAGTTGTCGCTACAAGAACATCTTTTTCACCATTGATGAAATCGAGCATCACGTCTTCAAGTTGATCACCGTCTAATTGACCGTGAGCGATGCCTATTCTCGCTTTAGGAACCAAGGTTTGTATTAAGCCGCCCAATTGCTTTAGGTCATTTACCCGGTTGTGGATGAAGAATACTTGTCCGCCACGATCCAATTCAAATTGCACCGCTTCTTGAATTAACTTATCATTAAAAACATGCAACTCCGTGTTTACGGCCTGCCGATTGGGAGGAGGCGTGCTCATGATGGATAAATCTCGTGCACCCATCAACGAAAAATGTAACGTTCGAGGAATGGGCGTTGCGGTTAAGGTTAAAGTATCCACATTTACTCGTAAGGCACGTAGTTTCTCTTTTGCGGCTACACCAAACTTCTGTTCTTCATCGATAATCATGATACCGAGGTCTTTAAACTTCACGTCTTTGCTCAATAAGCGATGGGTACCGATTACGATATCCACTTTTCCCTGAGCTACTTTCTCAAGGGTTTCTTTAATTTGCTTACTCGTTTTAAATCGATTGATATAATCGACAGTGCATGGAAACTCTTTTAACCTTGATGAAAAGGTTTTGAAATGCTGTAACGCTAAGATGGTTGTTGGCACTAATATGGCAGCCTGTTTTCCATTGGCCACGGCCTTAAAAGCAGCTCGAATAGCAATCTCTGTTTTGCCAAAACCTACATCACCACAAACCAAACGGTCCATCGGGTGTGGCGCCTCCATGTCTTTTTTAACATCGGCAGTTGCCTTTACCTGATCGGGCGTGTCTTCGTAGATGAAGGATGCTTCCAGTTCGGTTTCTAGATAACCATCAGGCGCAAATGCCGTACCCACTTGCGCTTTACGCATCGCATATAGCTTAATCAAGTCTCGGGCAATGTCTTTAACTTTTTTTTTTGTGGTTTTTTTAAGTTTGTCCCAAGCCTCGGTACCCAATTTATTCATTTTGGGCTGAGTGCCATCTTTGCCGCTGAACTTGGCAATGCGATTTAAGGAGTTGATATTGACGTACAGTAAATCGTTATCGGCGTATACCAAGCGGATCATTTCTTGAATTTTCCCGTTGACCTCCACTTTTTCTAATCCCGCATACTTTCCAATACCATGATCAATATGGGTTACAAAATCGCCAGGTTTTAGCTCTCTTAAATCTTTTAAGGTAATTGCCTGACTGCGTTGGTATCCTTTTTTTAACTGATACTTATAAAAACGGTCAAAGATTTGATGATCCGTATAAAAGGCAACCTTCTGTTGGGGATCTAAGAAACCTTCGCGCAGTGGAACATTTACAGGGGTAAACTTTGCGGTCTTATCGATATCGTCTAAAATAGCATATAAGCGCTCTGTTTGTTTGATGGAGTTGGTGAAAATGAAATTATGAATTCCTTGACTTTCGTTTTCTTTTAGGTTTTTAATCAGTAGATCAAAATCTTTATTAAAAGAGGGTTGAGGTTTAGTCTCAAAATTAAAGACCGAATCGGTCTGATAAAAGAATTGCTTTCCAAATTCAATTACGCTAAAATCCTGAAAAAGGTCGGCCAATATTTTTTCGTCAGAGAAAGAGAATTTCGGGTCGAGCCAATTTGGATTTTGTTGTTTATCTGCAGTACCCAATGCTTTCCACAATTCTACCGCCTTTTTATAGCCACTTTTAACGATGTCTAGCGTAAACTCTACATCCTTAAACCAGAGTTGCGTATCTTTCTCTATGTAATCTAATAAGCTGATATTATTTTCAGTTAAAAATTTTGCCTGTACATTGGGGATTATCGTCAAGCTCTTTACCTCATCTACCGAGAGCTGGCTTTCGATATCAAAGGTTCTGATGGTTTCGATGGTATCACCAAAAAACTCAATTCGATAAGGCAGTTCATGCGAAAACGAAAAAATATCTACAATGCCACCACGGATAGAAAACTGACCCGGTTCGTATACGAAGGGCGCGCGTTCAAAGTCGTAATCGAATAAAAATTCATTGATAAAATCGATGCCCAAATTGATCCCCACACTAATCTCTAGGGTGTTTTTTTCTAGAATGCTGCGGTCGATTACCTTTTCGGCTAAGGCTTCAGGATAAGTAACCACAATTTTTCCGTATTCAGAATGATGGTTAAGTTCATTTAGCACTTCGGCCCTGGCTAATACATTGGCGGTATCAATTTGGGTAAATTCGAATGCTTTTCTAAACGAAGAGGGAAATAGCAGGACTTCTTTATCTAAAATCCCCTCTAAATCGGATAAAAAATAGGAGGCTTCTTCTCGGTTAGGCAGAATAAAAAGCTGAGGCTGGTGAAGAAGAAAGTAGCTTGCTGTGGCAATAACTGCATCGGCTGCGCCCACCAATCCCCTTAGTTGAATTTTATTTCCTTTCTGTTGGTTCAGCGCCTGTGCAAAAGCTACCACGCGCTCGTCGGTTTTGTATCTACTAATTAGATCGCGAATGTTCACTAGACAAAGATAAAAATATTTATTGGATGTTAATAGGCAGCTTTGCGCTGAAGACTGGTAGACGACAGGTTCAATACTAGCTCTTAACCGAAGGATGACCGTAAGATAACCGTAAGATGACCGAAGGATGGAAGGTAGACTATGAGTAGAACACAGGTAGATAAGAGCTTTACCAATGAATGCAATCTTTCCGATTCTTCTAAGAATACAGCCGGTTTGTCGGATTTTTTTTACCTTTCGTCGAAAGGGGCAGATTTCCAGTAACAAAGGGCTCGAGCATACCTCTAATTAGTATAAAACGCAGCACATGAACAAGAGTAAAAGCTTTCCGTTAGAATTGGTTTTCTGGATTTTAGCTTTGGTGTTATTGGCAACGGCCGACCCTCATGCGCATCATTTTAGCCTTTGCCCTTTGGCAAACTTAGGGGTAGATTGGTGTCCGGGATGTGGTTTAGGGAGATCGATCAGTGCATTGTTTCATGGCGAAGTAAGAGAGAGTTTAAACTTTCACTGGTTTGGGATCCCTGCTTTGCTGGTGATTGTTTATAGAATAGTTACACTAAGTACAGTAAGAATAAATAGAAAAAATAAAGATTTTAATTTAAACTATAAGGAGGATTAATCATGTTCGACTCACAATTTATGGCTTTGCCTGGGATTACCCCACAAGAATACTCGTATTTACAAACCGCTACAAACGGCTTAAACGAACAACAATTGCGTACTTTTTTGATGATTTATTCAGGAAAGCGTAAAAACCCAAGTGATATGTTGCTATTCTGTATCATTGGTCTATTTCTTTTACCAGGCTTGCAACGCTTTATTATTGGCCAAATAGGCATGGGTATTTTATACTTATTTACCATCGGATTGTGTTTTATCGGCTCAATCGTGGATATCGTAAATCATAAAGAATTGGCTTTTGAGCATAATCAACGTATGGTTTTCGAAAGCTTGCAAATGGTAAGAATGGGTAGTTTTATGTAAATTAATTGTTCTTTCCGCTCATCAGAATTTGTTATTTTTACAGCATGAAGCTAGGAGAAATTACCAATTATTTAGAAAGCATCGCCCCACTTAATTATCAGGAAGATTATGATAATTCTGGGTTAATAGTAGGCCATGCCAATGATGAAATTACTTCCGCTTTGGTGGCTTTAGATTGTACTGAGCAAATTGTGGATGAGGCTATTGCTAAGCAGTGCGACTTAATCATCACCCATCATCCCATTGTATTTAAGGGGCTTAAGAAGTTTAACGGCAAAACCTATGTAGAAAGAGTAGTGCTAAAAGCCATTAAGAATAACATTGCCCTGTACGCCATACATACGAACTTAGATCATGTACAGGAAGGAGTGAGTGGTGAAATTTGCAAGCGTATAGGCATTGTTAATGCTAAAGTACTATCGCCAAAAGGCGGGTTGTTAAAGAAACTGGTTACTTTTTGTCCAACAGCAGCTGCAGCCCAAGTGAAGAATGGGTTATTTGCTGCGGGCGCAGGTAGCATAGGAAATTATAGCGAGTGTAGTTTTAGTGTAGAGGGTACGGGTACATTTAAGGCTAAAGCAGCAGCAAATCCTTATGTAGGAGAAATAGATGTACCGCACAACGAACGGGAGCAAAGAATCGAAGTCGTTTTTAAAGCTCAGGATGAGCGTAAAATCATGCTTGCGCTGCTCGAAAATCATCCTTACGAAGAGGTAGCCTATGATATTTACGCCATTGCCAACCCCCTGTCTACAGTTGGTGCAGGTATGGTAGGCTGGTTGCCTGAAGAAATGGATGCCGCTGATTTCTTGCGCCTAGTAAAAGATAAAATGAACACCAGCGTAATTCGCCACACCGCCTTATTACCAAAAAAGATAAAGAAGGTTGCCGTTTGCGGAGGCTCCGGAAGCTTTTTGTTAAAGGATGCGATTGCTGCAGGGGCGGATGTTTTCATTACGGCAGATTTTAAATACCATGAGTTTTTTGATGCAGAAGATAAACTCGTAATTTGCGATATCGGCCATTACGAAAGCGAACAATTTACTTCTAATTTGTTGATAGATAATATTCAAGAAAAATTTCGTAACTTTGCAATCCGTTTAACGGAGCAGAATACAAACCCCGTAAATTATTTCATTTAATGGAACAAACAGTAGAGCAAAAGCTAAAAGCTTTATACGAATTACAGAACCTACATACTAAAATTGATAAAATACGCCAAATACGCGGCGAATTACCAATGGAAGTAGCTGATTTAGAAGATGAGGTTGCTGGATTAGAAACACGCATACAAAAAATCAAAGCAGAATTAGACGATACAGAAGATGCCATTGTAAA
>Ga0247813_10003100_pt1 | contig 10872 bp, 7 predicted proteins | sample UWRJL169409C1_FD_180719 | JGI IMG/M metagenome (GOLD analysis project Ga0247813, IMG submission 180719) | Plant litter microbial communities from Arlington Agricultural Research Station in Wisconsin, United States - UWRJ-L169-409C-1 | ecosystem: Environmental > Terrestrial > Plant litter >... | reverse complement strand
CGCGCCATCCGGATCGCATTCGCTCTTTGTGTACATGGCCGGCGACGGCGGAACCGTAGACGACAGCGCGATCTCGGTGAGCATCCCGAGTGTCGCGGGCGTCACGGCCGCGGCTGTCGACACCGACGGAACGCTCGCGATCACCGGAGCCGACCCGTCGGGCGCACTCTGGCTCGCGCTCGTCGCACTGCTCGGCGGCGTTGCGCTCACTGTGAGATCACGCCGCCGCAGCGCGTAATCACCGTTTGTAAGCGGGGCGCGGTCTCACTGAGGCCGCGCCCTTGTACGCTCGCACGAGTATGAACCGCCCACTCACCGCCCTGTTCGCAGCCTTCGAGGCCGCCCTCGTTGTGGGAATCGGCATCGCCATCCCGCTCGCACCACTCACAATTCTCTGGGGTGTGCAGTTCGGCTTCGCCGTCGACTGGAGCGCGTTCTGGCGCGCGTCCGCCGACATCTGGCTCATCGGCCACGGTGTCGACTTCGAGATGACCCTCGAGCCCGCAATCGCCTCATCCCTCGGTCTCACGGGGGCGGATGTCGCGTTCCCCGTCACCATCGCCGCCCTCGGCTTTGCGCTGCTCACACTGCTGCTCGGCGTGCGTGCCGGTCGGCGGGTGAGCGAGACGCGCTTCCGCCTGGTCGGCGAGAGCGCCGCGATCGGAACGTTCGCGGCGCTGTCGGCACTCGTCACGCTGAGCGCGGTCAATCGGTTTGCCGCGCCATCCATCGTTCAGGGCATTGTGCTGCCCACTCTCGTTTTCGCGACGGGCATTCTCATTGGCGCGCTGCGCACGCGACGAGCGGCGGGTGACATTGACGGCAGCTCGATCAAGGACTGGGTCGACGACTGGCACCCCACTGTGCGCTCTGCGGTTGGCGTCGCACTGCGCGGAGGCGCGATGTCGGTTCTGGCGATCGTCGCCGTCTCAGCGACGGCACTCGCGCTGCTGATGGCTGTGAACTACGCGAAGCTCGTGTCGCTCTACGAGGCGCTGCACACGGAGGTGCTCGGCGGTTTTGCCCTCACCGGCGCACAGCTCGCGATTCTGCCCAACGCTGTCATCTGGACGTCGTCATGGTTTGTTGGCCCCGGTTTTGCGATCGGTGCCGGGTCGGCAGTAAGCCCGCTCGGTACAACGCTTGGTCCGCTGCCCGCCGTGCCCATCCTCGGTGCACTGCCGGTGGGCGATCTCTCGTTTGGGTTCGTCGGGCTTCTCGTTCCGATTCTCGCGGGCTTTCTCGCTGGCGCGCTTTTGTATCCGCGACTCTTCGAGCCGCGCATTCGCACTGTGATCTCAGCCGGTCTCGGCATCGGGCTCACCGCAGGCGTGATTCTTGGTCTGCTGGCCTGGTTCTCTGGCGGCGCCGCTGGGCCGGGTCGACTTGTGTCCGTCGGCCCCGACCCATGGGCGGTTGCGCTCTGGGCCGCGCTTGAGGTCGGCATTGCCGCGGTCATCGGGCTTCTCGCCGCCTCCCGTATGCCGCGCGACTGACGAAGAAGGCGCGTGCGCGCCGCCCGGTAAGCTGAACATCGTGCTTTCGGTGGTCGTGCTTATCTCTGGCGGTGGGTCCAACCTCCGCGCCCTGCTCGACGCCTCGCAGGATGCCGAGTTTCCGGCCCGCGTCATCGCCATCGGCGCTGACCGTGACGCGGAGGGCTTCGCGCACGCCGAAGAGTACGGAATTCCGACGTTCTCTGTCGCACTTTCGAACTTCGACTCGCGTGACGAGTGGGGCGACGCGCTTCTCGAACAGATCGCTGTCTGGAACCCCGACCTCGTTGTGCTGAGCGGCTTTATGAAGTTGCTGCCGCCCGCAGTCGTCGCGGCGCTGAGCCCCGCGCTCATCAATACTCACCCCGCATACTTGCCCGAGTTTCCCGGAGCGCACGGTGTGCGCGACGCTCTCTCGGCCGGCGTCACGGCGACCGGCGCGAGCGTCATCGTCGTCGACAACGGCGTCGACAGCGGACCCATTCTTGCCCAGGAGCGCATTCCCGTGCTTCAGGACGACACGGAGGCCACCCTCCACGAACGCATCAAGCCCGTCGAGCGCCGCCTGCTCATCCAGGCCATTCTCGACATCGCCAACGGACACATCGACCTCAAGGAATACGCGACATCATGAGCGGCCCGAGCCACGACCCAGCCCTGTACCGACCGCGCGACGTGATCGCGATTCGTCGCGCTCTCGTTTCGGTGAGCGACAAGACCGGGCTCATCGAGCTCGCCACGGCGCTCGCCGCAGCCGGTGTCGAGATCGTATCGACCGGCGGTTCGGCCGCCGCGATTGCGGAAGCGGGCATTCCCGTTGTTCAGGTCGGCGACGTCACGGGTTACCCGGAGTCGCTTGACGGTCGCGTGCGCACCCTGCACCCGGCAATCCACTCCGGGCTCCTCGCCGACCTGCGCCTCGAGTCGCATGAGACCGAGCTTGCCGCGCAGGGCATCAAACCCTTCGAGCTCGTTGTGTCGAACCTCTACCCCTTCGTCGAAACGATCGCCTCTGGCGTCACGGGTGATGACGCGATCGAGCAGATCGACATCGGCGGCCCCGCAATGGTTCGTGCTTCGGCGAAGAACCACCACAACGTCGCAATCGTGACATCGCCCGCGTCGTACGCCGCAGTTCGTGAGGCGCTCGCCGCAGGCGGAACAACTCTCGCTCAGCGCCGCGCGCTCGCGGCCGAGGCCTTCGCGCACACCGCCGCATACGACGCTGCGGTTGCCGGTTGGTTCGCTGACTCATCGCTTGTTGAGCCTGTCTCGTCGCTGGTTGAGCCTGTCGAAACCACGTCGAGCGAAGCCGAGACGACGTTCACCGTCTCCGCCACCCTCAAGCAGACCCTGCGCTACGGCGAGAACTCGCACCAGACCGCGGCGCTCTACACGCGCTCGGGCGCCGCCGGCATTGCCCAGGCGGAGCAGCTGCACGGCAAAGAGATGTCGTACAACAACTTCGTTGACGCCGATGCCGCGGTTCGCGCCGCCTTCGACTTCGAAGAGCCCGCCGTTGCGATCATCAAGCACGCCAACCCCTGCGGCATCGCTGTCGCTCGCGGGGCCGGCGACGCCGTGCTCTCCGCCCACGCTCGCGCCCACGCCTGTGACCCCGTGTCGGCCTTCGGTGGCGTCATCGCCTCGAACCGCACTGTGACCCTCGCGGCAGCCGAGTCGATCAAAGACATCTTCACTGAGGTTGTTGTCGCTCCCGACTTCGACGCCGATGCCCTCGCCGTGCTGCAGACCAAGAAGAACATTCGCCTGCTGCGCCTTCCCGCCGACTTCACTCGCGAGAGCGAGGAGTTCAAGCAGATTTCGGGCGGCATCCTTGTGCAGTCGGTCGATAATTACGACGAATTCTCTTCGGATGCCTGGACTCTCGTCTCTGGCGAGGCCGCAGACCCGGCAACGCTCGCCGACCTCGAGTTCGCTTGGCGTGCCGTGCGCGCCGTGAAGTCAAACGGAATTCTGCTCGCCCACGAGGGCGCCTCAGTCGGCGTCGGAATGGGCCAGGTCAACCGCGTTGACTCGTGCCACCTCGCGGTTACCCGTGCGGGCGAGCGCGCTGCCGGTTCGGTTGCGGCTTCCGACGCCTTCTTCCCCTTCGCTGATGGCCTCGAGATCCTGCTTGCAGCGGGTGTCAAGGCCGTTGTTCAGCCCGGTGGATCGGTGCGCGACGAAGAGGTAATCGCGGCCGCGGCTGCCGCGGGCGTCACGATGTACTTCACCGGAGAGCGTCACTTCTTCCACTAATTTGCTGGTTCAGCGAAGTCGAAACCAGATCGAGCGGAGTCGAGATCTCGGCTTCGCTCGATCTGGTCTCGACAAGCTCGACCACCGGCCTAGTCCACGAGTGCTTCTTCTTCTGCGCCGCCCGCGAACTGCGCCATGTACAGGTTGTAGAAGGCGCCCTTCGCGGCGAGCAACTGCTTGTGGTTGCCCTGCTCGACGATGCGGCCCTCTTCCATAACCAGGATGGTGTCGGCGTCTTTGATCGTTGACAGCCGGTGCGCGATTACAAACGACGTGCGGTCGGTGCGGAGCGCCGCCATCGCGTGCTGAACGAGCAGCTCTGTACGGGTGTCGACCGACGAGGTTGCCTCGTCGAGGATGAGCAGCGACGGGTTCGCGATGAACGCGCGCGCGATGGTGAGCAGCTGGCGCTCACCCGCCGAGACGCTGCCGCCGTCGGCATCGAGCACCGTGTCGTAGCCGTCGGGCAGCTGGCGCACAAAGCGGTCGACCATTGTGGCCTGCGCGGCTTCGATGACTTCGTCGTCCGTGGCATCCAATCGTCCGTAGCGAATGTTCTCGCGAATCGTTCCCTCGAACAGCACGGCGTCTTGGAGAACCATGCCAACGTGTGAACGCAGGTCGGCGCGCGAGAGGGTGGTGATGTCGATTCCGTCGAGAAGGATGCGACCGCCCGTGAGCTCGTAGAAGCGCATGACCAGGTTGACAAGGGTGGTCTTGCCGGCTCCGGTTGGCCCGACGATCGCGACTGTGTGGCGCGGCTCGGCCGAGAACGACAGGTTCTCGATGAGCGGCGTCTCTTCGCTGTAGCTGAATGACACGTTCTCGAACTCGACGTGTCCGCTTGCGCGGTCTGACAGTCGGGTCTCGACGGTCTCGGCCTCTTCTTCGTCGGCGTCGAGAAGTTCGAAGGTGCGCTCCGCCGACGCGACGCCGGACTGCAGCATGTTCGCGAGTCCGGCGATCTGCGAGATCGGCTGGGTGAACTCTCGCGAGTACTGGATGAACGCTGTCGCGTCACCGAGGGTCAGCTGGCCGGAAGCAACGCGCAGCCCGCCGACGACGGCGATGAGCACGTACGAGAGGTAAGAGACGAATTGCATTGCCGGCATGATCATGCCCGAGATGAACTGCGCGCCGAACGACGCCGTGAAGAGGCTCTCGTTGCGCTTGTCGAACTCTTCGAGCATCTCTTTGTCGCGGCCGAAGACGCGTACGATCTCTTGCCCGGAGAAAGTTTCTTCGATGTGCCCGTTGAGGGCGCCCGTGTTCTTCCACTGGGCAGCGAAGAGTTTCTGCGATCGAACACCGATGACTCCAGCGATGACGCCGGAGAGCGGCAGGGCTATGAGAGCGATGAGCGCGAGCTGCCACGAGACGATGAACATCATCGCCGTGATTCCGAGCACGGTCAGCGCCGATTGCACGAGTTGCGAGAATGCCTGCTGAAGCGCAGCCTGCACGTTGTCGACGTCGTTCGTCACGCGTGACATCACGTCGCCGCGCTGTCGCGTGTCGAAGTAGCGCAGGGGCAGGCGGTTGAGCTTGTCTTCGATGTCTTGGCGAAGGTTGAACACAACGCGCATAACGATGCGGTTGAGCAGGTAGCCCTGCCACCACATCAGGAACGCGGCGATCGAGTACATACCGAGAACCGTGAGAATGAGCATGCCGAGGCGCCCGAAGTCGATTCCCTCGCCGGGAACAACGTCGGTGCCGGTGAGCAGGTCGGCGAACTGGCCATTGCCAGAGGCGCGCGCTTGTTCGATGACCGTCTCGAGCGGAACGCCCGCGGGCAGCGATTGGCCGAGCACGCCGTTGAAGATTGTGTCCATCGCCTGGCCGAGAATCTTGGGCGCGATGACGGTCAGGATCACCGAGAGCACAACAAGAACAACAACAAACGAGAAAAGCGCGCGCTCGGGGCGCAGCAGACCGACAAGTCGCTTCGCCGACGGCCAGAAGTACTGGGCCTTCTTTGCGGGTGGGCCGTCGCCGAACATTCCACCGTCGTCGGCGGTGGGCTCGTACTCGGGGGTGAGTTCGTCGTCGGCCGGAGTCTCGACCTGCGCTGTGTCTTTGCGTCGTGCCATGGTTACGCCACCTCCTCGACGGTGAGTTGCGATTCAACGATCTCGCGGTAGGTCTCGTTCGAGTCGAGAAGTTCTTCGTGGGTTCCGCGGCCGACGATGACACCGTCGTCGAGAACGAGAATCTGGTCGGCACCCATAATCGTTGACACCCGCTGGGCGACGATGATGACAGTGGCATCGGCTGTTGCGACGCCGAGGGCTTCGCGCAGTCGAGCGTCAGTCGCGACATCCAATGCAGAGAAGGAGTCGTCGAAAAGGTAGACGCGTGGCTTGGCGACGAGCGCGCGAGCAATGCACAAGCGCTGGCGCTGGCCGCCGGAGACGTTTGTTCCGCCCTGCGCTATCGGATCATCAAGTTGTTTGGGTTTCTCGCGCACGAAGTCGGCGCCCTGGGCGATGCGCAGGGCATCCCACAGTTCGTTGTCGGTCGCGTTGTCGCGGCCGAAGCGCAGGTTCGAGCCGATGGTTCCGGAGAAGAGATAGGGCTTTTGTGAGACGAGCGCGACGACTTCGGAGACCTGAGCCCGCGTGAGGCTTGAGACGGGAACGCCGCCGATCGTGACCGTGCCGCCCTGGGGGTCGTAGAGCCGGGGGATGAGGTTGATGAGCGAGGTCTTGCCGGCGCCGGTCGACCCGACGATTGCTGTTGTCGAGCCGGGCTCTGCCGTGAACGAGAGCCCGTCGAGCACCGGCCGCTCGGCGCCGGGGTAGCCGAACGTGACGTTGTCGAACACAACCCGGCCGGCGGTGGGGGTGTCGACTGTTGGCTCTGAGGTCACTGCCTGGCTCGACTCCGTGCCGAGAACCTCTTGAATGCGCTCGGCGCAGACGACTGCGCGCGGGATCATCATGACCATAAACACGCCCATCATGACCGCTGTCAGGATCTGCAGCAGATACTGAAGGAACGCGGTGAGAGAGCCGACCTGGATATCGCCGGCATCGACGCGATGGCCGCCGAACCACAGAACGGCGGCGGTCGCGAGGTGCAGGATCATCATGATCACCGGGAACATCAGCACAAACAGGTTGCCGACCTTGAGTGAGGTGTCGGTGAGCTTCTCGTTAGCGACCCGGTAGCGCTCTGATTCGAAGGGCTCGCGCACAAACGCTCGCACAACCCGAATTCCGAGGATCTGCTCGCGCAGCACACCGTTGATGCCGTCGATGCGATCTTGCATAAGACGGAAGAGGGGGAGAAGCAGAAACACCAGAAAGCCGACGACGGCGAAAAGCACGGGTACAGAGACCCAGACGAGCCACGACAGCCCGGCATCTTCGCGCAGCGCCATGATGATGCCGCCGATACACATGATCGGCGTCGAGACCATAAAGTTCAGTGTCATCAGCACGAGCATCTGCACCTGTTGCACGTCATTTGTGCCGCGGGTGATGAGCGTTGCCGTTCCGAAACGACCGAGCTCGAGGGCGCTCAGCGAGTCGACCTGACGATAGACCTCGCGGCGCAGGTCGCGGCCGACGGCCATGGCGGTGCGCGCGCCGAAGTAGATGCCGCCGATTGCCGTGACCACCTGCACGACGCAGACCCCGAGCATCAGCATTCCGATCGACCAGATGAGATCGGTGTCGCCAGAAGAGACGCCCTCGTCGATGATTCGCGCATTGAGGCTCGGCAGGTAGAGCGCGGCCATTGTCGACACGAGCTGAAAGACGAAGACCGCCAGGATCCACGCGCGGTACGGCCGCGCATGACGCAGGGCTAGTGAGACAAGAACCACGATTGTTCCTTCAAGCGCTATGTGGACGACGTTTACATTCACGCTAACGCACACCAACGACATTGCGCGACCTCGTGTGCAATACCGTTGCAGAATGACTTCTCGTGCCACAAGCCTGCCCCGCCGCATAGCCGCATCGATCATCACCGCGCTGGTTGTCGCGGTCGCTGCGCATCTCGCGACGATCTTCACCTACTCGGTGTCGCAGGGCTTCGAGCCGACTGCTCTGGCTATCGCGAACGGCGCTTACCTCGCGGGCAGCCTGATCACTTTTCTTCTCGTTTTTGTCGCCGCGCTCGCCGGTGCGTTCACCCGCTGGTACGGCATTCTCATCGCCGCGGTCGTCATCTCGGTGATCGCTCCGCTCGCCGGACTGCTGCCTCGCCTCCTCGGCGCGGGAGTGCCGCTCACCGCAGCTGTAATCGAGCCGCTCTTCGCGACCCTGGCAGGCATCGCCCTCGCTCCTCTCGTCTACACGGCGCTCTCGATCGCAACGCTCGGGCGCTTCACCTGGAACCGCGTTCTCGCTGCCCCCGCGTCGTTCAGCGAACCGGCGACGCGAACCGCTCTCGTGCGCCTGCCGTCGCCGCGCATGGCCGACGGCGAGATCACCCACATCGAGCGCACGCCCGTCGACGTCGAACTCGCAGACGAACAGTGGGACGCGTACGTCACCGCCCTCACAGACAACGGCTGGAAAACGCTTGAGGTGGATGCCGCACCCGAAGCACCCGACTCGGTATTCATCGAAGACGCCGTAGTGATCTTCGGCGACACTGCGGTGCTGGGCAGCCCCGGTGCAGATTCCCGCGCCTCGGAGATCCTCGGCGCAGAAGAGGCAGTGCGCTCGCTCGGCCTCGCCGTCGAGCGCATCGAGCTTCCGGGCACGCTCGATGGCGGCGACGTGCTCAAGGTCGGGTCGACCGTCTACGTCGGTCGCGGAGGCCGCACAAACGCCGAGGGCATCCGCCAGTTACGGGCAATCGTTTCGCCGCTCGGCTACTCGCTCGTCGCGGTGCCGGTTACAAAGAGCGCGGTGACTGCCCTTCCGGACGGCACGGTCATCGGTTACGCGCCGCTCGTTGACGATGCATCCATCTTCGATCGTTTTCTCGCTGTTCCAGAAGAGGCCGGAACGGCCGTTGTTGTGCTCGCACCAGACACCGTGTTGATGAGCGCTGCCGCGCCGAAGAGTGCCGCGCTGATCACCGAGCTCGGCTACCGAGTTGTGACCGTCGACATCAGCGAGTTCGAGAAGATGGAGGGCTGCGTCACGTGCCTTTCGGTGCGCGTTCGCTAGTTGCACCTCGGCTGCAAGAGACGTAGCCTGTAAGGCTGCCCACAGCCACGAACCACACCACCACCTTCGGCCGCCCGCCACGGCCGCGCACCACTTTTGGGATATATCCATGCCTGCACAGACGACCGGTCACGGTCGCACAACCAAGGGTCCCGGCACGATTGCCGCGATCGCTCGGCTCTACCCTTACGCCAAGCCCGCTATTCCGCGCATCATTCTGGGAATGGTCGCGGCGCTCGCCGCGGGCATCGTCGCGCTCATCATTCCGCAGGTGCTGCGTTCGCTCGTCGATGGTCCGCTGCAGTCGGGCGACTCCGACCAGATCTGGCCCGCGTTCATTGTTGTTCTCGCGCTCGGAATCGTCGAGGCGATAATGATCGCGCTTCGCCGCTGGTTTGTGCTCACCCCGGGCACGCACATCGAGGCGCGCATGCGTAATGGTCTCTACGCAAAGCTGCAGGATCTGCCGGTGAGCTTCCACGACCGGTGGCCGAGTGGCCAGCTGCTCTCGCGTGCCGTGAGCGACCTCAACCTCATTCGACGCTGGATCTCGTTCGGCCTCGTGCTGCTCATCGTCAACGTCGTCACGATTCTCGTCGGCTTCGTTTTTCTCATCAACATCTCGTGGGTTCTCGGGGTCGCGTTTATGGTCTGCTCGATTCCACTCTGGATCTACGGCTATGTCTTCGAGAACAAGTACTCGGTCGTTGCTCGCCGCAGTCAGGACCAGTCGGGTGACCTCGCGACGACCGTCGAGGAGTCGGTGCACGGCATTCGAGTGCTCAAGGCATTCGGTCGCGGCAAGCACGCGCTGCGCGGGTTTGAGCGCCAGGCGGAAGACCTGCGCGGCACCGAGATCGAGAAGGCAAAGGCCATTGCGGGCATCTGGCTCTGGCTGTTGCTCGTTCCCGATGTCACTTTCGCGCTCTGCCTTCTCGGCGGCGTCTGGCTCACCGCAGACGGCCAGATCTCGGCGGGCGAGCTCGTCGCCTTCTTCGCGACCGCAACCGTTCTGCGCTTCCCGGTCGAGTCGATCGGCTTCCTCCTCTCGATGACGTTCGACACGCGCACCGCCGCCGACCGCTTCTTCGAGGTCATGGATTCGGTCAACACGATCACCGACCCGGAGAACCCCAAGACGGTCGAGAAGGCAGAGGGCCGCCTCGTCTTCGACGACGTGCACTTCAGGTACCAGGACGCCAGCAGCGACTACCCCGACCTGCTCGACGGCATTTCGCTCGAGCTCGAGCCGGGCGAGACGATGGCTGTCGTCGGTATCACGGGGTCGGGCAAGTCGACGCTCACCGCTCTGACGACGCGTCTGTACGACGTGACCGGCGGAACCGTGCGCATCGACGGCGTCGACGTGCGCGACCTCACCCGTGCAGAGCTGCGAACCCACATCGCCATGGCGTTCGAGGACGCGACGCTCTTCTCGGCCTCGGTGCGCGACAACGTGCTGCTCGGCCGCCCGGAGTCCACAGAAGAGGAGCTCGCCGAAGCCCTCGCCATCGCTCAGGCCCAGTTCGTCTACGACCTGCCCGAGGGCCTCGACACAAAGGTCGGCGAAGAGGGCATGAGCCTGTCTGGCGGACAACGCCAGCGCCTCGCACTCGCGCGTGCGGTTGCGGCGAAGCCATCGGTGCTCGTTCTCGATGATCCGCTCAGTGCATTGGATGTCGACACCGAAGCTCTCGTCGAAGCCGCCCTTCGCAAGGTACTCGCATCCACTACAGCGCTCATCGTTGCGCACCGCCCCTCGACGGTGATGCTCGCCGACCGCGTTGCCCTGCTTGAGAACGGTCGCATCACTGCCGTCGGAAAGCACTCAGACCTGCTCGTCACAAGCGAGCACTACAAATTTGTCATCTCGTCTCTCGAAGACGAAGAGCGACGTGAAGCGGCCGATATCAGCGCGGCCGAAAAGGAGGTGGGAGCGTGAGCGTCACAGGAGTAGAGGGTGAAGAGCGTAACGACTTCAC
>Ga0247813_10003099_pt1 | contig 10877 bp, 7 predicted proteins | sample UWRJL169409C1_FD_180719 | JGI IMG/M metagenome (GOLD analysis project Ga0247813, IMG submission 180719) | Plant litter microbial communities from Arlington Agricultural Research Station in Wisconsin, United States - UWRJ-L169-409C-1 | ecosystem: Environmental > Terrestrial > Plant litter >... | reverse complement strand
TATTCTAGCCAGTTCGAAATAATATTGCGCACGAAGGATAAGCGCTTCACCATGCATTCTCTTTAATTCTGCCGAGGGTTGGTATTGCTGCATCTTTGGAATGTAATAGATACAGTTATTTGCTCGTTCTATGCCCGCGTAAAATTGGTTGTAGGTAAGCACTAATTCCGAGTTGCTGGCGTCAAGTGTGTAATGGGCTTGCTGCCTTCTTGCAACATCCAAGCCTGAACCTCCGCCTAAAATAGCATCATCATCATAAACATATTGGTAACTGGCATACAGCCCGTATGCTGGATCGCCGGCCATTGCCATGTAGGCGCCAAATAGCGCAGCTCTGGCGTTACCTTCATTATTGAACACAATTCCTGCATCAAAAGAAGATAGCGGTTCAGGCGAAAGGTACTTTTTGCAGGAACCTAATCCAAGCGTAAGGATTAGGCATAAAATATAGCTAAGCTTAAGTAAAGCGAATTTGAATTTCATATCTTAAATTTTAAAATGTTACGTTTAGACCCAATAAAAATGATTTTGCCCGTGGATAGGCAGAGTAATCCACGCCAGGCGTAAGGACACTTCTACGGGAACTCACATCAGGATCGTAGCCAGAATACCCGGTAATGGTGGCCACATTGTTAGTGGTTGCATATACCCTAAAACTAGACATCTTTAACTTTTTTGCTAGGGTTTGTGGCAAGGTGTAACCTAAGGTTATATTATTAATTCTGAGGTATGAACCATCCTCTATGGCATAGGAGCTCGGGTAGTAAGATAATGTACTGCGTATAGGAGTCCATATTTTTGCGCCAGCATTAATGCCGGCTAACTCAGTTGGTGATACTCCAATAACAGTGGTGGCATTCAATTGCTTTTGCACCAAGTTGCCCGATCCGTCGATTACCTTCCACCGGTCGTTCATCAACGCTAGCATATTAGCATCTAGGTTATATGCTGATGAGAGTTCTAGTTTGTTCGCATTGTAAATATCGTTCCCGTAAGAAAAATTTAAAAAAACACTCAAATCGAAATTTTTGTAATTCAACTGCTGCGAAATACCACCCGTAAAATCGGGTAGTACATTACCGATCACCGTTCGATCGTTTAGGTCTATCTTTCCATCGCCATTTACATCGGCATATTTGATTTGTCCAGGCTGCACTAAATCAGTAATAACGGCGCGTGGATCTGCTAGTCCTGGTTTAAGCGCATACTGATACGTCAAACTAGGGTAGGTTGCGTTGCTAATTGGTGAGGTAGTAAAATCATCTACGCCGTAGAAACCCTCCACTTTTAACCCGTAAACCGTACCTATTGAGCGCCCTGCTTCAATTAAGTAGTCGGCAGGGTTACCGGCAGTAGCAAAAAAGCCCGACGAGGTTGTAAATGAGGTTTGATCTCCTAGTCTTACAATCTTATTTTGGTTAAATGCGATATTAAATCCAGTAGTCCAGCTGAAGTTCTTTTTCTCTAATAGCGACGCATTTAATTGTAATTCAATACCATTGTTGCGCGTGGTACCCACATTTTGGTACTGCGTTCTATAACCCGTATTAGCTGGATACGTGTTTTCTATGAGTAGGTTTTTGGTCGTATTGCTATAAATATCTACGGTAACATCCAATTTCTGCTTAAATAAAATGAGGTCAATTCCCAAATTTTGAGAGGTTAATGATTCCCATTTAATTCCGGCATTACCAAAACGGTTAGGTGGAATTAAAGTATAGTTTAATATATTATTTAAACCATATCCAGCATTTGCAGGAATGGTAAAATTAGTAGCGTATCCGTACGCATCAATGCGATTGTTGCCAGATGTTCCATAGCTTAACCTTACTTTAGCCTCGTCGATAAACTTAATATTTTTCATGAATTTCTCTTCCGATAATCTCCACGCAAGCGATGCGGATGGAAAATATGCCCACTTGTTATTGGTGGAATCGCTAGCTACGAAAACATTACTGTAGTCGGGGCCAAATAAGGAAGATCCATCAGCCCTTAAATTTAAGGTAAGTAAATATTTGCGATTATAATCATAAGCTATTCTAGAAAAAAACGAGAGCTGTCGGGTCTCTACATCTGATGAAGTAGGTTTTGGCTGCGTAAATCCGGCAGGAGGATTCGCCAATCCGAAATTGGCGAAAGCAATTTCAGAAGTGGTCCCTTCTGGAAAATACCTGATTGTTTGGCTATTGGCAAACGCTCTAGTCTGGTAAATTTCATGGCCAGCTAAAACCGTAAGTCGACTACCCTTCTTTAAAAAATTAGTATTGGTATAGGTCAACACATTTGAGTTATTGATAACCTTACGGGTATTTTCAGACAAGCCCGCAATTGGCATCCTTAAGCCATTGTTTCTCGAATTAGCAGTTATTACATCATCGAACAATCTGTTTTCCGTATTGGTAAAGTCATATCCGAAGGTGCTTCTAAACTGCAGTGTTTTTGAAATATTTAGATTCAAATATCCCCCAAGATTATAAACTGTTCCACTCGACAGCCTATATTCTGCAGCCGACAGAAGCAGTGGGTTGATTAGGTTTAACTGGTTACCCGGATTATATTCGCTCAGGTCTTGGTCATACGTATCCTCATCTTGTCCGGGTAGTATTAGCGGTCTGTAGCGCGTATATTGACGTAGGCGGTTATTATTGGCACTACCTAAGTCTGAAGTTCCGGCACCTAAAATTTGTTGATTATTGTATCTGACGTTAAACCCAGCCCTTACCGTATTACTTACTTTCTGATCTAGCCTAAAATTAACCAGTTTTCTATTGTATTCAGAGTTTAACAATAAGCCCTCCTGACTATTATTGGTAAGACTTAAACTAAATTGTGTTGCGCTACTGCCCCCTGAAATACTTATGTTTTGTGTAGTTTGAAGTGCATTTCTACCCATCATACGTTCTTGCCAATCCATTGCATTCGGATAATTGGTATAGGTAGGGGCTATGGTATCGTAATTATTAATTGTCCCGATATATCTTGCGGCCGATCCCGCATCAATTGTACTACCGGTGTACGTAGCTTTTTCATATTGATACAATACAAAATTGTAAGGATCCATCATATCCAGTTTTTTGGTCAGCTGGTTAATACCGGCAAAACTGTTAAAGTTTACGGTGAATTTTCCATTTGTATTTTTACCCCCTTTAGTGGTAATGATGACTACCCCATTTGAGCCACGGGCACCATAAATTGCTGTAGAGGCAGCATCCTTCAAAATATTAATCGACTCAATATCTTGGGGCGACAATACGTCGAGTGCGTTTTCAATTTGTATCCCATCTACCACGTACAATGGTGAGCCCGATTGTGTAATGGAATTACGCCCTCGTATCGCGATGTCGATGGGTGCACCCGGTGCACCTTCAGAAGTTGTAATCTGCACACCTGCCAAACGCCCCTGTAGTGCTTGTGCAGCTGAATTGAGCGGAACATCTTTTAACTGTTTTGCTGATATCGAAGATACGGCTCCAGTTAGTTCTCTCCGCTCTACGGCTGCGTAGCCTATAATAACGACATCATTTAGTCCAATGGTTTGTTCTTTAAGGCGAAAATTAATTATTCGCTGCTTGCCTACCGCCGTTTCTTCCGGCTGGTAGCTGGTATAAGAAATGACTATGATGGCACTTTCATTCGGAACAGTAATGGTATAATTACCTTCTGTATCTGTAAGCCTAGCAATACTGGTATCCTTTATTTTTACCGAAGCACCTGGGATAGGTACCCCTTTATCATCCGTAACCCTACCTTTAATTACAATATCCGCAATAACCATTGCATTGATCCTTTTGGAGATCAGTATATTTTGTTCTTTTTCGAAAATCGTAATATCGTAAGCGTTGCGATCAATAAAACTATATAGAATATCCATCAGGGGCTTATTTTTTACGTTGATGGTTACTGGCGGAATGGCTTTCACATCTATTGGATCGCAAATAAAATTATAGCGTGTTTGCTTGGCTAGTTCATAAAAAACCTCCTGAAGTGAAGCATTTTTTAGATTGACAGACGCCTTTTGCCCGTAGCTTGTTGCGCTTGCATGTAGGCAGAACACAAAGCTCAGAAGAAATATAATCTTCATAACAATCAAAAATTTTAGAAAATAGTGAGTAGGTCGGCTGCGGTTGGCAGCTATTATTTCATACATTTGTTTAGGGTTAAATTTGGTTTATAACAGGACTGGTTGATCCCTTATCAGCGTTCTGCTGAATGGGCCGGGCGTGTTAGCGCACATCCGGCCTTTTTTAAGGTTAAAGGGTAAAACTATTTTGCGATAACGATTACCCTCCTTCCTTCTACTTTAAACTCCACCTTTTTAGTGGCTGCAATTGTTGTTAATAGGTTATTTAGTGATTTACTCCGTGAATAATTACCTAAAATTTTGACATTTTGCACATTACCTACAAACTCTGCTTCTATGTCATACCATTTTTCCAACTTCTTCATGATATCAACAATATTTTCATGGTTAAAAATGAAAAATCCTTTCTGCCATGCAAGTGCAAGTTCCACATCTACATCCTGAGTAATTAAGTGTACTCCATTGTTAATTGCCGCCTGCCCAGGCTTTAAGAAGACATTTTTATTAGCGGCAGTAACTCTTACCGCCCCTTCTGCAAGTGTGGTGGTAATAGCCCCTTCATCCTCATATGCTTTAATGTTAAAATGAGTGCCCAATACCTCAACAGTTTGCTTGTTGGTATTAACAGTTACCTTAAAGGGCATTTTAGTGTTTTTAGTCACCTCAAAGTACGCCTCACCCGTTAAGTTCACCAGCCGTTCGTTGCCATCAAATGTAGATGGAAAACTTAAGCTCGATGCCGAGTTAAGATAAACTATACTTTGATCGGGCAAGACAATCTGAAATTTTCCCCCACGAGGTACGTTAATCGTATTCATCATCACTGAAGATTTCTTTTGATCAACTTCCGGAACATAAACTACCCGACCAGCAGCATCCTTAACTATACTAGCTCCAGACTGTGATGCCAGCCTTCCAGTTGCTGAACTATCTAATATGATTTGCTTTCCATCAGCCAAAGTGAGTGTTGCTTTTGATGAAGCAGGATTAATTTCAACAACCTTTAAAATCACAGGGCTAACCTCTTTGTTTTCAGGAATAGACCGAAAAAAAATGGCTCCACAAACCACAATTAGTATACTTGCTGCAACAGCAAACCCCCGATATATATTTCTCCGGCTGTGCGGTTGTCTAAATAGAATTCTTTCTAGTATGTTTTGGGAGCGCTCTTCATCCATCAACAGAATCTGATCAGGGCTGAGGTCTTCCCATGTATTCTCCATCAATTCTATCAATTCAGCTTCGTGTAAAAGAGAATTAAAATAATAAGTCAATTCTTCAATCTCCGAACTCGTGCATTCACCGGCAAGGTAATGTGTGTATAAAATTGATAATTTGGAATTGCTCATAACTAAGGATTAATGCCAGTTTAATTAAAGACCCACGAAGAACCACTTAGGAGTAATGAGATTTAAAATAAATTTTAAATTTTTTCTAACGGACTATAGAACCCAGTGTGAGAGCGGTGATAATATCCCCATGTTTAAGTAGATATCCACGCAAAAATCGTAGTGCATGTTGCATGTGTGTTTTTACGGTAAGCGGAGATATTTTTAATTGCTCAGCCACCTGACTATATTTCATCCCGTCCTCTTTACATAGCTGATAAACTAGTTTTTGTTGAGGCGGTAAAAGAGCTATGGCTTTTTTAAGCGTTATGGAACTTTCTGCAAGATTGAAGGCGTCTTCGAGGTCATTATGTTCCTCTACAAAAGAATCCTTTAGTACATTTTGCGCATTTTGTTCGAACTTCCTAGACCGAATAAACTTAAGACAAGTGTTGATCGTTGCAGCTTTAATATAGGAATCGAGGTGTTGAATAGGTTCATCCTCTTTTCGAAGCCAAATGTTTAAAAAAACGGTATGCACAATATCCTCTGCATCGCTGGCTTCGTGGCACAATTTGATGGCGTAGGTGTAAATCCTATCTTTAAATTTATTGTAAAAAATCGCAAAAGCTTGTTGATCTCGTTGTGCTATCTGGGCCAATAGCATATCATCATCTGATAGAAACATGAGCAAGCATTAGGATTTAATGATCATAGTATTTGGTTACAAGGGTTGAGGAATCTCCCTTACAGACAAAGATAGATAAAGAAGGCTGGTTAAACAATAGAAAATGGTTCCAATTTTCTATTTTGCACAGCATCATTAACGTCTTTCTATGCCCTAAATACCTGATAGTCCTACTTGGGTTCCCCCTTGCCCGTTAAAATGAACGGAACTAAGCTATTACTTAAAAAGTGATCCCATCCACCAGAGCATCCGTTAAAACATGTAAATGCGGGCACTAGACCTACATGAGTAAATGTCAATCTTGTTTTGCCGTCTTCTGTAGAGATGTCGAATACATTTTTGGTGCCATTCCATTCAGACTGGCTATCAACGAAGGTGAGTTTGCTATCTGTAACCAGCCAAACAATTCTTTTGAAGGGACTTAGCTCAATCACCTTATGTTCCGAATAATGTTTATCTTCAAAGGTAATCTGGAATTTTTGATCGAGCTCATTTGTCGGACCTTTTACATCATTTCCCCACCAACCTCTCACATCATTAATCGCGTGGTAGACGGTTGAAGGTGCTTTGTCAAGCAGGAACGAAATACGATAGCTATCAGTACTGGCTTCTTGTTCCTTTTTAGCCGCTTTATCTATGGCTTCTTGATAAGGATTTGGATTCCCCTTACCCGCTTCGATTAAACTTTTTAAGCTGACAGTAATATAATTGCCCCATGCGTCAGAACAGATGTCATAGCATTCGTAGGTAGCATTTAATCCAAAATGGGTAAAAACCAGTTCCGTATATCCACTCCTTTCAATAATCTCGAACTGAATAGTTGTGCCTTTCCACTCTTCTTGATCTTTAATGAAGTTGAAGTAGTTTTCTTTTACTAACCACACCACTTTCTGCTGAGGTACAAACGCTATAATTTCCATTTTGCAGATGTGTACATCTTGGTAGTGATAATCGAAAATGGCATTTAATTGGTCAGTATTGCCGTCGATCTGCTCAGACCACCAGCCGCGAACGTTGTTAATGGCTTCGAATACCTGTGTTGGCGTTTGCGTTACTTGTATAGTGGTACTGTAATTTTGTAGGTTCATATCTTTTTTAATATTTGCATCTCACTACATCAAAGCTAGGGTCTAAGATCGTTAGGCACACGGTGTGAATTAGACCTTTTGACGGGTTGATTTAGACAATTCCTCTCCTTATCTTTGAACAGAAATATATCATCAGTACATGAAACATTTAACCATTGTGGTTCCAGATGGCGCAAGTAACTTGAGCAGCATCGTAGGCGCCTATAAAATCTTCAGTAGAGCTGATGCCTATTGGCAAGATAGTGGAAAGCCGCAGCGCTTCGAAATCCAACTTGCGGGTATATCGCCGAGAACAGATTTCTACGGTGGGCTCTTCTCCGTAAATCCCCATACCAACATTGAAGCTATTAGGAAAACCGATCTAATTATCGTTCCATCGCTAAACCATGACTACGAGAAGACTATCCCTGGGAACGAGACTTTAATCAATTGGCTCGTTTCACAGTATAAAAGTGGGTCTGAAATTGCCAGCATATGTACGGGCGCCTTCTTGTTGGCAGCAGGAGGTATTTTAGACGGGAAAACCTGCGCAACTCATTGGGCAGCTGCGGACGCTTTCAGGAAACATTTCCCCAAAGTGGTGCTACAGTCAGACAAACTCATAACTGAAGAAAATGGCATCTACACTAACGGAGGCGCTTATTCTTTCTTAAACCTGATGATTTACCTAGTCGAAAAATACTACTCTCGAGAAACCGCTATTTTCTGCTCTAAAGTTTTCCAAATCCAGATGGATCGCAATAGCCAAGCTTCATTTATGATCTTTAAAGGACAAAAGCAACATGGCGATGATATGATTAAGGCTGCTCAAATTTACATCGAAGACAAAACCAACGAGAAAATATCTTTCGAACAGTTAGCTGCACATTTCTCGATTGGCCGAAGAAATTTCGATCGCCGCTTTATCAAAGCTACGGGCAATACTCCATTAGCATATGCCCAACGCGTAAAAATAGAGGCTGCCAAACGCGCTTTGGAAACGAGTAGAAAAGGCATCAACGAAGTGATGTACGAAGTAGGTTACTCAGACCTGAAAGCATTCAGAGAAGTTTTTAAAAAAATTACAGGAATGTCTCCCTTGGATTATAAAGAGCGGTACAACGCGGTTAAGTTATAATTATCATGAGATTTTTACTTAGCTAATGATTTGATAACAGCTGCTTCGATCTCTTGTGAATAGCCCTCACTTATAAAGGAAACTTTCCCAGATTTGTCAATAAGTATATACAGCGGTACGCCTGTTATCTTGAGCGATTTTCTTACCTGCTCGCTTCCCATCAGCATTGGCAAACTAAATCCCTTACTTTTAACCAGCGTTTTCGTGGATGCGACATTTGCAGAATCATTGACAACACCATATACCAGCAATCCTTTCTCCTTATACTTGCGATACAGTTCTTCAATCTTTGGCATCGACTCTATACAGGGACCGCACCAAACTTCCCAAAAATCTAACAGCACAACACTGCCCTTTACCCCAGCAGTAGACACGTATTGGTCTCCATTTACAAAAGTTTGTAGCATGAAATTGGGCAAAGAGCTACCTAAAAAGTTGAATACGGGGCCAGGCTTTCTTATAGGAATTACGTGTCTATAGGTCTTAAGGAAAGCTGGCTCTGAGAAGTTATAAATGGTGTCCTTTGCATCTATACTTGCGCTGCTTATCTCATAGTAAAGATCCTGTATTCTTCCCAATGATTCTTGGTGTTCCCGTACCGTGAGCGGCAGCATAGTCTTCTTATCTATACGGATGGCCTTAAATTTATTGGTGATGTTATATTGCGCAAGGTCTGGATACTTAAACATTAAAAGATAGGTCATTTTATCCTCTGTTAACGATACGTCGTTCATTCCTTCCGTTTTAAGATTCAATAAGTCAGGAACAACCATATGCCCACCTCCACCATTTAGCAGGTTACGAAAGCCCGAAGGGCTGGTAGCTATCTCATAGGTTTTTGAGGAGGAATCCAAGGCATAACCTACATGTCCATCATACATTTTTTCTGTAGGATCATCCGCCTTTTTTGCCCAGAACTTAAATCCAAATACCGAATCCATGTTATTTCTTTCCATCACAACGGTGCCCTTCATGTGCCTAATGTATGTGCCGAGGGTATCGGTTCGATTGATGGTATAAGAGATCGTGGAAATCGACTTTTGCTTGGCCTTTACCTTGCTGATGATCAATTCTGCCTCTTGACCAAAAGATGAGGAGTTGATGCACAGACAAAGCAACACTAATCGGATGCTGTTTTTCATATGACTTGCTATTTATTTCCAACAAACATAATTAGCCTGCTACTAACTTTTTTGCTTATTAGACCAGCGATGGAAAAATTTAGACCAAGTAAAGTTAATTTCGCTAGTCGAAAAAAACATTCCCTTCGTCGAAAAAAGGGTGCTCATTTTTAATGAATTAAAAATTTGAGCCTATCTTGTACGCCATGTCCTTGAAACGTTTCCTTAACGACAAATACAACCGGTTAGAAGTTATCTTTTTTATAACTTACTACCTGTTATTTTCAATTCTCAGCGGACTTGAATATAACTTTATCGAGAACAGGCCATTATCTCTAGCCTTTAAGAATTTTCCAGAAATATTTATTTATGGCATCAAATCCATGTTATCTGGGCTATTTTTCTACAAGTTTATAATTCAGCGTTATCTACTCCAAAAAAAGTACCTCCTCTTTGTCGTGTCACTACCCATCTTTCTCTTCTTCTTAAATCTCTATACGCTTTATGGTTACCTACTCGTCTCCAAGGTAAGTTTTCTGCCCGAACAGATGACTTTGAATGCAGCCAAATGGTACAATAGCAAAGCGCTTTTACATTTTAGCGTTATTTACATGATTAGGGAGTTTTTGGTATTTACGGCACTTGCCTATTTCATTCAGACGGCCAAACAGGACAGGCACATTGCCCATTTGGGAAAGCTACAGCTGATTGCAGAGCGGGACTACCTGAAGACCCAGATACAACCCCATTTTTTCTTCAACACACTCAATAACATTTACGCGCTCACTTTACAACAATCAGACAAGGCTGCTCCACTCGTGGCCAAGCATGCCGATATTATGCGCTACATGCTGTATGTGGCTACCGCGCCAATGGTTACTTTACAAAAAGAGACCGATTTCTTAAGGAACTATATCGAGGTAGAATCTGTCCGATATTCGGAACATATCACCATCGATTTTAGGGCACAAGGAATTCAGCAAGCTGCATTAATCGCACCTCTACTTTTACTTCCATTTGTCGAAAATACCTTTAAACATGGCATAAGGGAAGAACTGAATGAGGGTTTTGTGCTGGTGGTACTTAGCCAGATGGGCGATGAGCTTTCTTTAGAGGTAAGCAACAGTAAATCTGTGCATAATTTAAGTAATGGAGCTTCGGGAATTGGCCTTAAAAATGTCAAAAAAAGACTTGATCTTTTGTATCCCGACCGGTACACGCTTGTGATCAACGACGAGCCCAACACCTATACCGTATGTTTAACCTTAAAACTGAATAGCGAATGATCAGCTGCATTATTGTTGATGACGAACCCCTAGCCCAACAGGCCATCGCCGACCATATCGAGAAAATTCCAGAACTTCAGCTGGTTGGAACATGCAGGAATGCGGTTGAGGCATTTGAACTTATCCACCGTAAGCAGGTAGATTTATTGCTACTCGACATACAAATGC